>Ga0079305_1001955_pt1 | contig 21479 bp, 19 predicted proteins | sample LMS_cellobiose_e_FD_79183 | JGI IMG/M metagenome (GOLD analysis project Ga0079305, IMG submission 79183) | Rumen-fistulated moose microbial communities from Alaska, USA - LMS_cellobiose_enrichment | ecosystem: Host-associated > Mammals > Digestive system > Stomach > Rumen fluid ... | reverse complement strand
TGTCCCGATGCCGAGAATGCCTGAAGGATACCGATAGTAGCTGATGAGCTCTGCAGAACGAACGCGACGCCTGCACCGGTAAGATAACCGATGATGGGATTATCGCTCAGCTGGGTGAACAGTTTATCAAAAGCTCCGCCGTCCGCAAGCGTGCTTACAGCCCCTGTCATATTAAGGAGTCCCGAGAATAGAATGCCGAATCCTATCGCAATATTTCCCACGGACTTGGAGTTTCTTCCTGAGGAAAAACCCATTATGATCACGATCCCGATTATCAAAGCAACCGGGGCCAGAGTCGAGGGTTTGAAGATCTGAAGCCATCCGGTCGAGGAAGAGTCGAGATCAAGCAGCCTTATTATCTGCCCTGTTACTGTAGTTCCGACGTTGGCTCCGACTATTATGCCCAGAGATTGTTTAAGAGTGATGATGCCCGCTGCAACGAGGCCGGAAGTTATAACGATGGTGGCAGTTGACGACTGAATGAAAGCGGTAACCAGAAGTCCGAGAAGAAATGCTTTGATGCTGCTGTTGGTCACAGCTTCCATGGCGACCTTAAGTGTGCCGGAGGAGCTTTCCTTCAGGCCGTCCCCCATTAGTCTCATGCCGTAGAGGAACATGGCAAGTCCCCCGAACATGGTCAGGAGATCAAAAACATTCATAGGCGTTTTACCTTCCCTAATCGTTCTCAGGCATCAACCGCGTACAGCCCGGAGCCGCACACAGAAAAACCCGCGGATCGTCTGACCCGCAGGCTCATTATACACCCAAAAGATATGGGGCTGATATCATATTTTCCGGGCAGCCGCTATTTTTTCCACGGGAAGCCGAGCGCGATAAGGAGCAGTATCAGAACGAAGGCCGGTGACACGTACTTCACCATCACGGAGTACAGACCGCTTCTTCCTATCGTTTCGCCGTTCTTTGACGCCTCGTCCAGAATCGACTTCGGCTTGATCACCCAGCCGACAAGTATGCAGGTCGCGATCGTGATGACCGGCATCAGGATATAATTGCTGATGTAGTCCAGGATGTCAAGGATCTGCCCGACGCTGCCGTTCGGGAGTTCATACTCGAAATAGAACACATTGTAGCCGAGGCATACGATGACCCCGATCAAAAGCGCAAGCGCCGTCTCGATCAAAGTCGCCTTTGATCTCGAAAGCCTGAATCTGTCCATAAAGCTCGATACCACCGCCTCGAGGAGAGAGATCCCGCTCGTCGCCGCGGCGAAGAGGACCATCGCGAAGAAGACGATGCCGACTATATTGCCTACCGGTCCCATGGCGGCGAAGATCTTCGGAAGCGATATGAACATGAGCGAAGGACCCGCCGACATTCCCTCTGTTCCGCTGAACACGAATACCGCCGGGATGATCATCACACCCGCGAGGAAGGCTACCAGCGTGTCGAAGATCTCGGTCTGGTTCACCGATCTCCCGAGGTCCTCGTCATCGTGCAGATATGAGCCGTAGGCCACCATTATTCCCATCGCGACGCTCAGGCTGTAGAACAGCTGTCCGAGGGCATCCATTACGACGGTGAAGAACTGTTTAAGGCCTATTCCCTTGAAATTCGGAACCAGATAGACCTTGAGGCCCTGCAGGCCCGTTACCATCTTTCCGTCCGGTCCCTCGTGCTTTATCGTGAGAGAGAATACCGCGATCCCGAGCACCATGATGAAGAGTATGGGCATGAGGACTCTTGAGAACATCTCGATGCCTTTGTTCACGCCCCTGAAAACGACCACGGCGCAGATCAGGATGAATATGACGAGATAGACTATCGGTTCGACGTTGGCGGTGATGAATCCGCCGAAGAATCCGTCCTCCGCTGCCGCCGCTCCGCTTCCTGTCAGGAAGGCGACGAAATACTTCATGACCCAGCCTCCGATCACGCAGTAATACGGGAGGATCATGAAGGGTACCACGCAGGCCAGAACGCCAATCCAGCCCCAGCTCTTATGCAGCATACCGTAAGCCGTCAGCGGGCTCTGCTTGGTCTTGCGGCCTATCGCGACCTCTGTCAGCAGAAGCGAGAAGCCGAATGTTACAGCGAGGACAAGATAGATCACCAGAAAGAGTCCGCCCCCGTCCCTCGCGGCGAGGTAAGGAAACCTCCAGATATTTCCAAGGCCCACCGCGCTTCCCGCGGCCGCCAGCACGAATCCTATCGAACCCCTGAAGGTCCCTCTTTCTTTTGCTTCCATCTCCTGTTATCCCTTCCGTCGCTTGACGCGAGGGCGTCTGCGCCACGCGTTTCGGCAAAAAAATTGTACAGCCGCACTCATCTCTTATGCAGCTGTACAATGCATTATACACCTAATTATAGTTTTTGCACTAATTATTATTTGTATTTTTGTTTTTTGACACTTTCGACCGGATCCGGGAGCAGGTTTTTCTCCACGGCCTCGGCTATCTCTTCTTCTTTTCGCCTGAGGGCGATGTCCAGGCCGGCCACCGCGGCGAAGGGCATGAACTGCTTCGCCCTCTGGGATAACGGCATCTTAGGTCTCTGTTTTCCCATATCTTCCTCCGCTATTCTCCGCTCTTATGTCCGCCGATCTGCCTGTTGCGCTCGAGCGCCGTCGCGCCCTCCTGAAGATCCATCCCCTTGAAAAGGGCGTTCTTGCCGAACTTCTCCTTGACCGCGATAACAGCTTTCTGGATGTCCAGATCCTCGTCCTCGGATCTATCCCTTCCCCTCACGGAAAGAGTCGGCGGATGCTCTCTTGCCCGCTCATTTTCGACGTAGTCAAATATGCTGATCTGCCTGTTTCCGTCGTCCTTCTTCAGATCGTTGCAGGACACCCCGAACCTTCTGATCGGCTTGTCGCGGTCCACCACCGCGTCGAACACTCCGAGCACTCCCGGGATTATGACGGACGCAGAATTGGTCGGTTCTCCGAAGCCCGCGGTGCCCCCGCAGGGCTCCGCGTGCAGCGCGTTTGAGTACCCGGCGTAGAAGGACACCGAGGAGGTCAGCATCTCCTTGGCGGTCATGTCCAGACAGAGCTGGTATACCATCTCCTCCAGGACGATCCGGGCCTCCTCATAGGCGTAGTCGCGCATCAGAACCTGGCCGCTCGAAAAGCTCGAGCTCGCCGGCTTGAACTCCTTGATGTGGCGCATCTCGACCGGTTCCCTGCCCCATGCGTGGTCGATCAAAAGCTCCGCGTCCACTCCGAACTTCCGGTAAAGCATCTCTTCGTCGGTATTCGCGATCTGCCGCATGGTATATATGCCCATCTCCGCCAGGCTCCTCTCGGTCCCACGGCCTATCCTCCAGAAGTCCGTAAGAGGCCTGTGGTCCCAGAGCTTCTCCCTGTACGACTCCTCATCGAGCTCACCGATAAAGTCCGCAGCGTGCTTGGCGGTTATGTCCAGAGCGATCTTCGCGAGATAAAGATTGGTGCCTATGCCGCATGTCGCTCTGATCCCCGTCTCCTCGAAGACCTTCCCCATAAGCATGACCGCCATCTCTCTGGCCGTCATGCCGTATGTGTGAAGATACGGCGTCACGTCGAGAAACGCCTCGTCGATCGAATAGACGTGTATGTCGTCCTTGGAGATGTAGCGGAGATATATCCCGTAGATCTCCGCGGCGTAGTCTATGTACTTCTGCATGCGGGGCGGCGCCATGATATATTTCAGGTTTTTCGGTATCTCAAACACGCGGCAGCGGTTTCTGACGCCCTTAGCCTTGAGTGAAGGCGAAACGGCGAGGCAGATGGTCTTGTCGCTCCTGTCGGGATCCGCGACCACGAGGTCCGTGGTCATCGAATCAAGATGCCGCTCCACGCATTCGACTGACGCGTAGAAGGATTTAAGATCGATGCAGAGATATTGCTTCACGTTTTTCGCGTTCACCCGTCTTCCCGGGGTGAACAAAAGCCCCGCTCTCATTATATCAGAGCGGGGCTTAAATATCAAACATTTGTTCGCGTTAGTACAGCGTATATCCATCCGCCGCGCTCCCGGAGAGGAAGAAGTGGACATTCCCCTGTCCGGGCGCGATCACGAATCTGTCCGGGACCGTATATGTCTTTCCGGAGACCGCGGATACGATTTCGACCTCTATGGTCACCGTTCTGCCGACCAGCATGCTCTCGTCCCCTATGTCGCGGTTGATGAACGAGAAGCTCATGAAATCGCCGTTCTCAAGGGCGGACCCGTCGGCATTCATCCCGCCCTGGGTAGAGCGGAGCTGTCCGTCCACATAGCAGTTTACGGCTATCTCTTTGATCGGGTCGTCGGTCGCGATATGCACAGAGAAGTTCACCATCGAGTTCTCATCTATCGACGACTGGGCGGAGCTTCCCGGAGTGCGGAAGCCGTATCTTGTAAGGCCCGTCATCCCGAGCAGGTCCTCCAGAAGTGCGGGGCTGTTCATGCAGGATTTGATATCGGTCCCGAGGAACTCCGAAGCCTCCTCTTTGGTGAAGACCTCAGAGCGCTCGGTCCCCGTCTCGGCCATTCTGTATCTGAACTCGACTTCGTCCAGATTTCCGACGACCGCGAGCATCGAATAGGCGAAGCCCGCCATATTGCCGAAAACGGTACCGTCGGAGGCTTTGATCTCGTCGCTGAGAATGATCGTCCAGCGGTATGGCTCGGCATCCGTCGTCAGATCGTTCTCGAAAGCCCCGAAGTATGTGCCCAGGTTCAGCACCTCCGCGGTATAGGCGTTCATCGAAGCGTCGCCTATATAATCGTGCCTTGTCTGCCAGAGCGAAGCCGTTATCCTGGAGATATCCCTTCCCTCGTCCCAGACCACTACGTCGTTCAGTATGACTCGCTTTATCTCACCCTCCGCCTGATATGAAGAGCTGAATTTCCTGTCCTCAGCACCGAGAGGCATCAGCGCCCTTACACCTATGGTGTTTGCGTAGATCACTCCCTTGTTCTCCTCGAACACGACTTCCTTCACCTTGTGGTGCGCGCCGTCTCCCGTTCCGGTCACGGTGCCTCCGACTGTGACCGTATTTCCGTCCACGCTGACATCGCACGCGACCCAGTCTCCGGACATATACTCTCCGACAAGGCAGTATCTCTGATACATCAGGCCGCCGAATACCAGGACCACAGCGAGCATGGCGATCAGCACGTTCCTAATATAGTTCTTCCTTGTCTTCTTCAGGAAGGCTATCTCCTTCTGATCTTCTGTCCCGGCATCATAGGCGTAAGCAGCCTCCGGCTCCGTCATCCTCTCGTAGCGGCTCCTGCAGTCCTCGCAGCCCTCGAGATGCTCTTTTATCATCTTTCCGGTATCCTCCGACACCAGGTCGTCCGCGTAGAGCGGAAGCAGGTCCCTTACGACCCCGCACGGCAGTCTATCCATCTATCTCCACGTCCTTTCTAAGCTTCTCTTTTCCCCTGTAATAGCTCACCCTCGCGGTGTTCTCGGAGATCCCCAGCACTTCGCCTATCTCCTTAAATGACATGTTCCCGAACACCCTCAGGTAGATGATCTCCCTGTAATTATCCGGAAGGGCGTGCACCTTGCGCATGAGTTCGACCCTTCTGATCCCGGAAAGGAGATCGTCCTCCGCGGCGGCTCCGGATGCCGACGCCAGGCTCTCTTCGGTAAACTCCTCGGTGGGAGGATGCTTTCTGCGGTATCCGGCGAGGCAGTTCTTTGCTATCGAGCAAAGCCAGGTCGATACGTTCGAATCCCCGCGGAATCTGTTCGCGCTCCTGACCGCCTGATAAAAAGTCTCCTGCGTCAGTTCATCCGCCAGATCCGCGTCCCCGGTCAGCGACATCAGGTATTTGTACACGGTATTCGCGTACCTCCTGTAGACCTCGTCCATCTCCTGCATCCTCTCACCTCCTTTCCGGCTTTCTGTATGTTAGTGCACAAAAAGAACGTTTCGTTACACCGAGTATAACATTTTTTTATTTTTCTTTTCCAACGCTTTTCGCTGCCGCTTTCCGGTCAATGAGGACGAAAAGGCCGGCAGGGACCGCATGGCCCCGGCCGGCCTTTTCAACAAACCATATATCAGATCGTATCTTCTATATCTCTCTCAGGAATTCGGCGAACTTCTCAAGTCCCGTCTGCAGGAGCTCTGGATCGAAGGCATAGCCGATCCTGACCGCTCCCTCCATCTCAAAGCATTCGCCGGGAGTGAACATGACGCCCTTGGAATCGAGCAGTTTTTTGCAGAGTTCTCTGGAAGGCATGTCCTTATCGTAGTATACGAGCGCGGTAGTTCCGGCGACAGGTCTGAGATATCTGACCTCGGGGGTGGCGTTTACCCAGTCGTCGAGCACCTTTCTGCTCTTCAGAAGTATCTCGCGGTTGCGAGCGAAGATCTTATCCTTGTGCTTAAGCGCGAGAGCGGCGAGCCTGTCATCCAGGACTCCGCAGCTGATCGTGTCGTAGTCTCTTCTCTCGAGGACAAGCCTTCTGACCTCGGGATCCCTCGCGACGATCCAGCCGAGTCTCAGTCCGGCGAGGGAGAAGCATTTGGACATGCTTCCGACCGATACGCCCTTGTCATAGAGATCCACTATCGAAGGCATATAGCTCCCGTCCTCCGAGATCCCTCTGTAGACCTCGTCGGAAAGGACATATGCTCCGACGCTCTTCGCTATCTCCACGATCTCGCGCAACTTATCCTCGGGGATCAGTGATCCGGTCGGGTTGTTCGGGTTGTTTATCGTTATGAGCTTGGTGTTCTCGTCGACCAGGCTCCTGAGCTCATCGAGGTTCGGAAGATAATCGTCCTCCAGCCTGAGCTTGAGGATGCGCACGTCAGCTCCGATCCATTCGGGGATCGAATAGTGCTGCTGATAGGTCGGGAGCACGGAGATCATATTGTCCTCCGGCTCGACCAAAGCAGAGATTATCATATTGTTCGCGCCGACCGCTCCGTGGGTGGGGATCACGTCTGCGGAATGAGCCTCGCGGTAAAGACCGGCTATCCCCGCCTTAAGCTCGGGGGATCCCTCGATATGTCCGTAGGTCAGTCTCTCCTCGGCCATGTCGGTCATGTATTTCTCCACGTCCTCGCCTGCGAGCTCCAGGAGCTCTCTCACCGTCAGGGAGTCGATGCAGGTCTCCGCCAAATTGTATGTGCAGAGAGTCTCATAGGCGTTCATCCACTGTTCGACCTTAAAAGTTGCGATCTTCATGTTCTTGCCTCCTTTTGGTTCTTAAGACGTCTCAATCATATCATTTTCCGTTCCGCCGTGCATTTGATTTTATCAAAAAACAAGCTATAATATTTGGTGATATCACAAAGAATTGAAAGGAGCGGGCCATGGCTCTTACAGTAAAAGACATTCTCCTTCTGCCCAGTGCTTCGGGATTTGAACAGGTCGCCGGAAGATCGGGACTTTCACGGGCGGTGACCTCAGCGGGCATCCTCGACTGGGAGCTCACCGACGGCAAGGCGGACTATGCCGAGGAGCACGGTCCGGTCTTTGATCCCGACAGCCTGATAATAACGAGCCTTCTGTTCATCAAAGATTCCCCGGACGGGATCGTTTCCGTCATCAAAAGGCTCGCGGACTGCGGCATAGCGGCGCTCGCCTATAAGGACGTCTTCTTCCGCGATCTCCCTGAGGAAGCGCTGGGATACGCCGATTCCATCGGTTTCCCTGTCTTCAGGTTCGGGAATGGCATTTGGTTCGAGAACATAATCTTCGAGGTGATGGACGCGGTAAGGTCCGACGACGCGGTCTATCTGGCGGAGGAACGCATCAGCGCCATGATCAAAGGTGAGATCACCGAGCCTGAGCTCAGACGCGTCGCGAGGGGCGTCTCGCTTTTGATGAAGAAGAACGCGGCTACGATCTATATCAAGGATCCGGGGCTGGATACCGGCCGCGTCTACAACTCCTTCTACGTAAACAAAGGTCTCCGCGACAAGGTCCTGCTCGCGAGATATGACGACGGGCTCTTCGTCCTTATGACATCCGACCGCGGCGATCCCGCCTCGTTTGAGCTGATATACAGAAACGTCGCCGACGTCCTTCCGATCCCATCAGGGATAAGACCTTCTTTCTCACACGTCCACCGCTCGTCTGAGATGGACAGGGCTTTCAGGGAGAGCTATTATACATATCTCGCGTCCCTGATATCCGGACTTGGATTCGCTTCCTTTACCGATATAGGCATCTTCAGATTTCTGATCCCGCTCGCGGACGACAATGACCTCGCCGAGTATTCCGAAGGCATCGTCACAGCGCTCGGAGACATGCTGGACACGGCTTCCTGCTATATAAAAAACGGCGGCGACATAAATGCCGCCGCGCGTGATCTGGGCTGTCACGCCAATACGGTAAGATACCGTCTTTCGAATATGAAGCGAGCCGTCGGTATGCCCGGCTGCACGGACCACGAGTTCTTCCGGGACGTTTCCATCGCCCTCGCCGTCCACGGCATCAGGCGAAGCAGCAGAAGATGAGCCTAAAGTCCCATCTCTTTCTTTACCTCTCCGAAGCATTTCACGGCGAAGTCGAGGTCTTCCCTGGTGTGTCCGGCTGAGATCTGCGTCCTTATCCTGTCCTTCCCCTTCGGGACCACCGGATAGCAGAATCCTATGACGTATACGCCTTTTTCGAGCATCCTGCGCGCGAACTCCTGCGCGACTCTCGGGTCATAGAGCATGACGGGTACGATCGGGTGCTCGCCCGGCAGAAGGTCGAATCCCAGTTTTTCCATCTCAGACCTGAAGTATCTTGCGTTCTCGTGCACCTTGTCACGCAGTTCGGTGGATTCAGTCAGCATGTCGATCGTTTTGATCGTGGCTGCGCAGATCGCCGGCGCCAGGGTATTGGAGAAGAGATAGGGTCTGGACTTCTGTCTCAGAAGATCTACGATCTGCTGACGCGCGGCCGTATATCCGCCCGAAGCTCCGCCCATAGCCTTGCCGAAGGTTCCGGTTATGATGTCGACTCTTCCCATCACTCCGCAGTATTCAGCGGTCCCTCTTCCGTATTTGCCCATGAACCCGACAGCGTGGCTGTCGTCCACCATCGTCAGCGCGTCGAACTCGTCCGCGAGATCGCAGATGCCCCTGAGGTTCGCGATATAGCCGTCCATTGAGAACACGCCGTCAGTCGCGATCAGGATGTTTTCGCAGCCTGACTCTCTCGCGTCGATAAGCTGCTTCCTGAGGTCTTCCATGTCGTTGTTCTTATATCTGTATCTCTTCGCCTTGGAGAGGCGGACGCCGTCGATTATCGAGGCGTGGTTCAGTTCGTCGGAGATTATCGCGTCCTTCTCGCCCATCAGGGTCTCGAACAGGCCGCCGTTCGCGTCAAAACAGGAAGAATAGAGTATCGCGTCATCCGTTCCGGCGAATTCGGCGATCTTCCTCTCGAGTTTTTTGTGGATCTGCTGGGTCCCGCAGATGAACCGTACGGACGAGAGGCCGAAGCCCCATCTGTCGTAGCTCGCCTTCGCAGCCTCAATGAGCTCCGGACTGTCGGAAAGTCCGAGGTAGTTGTTGGCGCACATATTGACGACCCTTGCCTTCTGAGTCGTATCTATCACGGAACGCTGAGGTGTGGTTATTATCCGCTCCTCTCTCCATGTGCCCGCGTCCCTTATCGCCTGAAGCTCTCTTTCGAATTTATCTATGGCAGTTTTCACGATATGACCTCCTTAAACTATCTCTTCTCTGTCCAGTCGAGGACCACCTTGCCGGACTTTCCGCTGTTCATCGCGGCGAAGCCCTTCTCGAACTCGGTATAGTGGAATCTGTGGGTTATGACAGGGGTGAGATCAAGCCCGCCCTGGACCATATAGCTCATCTGATGCCAGTTGTCCATCTTGCGCCCGTAGATCCCCTGCAGCGTTAGACCGCGTCCGATGATGTCGTTCATATTGAGCTCGACCGGCTTATTGCTTATTCCTAGAAGGGAGATCTTGCCCCCGTTCCTCATGACTGACAGCATCTGCTTGAAAGCCTCGCCGGATCCTGACATCTCCAGGCCTACGTCAAATCCTTCGACAAGGCCCTGTTCCTTCATGACTTCGGTGAGATCCTTCTCCATCGGATTCACCGCGGCGTCCACGCCCATCTTCCGGGCGAGCTCGAGTCTGTACTCGTTCATATCGGTTATCACGACGCGCCTCGCGCCGGCGTATTTGCAGATGCCGGCAGCTATGATCCCTATGGGCCCCGCCCCGGTGATCAAAACGTCCTCGCCTACCAGATCCCACATCAGAGCCGTATGAGTCGCGTTTCCGAACGCGTCGAAGAAGGATACCACGTCCTCCGGCAGGTTCTCGTCGATTATGATGACGTTTGTCTCGGGTATGCAGACGTATTCAGCGAAGGCTCCGTCCCTGTCGACTCCGACCGAGGTGGTGTTCCGGCACCACTGGATATTTCCGGTGTGGCAGTTCCTGCATTTATGGCAGGTGATATGTCCCTCTCCGGACACTCTCTGGCCGATGTGAAGACCCGTGACTCCCGCGCCTAGCTCCGCGACCTCTCCCACATACTCGTGGCCGATCGTCATGGGCGGATTCTTGATGTGCTCAGCCGCCCAGGGATCCCAGTTGTAAATGTGGACGTCCGTACCGCAGATCGCCGTCTTGTGGATCTTGATCAGGACTTCTCCCGGTCCCGGAACGGGTACGGGCACCTTCCTAAGCTCGAGGCCCGGGCCTTTCTCAGGTTTAACTATGGCATCCATCAATCTCTCCATTACTGTCCCTCCTGACAAATATGATAGATGAGCTGTATCATCAAATGATCCGTTTCGCGGTCACGCGCGGTTCTCTTCCAGATTTTTGGCTATGATCTTCAGGAGCCTCGCGGTCATGTCGTGGTGTCTGGTCAGAAGATCGTAGACCGCGTCTTCCGAGAGGACTCCGCGCTTGAGCCCCGCGGGAAGCTCTCCTCGCTCGTCCGCGTCGTGATCCTCCATCCATTTGCCGCCGAGATAGTAGTCCGTCAGGCGTTTGAAATCTCCCTGAACGGCCTCGTAGTCCTTAAGGGCCTTCGACATCTTGTCCACGGCTTTCTCGGTCCTGTCGAGATATCTCTCCATCCTTCGGATCCTCTCCGCTCTGGTCTTCTCCGCTATCGTCGTCCTGGCTTCCGCTATGGTTTTGCCTGCCATATGCCGTCCTCCCCTCTGCTTGAGTTCAAAGCATTGCCACGCTTTCATTATATCACATAGCGTCTTTTACGAACTGCCATTTTGTGCTATATTAACAGATAGAAAAACATCATCGTGAAGCCGGATCAGGTGTGTGGAAACATGGGAATAAAAGAAAAAAAAGCGATCAGAAAAGTCAATACCACGCTCTGGCAGCGCAGCTCCTTTGATCCCGGGAACCCCGGGCACAAGGATCTCAGCGAGCCGCAGGCCGAGTTCCTCTACAATATGATGGATGAGAATCTGGACCACGCAAGGCATATAGAGAACGAACGCATCACGTTCAACAGCATCTATATCGCGCTCGCCGCAGGCGTCATGGCCTTCATCTCGACGATCCCGGATTACGGGATGAAGATGGGAATGATCGTGCTGCTCTTCATAATGGGGGTAATCGCGATGCTTCTGACATACAGGTGGAACAACGCCTTCGACAGGCATACCTACTATGCCCAGAAATGCTACGCTATGCTCCACCGGTCGATCTTTCCTCTCGAAGAAGGTGAGAAATACACCGATGAAGCGCCGTCCAAAAAAAATAAAGAAGGTGCTCTCCTCGCCGATGAGGACGAGATGATCGCGGAAATCAAAGAGATCCCGATCTACTGCTTCCATCCGAAGGATCCGGTCACCGAGAAGTCGAGCACCTTCAGAAAATGGGCCCACGGGCACCTCAAGACCAAGAAGCTCTTCTATATGTTCTATGTACTGCTCGAGGTGACTCTGATAATAGCCGCAATTATCTTCACTGTGGAGGAGTTAGGATGATCAGACTCATAGCTACAGATCTGGACAATACGCTACTTGACGAGAACAGCTCGATCCCCGACGAGACCCTGGAGGTGATACACGAGGTGGTCGCGCGCGGCATTCCGGTAGCAGTCGCCACCGGGCGCTCTTTCCATTCCGCGAATCACGTGGCTGACCTGATAAGCCCCGACGCGCCGGTGATCTGCTATAACGGTTCCCTGATCAAAGACGCCTCGGACAATATTCTCTTCGAGGCGTACGTGGATTTCGATCTCGTCAGGGAGATAGTCGGCTGGGCTCACGAAAACGACGTCTACGTCCAGCTCTATGACAACGATGTCATCATTGTCGAAGAGCTCAGGACCGACAGGCACCCCGATCCCGATCTGAAATTCACCGATTACCGTGAGGTGGGCGACCTTCTGGCGGTCGAACCCTTCAAGACGCCCAAGATGCTTCTTGCCGCTCCTCCGGAGAGGATCCCCGCTCTTCAGGCTGAGCTCGAGGAGCGCTATAACGGCTTCCTCTTCTTCGCCCAGTCGGAATCGCATCTGATCGAGGTCATGCCGGCAGGAGTGGACAAAGGAAGGGCCCTGAAAAGGCTAGCGGATATAGAAGGAGTAGATATCTCCGAGACCATGGCCCTCGGAGACAATACCAACGACATCAGGCTGCTGAGCGCCGCGGGATTCTCCGTGGCGGTGAACAACGCTGTTCCGCAATTAAAAGCCCTCGCCGACTACGTCTGCGAGGGTGAGAGAAGCAAAGGTTTTTCCGAAGCGATGAGGAAATTCGTCCTGAACGAAGATGCCTGACGATCCTTCTCTGTATGCGCCGCATCTCACAGCACAACTGAAAGATATCTTATGAGCACCATCATGAGCACCAGGAGGATGAGAAGAACGATCACCTTCAGGTGCCTTTTTCTTTCCGAGTAAAGCGTCGCGATGAACTCCCTGATGAAAGCGTTGATCCAGAAGTATCTTTTTGTGGAGCTTCCGATGCCTTCAGCGCGTATCCCCTGCTCTGAGGCTATGAGCCCGGATCTGAAGACGTGGTAATTTGTCGTGGAGAACGCGAGCTTCGGATCCTCTGCCAAGCTGTTCGCCCTTATGAGATCCATTGAATAGCGGAAGTTCTGCTCGGTGTTTTCAGAGCGGTCTTCGATCAGCATCTCGGAGTCTTTGATCCCGACGCTTCTCAGATAGTTCGCGACTGCACCGGCCTCCGAGACCGCTTCGTCGCTTCCCTTTCCGCCCGATGGAACGAACACCGGGCTCTTTCCGGTCTTCTCCTTCTGCATTCGGGCAAATTCCAGAGCCCTGTCCGCCCTGCCCTTCAGGAGATTTGTGAGGCTTCCGTCTTCCTTCACCTGACATCCGAGGATGAGTATATAGTCCTTATCAAAAGCAGGTATGTGCCTGGCCGCTTTGATGCCGAATATTATCGTTCCGAGCAGGATGCACTCCAGATACGCGACGATCGCGAGCATCCCGTTCTCCACGCCGAGTTCGACATAGAGAGCGAGCCCGCGCTCGTTATGAACGTCGATCACGGTCGACCGCTGCAGATACTCGCCCAGGATGCCGGGGAACAAAGTGCCCAGGCATACCAGGAGCCCCAGCGCGAATCCAAGCATATTCCGCCAGTTTCTGCCTTCCATGCGCATGAGTCTCAGATTGCTGACCGAGACCAGAAGGAATACTACGAACGCGACCGGAAAGAGCACCATCGAGAAGCGGTTCGCGGAACGCAGGATCGAGTCTGTCATCTCGATCACACTGCTCCTGCTGAACATGAACGGCAGTTCCCCGATGATAAGAGACGCAAAATATATGATCATACTCAGGTTAATGACGTTCCTGTAGCTGTAGAGGTCGTCCCTAACGCCGTCCCGGTATTTCAGGATCACGCTCTGCATCATGATCAAGAGAAAGATCATCGTCGCGAAGGATATCACTCCTCCACCCGTACATTTTCCGAAGAAACTGTCATCGGTGATGACGCCGCTCTTATGAACATACATCTTTCGCATGATATATGGATCGTTTCCTCTGACCGTGACAAAAGCAGTGCCGGGCCCGACGGATCTGAACGTCGCGGAAGCGATGCCGTCTTCCACCTCAAGCGCGACCAGCTCTATCACACCTTCGTCCTCTATCACCACTTCAAGAGTGTTCGCGTCCTCTCCGGCCGGAACAGATGATTTCAGAGTATAAGTATCGCCTCTCACAGATATGTAAGCGGCGCAGATCACGGCGAGTATGATGCCGATCAAAAGATACTGCTTCTTATTCAGCCTCATCTTTTCCCTTCCCATTCGGCTTACCAGGGAAGCTGCTTAAGGATATCCCTTTCCGCGTCTATTCCGGGATAAACCTCCCGGATCTTCATTCCTTCAGGTGTCAGCTCGAACACGCAGCGCTCCGTCACATAGAGCACCCTCTGGCCGTTCTCGACCGCTCTCTTTCCTGAGAAACTCACGGACTTAACGCGCTTTACGAATTTGGGTATCGCGCCGTCTCTCACTATGCGGACCCCTTCTCCGTCGGTCTCGACATCCAGACCTTTTGTATTGAAGGTCATGCAGAATACCACGGTATGGGTGTTCGAAGTAATATTGGCGAAGCCGCCTACGCCGGAAAATGCTCCGGGACCCCTGTGAGCGTTCACGTTCCCCTCTTCGTCCGCCTCGAGTCCTCCCATGAAGCAGATGTCGAGTCCTCCGCCGTCGTAGAAATCGAACTGCTGACCCATCGGATAGACCGAGCCCGGATCGAGCATCGCGCCGAAGATCTTTCCTGAGGCGGGCAGCCCGCCGGTCGCTCCGGACTCCACGGTAAGTGTGATCCTCTCGGAGATCCCCGATTTCTCAGCGTATCCGACGACCTTTTCGGGGATTCCGATCCCGATATTTACTATATCTCCCGGCTTCAGCTCCATCGCGGCTCTCCGCCCGATGATCTCAGCCGCTGCGCTTCTCTTTTTGGCCGGAGCTGGAGCCGCTTCTCCCGCTGCCTGTTCCGATTCCTCAGGCGGACATACGGTCACGGCGTCGACCAGACACGCGGGTATATGAGCCAGCTTTGGATCGATCCGCTCGCTCAGCACCCTGTCCACCTGGACGATGACCCTGCCGCCGTTCACTTTAGCGGCCTGGGCGATCGAGAGAGCGTCTCCTACCAGATACTCGTCCGCGAGGGATATATTTCCGTCGATGTCCATCGCGGAAGCTTTGATCAGGCCTACCGTGATCTTCGGAAGGCTGTAGAGCATGTATTCCCCGCCCATGATATCAATGGGACGCGCGAGGGTCCTGCTTAGCTCTGTCCCTTCGGACATCCGGTTGATCGCGGGTCCCTCGACCCTCGGATCGACGAACAGTCCCGGCCCGACCTTCGAAATCGCTCCGGGAAGCCCTGCCGCCTGAGCTCTTATCGCGTGCGTGATCCCGCCGAGCGTCAGATTATACGCCTCGAATCTATCCTCGAGAACGAGCTCCTTGGTCGAAAGCATAGCTCCGAAATGCCCGCAGATCATCCTGCTGACAGCGCCTTTCCTTATATATCCTTCGGCGTTCCCTTCTCTCTCCCAGATCCCGAAGCCCGCGGCCGAGATCATCGTGAGATCCCTTGGACTTCCTTTTTCGTCAAAAGACTTCTCTATCGCCTCGTGAAGCGCGACGGGGCTCTCGATCCCGACGAATGAGTTTACCGCTATGCAGTCCCCGTCTTTGATCAGTGCGGCCGCGCTGAGAGCGTCCATGATTTTAGCTTTGGTTTCCAATACTTCCTCCTGTATTCTGACTGTCCGCGTCCTCACGCGGAAGGTTCTTCATATACCAGATGAAAAAGAAGATCGCCGCGATGAAAGTCAGCCCGTAAGCCGCGGGCTGCGCTTCCTGGATCCCCATGAGTCCTCGTGTCCTCGACAGGATCATCAGCAGGGGAATCAGAAATATCCCGTTCCTCATCGAGGAGATGATCGCCGCTCCCAGCTTTTTGCCCGTGCACTGGAAGGTCATCTCGCTCACCACGGAAAGCGGAAGAGCAGGCAGCATTATCATCTGCAGGATCAGCGCGCGGTGTCCTATTCTTATGACATTCGGGTCGTCCCTGAGCACCCGGATTATCTGATCCGGGATCTGCATCGTGATCAAAGCAGCTGCGGTCATCACTATCATGCCTACTGTCAGAGTGAACCATATGGCCTTGCGGACGCGTCCGTATTTACCAGCTCCGTAGTTGAATGCGCATACCGGCTGGAACCCCTGCCCGACGCCGAGCGCTATCGAAAAGACGACGAAAACTATGCGGCTCACTATGGCCATGGCAGCGACCGCCTCGTCTCCGTAGGGCGCCGAAAGCTGGTTGAGAAGGATGGTCGAAAAGCTGTTCAGGAACTGCCTGAGAAGGCTGGGAAGACCGGTGAGCACAATCTCGCTGATCATAGCATAGGTAAACGTGACGCGGGACGGAGATATCCTCGAGGTCGCGCGCCCCTTCAGGAACATCGCGAGCAGTATTCCCCAGCTCAGGATCTGCCCCATGCACGTAGCGAGGCCCGCCCCAGCGATGCCCATATTGAGTCCGAACATCAGGATATAGTCTCCCGCTATATTGAGGATGCTCCCGAAGAGAAGACCTACCATGCCGAGGGCGGCTTTGCCCTCGTACCTGAGGATATTGTTCATGGTGAAGCTCGTCGTCATGAAGGGAGCCGCTATGAGTATATACCTCATATAAGTTTTGGCGTAGGGAGCTATGGTCTCGGTGCTGCCAAGCCACATGACGAGAGAGTCGATCGTGACGAGGCCGAAGACCGATATCACGGCGCCGACGATGAGCGAACAGAAGAAAGCCGTCGACGCGGTGCTTATCGCCTCCTCGGTCTTTTTGTGTCCGAGGAGCCGTGAGATCACACTGCCGGAGCCCTGTCCGAACAGGAAGCCGAAGGCCTGGATTATCGCCATCAGCCCGAAAACGACGCCGACCGCTCCGCTCGCGGATGTGCCGAGACGTCCGACGAACGCGGTGTCCACGATATTGTAGATATTGGTGATCATCATCGAGATGATCGTTGGTATCGCCAGTTTTATTATCAGCCGGGGTATCGGTGTCCCCGTCATCTTTTCAAATTGCTGTTCCGCCGTGTTTTTCAAAAAAACTCTACCTGTTCCTTACCATCAAAACTTTACAAATCATAACACATTTTCGTGTCCGCGAGGAACGTTATTTTCCCGTCTGCCGGCTTCCGCCTCATCGGCTCTCCGGTTAAGCTCTGTCTCGACCCGGTTAAGCGTGTCGAAGAAGCGCTGCGTAGCGATCATTGGGCCGAAGATCAGGGCCCCGAAGACGTTCCATCCGAACATATGCCACCAGGACGTATAGGGTCCTTCCAGGCCGAGATCCATCGCTTTGGTCCTGAGTTCCTCGGCGATCCCTGCCATCCAGACAAGCGTGTAGATGAAAAGTGTCGGGATCCCGAGAAGATATGCTTTCCAGTATCTCATGGTCCTTCGGCCCAGGATCTCGTCCAGCTCGTTCTGAAGGCCGCCGCAGGGCATATAGATCAGGAAGAACAGGCCCGCCGTGAAAAAATCTATGAATCCCAGAAGAAAACCGTGCCTTTTGGTATGCTCGTATCTCATTATCTGAATGACCTCTCCGGTCTGTGTGAAAAGAAAACGCGTTTCGGACCGAGCGACAGGATCCGCTCCCAGTCCGCTTTCAGAGCCGCGTTATCCTCATAAGCTTCTATGTATTCAGGCGGCTCCAGATCCCCGACGAAGAAGTCTCCGTCGTCCAGCACCAGCGAGACGCTGTCCGGGCTATGGCTCGGGGTATGAATGATCTCTCCCGATATGCCGAGAGACGACAGGAGATCACGGCTCTCTCCGCAGCAGATCACCTTCGCGGATCCGATATCTATCGGTCTTATTTCGAGTCCGTCTTTCGCGAAGATCCCGTCCGAAAAGTGCACGCGGTCTCTTTGCTCATCGATCAAAAGGAGCCTGACCCCCTGCTCCGTCAGTTCGCTCACGAGTCCCATATGGTCCGGATGATAGTGGGTCGCCATGACGAAATCGATATCGCTGACCCTGATGCCGTTCTGCTTGATCGCCCTGTAGAACTCACGCAAAGATCCGGCGTAATCCGTATCCAGGAGCAGCCCACCTTTGCTTCCCCTGATAAAGAAGGTATTGGTATTTCCGTATCTCAGTCTGATCATCCTTAAAAATCAGTCAGCTCGGCAAGCCTGCTCTTCAAATTCTTCATGGCCGCAAAGTTGCGAAGTATTGCGACAGAGTTCTGCGCGGTGCTGCTATAGCCCTTAAGCGCGACAGACGACGCGCCGTAGAAAAGCTGACTTACGATCTGGAATGCTGCTCTAGCTCAAATATATTCTACAGGCAAAGCAACAAGATTATCTCTAAGATAAGTTTTTCTGTCAATCAAGCACAAAACAACTCCCATTCCACGCTGTTTATCCGGTATCTTATCCAGGACCTGATTCGTTCCTCCCATGGTTGCCTTAGGGTTGCCGGTCATTTTGATCTCCACAGGGTACAGTACTCCATTTTCCTGTATTATCAAATCGATCTCGTTTTCTCCGGATGCCCGCTTGTCCTTGCCTCTATAGTAAAAAATGCTGAACTTATAATCTTTACCCTCATTGCTGTATGATTTCAGGATCTCTGATACGACGAAGGTTTCGAACATGTTGCCCGCAACGGCGGAGTTCTTCAGGGCATCTGCGGTCAGCCATCTTGTCAGATAACAGGCAAGACCTGTATCCCTAAAATAGATTTTCGGTGTCTTGATCGCTCTGTTCAATGCACTGGCACTGTACGGCTGCAGTATATATATGATCCCTGTCCGTTCCAAAACAGATATCCAACTCTTGATCGTCGGTTCACTCACGCCCACCTCACCGGCTATACTTGCGTAATTAAGCATTTCACCTGTTCTGGCAGCTGCGGAAGTCATAAACTTTGTAAATGTCAGACTGTCCGTCGCGATCAGCTCATTAATATCTCTTTCAAGATATGTGGTTACATATGAAGAATAAAAATCCTGCCAGTCTCTGTCGATATCATACAGCTCCGGATATGATCCTCTGTGAATAACAGTCCATATGTCAGAGTAAGGTTTCAGTTCTCTTTCTCTTTCCTTAATATAGTCTTCTGTCGGGACAAAATGATGATTAAAGGCAATTCCCTTTATCTCTCTGATCGACAAGCCGGCAAGTTCCATGATGGAAACTCTCCCTGCAAGAGACTCGCTCATCCCCTTCATCAGTTCAAGTTTTCCGGAGCCGGATAATATAAAATCTCCCCTTGTATCGGAATTATCTACCAGCAGCTTGATCTCTTCCAGAATACTGTTTTCTTTCTGCACCTCATCTATAAACAAAGGCCTCGGATTATTCATAAAAAAGAGCCTCGGCTCTTCTCTTGCCTGCAATCTTGTCAGCCGGTCATCAAAGTCCGCTCTGTTATACTCCGGAAAAATATGTTTTATTAATGTGGATTTACCCACCTGCCTTGCTCCGGTAAGGAGAAGGCATTTACTCGATGAAACCCTGCGCTTAAGGACAGATGTGATCGCACGCTCTATATATGCCATAGCCCGCCCCCCATTTCGACTAATCTAAAGTTCAATTTTATTATAGACGATACTCGAATGGGCGTCAATGGTTTCTGAACTAATCTGTTCTCTCCCTTCTGCTTCCCGTGTGGACTGCTATGCAATTGTTAAGTGGCTTCCTATGCATCATATGCATACAGCTTCTATCTTAGCCATAACCATGATCTTTATGCTGCCATTTTCCGTCTTTATCTCTGGCAAGTATCCATTGCCAGCCGGTATATGTATCATTCGGATTCAACGATCCATCTCCGCCTTTGCTATCAGTGTCAAAAGATGATTCCAGAATAATGACTTCATCGGCACCGTATTCTTTTGCCCATTCTTCCATAGTATCTGCGTTTTCATCTCCGGCATATTTGATCTCAGTCATATTGCATCCTTTGAATCCTTTAAAGTAGTCAAATACAACCTGACATGCTTCTTCATAATCTTCCTGTGTGTAAATGTCAGATTCAATTGATATGATCTTGCAATCAGCAGTTTTCCCTGTTCCAGAACATGAACATAATGATAAAACCATTATTGCGCTGATGCACAGCAGACAGATTTTTTTAAACACTGGTTTCCTCCTTTATTGCCTACGATAATTCGGTCAACTCAGATTGCCCTGACATCTAAATAGCCGTTTCAACCCCCGACATCTAAATGGCCTACTCAACCCTCCATCAAAATGAGCTGTAGATAAGTTCCCATCGAGTGCTTTTCGTGCCGGATGAGTGGTCGTCCCGATCGGAGCCAAATCGACAAACCGCTTGTTTTCAAGCCTTTCAGCGCCTCTTACTTGTCAGCACGTGACATCAAGACTACGCACTCCAGAGAATTAAGCAGACGAAACATGTCAACAGTATAGAAAACAACATAGTTGTTTTTCAGCCACCAGTTTCGTCCAGCCATTGACATCAGCTTCTGAAATAATCTCAAATCCGTTTTTCTTCCAGAAATGAGTTGATTGCGGATTTCCTTTATCTATTGCCAGCCGAACAGCCTTTTTTCCAATCGACCTCAAATAATCTATAACTTCGCTGATTATAGCTGTTCCTATCTGATTTCCTTGATATATCGGATTCATCATAAAGAATCCAATATACGCAATATCTGCATTTGGATATCCGTCAATCAGATCCATGACTGCCACTAATGCTTTATCTTCGTAGAACCCCACATAATACTTATCAGACATTGAGATGTTCGGTGGCGTAATATGCAAATCATTAAGAACCTGTTCTATAGTGGGCTTTGCCTCACAGTATCGATAAAACTGTCCATTGCCACAACATAGATTCAAAATGTTTTCAGCATCCGAATCTCCCATTTTGCGCACTTCATATTTTTTGCTAAGTTCCAGAACATTTATCATTGGATTTCCTCATATAATCCAGATTTGATCAAATCATTCATACTATTTCGAATAGCCGGCATCTTTCAGCTCATGCGGTACTGAAATGAAATCTTTCTTTTGGTGGTACAAGCAGCATACCGTCTCAATTAACTGCTAATTGAGAAACAGATCGACATGCAGGCTTTGTCAGCCATTAATGATGTCAGGGAAATTACCTTTCAAAAAATGTCTATACTCTGGATGGTCAATAGCCTTCTCATATTCTTCCCTTATGATTTTTGTATTCCATTCCTTCATCTTTGGGGACATTTCCTCATATCTCATTATTGTAATGAGTCCATCTCTTTCTGCCTGTAAAATAGCTTCCAAAGCATCTGGAACAAATTCCACATAATTGATTTCGACTGGACTGCTGCTTACAGCTGCATCGGGAATTTGAACATCAAAATCACTTTCGATTACATTATTGGCGTAGTAGATATATCCCGAAACACCTTTATATGTTTTTTCCAGGGCGTTGGGATAATACTCTTCAAGACGCTGTAATCCGTTCTTATCAAATCCGTATGCACCCCACTTTTCCCATCTTCCATCATATTCGAAGCCCGTTTCTTT
>Ga0079305_1001954_pt1 | contig 21502 bp, 17 predicted proteins | sample LMS_cellobiose_e_FD_79183 | JGI IMG/M metagenome (GOLD analysis project Ga0079305, IMG submission 79183) | Rumen-fistulated moose microbial communities from Alaska, USA - LMS_cellobiose_enrichment | ecosystem: Host-associated > Mammals > Digestive system > Stomach > Rumen fluid ... | reverse complement strand
TCTGCCGCCGGACCTTCCCCCCCTTTCCTTTTTCAGCAAGTGTGATATAATACTTTTCACCTAAACCTTGATGTGGAGAATGGCTATGCAGGCGATGTACTTTCCCATGCAGCTTTCGGTGCGCAGGGTCCTGATCGTCGTGGTCGGCGTGTTCCTGGCTTCCTTCGTCGACGGCGTAGCCGGCGGCGGCGGGATCATCTCGGTACCGACCTATTTTCTGGCAGGCCTGCCGGCCCATCTGGCGCTGGGCACGAACAAGCTGTCCTCCGGCATCGGCACTCTGGTGTCGGCCGCCCGCTTCGTGCGCGGCGGCTATGTGGACTGGAAGCTCGCCGTCCCCTCCGTTGTCCTGGCGCTCCTGGGCGCCCATCTGGGGACCCGGCTGCAGCTGGCCGCGGATGAGCGCTTCCTGAAATGGCTGCTGCTGGTCGTGCTGCCGGTCGTGGCCGTGGTCGTGCTGCGGCAGCGGAGCCTCCCGGAGCAGCGGGGCGAAATCGCGCCGCGCCGGCAGCTGCTCATCGTGCTGGCGGCCTCCTTTCTCATCGGCGGCTACGACGGATTCTACGGTCCCGGCGCGGGCACCTTTCTGGTGCTCGTCTTCTGCGGCCTGGGAAAGCTGGATCTGCGCACGGCCTCCGGCAATATGAAGCTGGTGAATCTCTCCAGCAACGTCGGCGCTCTGGCAACCTCGCTGGCGCACGGCAAGGTGTTCATCGTTCTGGGGCTGATCGGCGCGGTGGCGTCGGTCGCCGGACATTACCTCGGCTCGGGCCTCGCCATCAAGGACGGCTCGAAGATCGTAAAACCCGCGATCCTGCTCGTGCTGGCGCTGCTGGCCGTCAAAGTATTTTCGGAGCTGGTATGAACCGCTCCCGAAGGGAAGAAAGATGAAAAAAACCATTGGTATCCTGGGCGGCATGGGGCCGCTCGCGACCGCAGATCTGCTGACAAAAATCACGCTTATGACCAGGGCGGACTGCGACAACGACCACATCCGCGTCTATATCGACAGCAACACCGCGATCCCGGACCGAACGGCGGCCCTTCTTTGCGGCGGCGAGGACCCGGTCGCGGAGATGAGCTCCGCCCTGCGGCACCTGGTCGCCTGCGGAGCGGACTGCATCGTCATGCCCTGCAACACCGCCCACTGCTTCCTGCCCCAGCTGCAGGCGCAGACGGATACGCCGATCCTGAACATGCCGGAGCTCACCGTCCTCCGCTGCGCGCAGCTCTATCCCGGGAAAAGGGCCGCCGTGCTGGCGACCCGGGGCACGCTCGCCACAGGGCTTTACAGCGGCCTGCTGGAAAAGCACGAGGTCGCGTATCTGCTCCCCGACGAGGGGGAGCAGGACACCCTGATGCACCTGATCTACGACGTGGTGAAGGCCTCCCGGCCGCTTGAGCCGGAGGCGGAGACCTGGCGCGGCCTGCTGGACGGTCTGCGCAAAAAAGGCGCGGACTACTTCATCCTGGCCTGCACCGAGCTGCCCATCCTGGCAGACACGCTCCGGCAGCCCGGTCCCTTCGCGGACCCGACGGCAGAGCTTGCCAGGGCCGCCATCCTCTTCTGCGGCTATGAGCTCCAGGAGGGATGCTGAAGCGTCCCGCTCCCCCTCCCCGGCCGCCCCTCCTCTTTCGATCCTGTCTCCATCTGCCGCTCTGCGGCAGATTTTTTTGTTCAAATTTGAAAAATATTTCCTGCCCATTTGTTGAATCAGACGAAAATATTTGTATAAACGGAAAAAATCTTAACATTTCTCACAAATGCCGTATAATAGATCTTAGATTCCGGCATTACGCCGGTCGGACCATTCAAATCAGAGAAGGGAGAATGCAATGAAGGACAAGAAAAAAATGAATCTGGGCGCAAAGATCCTGATCGGTCTGGTGCTCGGTATTGTTGTCGGCGCCATTTTCTGGATGGCGATGGGCGCGGAAGCCGCCGGCAGCTTTACCGCCAAGTACATCAAACCCTTCGGTGATATCTTTGTCAATCTGCTGAAGTTCATCGTTGTGCCCCTGGTGCTGCTGAGCATCATGGACGGCGTGATCTCGATGGGCGACATCAGCAAGGTGGGCAAGATCGGCTGGAAGACCGTGGTCTACTTCCTGGTCACCACCGCCATTGCCTGCATCATCGGCCTGATCGTAGCCAACCTGTTCAAGGGCTCCTTCCCGCTTCTGGAGCTGGCGGAGGACGCCGCCTACGAGGCCAAGACCTCCAACCTGATGGACACTCTTGTGAACATCTTCCCCAACAACGCCATCACCCCGATGGTCAACTCCTCCATGCTGCAGATCATCGTGATCTCGCTGCTCTTCGGCTGCGGTATCCTGGTGGCCGGGGAGAAGGGCAAGCCCTTCGGCAAGTTCATCAGCTCCTTCAACGAGGTCACCCAGCGCGTGATGAGCTTTATTCTCGCGGTTTCCCCCTACGGCGTGTTCGCCCTGATGGTCTGGGTCGTCGCCGCGCAGGGCCCGAAAATCCTCGGCTCCCTGGGTCTGGTGCTGCTGGCCGCCTACATCGGATATGTCATCCATGTGGTCCTGGTCTACAGCATGTCCGTCAAGGTCTTCGCCAAGATGTCCCCCTTTACCTTCTTCAAAAAGATCTTCCCCGCAGCGGCCTTTGCCTTCACCTCCACCTCCTCCGTGGCCTCCCTGCCCATCACCAAGGAGTGCTGTGATGAGATGGACGTGGAGAGCGAGATCTCGGCCTTCGTGCTGCCTCTGGGCGCCACCATCAACATGGACGGCACCGCCATCTATCAGTGCGTGGCCGCCGTCTTTCTGGCAAAGTGCGTCGGCATCGACCTGACGCTCACGCAGATGATCGTCATCATAATCACCGCGACGCTGGCCTCCATCGGCACCGCCGGTACCTCCGGCGCCGGCATGATCATGCTGGCCATGGTGCTCGACGCCGTCGGCGTGCCGCCCACCTATATCGGCATCATCTACGGCATCGACCGTCTGTTCGATATGGGCCGTACCGCTCTCAACGTCGTCGGCGACGCTTCCTGCGCCGTCTGCGTCCACACCTGGGAGAGCGAGAAGGAAAAACAGACCGCCTGACGCGGCGTTTCCCCGCAGGAGATCCGCCGCACAGTGCCGGGATGCTCCTTCCCGGAGAATCCCGGTCTTGTGGAAAGCCTCGGCGCCCCGACCACACGGGGCGCCTTTCTTTTCGCCCGCCGCCCGGACAGCAGCGCCTCAAAGGACAGCAGCCCCGCTTCCATTTGTTTCTTTTGTCAAAAATTGGCTGAATGTTTGCAATATTTTGGTGCTTTTGACGAATTGCTTTTTGTACAGATTCATCGTATTCTTAACTTAAATTTATTCATAGAAAATTCATGATTTTCAAAAACGGGCGTGCCGTGCTTTGGGCGCGGCAGGCCCGGAGAAATCTGAGACCCGAAGCGATCGAGGGATGGAATGAGAACAAAGGAAGAACTCAAAAAGCTGGCCTGCGAGGCGATCGACGCCAGAAGAGAGGACATCATCGCCTTTGCGGACTCTGTGGAGGCGGAGCCGGAGCTCGGCTTCAAGGAATTCAAAACCTCCGAGAAGTTTGCCGGGCTGCTGCAAAGCCTCGGCCGCAGCCCGAAACGGGAAGTGGCCATCACCGGCGTCATCGACGAGTACCCCGGGGCGAGGGACGATCTGAAGGTCGCGATCATGGGCGAGCTGGACGCGATCCTGGTCGCCGATCACCCGAAGGCAGATCCGCTCACGGGCGCGGTGCATGCCTGCGGGCACAACGCGCAGCTTGCCTCCGTGGCGGCGATCGCCTATGCGCTGCATGATACGGACCTCATGAGCTCTCTCGGCGGCAGCATCGTGCTGATGGGCGTCCCCGCGGAGGAATACGTGGAGATCACCTACCGGAAGCGGCTCCGGGACGAGGGGAAGCTGTGGTTTCTCAGCGGCAAGCAGGAATTCATCCGCCTTGGCGCCTTCGACGGGATCGACATCACGGTGATGCAGCACAGCGCCCCCTGCGGCACCGGATACCGGGCCGGCGCCACATCCGCCTGCACGGGCTTTACCGGCAAGCTCATCAACTACAAGGGCAAGCCGGCCCACGCGGGCGCGGCGCCCTTTGACGGGGTCAACGCCCTCAACGCCGCGATGCTCGGCCTGATGGCCGTCCACGCGCAGCGGGAGACCTTTCGCGACGAGGACCATATCCGGGTGCATCCCATCATCACCAAGGGCGGCGATATCGTCAACGTCGTCCCGGCGGACGTGCGTCTGGAGACCTATGTGAGGGGTGCGAATATGGAGGCGATCCTCGCCGCCTCGGAGAAGGTCAACCGGGCCTTCCGGGCCGGCGGCGACGCGGTCGGCGCGCAGTGCGAGATCCTCGAGCTGCCCGGCTATCTCCCCGCCCTCCAGTGCGACCGGCTCACCGAGCTCATGTACCGGGAGCTGTGTTCCCTGGTCGGAGAGGGGGTCCAGCGCGTCTGCGCGGGCTTTGGCGGCGGCTCCACGGACCAGGGCGACGTTTCCCAGCTCATCCCGTCTGTGCAGTCCTTCTTCGCGGGCGCGTACGGCGGGCTCCACAGCACGGATTTCTATCTGGCGGACAAGGACCTTGCGATCCTCACCGCGGCCAAGGCGATGCTCTGCCTGACCATCGAGCTTCTGTACGGCGACGCATCCGAGGGCAGGGCGGTCAAGGAAGGATTCAAGCCGGCGTTCACGAAGGAGGAGTACCTCCGCAAGTGGGGCCGACTGGATTGATATAGCACATTTTTTGAAAGGGGAAAGGTATGAAGGATTTCAAAGAAAGTTTCAACCTGAAGGACTGGAAAGTCCATGTTCTTTGCCTGGTCATCATGGTGATCGCCGAGCTGATCGGCACGATGAAGGTCGCTGTGAACGGCGCAAGGGGCGGCGGCATTTCCTTCTCTCTGATCCCGATGCTGTTTGCGATCATCATCGGAATCATCCTGGGCGGCGCGAAGAAGATCAGCAGAAAAACCATGGAGACCGCGTCTCCCTACATCGGCATCTGCGTCATGTTCCTCATCGTGAAGCTGAGCTGCTCGATCGGCCCCTCCTGGGACAAGATCGTGGCCGCCGGTCCCGCCCTGATCCTGCAGGAGTTCGGCAACCTGGGCACGATCCTCTTCGCGATGCCGCTGGCCGTGCTCGTGTTCCGCATGGGCCGCGCCTCCATCGGCGCCGCGTTCTCCATCTCCCGTGAGCCGTCCATCGCGATCGTCGCCGAGAAATACGGTCTTGACGGCCCCGAGGGCTCCGGCGTGATGGGCGCCTACGTCACCGGCACGGTTCTGGGCACGGTGTTCTACGGGATCCTGGCCTCCATCTTTGTCGGCCTGAACTGGTTCCATCCCTACTCGCTGGCCATGGCCGCCGGCATGGGCTCCGCGTCGATGCTGACCGCCGCCCTCGCTCCGCTGGTCGAGGCCTTCCCGAATATGGCTGAGGAGATCCAGGCCTACGCTGCCACATCCAACACCCTGACCAATGCGGACGGCCTGTACATGAGCCTGCTCATCGGCCTGCCGATGACGGAATGGCTGTACAGAGTGTTCAGCAAGAATCGCCCCCAGAAGGGCATCGGAAAGCTGGAAGAAGCTTCTGACATTGTCGTGGAAAAGGAGGATATCTGATCATGGCCAACACGAACAAGCCCGCCGAGAGCGTGGGAAAAATCTGGGCTGACCGCATCAAGGTCCTTCTCATCAGCGGCATCCTCGCCTCCATCGCCAACACGATCTATGGCTGGAGGACCGGGGCGGAAGTGATCTACGCCCCCTGGCAGGTCCTGCCCGGACTGCTGTACATGTTCATCATCATTATCATCAGCTGCCTGCTGCATGATATCATCGCCAAGCTCCTTCCGATCAGGGTGCCCGTGATCCTCTACGTCGCGCTCATCACCACCATCCTGAGCTTCCCCTTTACCGGGTGGTTTGCCAAGACCATGGCGACGGAGTTTGCCAAGATCGGGCTTTTGCCGCTCTGCACGCCGATCCTCGCCTATGCCGGTATTTCCGCGGGCAAGGATCTGGACACCTTCAAGAAGCAGGGCTTCGCAATCGTCTGCACGGCGCTGGTCTCCTTCATCGGCACCTATGTCGGCTCCGCCATCATTGCGCAGATCGTCCTGCGTCTGTCGAAGGTCATCTGATCGTTCCCTGAAAAAAGCGAGTCGGATTGCTGCGGTCCTCCGGGCCGTCTTTCCGAAAGAAAAAGAAGGACAGGCCATTGCCTGTCCTTCTTTTTGGTGGAGAGTGGCGGACTCGAACCGTCGACCTTCCGCGTGTGAGGCGGACGCTCTAACCAGCTGAGCTAACCCTCCATAGCCTGTACATGATAGCATATCCGCGCAGGGAATGCAAGAGAAAATTTACCGCGGGGCCGAAAATGCCGATCCGAAAAAAATATAGTTGACAAGGGCCCTTTCGTCTGTTAAAATTCCTTATGCTGTTTCGGCAGATGGCGGCATAGCTCAGTTGGCTAGAGCATGCGGTTCATACCCGCAGTGTCCCCGGTTCGAATCCAGGTGCCGCTACCAGACAGAAAGGCGCAGCGTTTACTGCGCCTTTTCTTTGGCCCGTTGGTCAAGTGGTTAAGACACCGCCCTTTCACGGCGGTAACATGGGTTCGAGTCCCGTACGGGTCACCAAAAAAGAGAGAATCCGATCAGGATTCTCTCTTTTTTGGTGCCGCGCCTCCGGCGCGGAATGATCCGCTCCGCTCAAACGCGAAAGGGGATTCCCCTCCCCTCTCGCGCTCTCCCCATGCAGATTTGTCTGTTGATTCGGATTTGACCATCATTGCTTCACCAAAACAAGACAGTCCGCCGTTGGCGGGCTGTCTTGTTTTGCATATTTCCCTCGCGGGGGCTCGAATCTGCAAACGGCTATTCCGGCAGGACCGGCAGGCCGGTGAGCCAGCGGCGCATCATGTCAAAGACGAAGTTTCCGGCCATGCGGCGCACGAAGCTGCGCGTGCGGTGCGGCCCCATGTACACATGCCGCACGAAGGTCTCCCCCTCCACGGCCATGGAGACGAACACCGTGCCCACGGGATGTACGCCGTCCCCGTCGGGTCCGGCGAGCCCGGTCACGCCCACGCCGATGTCGGCGCCGGTCAGGGCGCGCACGCGCTCGGCCATGGCCTTCGCCACCTCAAAGCTCACCGCGCCCTTTTCCTCGATCATGTCCGCGTCGATGCCCAGCAGCCCCGCCTTGACCCCGTCGGTATAGGTCACGGCGCCGCCCAGAAACACCGCGCTTGCGCCCGGGATATCGGTCATGCGCCTGGCGATGTCGCCGCCGGTGCAGCTCTCCGCCGCGGCGAAGGTCATGCCGCGCTCCTTCAAAAGCGGGAGCACCGCCTCCTCGATGCACTCCACGTCCATGCCGTACACATAGTCCCCCAGGCGCTCCTTCACATGCGCGATCACGGGGGCCATCATGGCCTCGCACTCCTCCGCGCTCGCGGCCTTGGCGGTGATCTGCAGCAGGCAATCGCACTCCTTGGCGTAGGGCGCCATGCTGGGGTTGATCATCGCGTTCATTTCCCCGGCAAAGATATCGTCCACCGCGCTCTCGCCGATGCCGAAGATGCGCACCGCGTGGGAGACGATCTGCTCGTCGCTGAGCCTTCTCAGGTAGGGGACGACGCATTCGCGGAACATCGGGACGCACTCGTTGGGCGGCCCCGGCACCATGACGACGATCTTCCCGTCCTTCTCGAAGGCGCAGCCGGGCGCGGTGCCCCACTTGTTGTGAAAGACCGTGCCGCCCTCGGGTACCAGCGCCTGCGCGAAGTTGTTGAGGGTGATCTGCCGCCCGCCGCGGATATAGTCGTACAGGGCCTCGGCCTCTGCGCTGCTCTGCACCAGCGGCACGCCGAAGGTCTCACAGAGGACCTGCTTGGTCAGGTCGTCGCAGGTCGGTCCCAGTCCGCCCGTGGTGATGATGATGTCGGCGCGCTCGCGGGCGATGCGCAGGCAGTCCGCCAGGCGGCCGGGGTTGTCCCCCACCACCGTGTGGAAGCGCACGTTGATGCCGATCTGGCTGAGCATCTCGGACACGTCGCGCGCGTCGGTGTTGGTCACGTGGCCGAGCAGCAGTTCGGTGCCCACGGAGATGATCTCGGTGTCATACGCTCTCATGCTTCAGTTCGATCCTTTCTATGCCGCTCAGCGCCTCGTTCACCAACGCCTCGATCTCCAGCACGCGCTCGGCCTCCTCGACCTCCGCGACCCTGGGCCGTGTGCGGGGATGGCGCGGCGTAAAGACGGTGCAGCAGTCCTCATAGGGCAAAATGGAGGTGTCGAAGGTGCCGATCCGGCGGGCGAAGGCCACGATCTCCTCCTTGTCCATGCCGATCAGCGGCTGCAGCACCGGCAGGTGCAGCACCGCCTGGGTGCTGGCCATGGCCTCCATGGTCTGGCTCGCCACCTGCCCCAGGTTCTCGCCCGTGACGATGGCGCCGGCGCGGCAGTCGAGCGCGATGCGCTCGGCAATGCGCATCATGAAGCGCCGCATGATCAACGTGAAGTACTCCTCCGGGCATTTTTCCCGGATTTCCTCCTGAATATGGGTAAACGGCACCACTTCCAGGGTCATTTTCCCGCAATATCTGGTCAGGATCCTGCCCAGCTCCACCACTTTCTCCTTGGCCTGCTGGGACGTATAGGGGAAGGAGAAGAAGTGCACGGGGATGAGGTGCACGCCGCGCTTGGCGATCATGTAGCTGGAGACGGGGCTGTCGATCCCGCCGGAGAGGAGCGTCACGGCGCTGCCGTTGGAGCCGACGGGCATGCCGCCCGCTCCGCTGATCGGCGCGGCGTGGACGTAGGCGGCGACGTCTCGCACCTCGATGTGCACGGTCAGCTCCGGCGCGTGCACGTCCACGGCGGTGTCCGGGTAGGCCTCCTGCAGCGCGCCGCCCACATACTGGCTCAGCTCGATGCTGGTCATGGGAAAGCTCTTGTCACTGCGCTTGGACTCGACCTTGAAGCTCTTCGCGCGCTGCATGTCCTCGCGCAGGTATTCGACGGCGAGCCGCGCGATCGCGTCCCTGTCCTTCTCGCAGGCGGCCGCGCGCGTGAGCTTGATGATGCCGAAGACGTCCTGCAGCGCGGCGAAGGCCGCGTCCATGTCGGCGCTCTCGTCGGCGGGCTCGACATAGACGGTGGACTGCATGATGCTGACGCCGAAGCCGCCCAGGCCCGCCAGACGGCGGCGGATATTGCCCAGGAGCTTCTGTTCAAAGCTGCGGCGGTTGAGGCCCTTGAGCACGATCTCGCCCAGCTTGCAGAGAATGATATCGTTCATGCTTTCTCCTCTCCGTGAGCTTCAGGCCCTCCCCCTGCGCTCGGGAATGACGAAGATGAAGAGCAGAGAGCTCACGAGCAGCAGGAAGGGGTAGTGCAGGTTGGGGATGATCTCAAAGGCGGAGACCTCATACCCGAGCGCGGCCGCCGCGGAAATGGCCACCAGCATCTGCGCGCCGTAGGGGATGATGCCCTGGAACACGCAGGAGAAGGTGTCGAGCAGAGAGGCGGTCTTGCGCCGGGAAATGCTGTAATTCTCCGCCATCTGCGCTGCGATGGGGTTGGCCATGACGATGGCGACGGTGTTGTTGGCGGTGGCGATGTCCATGGCACCCACGAGCAGCCCCATGCCCAGCTGGCCGCCTCTGCGGCCCTTGAAGACCCGCTGGACCCAGTTGAGCAGCGCATCAAAGCCGCCATAGTCGCGGATGAGCGCGCAGATGGCGGAGACCAGCACGGCCACCATCGTGGTCTCAAACATGCCGGCGGCGCCCGCGCCCATGCTGGCGAGCAGCTGCGTGGCGGGGACGGCCCCGGTCGCGAGCATGATGACGGCGCCGGACAGGATCCCGATCAGCAGCACCACGAACACATTGACGCCCACGATGCCGCCGAGCAGGACGAGCACATAGGGTACGATCTGGATGAGGCTGTATTCCGGGACGGACAGGACGCCGACCTCGCTGGACAGGCTCAGCGCAAGGATGAGCAGCAGGGAGGCGAGGGCGGCGGGCAGGGCGATGGCGAAATTCTCGCGGAATTTGTCCTTCATCGCACAGCCCTGGCCCTGACAGGCGGCGATGGTCGTGTCAGAGATGAAGGAGAGGTTGTCTCCGAACATGGCCCCGCCCATGACCGCGCCGATGCACAGCGGCAGCGAAAAGCCGGAGGCCGCGGAGAGGGCCACTGCAATGGGCGTGATGAGCGTGATGGTCCCCACGGAGGTGCCCATGGCGGTGGAGACAAAGCAGCTGACGACAAAGATCACCGCCACGGCAAAGCGCGGCGGGATCACGGAGAGCATGAAGTAGGCCACGCTCTCGGCGCTGCTGCGCCCGACCACGCCCACGAAGATACCGGCGGCCATGAAGATGAGGATCATGGTGACGATGTTCTTATCGCCGATCCCCCTCCCCATCAGGACCAGCTTTTCGTCAAAGGGCAGCGAGCGGTTCTGCAGGCAGGCCACCAGAAGCGCGATCAGGAAGACCACGACGATGGGGATGTTGTAAAAGCCCATGGGGATCTTCAGGCCGTATTCAAACAAAATGCCCAGGCCCAGGTACAATACCAGAAAGACCGCGATGGGCAGCAGTGCGATCGGATTTCCTTTTCTCATTGTCTCTTACTGATCTCTTTCCTCAATATTTGTTCCAGCGATCCCGCGCGGCGGGCTCCTCAGCCCTCGCGGAAATCGTAGGTGCGGTACTGGATGGCCTCGGCGATGTGGGCGGGGCCGAGCTCCGCCTCCCCCGCCAGGTCCGCGACGGTGCGCGCGACGCGCAGGATGCGGTCGTAGCTGCGCGCCGAGAGGCCCATGCTGTCGAAGGCGCCCTTCATCAGCGCCTCGCACTCGCCGTCCAGCGCGCAGTACCGGCGCAGGGCGGCGCTGTCCATGCGGGCGTTGCAGGACGTGTCCGTCCCTTCAAAGCGCGTTCTCTGGACCTGCCGGGCGGCGTCCACCCGACGCTTGATGTCCTCGGAGCGCTCCGCGGGAGCGCGGCGGCGCAGCTCCTCATACTCCAGCGCCGGGACCTCCACGATCAGGTCGATGCGGTCCAGCAGCGGGCCGGAGATCTTGCTGTGATAGCGGCGCACGTCGGCCTCGGTGCAGCGGCAGCGCCCCGAGGGGTGCCCGTACCAGCCGCACTTGCAGGGGTTCATGGCGCACACCAGCATGAAGCGGCTGGGGAAGCTGACCGTCCCCGCCACGCGGGATACGGTCACCACCCCGTCCTCCAGGGGCTGGCGCAGCACCTCCAGGGCGTCGCGCTGAAATTCCGGCAGCTCGTCGAGAAAGAGCACGCCGTTGTGCGCGAGGCTGATCTCCCCCGGCCTTGGATTCGTCCCTCCGCCGGCCAGAGCCGCGGCGGAGACGGTGTGGTGCGGCGCGCGGAAGGGCCGCTGCGACACGATGGGATGCCCGGGGCCCGTGAGCCCCGCCACAGAGTGGATCTCCGTGCTCTCGATCATTTCCTCCCGGCTCATGTCCGGCAGGATGCCGGGCAGGCGCCGGGCCATCATGGATTTGCCCGCGCCCGGCGGGCCGACGATGAGGATGTTATGTCCGCCCGCGGCGGCGATCTCCAGCGCGCGCTTGACGTTTTCCTGGCCCTTGACGTCGGCGAAATCCGGCAGGCCCGCCCCCGCCGTCTCCGGCACGGGCGGCAGAGCGGGAGACAGGCGCTCCTCCCCCTTGAGATGGCGCAGCAGCTGCGCCACATCCTCCACCGGGTAGACCGACAGCCCCTCGGCGAAGGCGGCCTCCACGGCGTTGGCCGCGGGGACGAAGAGCTCCCTGACCCCCAGCCGCTCCGCGGCGAGGGCAATGGGCAGCGCGCCGCTGACGGGACGGAGCTGCCCCGTGAGGGAGAGCTCCCCGAAAAAGGCGCAGTCCGTCCCGGGAGCCCGGAGCTCCCCGGAGGCGGCGAGGATGCCGACGAGCATGGGCAGGTCGTAGACCGTGCCCGCTTTTTTCCGGTCGGCGGGGGCGAGATTGACGGTGAGCCTGCTCACCGGGAAGCGGAAGCCGCAGTTCTTGATCGCGGCGCGCACCCGCTCCCGGGCCTCCTTGACGGCGGTATCCGGCAATCCGACGATGTCAAAGCCCGGCAGGCCGTTGGAGATGTTGACCTCCACCGCCACGCCGTAGCCGCCCACGCCGCTCACGCCCAGGCTCTGTATGCTCGCAAACACCGCGCTCACCTCCCGCACATTTTAAAAATCTACCGCTTATTCCTCCGTCGACGTGACCGCGATGTGCAGCTCCTCGAGCTGCTTTTGCGTCACCTCGGAGGGCGCGCCCATCATGATATCCTGGGCGCTCTTGTTCATCGGGAAGGGAATGACCTCGCGGATGCTCTCCTCCCCCGCCAGCAGCATGACGATGCGGTCCACGCCCGGGGCGATGCCCGCGTGCGGGGGCGCGCCGTAGCAGAAGGCGTTGTACATGGCGGGGAACTTTTTCTTCACGTCCTCCTCGCCCAGACGCACCATCTCAAAGGCCTTGATCATGATCTCCGGGTCGTGGTTTCGCACCGCGCCCGAGGAGAGCTCCACGCCGTTGCAGACGAGGTCGTACTGGTCGGCGGTGATGCTCAGCGGATCGATCTCGCCCCGCTCGGCCTTCAGCAGCACCTCCAGCCCGCCGGAGGGCATGGAGAAGGGGTTGTGGCAGAACTCCAGCTCGCCGCTCTCCTCCCCGATCTCGTACATCGGGAAGTCCACGATCCAGCAGAACTCGTAGCGTTCCTTGTCCATATGACCGGGCACCGCCGCGCCCAGCATTTTCCGCAGCACGCCCGCGGTCTTGACCGCCTGATCCTTCCCGCCGGCCGCCACGCCCACCAGCGTGTTGGGCCTGAGAGACAGCGCCTCAACGAGCGCGTCCCTGCGGTCTGCGAGGAACTTGGCGACGCCGCCCACCAGCTCGCCGTTTTCGTCGAGCCGGAACCAGAAGGGCTTGGAGCCCGCCTGTACCTCGACCTCGGCGCAGAGCTTGTCGATCTGCTTGCGGGTCAGCGCGCAGCCCGAGACCGCGACGGCCTTGACGGTGTTGCCCGCGGCGAAGGGGCCAAACTCCGTCCCCTGCACGAGCGCGGTGATGTCCTCCACCGTGAGGTCGATGCGCAGGTCCGGCTTGTCGGTTCCGTATTTCTCCAGCGCCTCGAGATAGGGAATGCGCCGGAAGGGCGCCTCGGAGGCGATGTCGTACTTGCCGTATTTGGCAAAAATCGGCGGGAGCACCTCCTCGAGCACGGCAAAGACGTCGTCCTGATCGGCGAAGGCCATCTCCATATCGAGCTGATAGAACTCGCCGGGGCTGCGGTCGCCGCGGGCGTCCTCGTCGCGGAAGCAGGGCGCGATCTGGAAATAGCGGTCAAAGCCCGAGGCCATCAGCAGCTGCTTGAACTGCTGGGGCGCCTGCGGCAGGGCGTAGAACTTGCCGGGATGCTTGCGGGCGGGCACCAGGTAATCCCGCGCGCCCTCGGGCGAGGAGGCGGTGAGGATGGGGGTGGTGATCTCCAGGAAGCCCTGCGCGAGCATGGCCTGCCGCAGCGCGGCGATCACGTTGCAGCGCAGGATGATGTTCTGCTTGACGGCGGGATTGCGCAGGTCCAGATAGCGGTAGCGCAGGCGCTGGCTCTCGTCGGCCTCGCGGCTGCGGTTGATCTCGAAGGGCAGCTCGTTGTAGCGGCAGCGGCCCAGGACCTCGATCTTCTCCGGGACGATCTCGATCTCGCCGGTGGGGAGCTTCGGATTCTTGCTGGCGCGCTCGCGCACGACGCCCTCCACGGAGATGGTGGACTCCTTGTTGACGGCCTTGACGGCGCGCATCATCTCCTCGCTCTCCACCACGACCTGCGTGACGCCGTAGAAATCGCGCACGACGACGAAGGCGAAGTTGCTGCCCACCTCGCGCACGTTCTCCATCCAGCCGACGATCTTGACCTTTTGCCCCACATGCTCCATGCGGAGCTCATTGCAGGTATGCGTACGGGACTGAAACATCTCTCTGCCTCCTATATCACCCAAGAATCAACGGGGTGTCGTTTCTCTTCTCCACCGCCTCGCGGATGCAGCGGGCGGCCTCGGCGGGGCTGAGCTTTTGCTGTTCGCCGGAGCGCATGTCCTTGACGGACACCACGCCCTCGGCGGCCTCGTCCTCCCCCACCAGCACGGCGAAGGGCACGCCGATCCTGTCGGCGTAGTTGAGCTTCGCCTTGAACTTCTTCTTTTCGCCGTAGAGCTGGGTGCGCACACCGCCCTGCCGCAGCGCCGTCGCGGCGGAGACGGCATAGCGCAGATCCTCCGTCATCGGCAGCACCAGCGCGTCGCAGGGCGCGGTGACGAGCTCGTCGGACAGAAGGCCCTGCTCCTGCAGGACGTAGAACAGCCGCGTCAGGCCGATGGAGATGCCCACGCCGGGCAGCTGCCGGTCGGTGTAGTACTCCGCCAGATTGTCGTAGCGCCCGCCGGAGCAGACCGAGCCGATCTCCGGGTGATCCGTGATCACCGTCTCGTAGACCGTGCCGGTGTAGTAGTCGAGCCCCCGGGCGATGGTCAGGTCGACGGCGAAGTTTTCCTCCGGCACGCCGAACTCCGCAAGCGTGGCTGTCACGGCGATGAGCTCGTCCAGGCCCTCATCGAAGGTCGCGTCCATACCCCGGTAATTCTCCAGGCGTGCGATGACCTCCGCGTTCGTGCCGCTGATGGCCATGAAGTCCAGCACGTTCTCCGCCTTGCAGGGGAGCATGCCCAGCTCGTCGATCAAAAGCTCCCGGACCTTCAGCGCGCCGATCTTGTCGAGCTTGTCCACGGTGCGCATGATCTCCCCCGCCTTCCCGCTCATGCCGTTGATGGCGTAGAAGCCGTTGAGGACCTTGCGGTTGTTGACCCGGATCTTAAAGCGTCGGAGCCCGAGGCGCGTGAAAGTGCTGTAGATGACGGCGGGGATCTCCGCCTCGTTGATGATGTCCAGCTTCCCGTCGCCGATTACGTCGATGTCGGCCTGGTAGAACTCGCGGAAGCGCCCGCGCTGGGCGCGCTCCCCCCGGTAGACCTTGCCGATCTGATAGCGGCGGAAGGGAAAGCTGAGCTCGGCGTAGTGCGCCGCGACATATTTCGCCAGCGGCACCGTCAGGTCAAAGCGCAGCGCCAGATCGCTGTCTCCCTTCTGGAAGCGGTAGATCTGCTTTTCGGTCTCGCCGCCGCCCTTGGCGAGCAAAACCTCCGCCGCCTCGATGACAGGGGTGTCCAGCGGCGTGAAGCCGTAGAGCGAATAGCTCTCGCGCAGCGCCTGCATCATTTTTTCCATCTTGATCTGCTGGGCGGGCGGCAGCTCCATGAAGCCGGAGAGCGTCCGCGGTGCGACCTTTGCCATATCGTTCTTCTCCTTATACGCACATTTCAAACAATAGTTTATTATACTGGAAATGTGCGGAAAACACAAGACTCGGCGCGGCGAAAATCGCCGCGCCGAGAAGTGAACTTCATCCTTGTATCGTCCGCCCCTATCTCTTCTGGGGGTTGACGATGTTGCGCCAGTCCAGATCGCCCCGGCGCAGGCCCTGCACCAGCACCTCCGCGGTGGCAGCGTTGGTGGCAAAGGGGATCTGATACTGGTCGCACAGGCGCTCGACCTTGTTGATGTCGTCAAAGCCCTTGGGGTTTGCCGGGTCGCAGAAAAAGAGCACCAGGTCGATCTCGTTGAAGGAGATCCGCGCCCCGATCTGCTGGGCGCCGCCCTGATCCGCATGCAGATACAGCGTGATGGGCAGGCCCGTGGCCTCCGAGACCAGCTTTCCGGTCACATGAGTGGCACAGAGGGAGTGCTCGGCCAGAATGCCGCAGTACGCAATGCAAAACTGCACCATGAGTTCTTTCTTTCTGTCGTGCGCCATCAGAGCGATATTCATGCCGTCCCTCTTCCCTTAAAAAATTTGAATTGTTAGATTTTTCCTTTAATTTCCTGTTTTTTGCAGATAAATGATATGTAATTATACCCTATTCCTTAGCGTTGTGCAAGACGTGCGGGGAGAAAAATCACATTTTTTCCGCGCTTATCGCAGCAGCGCCATTTCCGGCTCGGAGGTATCGCTGTAGCTGCGGATGTTGATGTACGCGTCCATGATCTGCCGGGCGATGAACTGCACGCTCGCGCCGCTGCCGCCGCGCTCGACCACGACCGCGATCGCCACCTCGGGATCACGGTAGGGCCCGTAGCACATGAAAATACCGTCGTTGGTGATCTTCTCGCCCTTCTGTGCGGTCCCGGTCTTGCCGGCGCAGATCCAGGGGCAGCCCACCCACTGATCCACGTTGGCCTGGTTGATGTAGTCGTTGAGCACCATGTACATGCCCTCGTGCACCGCGTCCCAGTTGTAGTCGGCGGAGGGGACGATGCTCAGGATGGAGGGCTCGCGCTCGTAGCGCTTTTCGCTGTAGTCATAGCTGCGGATGGCTTTGAGGATGGAGGCGGAATGGCGGGTGCCGCCGTTGGCCACCGTGGCGCAGTACTCCGCGATCTGCAGCGGGGAGAAGATGGAGTCCGACTGACCGATGGCGGCCTGCAGCGTGTCACCGATACGCCACACGGTGCCGGTGTAGTCGGCGTGGTTTGCCTGGTTGGACATGTTGCCGGTGGTCTCCACCAGCTCGATGCCGGTGCTCACCCCCAGGCCGAAGGCGTGGGCGTAATCGCCCATATCGTCGACGCCGAGCTGCTCGCCCACCGTGTAGAAGAAGAAGTTGCAGGAGTCTCGCAGCGCGGTGGAGACGGTCTCCTCCGGGTGGGTCAGGTTCTCGCCCTCAATGGCGGTCCAGATCCAGCACTGCGGCGCGTAGCCCTCGGCGGCGTACTTGGTGAACACGCCCTCGCACTTGACCTTGTCCTCGGTGTTGATGATGCCGCTCGAGAGCGAGGCGATGGCCACGCAGGGCTTGAAGGCCGAGCCGGGGGCGTAGGCGCCCATGAGTGCGCGGTTGAAGAGCGGGGCGTTCGGGGTCTCCATGAGCTCGGCGTACTTCTCGATGATGGTGGACACGTCGAAGGTCGGCCAGCTGGCGATCGCCAGCGGCTCGCCGGTCCTGACGTTCACCACCACGGCGGCGGCGCCCGTGATCTCGTCCTTCATCTCCGGGTCGTAGTCGCCGCGGGCCATGCCCTCGGCGCGGGCCTGCGCGCGGGTCTTGATGAGGCCCTCGACGCCGTTGGCGAGAATACGCTCCGTCTGCTCCTGCAGCACGCTGTCGATGGTGAGATACACATGGTCGCCGGGCACCGGTTCCTCGGTGTAGACGGTGCTCAGGATCGTGCCGGAGGCGCTGCGCGTCTCGATGACCTTGCCGTCCTCCCCGTGCAGGTAGTTTTCAAAGGCGTACTCGATGCCGTCCTTGCCCACCATGGCGTTGTTGGCATAGTTGAGCAGGGAGTAACGCTCGAACTCCTCCTGGGTCATCAGGCCGACGTAGCCCAGAATGTGCGCGGCGTACTCCGTGCCGTATTCGCGGATGTAGGCCCGCTCCACCTCGATGCCCGTGAGCTTGTTCTCCATGATGGAGGAGATCAGGCGGGGGCTCGCGTCCTCGACAAAGTAATAGTCGGCGGTGTTGATGGCGTAGCGCACATTGATGGAATAGCGCACGCCCGCGATGATGCGCATCTCCTCGGCGGAGTAGGAGTTGTCGATGTCATAGCGCGTGCGCATATAGCTCATCAGCTCCACGGCCGTGGGATTGGAGGGCAGATTGCTGCCCTTGTCCGCGAAATAGGCCTCGAGCATGGTGCGCTGGATCTCGGTCATGTTGGGGTTGTACTCAAAGGGAGGCGTGCGCGTGATCGGCAGATCGTCCGTATAGCTGTCGCCGTAGCCCTCCACCATCCGCGCCAGCTCCAGAATGATCGCGTTGGGGTTGCCGTTGGCGAAGAGCTTGGCGACGTCCACCTTGAGGTTGTAGCACTCCTTGTTGCTGACCAGCACCCGGCCGTAGCGGTCGAGGATGTTGCCGCGGGCCGCGGTCACGGTGCGCTCGGTGCTGCTGATCTCGTTGCTTCGGTTGTAGTAGGCCTCGCCCTCGATGATCTGAAGGCGGTACAGAAACACCATGTAGATCGAGAGGACCAGGACCATAAAAACCACCATGGCAACCACTCTGCCCGGTTTTACAAGTCTGTTCATAGCATACCCTGTGAAATCTGAAAACTAAAATCTGAAAACTCTAATGGATCCATCGTGCGCAGGGCAGATAGGCCAGCGGCGCAAAGGGCAGCGCCCAGAGCGTCTGCAGCAGCACGGTGGGGAGCATGCTCAGCGCGAAGCTGTCCATGGCCATGACGTGCAGCATCTGCGCAAAGCCGGTGAGCAGCAGCCCCAGCAGCGCCACGCCCATGAAGGCGAAGAAGCGCCGGTTGATGAAGAACTGGGACACGAAGCCCGAGGCGAAGGCCAGGGCCGGGAACACGAGCGTGAAGAGCACCGTGTTCTCTACAAAGGCCATGTCCGCGAAGATGCCCAGAAACAGGCTGATAATCGCCCCCCAGGAGGCGCCCTCAAACATCCCTGCCGCGACCGCGACCGCCGGCAGCACCATGGGGCAGACGCCCAGGATGCGCAGCTGCGTAAAGAGCATGTTCTGAGCGAGCAGCGCGAGGAACAGAAACAGCGCGTACTGCAGCACCCGCTTGAAGCTGATCTTCGCCAGCACGTTTTTTTTCAGCATCTCCCACAGACGGGAGGAGCCGGTGCGCGGTCTTTGGACGCGCCCCGCCCTGTATTGATCCATAGCCGTACTCCTTGCGCGCGGCGGCGCCTTACTCGACCACCTTGAAATCCTTGATGATGAACACCTGCACCAGAGAATCCAGGTCGCAGGCCGGCTGCACGATGCCGTATTCGATCTGGCCGCCCGCCTCGGTCTGGACGTTGGTGATGGTGCCGATGACGAGCCCCGCCGGGAATGCGCCGCCGGAGCCGGAGGTCAGCACCTCGTCGCCCACGAAGATCTGCGCGCCGTCGGCGAGATAGGTGAGCTTCGCGGTCTTGTTCTTCATCAGGGCGAACTCGCCCAGGACCATGCCGGTGCTGCCGGTGCTGCCCACGTAGCCGCCCACGCTCATATCCACGTCGATGAGGGTGCTGACGGTGGCCCAGTTGGTGCCCAGCTCCGTGATCTGGCCCACCAGCACGCCGTACTCGGTGACCACCGGGTCGCCCAGCTCGATGCCGCTGGTGTAGCCCTTGCTGATGGTGAAGGAGGAGGACCAGTTGGAGGAGGACCAGAGCACCACCTTGGACGACTCCATCACGTAATCCGTGTGCTTTTCGCGCAGGTACAAAAGCTGCCGCAGGCGCTGATTCTCCTCGGAGGCCTCGATGCCGTCGCGCGCCGACTGCTGGGCGTCGGCCAGCTGGGCGCGCAGCGATTCGTTCTCCGCCATAAGCGAGTCGTAATCATACAGATAGCCGTAGATGGTGTTGAACCAGTTGACCGTGGAGCTCAGCACCTTCTGCATGGGCCCGGTCAGCACGTTGGTGGTGTTCTGCACGAAGCCGATCTGCCCGTCCCGGGCGGCGTTGCCCAGGCCGATCAGCAGCGCGACCGCCAGCACGATGACGGCGATGCGTATTCCGTTTTTTCTCAGGTACTCTCTCAAAGGACCACAACTCCCTGCCTCTTGAGCATTTGCCCGAGCCTGCACAGCGGCAGACCCATCACATTGAAGAAATCCCCGTCGATGCGCTCCACCAGCAGCGCGCCGCGGCCCTGGGCCCCATAGGCCCCGGCCTTGTCCATCGGCTCGCCGCTGAGGACGTAGCGTTCGATCTCGTCGGCGTCCAGGCTGCGGAAGGTCACATCGCTCCGCTCGACCTCGGCGTTCAGCTCGCCGTTTCGCACGATGGCGACGCCGGTATAGACCTGATGCGTGCGCCCGGACAGCGCCGTGAGCATCCCGATCGCCTCCCGGCTGCTGCGGGGCTTGCCGAAGGGCCTGCCCTCGAACCAGACGATGGTGTCCGCGCCGATGACCAGGTCGGAGCTGTCGCAGCACGCCGCCACCTCTTTCGCCTTGTGGGCGGCCAGCGCCATGACCAGCTCCCCCGGGGACGCGTTTTCCGGGGCGATCTCCGCCCCTTTCGCGGGGATGATCTTCAGATTTTCCACCCCCAGCATCTCCAGCAGCTCTTTGCGCCGCGGAGAGGCGGAGGCCAAAACGATATTCATAGAGATCTTACTCGACTCCTCGATAGTATACGCCCCTCGTCAGCACGTTCGGGCGGTAGTCGGACAGGCCCAGGTGCCCCTTGGCGACCTCCACGCACTCGCGGGCGCTCTCCGTGGTGAACATCAGGCGCAGTCCCCAGAGCCCTGCGGCGTACAGGTCCTCCTTCTTGTCGGCCATGTACAGCTTGTGGGCGTTGTAAATGACGCTCCGCTCCCCGAACTCCTGCACCACCGGGAAGATGGAGCCCATCCGGTCGGCCAGCTGCGCCGGATCCTGCGCGGCACGCCCGCTGGCCGCGCGCAGGAGGTTCTGCTCCGACACCATCACCGGCAGCCTTCCGTACACGATCATCTCCGTGTCGAGAGGCTTGCGCAGGTCCCGGATCTGCGACATGCGCAGCTCAAAGGAGGCCGTGGCGGAGATGAAGCCCGCCAGGCGCAGCACCTCGAGCGTCTGGGAGTTGAAGGCGTTGAGCCCGAAATCCGCGCGGATGCGCATCCCGGCCCGGCGGGCCAGGATCACATGCCCGAGATTGCCCGCCAGCGCCTCGCGCACACCCCGGGCAAAGAGCTTGTCCAGCGCGTCGCAGACAGTCTGCGTCTGCTCGTCGGTGATCACGCGCGGCAGCACCGCCACGGGCGTGGCGCCGTTTCGCACAAAGGGCAGCACCCGGTCGAAATGCTCCTGCATCAGCAGGGCGGGCACGTAAATGTAATCCGGCTTGAGCTCGGCGAGCTCCGGCGTGAGCTGCTCTTCGATGCGCACCTGGAAGATGATCCTGGGGTCCGCCGTCATCTTGCGGTCCTGCGGCGGCTTCGGCATCAGGCCGGACTCCCGCTCGGGCGGTGCGGCGCGCTCCTCCGAGAGCTGCGCGATGAGATTGCGCCGCAGCTCATTGATGGCGGCCGCCGGCAGGAAGAGCCCGGGATCGGTCTTGGCCCGGTTCTCCACGCACAGATAGGGGGTGCCGCCGGTTTTGTACATCTGGTCCTGCAGATAGGACGCGGTCAGCCCCTGCCGCTTGGCCCGTTCGGGCACCGGCCCGGAGGCCACGGCCCTGTGGCCCTCGTCGTCAAAGGCGATGGCCCGGATGGGCTGGCCCTTCTCCGCCACCGTGTAGAAGTGCACCGGCACCCGGCGCAGCTCCCCCTCGGCGTAGGCCTTGCGGGCACTGGCAAAGACCGCCTCCTCCGCGCGGTCCGCGTCCTGCCGGACGCCGAACATGTCCTGCT
>Ga0079305_1001952_pt1 | contig 21547 bp, 21 predicted proteins | sample LMS_cellobiose_e_FD_79183 | JGI IMG/M metagenome (GOLD analysis project Ga0079305, IMG submission 79183) | Rumen-fistulated moose microbial communities from Alaska, USA - LMS_cellobiose_enrichment | ecosystem: Host-associated > Mammals > Digestive system > Stomach > Rumen fluid ... | reverse complement strand
TTCCCCACCATCGCCTCCACCTGCGCCGCCTGCACCGCCGTGGCGATCCTCTATCATCCGGACGGCAGCTTTTTGGGCCCCTGCTTCCTGCCCGGGCCGCCCAGGCACACCTTTATTGATACGGCGGTGATCGCTTCCGCGCCGCCCCGGTACCTGTGGGCGGGCCTGGGGGACACCTACGCCAAGTATTTTGAGTCCACCGTGTCCAGCAGGGGGGATGACCTGGCTTACTATCACATGCTGGGCGTCAGCGTGAGCCGGTCCTGCCTGGAGCCGCTGCTGCGGTACGGGGAAAAGGCGCTGCGGGATCACCGGGAAAAGAAAGTGACGGAAGAATTGACCCAGGTAATTTTGACCATCATCGTCACCACGGCCATTTCCTCCATCCTGCTGACGGCGGACCGCATCATCGATTACAACACCGGCCTGGCCCACGCCGTATTCTACGCCCTGACCAGCTTTCCGGGTTTGCACCTGGAACGGGAGCACCTGCACGGCGAGGTGGTGGGCTTCGGGGTGCTGATCCTGCTGCTGACGGACGGGCAGGACGAAATGTTTGAAAAAATGCTGGCCTTCAACCGCTCCGTCGGCCTGCCCACCCGGCTGGAAGACATCGGGATCACGGAGGAAGATTTGCAAAGGGTGCTGCCCAAGGTCTTATCCATGCCGGATATTGCCCATCATCCTTACCCTGTCACGCTTGATATGCTCTCCGGCGCGTTCCGGAAGCTGCAAGATAGAAGCCAAATTGATTAAGGAGGAAACGAACATGAAAAAGCTGGTATCCTTATTGCTTGTCCTGTGCCTGGCGGCCTGCTGCGCGTTGGGCGCGGCGGAGGAAGAAAAGAAGCAGTACAAGATCGGCATCATCCTGATGATCGAAAACGGCGCGTTCCTGGATATGAAGGCCGGCGTCATCAAGGGCCTGAATGACCTGGGCTACGTGGAAGGGGACAACCTGACCATCGATTACCAGTGCGCCCAGGGCGACGCCACCAATTTGCAGACCATCTGCCAGAACATGGACGATGGCAGCTATGACGCGGTGGTTACCGTGGCCACGCCGCCCACCCAGGCGTTCGTGGGCCTGGAATCCAAAACGCCCAACGTGTTCTGCTCGGTGGCTGCGCCGGTTGCCGCCGGGGTGATGAGCGACCTGGAAACGCCGGATATGAACGCCACGGGCACCTCCAACGCCATTCCCGCCGGGGATATCATCAGCCTGGGCCTCAAGATCACCCCCAACGTAAAGACCTTCGGCCTGATCTATTCCACCAGCGAAGTGAACGCCGTGAACGCCATGAACAACGCTAAGGAATACCTGACCGCCAACGGCTTTGCGTTCATTGAAAAAACCGTGGCCAATTCCGGCGAAGTGCAGACCGCGACGCAGGCCGTGCTGAACCAGGGCGCCGACGTGGTCTTTGTGGCGAACGATTCGGTGGTGCAGGCGGCCGTGGATATCCTGGCCGAAATCTGCACCGAGGAGGGCGTGCCCACCTATTGCTGCTCGGCCACCACGGTGCAGTCCGGCTGCCTGGCCACCCTGGCCATGAGCGATGAATTCATCGGCATTGAAACCGCGGGCATCGTGGACAAGGTGCTTTCCGGCATTCCCATTGAAGAAATCCCCGCCATCGTGATCCCGGCCAATATCGTTTCTGTCAACAGCGATACCCTGGCGGCCCTGGGGCTGGCGCTGCCCGAAGAAGTGCTGAGCATGGGCGAAGTGCAGTATCTGTCTGCGGAATAACGCCCGTTTCTCCCGGGAAAGCGGCGCGCCGCAATGCCGCCGCTTCCCTTTTTCCGCGCAAAAGAAAAGACTGAACGAGAGGGATGAGCGCCCATGAAGCTCTTGATCGATTCCCTGCAGCTGGGGATGCTGTACGGCATCCTTGCGCTGGGGATTTATATCAGTTTCCGCATCCTGTCCATTCCGGACCTGACCACAGAAGGCAGCTTTGCCTTCGGGCTGTCCGTTTCCGCCGCCATTACCGCCGCCGGGCATCCCGTGCTGGCGATTTTTGCCGCCATGCTGGCCGGCGCCCTGGCGGGAAGCGTGACAGGGCTGATGCAGACCCGGCTGCGCATCCATCCCATCCTGTCCGGCATCATCACCATGAGCGGCCTGTATTCCATTAACCTGGCGGTATTGGACGGATCGCCCAATCTGTCGCTGGTGAGGGTGCCCACGCTGTTCAAGCTCATCCCCTTCTTAAGCAAAAGCGACGCCATGACCGTGCTGCCCGTTGCGGCCGCGCTGCTGTTCCTGGCGCTGATCATCCTGTTTTTCCACACCCACATCGGCATGTGCATCCGGGCCGTGGGCGATAACGAAGATATGGTGCGGGCGTCCTCCATCAACGTCAACGTCTGCAAGGTGCTTTCCTTTTCCATTTCCAACGCCTTGGTGGCGCTGTCCGGGGCGCTGATCGCGCAGTATCAGGGCTATGCCGACATTTCATCCAGCAACGGCATCCTGGTGGTGGGCCTGGCCTCGGTGATCATCGGGGAGGCGCTGTTCGGCAGGCGAAGCGTGACGCTGGGCTTCATTTCCGCCGTTGCGGGCTCTCTGGTTTACCGTTACATCATCACGCTTGCCACCCGTTACAGCCCGCTGCCCGCTTACATGCTGAAGCTGGTGTCGGCCGTGATCGTGGCCTTGGCCCTGGCGATCCCGGCGCTGAGGCAGAACGTGAAGGAAGCCCGCCTGAAGCAGGGAGGGAAAGCGCATGCTTGATATTCAAAACGCGGTCAAGGTATTTGAAAAGGGCACGCCCATTGAGCATACCGCCCTGAACCATGTGAGCCTGCACCTGGACGCCGGTGAATTCGTTACGGTCATCGGCTCCAACGGCGCGGGGAAATCCACTTTGTTCAACGCCGTCTGCGGTTCTTTCCTGCTGAGCGAGGGCCGCATTTTCCTGGACGGGCAGGATATCACCTACCTCAAAGAGCACCGCCGGGCCCAGAGCATCGGCAGGGTATTTCAGGATCCCATGAAAGGCACCGCGCCCCACATGACGATTGAGGAAAACCTGAGTCTGGCCTATTCCAGGGCCACGTCAAAGCCCCTGAGCTTTGCCCCCTCCCGGAAGCAGGCGGCGCTGTTCAGGGAGAAGATATCAGAGTTTGGCATGAACCTGGAGGATCGGATGAAAACCAAGGTGGGCCTGCTGTCCGGCGGCCAGCGCCAGGCCGTGACGCTGCTGATGTGCACCATCGTGCCGCCCAAGCTGCTGCTGCTGGACGAGCATACCGCTGCCCTGGACCCCGCCACCGCCGAAAAGGTCATGGAAATCACCAGGCGCACGGTGGAGCAGCATCACCTGACTACCCTGATGATCACCCACAACATGGCTTCCGCCCTGGCCATCGGCAACCGCACGGTGATGATGGACGCGGGGCAGATTCTGTTTGACCTTTCCGGCGAGCAGCGCGCCGGCACCACCGTGGATGACCTTCTGCGCCTTTACTACAACAGCCGCCATCAGCATTTGGATAACGACCGCATGCTCCTGCAGCGCGGCGGACAATGACGCGCATCAACGGAAAACGCGGCCCGGCGGGCAAAAGCCCGGGCCTCTGCTGCGTGCCGCACCGAAGGACGGTCAATTGACATCCGGCCCGAAATTTGGTATCATTATAAAAGAGAAAAAAGGGCCGCGGCCCGCATAAGGGGGAAATGCGCATGGCGATTCAGTTGTTCCAATATCCCAATACCGATTCCAACCTTCCCCTCCGCGTGGCGCGGGGGCATTTTGCCACCAGCCACAGCCATATCAACTATTACATTGACCTGACCATGACCAAGCACCGCCTGTCCGAGGCCCGGGAGGCGGCCATCGAGCTGGCCGGCACCTTCAAGCCCAGCACCATCGTGGACACCATCCTGTGCCTGGACGGGATGGAGGTGGTGGGCGCATGCCTGGCCAGCGAACTGACCAGGGCAGGCTTTTCCAACATGAACGCCCACCGCACCATTTACGTCTGCACCCCGGAGCACACCAGCGGCAGCCAGCTTCTCTTCCGGGACAATTCCGCCCCCATGATCGTGGGCAAGCATGTGCTGGTGCTGGCGGCGTCCGTTACCACGGGCTATACCGCCAAGGCCGCCATCGAGGCCATCCGCTATTACTGCGGCATCCCGGTGGGCATCGGCGCCATTTTCACCTGCGTGGATGCGTGCGAGGATTTTCCCATCGTGTCCATTTTCAGCACCCGGAACGTCCTGGAGGACTACCAGAGCACCGACAGCCATGACTGTCCCATGTGCAGGGCGGGCATGCGGCTGGACGCCATGGTGAACGCCTACGGCATATCGAGCTTTTGATGAAACAAGGGGGATGAGAAAATGAAAAAGATCATTGCGCTTCTAATGGCCCTGGGGCTGCTGCTTTCCTGGACGTGCGCTTTGGCGGAGGAGGCCTATGACGTGAGCCTGAACAGCCTGACGGAGCAATACGGCTTCCGGCTGGGCACCTGCTTTTCGCCGGATCAGCTGCGGAACCAGAAGTATCTGGACCTGGTGAAGCGCCATTTTTCCAGCCTTACCACCACCAATGAAATGAAGGCTTATTCCCTGCTGAACGAGCAGGCCAGCAAAAAAGCGGCGGACGGCATGCCGGTGATGAATTACTATATGGCCGATCAGATGGTGAAGTGGGCCCAGGAGAACGGCATCGGCATCCGGGGCCACGTGCTGGTGTGGGATGCGTATATGTGCGACTGGTATTTCCACGAAGGGTATGATACCAAACAGCCCTACGCCGACAAGGAAACCATCAAGGCCCGCACGGAATATTACATCACCCAGGTCATCAACCATTTTGAGGAAAACTTCCCCGGCGTGGTATACTGCTGGGATGTGGTGAACGAAGCCGTGGCGGACAGCGCAGACGAGTACAGCGCCGGCGATCCCCGCCACCTGCGCACCATGCGCAGCGGCACGGTGAACCTGTTTCGGGAATACATGGGGGATGATTACGTATCCTGGGCCTTCCTGTACGCCCGGAACGCCGTGGACGCTCTGGGGGCGGATATCGACCTGTATTACAACGATTACAACGCCTACTTTTCCGACAAGGCAAAGGCCATCCTGGCCCTGGCGGAGGAAGTGAATTCCTTTGCCCAGGACGAGGAGGGCAATCCCCGCCGCCTCATGGACGGCATCGGCATGCAGGGCTATATCGGCGGCTACGGCACCCAAAGCGGCTGTTTGCAGGACAGCCACCTGAACCTGATCAAAAACGCCATCCTGGGCTATCAGAAGGCGGGCCTCAAGGTGCAGATCACAGAAATGGCCGTGCGGAACTTTGAAAAAGACCAGGCGGAAAAGCACGCGGCCTTCTACGCCAAGCTGTTCCAGGTGTTCAGGGACCTGTATAACGAAGAAACGGGCAATCCCCTGAACGTGGTGGCCATCTGGGGCCTGACGGACTATCCCAACGTGCCCAAGGGCAACTACGTCTATAACCTCAACAGCCCCTGGGGCGGCCTGGTGGATGAAAAGCTGGATTATAAGGACGCTTTCCGGCAGGTATACGAAACGATGCGGAAATAAGGGACGGACACCCCGCCCTGTCCGTCAGCATGGATTGCGGAACAAAAAACCGGGGCGCTCCGTTTGCGGGCGTCCCGGTTTATATTTTTGTATCAGAATTGCCGCAGCGTTTGATGGATGTACCAGTCTGTGCCGTCGCACTCCAGAATGATGGTGCCCGCGCCGGAAAACTGGATGGGCAGGCCGCGCCGGAGGGCCTGGGCCTCGGTTTTCCCGATCCTGCTGGTATCATAATAATTTGTGACGAAGATATAGGCCGGGTCCACGGCGTCCAGAAAGGCGCTCACCATGGGGGTCAGCCCGTGGTGGGGCGCCTTTACCACGTCTGCCTTGAGCAGCGCGGCGTCCAGGCCGCCGCCGAGGAAATACTGCTGGGTGTCGCCAATGATGTCGGCGCACAGCAGGGCGGAGCACTGGCCGAACTCCACCCGGGCGATGGCGGACTGGGCGTTGATGGTGCGCCCCTGGGGCCAATGGAACACCGCGACGGAGGCGCCGCCCAGCGTGAGCATGTCGCCGGAGGAAAGCTGGCGGTAGGGGATGCCGGCCTTATCCAGCACGGCCATGGCCTTTTTTTGGTTTTCCTCCGTATCATGCTGATTCTTGGGGAACACGGAAACGAATTCATCCGCCGTAAAGCCAAAGGACATCAGTGCGCGAAGGCCGTTGATATGATCGTCGTGGGGATGGGTGTTGAACAGGTATTTGAAATGGGTGATTTCCCGGGCCGTCAGGGCGTTTTGCAGCTTCTCCCGGTATTTATAGGGCCCGCCGTCGATCATCATGCATTCGCCGCCCGCTTCCAGCAGCATGCAGTCCCCTTCTCCGGTGCGGAATACCGTCAGCCGCAGCAATTCCCGCTGCGCCCAATCCTCCGGTGGGGTTTCTTCCACATATACGTCCGCCAGGGCGTGCGCGGCGAAAAGCAGGCAGAGGAGCATCAGCAGGAACAGCAGTTTCTTCATTGCGCAGTTTTCTCCTGTTTTGGTATTCACTGAAAGGAACGAACGGCGGGAACGCTTTGTTCCCGGCTTCGCCCTGTGAATCTTACGCCTTCGTGATGCGCTGCCCCTGGGGCGTATCCTTCACGGTGTAGCCCGCGGCTGCCAGGGCGTCGCGCAGTTCATCGCTGCGCCGCCAGTTCTTTTCCTTCCGGGCCTGGTCGCGCTGGTTCACCAGGTCCTGGACCTCGGCGGGCAATACGTCCTCGGCCTTTTTCATCAGCAGGCCCAGCACGTCGGTCAGGCCCAGCAGGGTTTGCAGCGTGCCGTCCACTGCGGCGCGGCTGCTCTGCTCCTTCAGGGACACGTTGGCGTCCTTCACGATTTCAAAGACGGCGCCCAGGGCGTCGGCGGTGTTCAGGTCGTCGTCCATGGCGGCGTCGAACCGGGCGGCGGATTCCTTCACCCGGGAAAGCAGCCCTTCCTCCTGGGCGGTGAGGGGCGCGTCCGGGGCGTTTTTCTGCAGGAAGAGCAGGTGGTCCCGGGCGGTATACAGCCTGTGCAGAGAGGCATGGGCCTGGGCCATCATGTCCCGGCTGAAGTTTACGGGGCTGCGGTACTGGGCCGAGAGCATGAACATGCGCACATCCTCGGGGTCGTATTCCTTGAGGATATCCCGGACGGTGAAGAAATTGCCCAGGGATTTGCTCATTTTTTCGTTGTCGATGTTGATGAACCCGTTATGCATCCAGTACCGGGCGAAGGGCTTGCCGGTGGCGCACTCGCTTTGCGCCACCTCGTTTTCATGGTGGGGAAACAGCAAATCCTTGCCGCCCGCGTGGATATCGAAGGTTTCGCCCAGGTATTTCATGCTCATGGCGCTGCATTCGATGTGCCAGCCGGGACGGCCCTTGCCCCAGGGAGAATCCCAGGCGGGCTCGCCGGGCTTCTGGGCCTTCCATAGAGCGAAATCGGCAGGGTGCTTTTTGCCGTCGTCCACGTCCACGCGCTTACCGGCCTCCAGATCCTCCAGGTTCTGGCCGGAGAGCTTGCCGTAGCCCTTGTCCTTTTCGGTATCGAAGTAAACGTCGCCGTTCACTTCGTAGGCGTAGCCCTTGTCCTCAAGGGTTTTGACCAATCGAATGATATCCCCGATATGCTCCGTGGCCCGGGGGTGCACCGTGGCCTTCCGGATGCCCAGGGCCTGGGCGTCCCGGTAGTATTCCTGGATAAAGCGGTCGCCCAATTCCTTGACGGTGATGCCTTCCTTGTTGGCCCGGTTGATCATCTTATCGTCAATGTCGGTGAAGTTCTGCACGAAGGTGACCTCATACCCCCGATGCTCCAGATACCGGCGCAGCACATCAAAAGTGATGAAGGGGCGGGCGTTGCCGATATGAAAGTAATCATACACCGTGGGGCCGCAGGCGTAGATGCCCACCTTGCCGGGATGCAGCGGCACGAATTCTTCCTTTTTCCGGGATTGGCTGTTGTAGATCTGCATGGAAAAGCCTCCTTTGAAATTCCTGATGAACGCTTGCGCGGGACGGCGGCGGGGAAGGGACGGGGGCATGGCCGCCCCCGGCCCGTGTCATTTCCTGGCGGGACAGTCTTCCTTGGGACAATGGGCGCAGTCGTGGGGCAGGCTTTCGGTTTCCAATTGTTCCAGATGCTCCAGCTTGCCTTCGATGGCCTGCACCTTCTCCAGCATGGGGTCGGGCAGGTCGCCGTGGTCCAGGTCGATATCGGGGCGCAGGGCGGGCCCCCGCACCACGCGGCCCGGATTGCCCACCACGGTGCACTGGTCCGGCACGTCCCGAAGCACGATGGCCCCGGCGCCGATTTTCACATGATTGCCGATGCGGATGGGCCCCAGCACCTTGCTGCCTGCCCCCACCGTGACGCCGGCGCCCAGGGTGGGATGGCGCTTGCCGGTATCCTTGCCGGTGCCCCCCAGGGTGGCCCCCTGGTAGATGGTGCAGTTATCGCCCACCACGGCGGTTTCGCCGATCACCACGCCGGTGCCGTGGTCGATGAACACGCCCTGGCCCAGCGTGGCCCCGGGGTGGATGTCGATGCCGGTTTTTTTATACGTGCGGAAATTGATCCAGCGGGCCAGCAGATAATGGCCCTTCAGATACGCCCGATGCGCCCGGCGGTGCCGCCGCACGGCGATGAAGCCCGGATAACAGAAGAATACCTCCGCCCGGGAATGGGCGGCCGGGTCCCGCGCCATGACGGCGTCAATATCCCGTTTCAAGGCGTCAAACATAATGAATCCCCTTTCGTCAAAAAAACATGCCCTTCTCCCTTCAGAGAACGGCATGCCGCAAAATCCACTCTTACTTCCATGGACCCCGCCTTAACGCGGCGCATACGGCACGGCATACTCTTTTTTCCGCCGCGCTGCTCCCGGGGGCACTGCCTGGGGCCGGCGAAGCGCGCTTGCAGCCGATGACGCGCTTTCTCTTCCGCCGCCTGATCCGGGCTTTTTTCCCGATCCTCGCATACCCCATTATATGCGGGCGGAGGGAAAATGTCAATCCCCGGGCGCGGCGGCGCGCGCCGCGAATGAAAACTGCCCGCCGCGCACAGAATAAAACAGAAAAAATTTGGAAAAGGGGGTTGACACGACGAAAATATGTGATAAAATTATATTTGAAAAAATCATTTGCGGTGCGCATGCACGCAAGAAGGAGGAAGAAACATGAGCTTTTACGATTATTCTGTGCTGAGCCCCAAGGGGGAAGAGGTTTCCATGGCGAATTACCGGGGCAAGGTGGTGCTGGTGGTGAATACGGCCACGGGCTGCGGCTTCACGCCCCAGTATAAGGACCTGGAGGACATGTATGAAAAATATCACGAAAAAGGCCTGGAAATCGTGGACGTGCCCTGCAACCAGTTCAACGGGCAGACCCCCGGAACGGACGAGGAAATCCACGAATTCTGCACCCTCCGGTATAACACCCAATTCCCCCAGATGAAAAAGAGCGACGTGAACGGGGAAAATGAACTGCCGCTTTTCGCCTTCCTCAAATCCCAAAAAGGCTTCGAGGGCTTCGGCCACGGCCCCGCGGCCCTGGCCATGGGCATGATGCTTAAGAAGATCGATAAGGATTACAAGAGCAACCCCGCCATCAAGTGGAACTTCACCAAGTTCGTGGTGGACCGGGAAGGGAACGTGGCCGCCCGGTTTGAGCCCACGGCCAGCATGAAGGACGTGGCCGCCTGCGTAGAAAGCCTGCTCTGATGCGCATTTGAGGAACGCAGCATTTCCATACATACCGCACACGGGAGGATTGCGCCATGGAACGCTATGACATCGCCATCATCGGCACGGGCCCGGCGGGGCTGTCCGCCGCCATTACGGCGGTGATCCGCAACAAACGGGTGCTTCTGCTGGGCAGCAAAGACCTGAGCGAAAAGCTGGAGAAGGCCCACGAGATACAAAACTACCTGGGCTTCCCTGCGGTGAAGGGCGCCGATCTGGCGGCGGCCTTCCAGCGCCACATTGACCGGATGGGCATTGCCATCACCGAAAAAAGAATCAGCGCCGTGTACGCCATGGGGGATTATTTCGCCCTGCAATCCGGCGATGAAATGCTGGAAGCTTCCGCCGTGATCCTGGCTACCGGCGTGGTGCAGGGCAAGCCCCTGCCCGGGGAGGAGGAGCTGCTGGGCCGTGGGGTCAGCTACTGCGCCACCTGCGACGCGCCCCTGTACCGGGGTAAAACAGCCGCGGTGATCGGATACAGCCCCCGGGAGGAAAGCGAGGCGGCGTTCCTTTCGGAGGTGTGCCGGGAGGTATTGTATTTCCCCGCGTATCCGGGGGAAACGAAGCTGCCGGAAGGGGTGACGGTGATCCGGGAGCGCGTCGGCGGCATTGCGGAGGCGGAGGGAAAACGGCTTGTAAAAACCGCCGAAAACAGCTATACTGTGGATGGGGTGTTCGTGCTCAGGGAGGCCGTGGCGCCGGGCCAGCTGGTGCCGGGGCTGAAGGTGGACGGCGCCCACGTGCAGGTGGACCGGAAAATGGCCGCCTCCATCCCCGGGGTGTTCGCCTGCGGCGATATCGCGGGCGCGCCCTATCAGTACATCAAGGCGGCTGGGGAGGGCAATGTCGCTGCCCTGAGCGCCGTGAGCTATCTGGATCAATTGAAACGGGAAAAGGCGTAAACGCCCCCCGGGAAAAGGAGAGAAAAATATGGTCAAGAAGATCAACGCGGAGCAGTTTGAAAATGAAGCGAAAAAGAGCGCCGCGGCGCTGGTGGATTTTTCCGCCGCCTGGTGCGGCCCCTGCCGGATGCTGGCCCCCATCGTGGAGAGCATCAGCGAGAAGATGGCGGGCAAGGTGGATTTCTACAATGTGGATGTGGATGACGCGCCCGAACTGGCGGGGGAATACAGGGTCAGCTCCATTCCCTGCCTGGTGCTGATGAAGAACGGCGAATTTGTGGACCAGTCCGTGGGCTTCCGGCCCGAACAGCAGATCATCGGCTGGATCGAAGCGAACCTGTAAGCAAAAACCGTCAGGACCAATGAAAGCAGGAGAAGGAACGATGGCTGAACAAGAAGCGTATCCGCCTATGAGCGATCTGCCGCAGCTATTGCTGGACAGCCAGCTTTGCTTTCCGCTGTACGCGGCGGCAAGGATGGTGGTGAATCATTATACGCCCCTGCTCAAGCCCCTGGGCCTCACCTATACCCAGTATATCGTGTGCCTGGCCCTGTGGGAGAGCGGCAGCGCCACGGTGGGCGATCTGTGCCGCCGGCTGTATCTGGACAACGGCACGATGACGCCGCTGCTCAAGAAAATGGAGGAGGAGGGGCTGATCCAGCGCAGCCGCAGCAGGCAGGACGAGCGGGTGGTCACCGTGACGGTGACGGAAAAGGGCTGGGAACTGCGTCGCCAGGTCAAGGACGTGCCCTCCCAGGTGGGCCGCTGCATCCCCCTGACCCACGACGAGGCGTTTCAGCTCTATACCCTGCTGAGGAAAATGCTGGGGAACATGGAGCCGTAGCCGGACGCAGCCGGGGATGCCGGCATCGCTTTTTGGGCGCATGACGCGGTGCGGGCCGAAGCATATCGCGCGGCCGTGCGGCGGCGCGGCAGGGAGAAGTCTTTTGCCCTCAGCTCCGGGCTGGGCCGCAAAAGAAGAAAATCTGCCGCCCCGCCTCCCCGGGGATTGACAAAAGCCGTACAATCAAGTATAATACACCGAAAACGTACGGAAGGAGTGAAGCGCGATGCGGTGCTTGCTCAAAGGGGGGCAGGTATACCAGGATGGCGCTTTTGTTTTGGCCGACGTGGCGGTGCGCAGAGGGACGGTGGAGGCCGTGTCCCCCCAATTGACGCCTCGCCCGGGGGACCGTATTTTGGATTTTACGAATTGCTGTTTATTGCCCGGTTTCGTGGATGTGCACGTACATCTTCGGGAGCCGGGTTTTTTTTATAAGGAAACCATCGAAACGGGCACCCGGGCCGCCGCCCGGGGCGGGTACAGCGCGGTGTGCGCCATGCCCAATATTCTTCCCCCGCCGGACTGCATGAAAAACCTGCGGGTGGAACTGAAGGCCATCAAAAAATCGGCCCGGATCCCCGTATACCCCTACGGCACCATCACCATGGGCCAGAAGGGCGGCGGGGAACTGGCGGATTTTACCGCCCTGGCGCCCCACGTATGCGCCTTTTCGGATGACGGCCGGGGCGTGCAGAGCGAAACGCTCATGGAGCTGGCCATGCGGGCCGTCAAAAAAACGGGCAGGATGATCGCGGCCCACTGCGAGGACGAAACGCTGCTCCGGGGCGGGTATATCCACGACGGGCCCTACGCCCGCCTCCACGGCCACGCGGGCATCTGCTCCGAAAGCGAAACGGCCCAGGTGAAGCGGGATTTGAAGCTGGCCGCCAAAACCGGCTGCCCCTATCATGTGTGCCACGTATCGGCCAAGGAAACGGTGCAGGCCATCCGGGAGGCGAAGCGGGCCGGCGTGGACGTGACATGCGAAACGGCGCCCCATTACCTGCTGCTCACCGATATGGATCTCAAGGAGGACGGCCGCTTCAAAATGAACCCGCCCATCCGGGAGCAGGCCGACCGGGACGCGCTGATCGAGGGCATCCTGGACGGTACCGTCGACATGATCGTGACCGACCACGCCCCCCATTCCTTTGATGAAAAGAACAGGGGCCTGGAGGGCAGCCTCATGGGGGTGGTGGGGCTGGAATGCGCGTTCCGGGTGCTGTATGATCGGCTGGTTCGCGGGCAAAAAATCCTGACATTGGAAAAGCTTGCGGAGCTGATGAGCCTGAACCCCCGGGCGCGGTTCCATATCCCGGGGGGCATTGCGCCGGGGCAGCGGGCGGACATTACCGCCATCGACCCGGAAAAAACCGGCGTTATCGACCCGGACGCCTTCTTTTCCCTGGGCCGGGCCACGCCCTTTGAGGGCTGGGAAACCACGGGGGACGTGATGATGACCATGGCGGGAGGACGCATCGCATGGATGAGCAAAGAAAAATCGTAATGGAAAACGGCCTGGAAATGCCGGGCAGGGGCTTTGGCGCCAATGTGGACGCCATCAACGAGATCGTGTTCAACACCGCCATGGCGGGGTATCAGGAGATCGTCACCGACCCCAGCTATACCGCCCAGACGGTGGTGATGACCTATCCCCTTATCGGCAACTACGGCATCACCGACGAGGACTATGAAACCAAGACCCCCACCATGGGCGGCATGATCGTGCGGGAATACAACGATATCCCCAGCAACTTCCGCTATACCAAGACCCTCTCTGAAATCCTGGAGGAAAACGGCATCCCCGGCATCCAGGGGGTGGATACCCGGAAATTGACCCGGGTGATCCGGGACGAGGGCAGCCAGAAGGTGCTCATCACCGCCCTGGATACGCCCCATGAGGAGGCCATGGCCCGCCTTCGGGCGTACCAAATGCCCACGGACCAGGTGAAGCGGGTTTCCTGCCAGAAAAAATGGTACGCCCGCACGGCCAGCCACCGCTTCAACGTGGTGGCGGTGGACTGCGGCATCAAGCTGAATATCATCAGAAAGCTCAATGAATTCGGCTGCAACGTCACCGTGGTGCCCTACGATACCCCGGCGGAAACGGTGCTGTCCTTCGCGCCGGACGGGCTGTTCCTCTCCAACGGCCCGGGGAACCCGGAGGACGTGGGGCCCGTGATCGGCCTGGTGAAGCAATTGCGGGGGAAGCTGCCCATTTTCGGCATTTGCCTGGGCCACCAGATCATTTCCCTGGCCCTGGGGGCGGAGACCTTCAAAATGAAGTTCGGCCACCGGGGCGGCAACCACCCGGTGAAAAACCTGCTGACGGGGAAAATCGAGATCACCAGCCAGAACCATTCCTACGCCGTGAAGCCGGAAACGCTGAAGGGCACGCCGCTGCACATGACCCACGTGAACCTCTTGGACAACACCGTGGAGGGCGTGGCGGCTGAGGACGAAAAAATCTTTTCGGTTCAGTATCATCCCGAATCTGCCCCCGGGCCCCAGGACAGCGCGTATCTGTTCGGGCAGTTCATCAGCATCATGGCAGGGAGGACAGCATAATGCCCAAACGCACGGATATTCACCGCGTCCTGGTCATCGGCTCCGGCCCCATCGTCATCGGCCAGGCGGCGGAATTTGACTACGCCGGCACCCAGGCCTGCCTGGCCCTCAAGGAAGAGGGGTATGAGGTGATCCTTATCAACTCCAACCCGGCCACCATTATGACCGATACCGTCATCGCCGACAAGGTGTATATGGAGCCGCTGACCCTGGAATACGTGGCCAAGCTGCTGCGCTACGAGCGGCCCGACGCCATATTGCCCGGCCTGGGGGGCCAGACGGGCCTCAATCTGGCCATGCAGCTTGCCCGGAAGGGCATCCTGGAGGAATGCCAGGTGGAAATCCTGGGCACGCCCTTTGCCTCCATCGAAATGGCGGAGGACAGGGAAAAATTCAAGGAACTGTGCCTGCGCCTGGGGGAGCCGGTGCTGCCCTCCGCCATCGCCAACAGCCTGGAGGAGGCCCTTTCCGCCGCGGCGGGAATCGGCTATCCCGTGGTACTGCGCCCTGCCTTCACCCTGGGGGGCACCGGCGGCGGCTTTGCGGATAACGAAAGCGAAATGCGGGACTTGGCCGCCCACGCGCTGAAGCTCAGTCCCGTGCATCAGGTGCTGGTGGAAAAATCCATCAAGGGCTACAAGGAAATCGAATACGAGGTGATGCGGGACCGCAACGACACCGCCATCGCCATCTGCAACATGGAAAATATCGACCCCGTGGGCGTCCACACCGGCGACAGCATCGTGGTGGCCCCCAGCCAGACGCTGACCAATAAGGAATACCAGCTTTTGCGGGACAGCGCCTTAAAGATCATCCGGGCGTTGGGCATCGAAGGCGGCTGCAACGTGCAGTTCGCCCTGGACCCCAATTCCTTCCGCTATTACCTGATCGAGGTGAACCCCCGGGTCAGCCGCTCCTCCGCCCTGGCCAGCAAGGCCACGGGCTATCCCATCGCCCGGGTCAGCGCCAAGGTGGCGGTGGGCCTTCGGCTGGATGAAATCCGCCTGGCCAACACCCCCGCCTGCTTTGAGCCGTCTCTGGATTACGTGGTCACCAAGATCGCCCGCTTTCCCTTTGATAAGCTGGACGGCGCCAGCAACAAGCTTTCCACCCAGATGAAGGCCACCGGCGAAGTAATGAGCGTGGGCCGCACCATCGAGGAAAGCCTGCTGAAGGCTCTGCGCTCCCTGGAGACCGGCGCCTGGCATATCGATTCGCCCCGATTCCGCGGCGAAAGCAACGAATTCTTGCTGGATTACATCCGGGAGGGCAGCGACCAGCGCCTGTTCGCCATCGCCCAATTGATCCGCAACGGGGTGGATTTGGGTCTGATCTACAACGCCACCCAGATCGACATGCTGTTCCTGGACAAAATCAGGAACATCGTGGATTTTGAAAGCGTCCTGGCGCAAAACCCCCGGGACCGGGCCACCCTCCGCCGGGCCAAGCGCATGGGCCTGTCCGACCGGTATATCAGCGCCGTCTGGGGCATGAGGGAAGAGGACGTGGAGGCCCTGCGCCGGCAGTGGGGCATCGTGCCGGTGTACAAGATGATCGATACCTGCGCCAGCGAATTTGAATCCTACGTGCCGTATTTCTACTCTACTTACGAGGACGAAAACGAATCCGTCGTTTCCGACAAAAAGAAAATCATCGTGCTGGGAAGCGGCCCCATCCGCATCGGCCAGGGCGTGGAGTTTGATTATTCCACCGTTCACGCCATCTGGACCATCCGCAGCGCCGGCTACGAGGCCATCGTGATCAACAATAACCCCGAAACCGTGTCCACCGATTACACCACCAGCGACAAACTGTACTTTGAGCCCCTGACGGTGGAGGACGTGATGAATATCGTCCATCTGGAAAAGCCGCAGGGCGTGGTGGTGTCCCTGGGGGGACAGACGGCCATCAATCTCGCCGCCCCCCTGGCGGAAAGGGGCGTTCCCATCATCGGCACGGGCGTTACGGCCATCGACCGGGCGGAAAACCGGGATTCCTTTGAAAAGATCATGGAGGAATTGGGCATTCCCCAGCCCCAGGGCCAGGCAGTCACCAATGTAGAGGACGGCGTGAAGGTGGCGGAGAGGATCGGCTATCCCGTGCTGGTGCGCCCCTCCTTCGTGCTGGGGGGCCGGGCCATGATGATCGTGGCGGACGAAGCGGGGCTGCGGCATTATCTGAAGACCGCCGTCAGCATCAGCAACGACCAGCCTGTGCTGGTGGACAAGTACATTACCGGCAAGGAACTGGAGGTGGACGCGGTGTGCGACGGGGAAAGCGTGTTCGTGCCCGGCATCATGGAGCACGTGGAGCGCACCGGCGTGCACTCCGGCGATTCCATTTCCGTGTATCCCACCTTCTCCGTATCGCGAAAGGCCAAGCAGACCATGCTGGATTATACCCGCCGGCTGGGCCTGGGCATCGGCATCAAAGGTCTTTTCAATATCCAGTTTATCGTGGACAAACAGGAAAACGTGTACGTCATTGAGGTGAACCCCCGTTCCTCCCGCACGGTGCCCTTCTTATCCAAGGCCACCGGCTGGCCCCTGGCGGATATTGCCACGAAGGTGATGCTGGGGGAAAGCCTGAAATCGCAGGGCATCACCGCGCTCTGCCCCGAGGAAAAGAAACGCTGGTACGTGAAGGCCCCGGCCTTCTCCTTCTCCAAGCTCCGGGGCATGGACGCCTACCTGACCCCCGAAATGAAATCCACCGGCGAGGCCATCGGCTATGATAAATCGCTCACCCGCGCCCTGTACAAGGCCATGCAGTCCTCGGGCATGAACGTCGCCAATTACGGCACCATCTTCGTCACCATCGCCGACCGGGACAAGGACGAGGCTCTGCCCCTTATCCGCCGCTTCTACAACCTGGGCTTCAATATCGAGGCCACCGACGGCACCGCGGCGTTCCTCAAAAGCCACGGCATCCGCACGAGGGTCAAAAAGAAAATCAGCCAGGGCAGCGAGGAAATATTGGAATCCCTGCGCCGGGGGCACGTAAATTACGTCATTTCCACCCGGGACCCGGGCTCCTTTACCCACGAATCCGACGGCGCGCTGATCCGCCAGTGCGCTGCCGAAAACAACGTGACCATGTTCACCGCCCTGGATACCGTGCGCGTTCTCCTGGATGTGCTGGAGGAAATCACCCTGGGCATCTCCACCATCGACGCGGAGTGACGGGGGACGAACGATGGCAAGGGGAACTTTTTGCAGCCAAAAAGCGGATTTCCCCCTGCACCCCCTTCCGAAAAAGCTGAATAAGGAGACTTTTCATGCAGTATCAGATCATCGAAAACACTCAAATCGCCCAAAATGTGTTCCTGCTGGACTTGGCGGGGGACACCTCCATGATCAAGGCGCCGGGGCAGTTTTGCCAGATCCAAATCCCCGGGTTTTACCTGCGCCGGCCTATCTCAATTTGTGATTGGGATGCCGACGGCATGACCCTGATTTACAAGGCCGTGGGCCGGGGCACCGACGCCCTTTCCCGGATGGAAGCGGGGGATACCCTGGATATCTTAAACGGCCTGGGTAACGGCTACGACCTGGCCGAATGCGGGCGGCGGCCCCTGGTGATCGGCGGGGGCGCGGGCATCCCGCCCCTGTACGCCCTGACGAAGGCGCTGACGGATCAGGGGGTCATTCCCACGGTGATCCTGGGCTTTAACAAAAAAGAGGAAGTTTTTTTTCAGGACGAGTTTTCCTTCCTGGGCGTGCCCGTGATCCTGACGACGGCGGACGGAAGCGCCGGCAAAAAGGGCTTCGTCACCGACGCGCTGCCGGAGGATTTTGATTATGTATTTGCCTGCGGGCCCCTGCCCATGCTGCGGGCCGTGGCGGCAAAGTGCCCCCGGGGCCAATTGTCCTTTGAGGAGCGCATGGCCTGCGGCTTTGGCGCCTGCATGGGCTGCACCCACAAGACCAAGGACGGCTATAAGCGCATCTGCAAAGACGGGCCCGTGCTGAAAACCGAGGAGGTGATCTGGTGAATACGGAAGTGGACCTGTGCGGCCTCACGCTTTCCAACCCCGTGATCCCCGCCAGCGGGTGCTTTGGCTATGGAAAGGAGTTTGCCGAATACTACGATATCAATATCCTGGGCTCCTTTTCCTTCAAGGGCACCACCCTGCACCCCCGCTTTGGCAATGATACGCCCCGGATCGCCGAAACGCCCGGCGGCATGCTCAACGCCGTGGGCCTGCAAAACCCCGGCGTTCATCACGTCATCGCCCATGAGCTGCCGGAAATGGAGGCATACTTCCGCAAGCCCGTCATTGCCAATGTCAGCGGCTTTTCCATCGACGAATACAGGGAGACCTGCGCCTTGCTGGACGGGCAAAAGCAGGTGGGCATCCTAGAGGTGAATATCTCCTGTCCCAACGTCCACGGCGGGGGCATGGCTTTCGGCACTTCCCCCCAGGCAGCGGCGGCGGTGACGAAAGCCGTCAAGGCCGTGACGAAAAAGCCGGTGTTCATCAAACTTTCCCCCAACGTGACGGATATCGTATCCATCGCCCGGGCCTGTGAGGACGCGGGGGCGGACGGCCTTTCCCTCATCAACACATTGCTTGGCATGCGTGTGGACCTGAAAACGAAAAAGCCCATCCTGGGAAACCGCATGGGGGGCCTTTCCGGCCCGGCGGTGCTGCCGGTGGCCCTCCGGATGGTGTATCAGGTGTTTGAGGCGGTGAACATCCCCCTCATGGGCATGGGCGGCGTTTCCTCCGCCCGGGACGTGATCGAAATGATGCTCTGCGGGGCCACGGCGGTGCAGGTGGGGGCGGCCAACCTGATAAACCCCTACGCCTGCCGGGAAATCATTGAGCAATTGCCCGCGGAAATGGAGAAGCTGGGAATTTCATCCCTGCGGGAAATCATAGGAGGTGCGCACACATGAAGCACGACGTTATCATTGCCCTGGACTTTCCCTCCGCCCGGGAGGTCTGCGCCTTTCTGGACCGGTTCGAAGCGGAAAAGCCCTTTGTCAAGATCGGCATGGAGCTGTTTTATGCCGAAGGGCCCGAAATCGTGCGGCAGGTCAAGGCCCGGGGGCACAAGGTTTTTCTGGATTTGAAGCTGCACGACATCCCCAACACCGTGAAATCCGCCATGCGGGTGCTCTCCCGCCTGGACGTGGATATGGTGAACCTCCACGCCGCCGGCACCATGGATATGATGCGCGCCGCCCTGGAGGGCTTAACCAGGGAGGACGGCACGCACCCCCTGCTCCTGGCCGTGACGCAGCTCACCTCCACCAGCGAGGAGAGGATGCAAAAGGAGCTGCTCATTTCCGCTTCCATGGCCGATACCGTGCGCCATTACGCCCAAAACGCCCGGGAAGCCGGGCTGGACGGGGTGGTATGCTCGCCCCTGGAGGCGGCGCTGGTGAAGGAGGCCTGCGGGCCGGATTTTGCCACCGTTACCCCCGGCATCCGCTTTGCGGACAGCGCGGCGGACGACCAGCGCCGGGTGATGACCCCCGAAAAGGCCCGGATGGGCGGCAGCGATTATATCGTGGTGGGCCGGCCCATCACCCGGGCCCTGGACCCCGTGGCCGCTTACCGCCGGTGCGTCAGGGAGTTCACAGGGGCATAGTGGAGCGAGGAGCCGGCCCCCCTCTGAGAAGGCCGTAAGAATTTGTGAGGGAGAAAGATATGGATCGTACGCAGGCACAGGCATGGTTTGAAAAGTGGGTTCGCAAGCTTCGCGTCTATCCTGCCTGGGATGTGAAATTGGCATGGGTGGAGAGCGGGGACTTTCGCAAAACAGGAGATATCAAAATTGACTGCGATGACAGGAAAGCCGTCTTGATGCTTAACGGCGTGAACCCCAAACAGGAAAACCTGGAGGAAGTGATCGTTCACGAGCTGCTCCACCTGAAAATGTACCCCTTGGATCAGACCACCGAAACGCTCATCGACAGCGCATTCCCCCATGAAGGCCCCGCCCGGGATTTTGCCATGACCCAATTCTTTACCACCCTGGAGCAGACCGTGGAGGAACTGGCCAAATGCTTCCTTCTGGAGTTTGGAGAAAACAGGGAATTGTCCTTTGGCCGATGCCAGGGGATGCCGTCTTTCAACGATTTGTTTGAAGGCCTGAAAAAATTGGAATGACCCGATGGCCTTTTCCCCAAGGGAAGCCTGATGAGAGGAGAAAATGAATATGAATACCGTTGCGCAGACCATCGCCCATGACCTGCTGTCCATCCGCGCCGTGTTCCTGCGGCCGGAGCAGCCCTTTACCTGGGCCAGCGGCATCAAAAGCCCCATTTACTGCGACAACCGCCTGACGCTGACGGCCCCCCAGGTGCGCACCCACGTGGAGGAAGGGCTCAAGGCGCTGATCGAAACCTATTACCCTGACGCGGAGGTGCTCATGGGCACCTCCACCGCCGGCATCGCCCACGCCGCCATCGTGGGGCATCTGATGAACCTGCCCATGGGCTATGTGCGTTCCGGCGCCAAGGACCACGGCCGGGGCAACCAGATCGAAGGGAAACTGGAAAAAGGCCAGAAGGCGGTGGTGGTGGAGGATTTGATCTCCACCGGCGGCAGCGTCATCGAAGTGGTGGATGCCCTGCGCCAGGCCGGGGCCCAGGTGCTGGGCATTGCCAGCATCTTCACCTACGGCATGAAAAAGGGCCTGGACCGCCTGGCCGCCGCTCAGGTGCAGAACATCAGCCTCTGCAGCCTGGATGCGCTGGTGGAGGTGGCCGCCCGGGAAGGCTATATCCAGACGGAGGATCAGGCGCGGCTGCTCCGGTTCCGGGACAACCCCGGCGATGAATCCTGGATGAAGGGGCCGGCCAAGCCATGAACCGCGTCCTGACCTTGGATGCCCGGGATTATGACCCGGCACTGCCCGAGCTTTTCCGTCTCGCGGTCCGCGGGATCATTTTCCTGGACGGAAAGCTGCTGCTGACCGAAAACAGATACGGGGAGGTAAAACTTCCCGGCGGCGGCGTGGAAGCGGGGGAAGACGATGCCGCCGCCCTGATCCGGGAGGTGCGGGAGGAAACGGGCTATGCGGTTGCCCGCGCCTCCATCAGGCCCTTCGGGGAAATCGAGGAAAGGCGTCTGTCCGCGGAGGGAGACCGCATCTGGCACCAGCTTAGCCGCCTGTACGTGTGCGCGGTTTCGGGCGAACCTGGCCCGTGCCGCTATTCCGCGGCCGAAAGGCGGGCCCGCTTCCGCCCCGTGCTCTATACGCTGGAGCAGGCAATCCAAAAGAACCGGGCCATGCTGGAGAGGGAAGGAAAACAAACGTATAATCAAAGGGAGTACAGGACGCTCCTTTTGATCAGGGAGCGGCTGGGGCAATCGGCGGAAGGCTGAGGAGGGAAAGGCCATGTGCCTGGTGTGCGACCGCATTGAGAGGATTAAAGACGGGACGAACCCCTATTTCGTCCGGGAGCTGGATACAGGTTATGTGGTGCTGGGCGATCAC
>Ga0079305_1001951_pt1 | contig 21549 bp, 28 predicted proteins | sample LMS_cellobiose_e_FD_79183 | JGI IMG/M metagenome (GOLD analysis project Ga0079305, IMG submission 79183) | Rumen-fistulated moose microbial communities from Alaska, USA - LMS_cellobiose_enrichment | ecosystem: Host-associated > Mammals > Digestive system > Stomach > Rumen fluid ... | reverse complement strand
CAGGCTTCATACAACCTGTTACCAGGTTGCATGCTGTGTTAGGGTCAGACAGAACAGATTGTCTGGTTACTCATCTTCTTGATTTTCGCAATCCTCCATATCGCTTTCACGTCACACATACTCCTCCGGTGTTAGGATGGTAGTCACTGATCTGTCACACTCGGTTATGATGTAGATCTTCCCGAAGTCGGTCTCGTACGAGCTGAAGAGATTGTCGTAGGTGAATCCCTTCTCCTTCTCCTCGTCCAGGGAGTCCTGATTGAGCTGCTTGTCGTCGTCGCACAAGTCTCCCCAGTCGCCCTGGCAATGGCGATCTAGGCACTTCTGGATTGCATCTATCGCCTGGGGTCCGAGATTCATCATATCCCTGATCCCAGGTGTGGTCACTACAGGTCCGGTCTCGAAGAGGCTCATGCGATCACCTCCTTCGAGGATTCGAGCGTTCTCGCTCTTCCGTACTCGTCCTCGAGTATGGTGGATTCGGAACCGTCCTTCCATATGAATCTCGGAAGCTTCCTCTCCTCTCCCTCGATCTCGAGAATAAGTTCCATCCTGGTCTTGTCCGCGACCTTCACGAAGGTCTTCGGATCGTTCTCGTTGAATGCGTAGAACCTCCCTATCTGGAATGCTCCAACGTTCTTCCCTTCCTCGGCCCTCTTGTTGATCTCATACTGGTAGTTCCATGAGATGTCGGAGATGACCTTGTCATGGTACAGGAGGCAGTCGATCATATCGTTACCCAGCTGCTGCTGTTCGGGTTGGGATTCGTCCAGTGCGTGAAGGAAGTCGTGCAGCGAATAGCAGTCCTGTTCCTTTCCGTCGAAGAATCTTCTTCCGACGATCTTCCAGTCCTTGATCAGATAGACCCCGTTGTCCCCGTTGTCCATATCCAGTCTGGAGATCTCGTCGACCCCTATCGAGCATCCGTCGGCTCCCAGGAAGTTCGCTGCGACCTGGCAGAGCCTTGCCCATCCGTAGTCGTCGTTCTCGGGCCTCCTGAAGGACCTCAGTCTGCAGTACTCGAGGAATCCCTGTACTGAATCCCTCCCGCCGTTCCAGTGGAGATAAACTCCGAGTCTGGAGTTCTTCTCGAAGTTCTCTTCCGTGGTTATTACGGCTCTGTTCCCCATTCAGGCCACCTCCCCGTAAATGGTCTCGACCCATCCCCGGATCCTTCTCTCGGTGACTCCGGGGGCGTTCTCCGCTTCCACGATCGCCCTGATGATCGCGTTCTTCCTTCCGCTGACATCTCCCAGAAGGTCCTCCAGCCTCTTGTAGTGCAGCAGACACAGGTAGCAGTCGTGGATCTCCGCATCCTTCTCCACGGGCTTGTATCCGTTCGATACAAGCCAGTGGTTGATTCCGGTCTGAGGTGTGATCCCTTTCATTCGGATCACCCCGTTCATCTTGGCCTCTGCGAGCCATACGGTGTATTCCTCGTACTCGGGGGTGCTCATGAGCACATCCAGGACATCCTTCTTCTCCGCGAACATCCCTCTGAAGGGCTCGTCCGGGCACATGATCACCGGCTTCCTCTTGGACTTCCTCACCGTTGCCACGATTGTAGGAATGGACATCCTGTTCTTCTCGTCGGTCTTCCTGATGACCAGCCTGTATCCGGTGTACTGGTCCTGGTCGACCCTGATGTTCTCGCTGTTCAGTACAGCGATCTGCCAGTCCTGCATTCAGGCCACCTCCTCGGTGGCCCTCTCGGGCCTGTCCATCAGTTTCCAGAAGCAGTCCATGCAGACATGCTCGTCGTCGGTCCTTCCCTTCGAGGTGTACTCGTCGTCGCCGATGTTCCTTCCGCATCTGCAGCATTTCCAGAACATCAGATTACCTCCGCGATTTTGTCCTCGATCATGAATCCGGTGTGTCCGTTCCCGCACTCCCTGATCCATGCCGCCAGGTAGCCGATGCTCTCGTAGTCGCGGGCGATCAGCAGCCTCTTGAGGTCTCCCGTGTCCCATCCGTAGTCGAGGATGGTCACGATGTCGTCGGCGTTCAGCCTGTCGATTATCTCGACGCCTTCGAGGATCTCGTAGTCTCCCATCGGTACCACCTCATGTTCTCGGGGTAGTTCCCGTCCTCGTCCAGCGGATATCCGTAGGACCTCGTCTTCTTGTGCACGCCGTAGTCGGCGTAGGTGTTTCTGAAGATGTTTCCTAAGGAGTTTGCTGAAGCTTTCGCTTCGTTTTCCTGCATACATGCTTCGTATCTCATGTTCTGCACCTGGGCCGAAACCCAGGGCCGATGTCCGAAGCCGGGTGATACGACGCTTGCGTTCTCAAAAAGCAACGGAATGAACGCAAGCCCGATACATCCCGGCAAGTTGGAGGCATGGGTGGAGGCGGTGCAGAACGGGATACGCTTCCCAACACTGTCCACAATCTGACTGTGCATTTTAATCAGTAAATTATTATTAGTAAAAAGTACCATTAATTATTTACCATGCAAATCGGACATCGAGAGCATGGCCCTTCATTAGGAGGTCATCTATGGAAAGAGAGAATTCAGATTCTGGAATTGAGAAAGAGATCGTGAATGTGACCAACGGCTATGCCTTCAGGGTCGGCTTCAACGCCGCCATGATCAGCATCCTGGCGGATGCCCTCAGTTGTGACAAGGAGATGCGGTTGGATACCCTCGTCCAGGCGCTGGCGGGCGAGTTCGCCACCCAGTACGATGTGCTGGAGGATCCGACAGAACTCATAGACGAGTTCCTGTCCATGGTCAGGGACAGCATCCTCGACAACCTCTCGGTATGCGATCCGTTGAATGTGTCGGTCGTCGTCGCCGGTTACGAGGACACGTTCGATTATATTCTCGGTCGCGATGAATGCGACCGCTGCAGGGACTGTCATTGCAAGGGCGAAGGTGACTGAATGGTCACCGAGTACGAATTGATCCCGACCAAGCGCAAGCGCGGCACCCGCTACCCCCAGGGCTGGGTGCGCATGGCTCCGGGCATGAACACCAAGCGCAGGACATTCACCGAGGGGTATCTCCTTCAGAGGATGCCCCGCACCAACACGATCGGCTGCAATCAGAATTACGTCGAGAGGGTGCTGAACAATCCCCGCACTCCGGAGTACAACAGGAAGTTCATCCTCAGGTTCGTCTACGATCACCCCGAGAAGTTCCTTCCTTTCTGCGATCAGACCGACGATCCCGTGATAAACGACTGGGCGAAGAACAAGAATGCCGACGCAAGGCCGGGCTGGATACAATGGCTCAGGGAGAGGTACGGCTCTCCCGAGGTGTGATCTGGACGTAAAATTATCCGTATCAATCCGTATGAACAATGTATAAATCCGTTATCATAATTCTGGCAGATATGTCCATCTTGAAGACAGTCAAGAACATAGGTACCTCCGGGACATCCAAGGTAATCCCTGTTTCTCAAGAGGTCAAGGCCCTCGGACTCGGTCCGAAGGATTCTGTCGTGGCCGCTCTTGCAATACCCGGATCACAGGAGGACTACGCACTCAGTCTCGCGGCGACCTTCGTCAATTCGAACGTCCATTACATCAACAACATGATCCTCTGCACGAAGGACCAGTATCCCAACGGTCAGAACATCGAGAACAGGCTGAACAAGAACACCTATGACGAGATCGAGATCATCTCGCGCAGGCTCACTGCGATGCAGTATATGATCGATACCATGCGCGAATTTACCAAGAACAAGATCCGCGGTCCGTACGCATACTACAACGACGAGCTCAGGACCTTCATCGCCAGGTTCGATCCCGATGACATCAGCGACCCCGACGAGAACTCCGGAATAATCAAGGACCTGATGGCGCAGATCGATGTGCTCAAGGCCTGTCTCGGATCCCCCATAATCGATTTCTCCCCGCTGCTGTCCGTCAAGAGTCTCCAGAAGTACTTCGACAGGGCCATGGAGGATGCGTTCGCACTTTTCAAATGCGCTCCCGAGAACCGTGTGGAATACTGCAAGCATCTCAACGAGATCTGGAGCGAAGAGGTCAGCAACATCATCTACCGCGACCTCTACTTCGTCGGTTTGATAGTGCCGTTCCATACAGGGGATTCACCGGTCTACGACTGTCCTCCCGAGTTCATAGTCATCCCCGCCCCCACTCAGAGGATGGCGAAGGAGAAGGTGAAGGACCTCGCCGGTGAGACTCTCGAGGATAACATGGATTCCTATGTCTGCGCCCTCGGACCGTATACGGATGAATCGGAATGCAGGGATCTCGTATCTTATCTGAAACTCAAATGGAAAATGGAGGTCCGCACCCCTGCGGACCAGTCCACATTGTCCTGGACGAAGAATATGATCAACGAATACAACATAACGATAGGTGAATGAATGGATGGGATGATGCCATATCAGGAACAGCTGGAGACCAGTTACAGGCTCCGTACTCAGAGGCCCCTCGATCTGAGGGAGGAGAACAACAGAATTTCAAGGATCAAGGCACACGCAAGCGTCGAGGAGCCGAATGCCGACCGCTGCGCGGAGCTCATGCTCATGACGGCCGCATCCTACGACATGGACCGCTACTTCTGCGGCGACATCGAGGAATACATCGGGAACGTCACCGAACGTCTCCGCACCTATGCGAAGCAGTACGTCGAGCTGCAGAACACCCTCAACGGTTTCTCCGGCGACGAGCCTCTTCCTCCCAACGTCATATTCGAGGGAGTAGTAAGATTCTGAATCTAGGGAGGCCTTGGCCTCCCAAACTCATAACCTGAAAGATTGTTTATAAGTCAGTAACAATTCTATCGGTAGAAGTGGGTCTATCCATGGGGTCGTTGGAAGTTGATACTACAAGCAAAAATACATCCAAAGTAAAAGGCACCATAGACATTCGTCAGAATGAAGTATCCTACATACATCTTGATCTCACTATTGTAGATAATCCAAAATCTCCTGAGTGTTCACTCGAAGGCAAGTTAATTGTCGAGAAGAAGGGGAACAGTGAGGAATGGACGAAGGAAAGACTTTCAGTTTCGACTTTGGTAAAAGGTCAACATACAGAGCTAAATCTGAAACCGGATGAACTTTTCGCTCTACATAAAAAGCTCTGTCAGCTCTACGATTCATTTCCTTCATCCAATGGAAACTATTATGGAAAATATGTCCAGTATGATGGTTCAGCCGAGTCAATAATTGAATTTTTAGAGTCCGATCCTTATCATCCCTTGTTTGGCAAGGATGCAGCTTTTGAAGAAAAATGCAAACTTTTAGCGGAGATTCTTTCAAATCCTAAAGTAACTCCTGAATCATTGAAATCCATGTTATTAGGTAATGATTATCTTACTCCTGAACAAATGAGTGACCTCCTTCGTTCTCTTGGTGATTGTCCTGAACTATTGGATGTTTTGCAATCGATGGATTCTGATCGCCTTTCTTCCCTTCACAGAACCATTTCTCTGGCCCAAATGATCGATATTGCAGATGCTATCGAAAATCATTTGAACTGTGACGATGAAAAGAAATGGCAGAAATTCTTTGATAATCATAAATGGATCCTTGAGCAGCTCTTTATCATCCCTATGTGCTATCATCTCAAAGAGATATACACTGGTGTTCCAGGCGATGATGGAAAGGGTGCTAATTCAATAGATTTCGGTTTATTGCATGCGTTCTCCTCTGAGTATTCTCTCGTCGAGATAAAGACTCCTGCAACTCCATTGATAAAAAAGAGCACATATCGTAACAATGCGTATGATGTAAGCGATGCTGTTTCAGGCGGTATGATTCAGATCCTTAACGGTCGTATGGAATTGATATCTAGGTACGCTCCTGAGCCTGGACAAGATAGGGTGCATCCGGCTTTCCAACCTGAATGTGTCCTTCTTGTTGGTTGTTACGATTCACTAGTTAATGAAGATATGAAACGTTCCTTCGAACTGTTTCGTTCAAATGTTTCAGGTGTAGACATAATCACCTTTGATGAATTGCTTTATTGCATCAGGGCGATAATAGAACTTCTTACCGGAGAACGTGCGCTATCTGATTCAAAAGATGATCCTAATCTTTGATTCGATGTTTCCAGTAACTGCAAAATATCGAAGAATTTACCTAATGTGGACGTTCTCCATGATTTGATTGATCTCTTCGATATGATCCGCAATTATTTTTCCTTCCTCGGTAAGAACGAGATGCTCGGTATTCCATCTTCCCTCCGGATCCTTCTCCGAGGAGATCAGTCCGAGGTCCATCAGCTCCGCTAGGATCCCGTATTTGGTCTTCTCGCCGCCCCTGTCCATACGGACGATGTCGGTCTTGGTCATTCCGGGATTGTTCCTGACGTACCAAAGCACGCTCAGGGCGTACTTCTTTTCGAGAACCGATGAATACCATTCCATTACTGTAGTTATTACCAAGCACAAATTTAATGGTTATCCGTGCTAAGTACCTTTGTTAAAAGGGGTATTTATCAAAAAGCACTTGGCACTTTTTACCAATCATTAAATACCAATTAAGCGTTCTATCTGTCAGAGGTGAAGAAGGAGCTGCGCAAGGCAGAACCTTTAGCCTCTCGACAAAAACAAAGCAAAAGGAGGCAATGAATTGGGAAGGAATCCTTTCGGAGACTACGTAGGCAGCTACATGGATTCGGTCCGTGAAGTGTATTCACAGGAGACCCTGAAGAACCGTGCCCGTAGGTACAAGAGAATGGAAGGGAAGATCCAACTCCTGGTAAAGGAGGGGAAGGTCAAATCGATGTCTCCCAAGAACTGGACCGAGAACGATGTGCGCGAGTACATACTCTACTGCAAGACCCTGGTGAGCACTGCGGACCTGGTGCATGAGATCAACGCTCTGCGTCAGCTGCTGCTGTTCATCGACAACCCTTCGGTGGATCTGTGCCTTGCGCACAATCCGATGCTCAAGCCCAAGTTCAAGGGAACGAGGAGGAAGGACAGCATGTCCGACGATATGTACGACCTGATACTCAACAGGTCGAGGATCATCGACACCGGCGACTTCCATCTCGTCAGGGCGTATGCCCTGGTATTGATGGCCATCACCACTGGCACCAGGAACAAGGAGATCCGTCTTGCAGATGTCGAAGACGTCGACACGACTCTTTGGGCATTCGACATAATCCATGTCAAGGGCGAGGCGACATACGGGATGCCGAGGACTGTTCCTCTGCACCCGGACGTGCGCGAAATCCTCACTCTGTATCTGATTCTGCGGAAAAAGTGGGTTGCGGACAATGCCGTCAACTCACAAGCGCTTTTCCCGTCGAAAGACAGCTCTGACGGCTATCTTTCCGGCAACGCGATCCGCAAGATCAAGGAGACGGTCGAGAAGGACCTCAATGTGAAATTCGACCTCCGCATGTGCCGCAGGACGTTCGGCCAGAGATATCTGGACCACGATGTCGACATCGAGTCGGTATCGGTCCTGATGGGACATGCGAGCACCAAGACCACGGAGGGATTCTACAGCAGGAAGAGGCTCAACAAGGCGATGGATAACGCAAGGAACTCATGGTTGTCCAGTGGCGGACAGGAAACCTGTCCACTTTTGGACAACCTGGATAGTAATTAATGGTGGACAAGGCGAGATTCGAACTCGCGGCCTCTTCGTTGCGAACGAAGCGATCTAACCGGGCTGATCTACTTGCCCATTAAAATTCCCGGCAAACCACCGTACCATTAACTTCAATAAAAACTTTGGCCGTTCAAATGCTGGAAGCGCATCGTCCGCTCTTTGTACCAGTCTTAAGAACGCAGAGTGCTTTAATACACTTATAAACTAGGCCGTAGATTCATCATCATGGCAAAACTCACACCAGAAATGCTTGAAGAGATGAAGGCGACAGGAATAATCTCATTCGCCACAGCCTCAAAGGACGGAACACCGAACGTCGTTCCAGTAGGGATGATCTTCATGGGTGATGACGGCAACATATGGCTGGTCGATAACTATCTGAAGAAGACGCTTGCCAACCTGAAGGAGAACCCCAAGGCTGCGTTTTTCATCTGGTCGAGGGATTTCACGGAATCCTTCCAGGTCAAGGGAACCGTCACCATCGAGAACTCCGGAAACGATTACCTCAAGGCGGTACAGATCGCGCACTCGAAGAAGGAGACATACCCTGCTAAGAACCTCATCAAGATGAAGGTCGAAGAAGTCTATTATGTGACGCCCGGCGACCACGCAGGGGACAAGGTCTGAAAACAAAATGTCTGTCCGGACGTCCGGACAGACTTCTTTCTCTTTGAATCTCACTCGTCCTTGGGTTTCAGGAACCAAGGTGCTGCGCCCATCAATGCCCCGATGGGCGTGAGTACGCAGATCATGAACCAAGGGCTGCCGTTGACGTACATGAATACGCCCAGGGCAGCACCGACTATGGCTCCGACGACGAGTCCCTGACGCATCTGGTTGGCCATCAAGGCACTCTCCTGTCGATGACGTTCTCGGCAGCTTCGACCATCTTATCGACGATCTCTCTTGCTCCGCCCACGTAGTTGGCGGCATCCATGGTAGCGATGATCTCCTCCTTGGTGAGGACCCCTTTGAGGTCCTCCCTTTCCATCAGGACATCCCTCAGGTGCCTCTTCTGATCCTCTGCGACCATGGACGATTCCCTGATGATCTCGTGTGCATCCTGCCTGCCGATGCCTTTCTCGGTGAGCTTCATCATCAGCGGTTCAGCCATCACGAGTCCTCTTGAGGACTCGATGTTCTCGAGCATCTTGTCGGCGTGCACATCCAGTCCCTCGAAGATCCAATTCATCTTCTTCAGGATCTCGTCGGTCAGGATGAAGACGTGCGGTAGGGTGAATCTTTCCGTGGAAGAGTTGGAAAGGTCCCTCTCGTGCCAGAGGACCTGGCTCTCGAATGTGGGTGTGACGAACCCCCTGATGACCCTGGCCAGACCGCAGCAGTTCTCCGAGTTCATCGGGTTGCGCTTCTGCGCCATGGTGGAGCTTCCGACCTGCTTCTTGACATCGAAGAACTCCGACGCCTCTCCGATCTCGGACCTCTGGAGGTTCCTGACCTCGGTACCGTACCTCTCTATGGATGTGGCGATGTTGGCCATGAGGCAGATGACTTCGGTGTATCTGTCGCGTCCTACGACCTGTGTGGCCGCGGGTTCGTATGTGAGGCCGAGGTCGTTCATGACCCTCTTCTGGATCTCGAAGAAGTTCTTTCCAAGAGCGGCTCCGGTCCCGACGGCTCCAGCCATCTTTCCGGCGCAGGCCCTGGGCATGCATTCGATGATCCTCTCCCTGTGCCTGATCATCTCGGCGATATACCCTGCGATCTTGAAACCGAATGTGATGGGTATGGCGAACTGAGCATGCGTCCTCCCTATCTCGAGGGTGTCCCTCTCCCTCTTAGCGATTACGGCCAGCGTGTAGATGAAGTCCTCAACGTCCTTCAGGATTATCTCCATGGCTGCCTTGATCTGCAATGCAGTTGCGGTATCTACGATATCATTGGAGGTCGCTCCTAGGTGGACGTATTTCCCCGCATCGCCCTCGCACTTCTCGGTCATGGCCTTGACCATCGCCATGAGGTCGTGCCTCGTGTCCCTCTCGATCTCCTTGATCCTGTCGATGCTGACAACGTCCAGGGTCGCGACGCGTGTGATCTCCTTGGCATCCGAGTCGGAAATGGTCCCGATGGATGCATGTGCCCTGGCCAGAGCGGCTTCTACATTCATCTGGTTCTGGATACGGCTCTCTTCCGAGAAGACGGCCTTCATGTCGGGACGTCCGTACCTGTAGTCGAGGGGACAGCTGTTGCTCATTGATATCGGTACAGCGATTGCGGGTGCTACTTATAAGAGTATTCTAACGCGTCCGTCCGATTTCACTGATAGCGGCGGTAGTCGTACCTTCCGTCCTTGATCCTGGTCATAACCTCGGAGCTCACTTTCTCGAGCTCATCCCTGTCGAATATTCCCGATACTATGGACGCCGTCCCTCTGGAGGCCATGAGGTTGACCGTGCATCTGCCCAGGCCGTACCTTCTCTGTATGGGTCCCGAGGCGACAGAGGTCATCTGTACCTTGTCGTATCTGATGTATTCGTGGTGCCTGTCGTACGCTCCGGTGATGAATAGGAACGTCTCGTTCCCCATCTCGAACTCCCTTCCTCTGTAGGACAGGATGCCCTGGAAAAGGAGGAACAGCGGTACGGCCACGGCCGCGGCCAAGATGGAATACCTGAATATGTCGATGTATATCCGATCGGTCCCCTCGGGGATGTAAGAACCGATGACCACATATGATGCCGCACAGATGGTCAGTGCTACCCCGGACCAGAATATCTTGCCCAACATTGTCGGGACGAGGGATCTTCTGGGCTGACGTTTGCCCGAGGTATCGAACATCAGATCGGGGACCAGCTGTTGGGCCAATTTGTACACCGTGCCATGGTCCTTCAGGGGGCAGAGCAGAGGCATGCTTTCGGTATCGGCAAGCCCGACCACTTCTGCTTCTAATAAGGATTTGTGCATCGCACGTGCGATAAGAGGCTGCCTTATGCGGACAGAATTCACCTTCTTCGTGTTGAAGGAGCTGCGGTAGTTGCTTATCAGACCGCTCTCGACGGTGATTGTGTCGCCCACCCTGTAAATCCTGTAATTGTAGTATCTGAGGATGGTCCTGATCCACGGGACGACTATGCTGAAGATGAAGATGATTATCGGTGCGATGGCTATCGTGCCCAGTACGAAGGTGATGATGGAGTATCCGAGGGAAAGCAATCCGACGATCGATGCGGCCGTAGGCTGTCCGAACAATCCGTGCAGTATGACGTCCGTGTTGCTGATTTCCACAAGGGTATCGGTATTCTTCTCCTCCTCCAGAACCATTTCCCTCTGGAGGATCCTCGACGATACGAATTCGCGCAGTCTGTCGGCCTCTTTCGTTTTGAGAGTCAGGTTGACCTCCGCCACGGTGCTGTTGACGGAGGAGTTCACATTGAACAGCAGGGTGGTGGTGCCGAATATGTGGTTGAATATCGTCCTGCGGACGTTTACCGAAGCCAGCTTCGTGTACTGGATGTTGGTGACCCTTCTGAACAACGTATTCTTTGTGACTTCGACCTCGGATTCATCGAATACGAATGTGGTGCAATACCAGATCCTGACCACCACGAAAACGTACCCTGCGATGAACAGCACAAGGAACATCTGCAAGAAGTTCCCCGTCAATTCGAACGTGCCGCTGGACCACCAGACAAGAGCGATGAAGCCAAGCATTATCAGGGCCACCAGCAGGTTCTGAAGGATGTAGGTGAAGTGGTTCTTGAACACCATCTCGCCCGGAGAATCCGGATGCATATCGATATCTCCGTCAGACATCTCAATCACGATCTTTCAGGAGCTTCACTACGCACTCGTTGAGTTTCGATGCGATACTTTCCGCTGTATCCTCGTCGAGGAGTTCCAGGGCCGTGACCCCGCCAGCTGTGGTTATTACGACATTAGCAAGTCCGAACAACCTGTTGATGGGGCCCTTGTCCACCTGCACTTGGTGTATCCTCTCTATAGGGACCAAGGAATGGGTGATCACGATGATCCCTCTCCTGATCTCGGCCTTGTCGTCGTCGATTCTGTAGCGGTAACGCCTGTAGAAGACCTCTGGGCCTACCAGCCAGTATATCAGGAATATGGCATAGACGGCAACGGCAACGTAGCGCACCCTGGAATCCGAATCCGGAAACAACACGGTCCAATTGATGAACAGCCACAGCACTATCGCAGTCGCTATCGCGACCTTTATCATGTTGGCCAAATACATCGATTTCCTGCTCGATGGAAGCAATCTGCGATACCCATCGGAGGTCATCCCCCTGTCGTCGACTGTGAACTCGTTCGCCATGTCAGGCTGATATGCGGGAATGTATATACGGATGACCTGAATGGTCGGTCCGTCCTATCGATTTTCTACAGCAAAACTATATAAATAACATCTTATTATGCGTGATTAAAGTGGACCATGCTTATCTCATGGTCAATGCGAACATAGTGAGTTGAACATTTATGGAAGATTTTGTGGAGGAAATTCAGCAGCAGGATTCTCAGGAAGAGCAGGCACAGGTCACCGAAGAGGTGGCAACCGAGGAGGAGACCACGATCACCTCTGAAGAAGGCCTCGCAGCAATGGAGGAGAAGCGCAGCATCGTGAACGAAGATGCAGAGAAGCACAGGAAGCTCAGGGACGAGCTCAACAACCAGACCAAAGAGTGGAAGGCCAAGAGGGACGAGCTCAATGGTCAGGTCAGGGAACTTGTCGACCAGGCAGGAAAGTGCAGAGAGGAGCGCGACTCCTACAACCAGAAAGTAAGGGAGACGAAAGAGCTCAGAGACGAGTGGAACCAAAAGGTCACCGCACTCAAAGAGCAGCTCGCACCCTACAGGACTGAGAAGTCAGAGGAGAAGGACCAGGTCCCCCTCAAACAGCTGAAGAAGCAGCTCCAGGATCTTGAATACATGCAGCAGACGACCTCCCTTGGAAAGGACAAGGAGAACGGTATCGTCAAGCAGATCTCCATCCTCGCCAAGCAGATCGGCGAGAGGGAGAAGACCTACGAGCAGAACGATGAGATCAAAGGCCTCGTCGCACAGCTCAGGGAGGCAAAGGCCCAGGCAGAGACCTACCACCACCAGGTTTCTGAGTATGCAGAGCAGGCCCAGGCCGCTCACGACAGGATGATCGGCTACTACGAGCAGGCAGACAAGCTCAGGAAGGAAGCCGATGCAGCCCAGGCCAAGTTCATCGAGTGCAAGCAGGCTGCCGATGAGGAGCACAAGAAGCACATCGAGCAGATCAAGTCCGTCCACGAGATGGACAAGGATGCAGCCGCATTCAAGAACAAGAAGAACAGCGTCAAGAAGAAGAAGGTCGACGAGTCCGGAAAGAAGGAAGCAAAGGAGATCTTCGAGCGCTTCAAGGCGGGTGAGAAACTCTCCACCGAGGACCTCATGGCCCTCCAGAAGTCTGGTTACCTCTGATTCAAAACTTTTCAAGGGGCTTTGCCCCTTTTATTCTTCCCTCTCCTTTTATAATCATCAATGTACATTGACAATATCATCCAACACATTTTCCTTGTTGTTAAACTGCTAAAAAAATTTGTTTAAGTATTTCATTTAATTTGTTAAGCATGTAGCTAAACAATTATGAAAATAATTAAATATCACGCTAGGTAATGACTCAACCACAGGGATTCGGTCAGGCTGTAGAGTGCATCCCATCCCTTCTTATTGCTGACCGGTCCCCCAACCTTCATAGTGTTGTTTCTGGGGCGTATCATCGCTTTCTCATCTATCGACTATCCTTAGATATTCTTTTTAACGCGTGCGCGTATGGCGTTCTGTTAAACATGGTCATGGATGGATTGGGAAAATCCCTCAGGGACGTTCTGGGCCGCATAGGCAAAGCATCAGTCATAGATGACGAGCTGATCAAGGAATTGTGCAAGGATCTCCAACGTGCCCTATTGGAAGCCGACGTGAATGTCAAGCTAGTTCTCGAGGTCACCAACAATGTCAAGGAGCGTGCGCAGAACGAACCTCCCGAGGCGGGAAGGAGTATGAAGGACCACGTCACCAGGATAATCTATGAGGAATTGGTGAGGCTGGTCAACAACGGCGAGGGATTACAGCTCAAGCCCCAGACAATCATGATGGTCGGTCTTTACGGACAGGGAAAGACCACAACCACTGGAAAGTTGGCCCTTTACTTTACCAAGAAAGGCTTCTCCGTCGGATTGATCGGTGCCGATGTTTACAGGCCCGCGGCCTTGGACCAGCTGAAGCAGTTGGGCGAGAAGGTCGGCGTCGAGGTCTACGGCGAACCCGGGGAGTCCGACGCAGCAGGCATCGTGGCCAGAGGCAAGGAGCATTTCAAGAACAAGCAGATCGTGATCATAGATACATCGGGACGTCATGCTCTCGAGGACGACCTCATCGATGAGATAAAGCGCATCGCGACAGTGGCGAAGCCCGAAGAGAGGGTCCTCGTACTGGATTCACAGGTGGGACAGCAGGCCGGACCGCAGGCCGAGGCATTCCACAACGCCGTTGGCGTCACAGGGGTCATACTCACAAAGATGGACGGTACCTCCAAAGGAGGAGGAGCCATCTCCGCCATTCAGAAGACCAACGCAAGGATAGTCTTCCTGGGAGTGGGAGAGCATATCCGTGACTTGGAACCATTCGATTCAAAGAGGTTCATCTCAAGACTGCTCGGAATGGGTGATCTCTCAGCACTGATAGAGCTGGCATCCCAGGAGATCGACGATCAGGAGGCCATGGAACAGGTAGCCCGCAACATGATGACCGGGCGCTTCACGCTCAACGACATGTACTATCAGATGTCGGCCATGAGCAAGATGGGTACCCTGGAGAAGATCATGAGCCTCCTTCCCGGAATGAGTTCGATGGGCGACAAGGTCGATTATGAGGCCACACAGAAGAGGCTGAGCGTATTCAAGGTCATCATGGATTCCATGACAAAGGAGGAGAAGGAAGATCCCTCTATGATCAAGTCCAAGCGCATAGACAGGATCGCCTGCGGCGCAGGTGTGTCCTCTCACGACGTCAAGGAACTTCTGAAGCAGTATACCAACAGCAAGAAGATGATGTCCTCCGTCGGTAAGGACCGTAAGATGCGCAAACAGCTGATGAAGCAGATGGGCGGCGTCGATCTGGATAGTCTCAAAGAACTTCAGGGATCCGAATGAGATACTTCGTCATCACCGGTCACAAGGCAGTGACAACAGGGGATTTCAAACTCGACGACATCGCCGGCGGGGCCGGGAGGCTGGATATCCTCGTTAGATGCGTCAACTCTGCTTTCTTCCTGAGCCACGACCTACGCAAGGATGTGGAGGCATACCTGGTCCTGGAAGGAGGGGATGATGCACCGAAGACGATCATATTCAAGGGTTCGGAACTCAGATATCTGAATCCGGACGAGAGGAGCACATCGTCTTTGATCAGGAACGCCCTACTGAGCAAGGTCAAGCCAGGAGAGGAGGTCAGATCCTCGCCGGGAGTCTACAACTCCAGGATGTCGTTCTCAGAAGTTCTGGAGAAGCTATCCAAGGTAGGTTCATTCGTCTATCTGAAGGAGGACGGGGTCGACTGCAGGGAGTATGAGTTCCCCGAGAATCCGATATTCGTACTCGGAGACAATCAGGATCTGACCGAGGAAGAGGAGCAACTGCTCCTTTCGTATTCACCGGATAAGATAGGTATAGGCCCCCGCAGCCTGCATGCGGACCATTGCATGATAATAGTTCAGAACGAGGTCGACCGTAGATCGGCATGAGGGATAATATGGCAGAGTACGCAGAGAAGATACCGCAACACAGGCATTGCGCCGCATGTGGAAAGGCATTCGTCGGAGAGGGGAAGTTCTGCAGTAAGCAGTGCGAGGATACTTCCACATCCGAGGTGCGGGGCAAGCTCCGCAAGTACCTCCTTATCGAGGTAATCCTCGTGGCCGTAGTGGTCGCAGCGCTCTGGATCGGATGGAAATGATCTCCGCCGTAGCAGGGACGTTCAATATTCTTCATGACGGTCACCGCGCATTGATAGACAGGGCCTTCGACACGGCCGATGAGGTGAAGATAGGTCTGACTTCGGACAGGATGGCCGCTCAGGGGAGGGCTTCCATTGTTAGTTTCGATGTCCGGAGGAAGGAGCTTGAGAGACACCTCGAAGGCAGGAAGAATTGGAGTATATTCGAGATAGATGACATATTCGGCCCTAGGGAGATCATGGACTCGGTGGACATCCTCGTAGTTTCGGAGGAAACACAGGCCAACGCTGACAAGCTGAATCAGGAGAGGGAATCCAGAGGGGTGCCTCCGCTGAGGATCGAAGTGGTACCGCTGAAGATGTCGGACAGTGGGGAGAAGATCAGCGCTTCCTCCATAATGGAAGGCAGATACGGACGTTCCGGGAGGAGCGATGTTATGGATATCGGCGTTGGGTCGACCAACCCCGTGAAGGTAGCAGCGGTCAGAGCGGTCATGGAGCGGATTTACGGCGACGTCAGGGTCACGGCGGAGGATGTGTCCAGCGGTGTCCCTTCCCAGCCATTCGAGGAGCAGGTCCATCAAGGTTCGATGAACCGTGCAAGGGCCGCCCTCAAGGATCACGACATGGCGGTCGGCATCGAGGCCGGCGTTTTCGAGATGCTCGACGGCCTTTACGACATCCAGCATTGTACCGTCATAACCCGGGATGGAAAGATGACATTCGGCCAGGGGTCGGGATTCAGATATCCTGACCGCATTGCAGAACTGGTGAGGAAAGGGATGACCGTGGGCGATGCCGTGCACGATGTATATGGCAGCACCGAAATAGGGAAAAAGATGGGAGCAATCGGGCTGCTGAGCAAAGGGCTGATCGATCGCAAAACACTGACCGAACAGTCGGTCATCGCGGCGATGATCCCGCGTATGTGAGTTGATACAGATGTTCCTAAGAGAGAGGATACAGGACGGTTCGAGGTACCTGAGGGATAGGTCCTCTCTGGCAGGCCATGCCAGGAATGTCATCCTTCCCAACGACGAGGTAGAGCTCAGAGAGGGCATAAGGTACTCCAACAAGGGGAACACTAAGGTCACCATATCCGGTTCAAGAATGGGTTCTGAAGGAGGTTCCGTCCCCTGCGGAGGCGACGTCATGTCCATGGAGAACCTCAGCGGAGTGATAGGGTCCGGGAAAGACGACAATGGAGTGTTCCTAAGGGTACTGCCATGCACCACGGTATCTCAGTTCAATAACGCCCTATCGCTAGGCGATATACCCGGTATCGATGGTTCGGAGCCGGCCAGCCTCTCGGGATTGGCTTTTCCGGTCAATGTCGGCCTGGAGCATTCGATCGGCGGCACGATATCTGTCAACCGTTCAGACATCAGACAGTTCGTCAGAAGGATCAGGGTCGTTTTCTCGGACGGTACATTCACCTCCATCGAGCGTGGCGAATACACGGCAGAAGGAAGGAGGATGATGTTCCCTGCCGGCAGGAATTATTTCTCTTTCGATATTCCCGAGTACGATTCAGACGATTATTTCGGCCCTAAGATATCGGCCGATATGGATCTGATAGACCTCTTCATAGGTTCTGAGGGCATCTTCGGGATAATCATCGAGGCAGACATCTATCTGTCCGATTCAGTAAAAGATGTTCCCACTAGCGAATGCGGGAAGATGAGCAACGGTAGGATAAAGGAAAGATACGGCCCCCGTGCTTCGGACGAACTTAAGAGGATCAAGGAAATCCTCGATCCCAATTACATCCTCAACATCGGGAACCTTCTCTGATTCACTGTTTGGTCAGCGAAAGGGCTTTCTCGAAGACCTTATCCACATGACCGTCGACCTTGACCTTCTTCCAAACAGCCTCTACATTACCGTCCTTTCCGACGATGAAGGTGCTTCTTATGGTCCCGGTGGTCTCCTTGCCGTACATAATCTTCGTTCCCCAGGCACCGGCAGCCTCCAGGAGTTTGTGGTCAGGGTCGCTGAGCAGTTTGATCTTAAGCATCTTGGAGTCGATGAATTTCCTGTGCGATGCCACTGTGTCCTTGCTCACACCGATGACGGGAATGTTCCTCATCATGAATTTGGGGAGCATCTCCGTGAAGGCCTGAGCCTCTCTTGTGCATCCGCTCGTGTTGTCCTTGGGGTAGAAGTATATGACGTACCTGACCCCGTTCAACTGCTTGCTGTCGAATTCCTCTCCGTTCTCATCCTGGAGGACGAAATCCGGGAATTTGTCTCCTACTTCCATTTTGATCCCTCAGAACATAGTGCCTTTATGGTCCTCAATAATCGGTTCCAGATCGAGTTCCATGAAAGCGATGGGGTGTGTGATCTCATATCCGGTGACGACCTCTATGGCCATTTCCCCGAACATCCCGATGGGGTTTCCCTTGTAATAGATCTCCGCACCGCGTCCGTCGATGAACGTCTTTATGTCGGTGGCCTTGAGCTCGTATTCGCATCCCATCTCCCTGAGCACAGACTCGGTGATCGATTTGATCTCTGTGAAGGAGACCTTGGATGCTGTGTACATGGCGCATACATGGGGCTGAGTCCTATCGTCTCTGACAACGTTTCCGATCTCGAAGATCTTCTGTGGAAGGTCACGGTGCTTGTTATGTCTCAGGATGTTGACCAGGCTGGGCATGAGGTAGGATCTGAGGCATGTGACATCCTCGGTGGCCGGGTTCAGCACTCTGACGTTCTCCATCACCGGTAGCTTCGATATCTCGAATTCATCCCTGTCGTTGATGAGGGTGAGGGTCATGACCTCCATGAATCCCAATCCGACCAAGATGTCCCTGAGGCCATCCGAGAACTCATTCTCTGCCAGAAGTCCCCCGGAGGTCTGGGTCAGGGTATAGCTTCCACCGAAGTTCTCGAACCCCCATCCTATGCCGATATCCTCGAAGATATCGACCTTGTGGAGCATGTCCAATCTGTATGTGGGTACCGTGACGTTGACATTATCGCCGCTGGCAACTGCATCAAGCCCCATCTTTCCCAGGGCCGTGACCATCTCGGATGGTTTCAGCTTGGTCCCGAGATATGTGTTGCATTCGGCCGCGGATATGTTATATGTCGTAGGTGTGAAATCGGGAGACTGGAAGGCCACGTTGCCTGAGTGCATCGTGACGGATTCAATCTTCCCTCCGCGCTCTGCCAATGCTGTACAGACGATGTCCAGGGCCCCTTTGACCGCTTTATGGTCGTATCCGGTCACATCGATGAAAAGATTGTGTGTATCGGTCGTGACAGTGGTAAGCGAACCGTTGATGATGGGCGGGAAAGAGAGCACGTGCCCCTCGCTGTCGAGGATAATGGGGTACTCCTTGTATCCTTCCAACAGGTGAGCGTAGTCTCTGCCTTTCTCATGCTTCGTAAGAATCTCCTCCATATCCATCTCCTCTGTTTTTGCGAGGGGTACGAACCTTATGGAGTGGGGATCCGCTAGCCTGTAAGTGAACGGACCCTTGACCTTATCCAAATCGTGTATGCCTATCGCGAGCTTCTTCCTTTTCCTTCCGATAGTGGTGTGCAGTTTCTCCTGCATCTCCATGATGGACTTCAGCATATTGTCGTCGATGTTCACGTCCTTGACGACACCGCAGAGGAAGATCGGCCTCACTTCTTTGACGGATTTGTCTATGAATACCTCGATATCGGATTTGGCAATCTCATAGGACTTCATACCGGGCTCTATGCCCATGAATGCCCTGAGTCCTCTGGCCGTCCCTTCAACACAGTATAGGTCCGGGCGGTCAGGGAAGAATTCCACCGACATATCGTCACAGCCGGGTTCGGCATGCTCGATATCGGCTCCGATCATAGGGATTCTGTCAGCTAGAGTCTCCATAGGGATATCTTGACCGATGATGGAGCACAGGTCGCTGTATTTGAAGTTTATAACAGGCATGAGACCTCGATGCGGAAACCCTCATTTATACTATCGTGCGCGTGTAACGCACCAGCTGGGTGCCGAAATTATCTGCCCAGGGCTTTATGGGCCTGTCCCAACTGCCCTGCAGCCTGAGCCGCCAGTGTCGACAGCTCTCCAGCGAGTACGGTGGCAGCCACGATCTCCGAGAGTTTCTTCGATTTACCGGCACCTTTGCAACCGATCATCTGGAGGGCCTCGGTCTGACAAGGGAGGGAGGTTCCTCCGCCCACGGTACCGACCTCTACGGCAGGCATACGGACGGAAATGTACAGGTCTCCATCGATATCCTCGCATGATGTGAGGGTCATGCTCCCGCCTACGACCTGGGCCGGATCCTGCCCGGTAGCAAGGTACAATGCGGCCACCATGTTCGCAGCATGTGCGTTGGCACCAAGCGTGCCTGACATGCTGCTTCCGACAAGGTTCTTCCTGTAGTTCGTATCCACAATCGCCGTGGTGGTCGTATGGAGCTTGCTCTCGACCAGGTCCTTGGGGATCCTGGCTTCAGCGATGACGATTTTACCTCTGCCGTTAATCATGTTGATGGCGGCCGGCTTCTTGTCGGAGCACATGTTGCCTGAAACGGATACCATGACCGCACCCGTTTCCTTCTCAATTAGTCTGCAAACGGCCTCTGACGCTATCGTGGCCATGTTCATTCCCATGGCATCGGCGGTATCAAAAGAAAGCCTGAGGTAGAGGCTTCTTCCCTCCGGGAAGAATTCCATATCCACCAGTTTGCCGTGGCTGGTTGTCGTCGCTACCGCAGCATCGAGCTCATCCATGTGGGACTCTATCCAATCCATGACCTCTTTGGAGTGCCTGATGCCCTCGACCTTCAGGACCGGGGCCCTGGTCATGGCATCGGAGAACACCATGGTCCTGGAACCGCCTGCGGCGTTTATGACGGACATACCCCTCGATATGGACGCTATCAAAGCTCCTTCTGTGGTAGCCAGCGGAATGAGGAACTCTCCCTTTGCATGCTCGCCGTCAACGCTCAGGGGCCCGGCATATCCGAGAGGAATCTGAACCGTACCGATCATATTCTCCACGTTCTTGGAGGCAAGTTCTGGGTCGAATCCGTATTTGGATATAGAATCCAGCCTGGTCCCGGTGTACTGCTCTGCGGCTGCACGGCGTTCATCTACGTCCGCTTTTGTCTTTCCGCGGTTCTTCAGACCGTTGGTTTCCGTCATGATATGGAGACATGGGCCTTTGGGTATATGATGGATGCCTAACCCTTTAAGCTCGCCGTACAGAGCACATTTTGCATCGAGTATGGGTCGAATGCCGTCATTCCGCAGGTAAACGTCGCTACTGGCCCATTAATCCGAATAAACAACTTAATAACATGAACGACTATTTCGCAATGATGACAGAAGGGGAGGACGTTTACTGGAACTCTTTTCTCCCAGCGTTCTTCGACCGTATGAGCCTGGTGATGCGCAAGAACATGACGCAGTTCGTCTCAGACTATGGTCTGACAAGCGCCCATGCGGTTTACCTCATAGCCCTTCATATCAAGGACGGACAGACGCTGGTCAGTCTATCCCGCTTTTTGGACCTCGATACGGCCAACACGAATCGTGTGATAAAGGTCCTTAGGGACAAACAGCTCATCTACGACGACCGTAGGTCCGACAGCAGCAAGAAGTTCAGCGTGTACCTGACAGAAGAGGGGCACCAACTGGCCGCGAAGGTTATGCAGGGCATTACTGAACTCAACAACAGCTATTTCCGCGACATCCCCCGTGAGGATATCCTTCAGATGAGGAACACCCTCATCCGCGTCCTGAACAACATGAACGTCGATATAGACAGCTATATGGGTTCGAAATACGAGGATCCATTCTATACTCACCTTCACATCATTCCGCCTAACGGTGAATACGAGTCCCAACCAATCCGTCTCACCGAGGATCACAAGAAAAAGTGAAGCGTGAACGGGTCTCAGGACCTTTTCGATAGTTTATTCCATTAAAAAAGCGGTCTGAGGACATTATTGCGCTTGGTTTTGCATAAACCTTTGCATAGCTACCGCTGCTCACCCGCATAAAATCGCATAGTTTGCTGGGATTCTCACCATTCT
>Ga0079305_1001948_pt1 | contig 21565 bp, 14 predicted proteins | sample LMS_cellobiose_e_FD_79183 | JGI IMG/M metagenome (GOLD analysis project Ga0079305, IMG submission 79183) | Rumen-fistulated moose microbial communities from Alaska, USA - LMS_cellobiose_enrichment | ecosystem: Host-associated > Mammals > Digestive system > Stomach > Rumen fluid ... | reverse complement strand
TTCGGCTCCAGACCGTGCGCGCACAGGGCGCAGCAGAGGTCGCTCAGCCGCTCCGGCCGGTGGACGAGCGCGAAGCGTCCGCCCCAGCGCAGGATGCGCGCCGCCGCGGCGCAGATGTCCTCCAGCGTGCAGGCGATCTCCTCGCGCGCGCCGCGCCGCGCGGCGTCCGACGCGCTCGCACCGCTGCCGGAGCGGAAATACGGCGGATTGCACACGGCGAGATCCACGCTGCCCGCGGCGGGCAGCGCGGTACTCTTCCGCAGGTCGCCGGGGCGGAACTCCGCCGTCCATCCGTTCGCGGCGAACGTTCTGCGCGCAAGATCGAGCGCCGCCTCGTCGCGCTCCACGTTCACGAGCGCAAGCGAACCCTCCCGCGCGAGCAGGAGCGCGCCGAGCAGCCCCGTGCCGCAGCCGAGGTCGCACACCCGCTCGCCCCGTTTTGCGCGCGCGAAATAGCCGAGCGCAAAGCTGTCCGTCGTGGGAGCGAAGCGTTCGGTATCGTAATAAAAGACGGGACCGCCGTCCCACAGAGCGTCACATTTCATCATGGCAGTCGGAAAACGGAAAAAGGCACGCCCCACGGGCGTGCCTTTCAATTACCTGAATCAATCCTCGGGAGCGATCGCGCCGTTGGGGCAGGTATCCGCGCAAGAGCCGCAGTCGAGGCAGACAGCGGGGTCGATCTGATACTGGGTGTCACCCTGGGAGATCGCGCCGGCGGGACATACGTCCGCGCAGCAGCCGCAGCTGACACAAGCAGAACCGATTTTGTAGGCCATGAGAGCACCTCCATTTGTTTGATGTAAGCCCATTGTAGCACGAACGAACGAAAATGCAAGGGGCGCGCCGCGGAAAATTATCACCAAATTGTGAATTTTTTCGACGAAATCGACGAATTTTGTTAGCTTGAGGTAACAATTTATGAACGATCTGTAAAAGGTCAGAAATGGTCAAAAATGCCGCTTGACTTTTGCGCGGGCGCTGTACTATCATAAAGGTCAAAGTTAGTCAAAACGGGAGGGAGCACCATGGGGATCAGCGATCTGATCGCGGCCTTCATCCGGGAGACGCTCGACGAGCAGGACGGCGTGCTGGAGCTGCGGCGCAGCGACCTGGCCGAGCGGTTCCACTGCGTGCCGAGCCAGATCAACTACGTCATGTCCACGCGCTTTTCGCCCGAGCGGGGCTATATCGTCGAAAGCCGGCGCGGCGAGGGCGGCTATATCCGCATCACGCGGGTCCAGATGGACCGGCCGACGCTGCTGATGGCGGTGATCAACTCGATCGGCGGCAGCATCGACCTCGCGAGTGCCGAGGCGATCACGCGCAACCTGACGGATGCGCAGGCGCTCCGGCCGGAGAGCGCGCGGCTGCTGCTGGCCGCGCTCGGCGATCCGGCGCTGCGCACGATCCCGCCCGATCGGCGCGGCGCGCTGCGCGCCGACCTCATGCGCCAGATCCTGATCCACAGCGTGTGACGGCTGACTAAAGCCCTCAAAAGGAGGAAAAAATATGAAATGCGAAAACTGCGGGAAAAACTACGCCGTGATCCACTACCGCGGCATTGTGAACGGCCGCGCGCAGGAGGCGCATCTGTGCGTGAACTGCGCGGCGGCGCTGGGCCGCGGCGCGGAAGACCCGTTCGGCGCACTGGCCGCGCTGCTGACGGAGGAGGCCCCGCAGCCGGAGATACCGCCGGAGGCTGCGGCGCCGCTGCTGACCGAGGAGGAGCGCGCGGTCCTGCGCGCGGAGCGGGAACGCAACGCGCTGCACATGCAGCTCACGCAGGCGCTGGCGGCGGAGGACTACGAGCGCGCCGCGGAGGTGCGCGATGCGCTCAAACGGCTGGATGAGCAAAGGAGCGAGAGCATATGAACGAAAAACGATTCACCCCGCGCGCGGAAAATGTGCTGCGCCTTGCGCAGGACTCCGCGCTGGAGCTGGGCCACGGGTACGTCGGCTGCGAGCATCTGCTGCTCGCGCTGCTGCGCGACGGCGGAGGCCTTGCCTACCGCGCGCTGACGGAGGCCGGCCTGACCGAACCGATGCTGCGCGACCTGATCGTGCGCGCCGCCGGGCGCGGCGACCCGAGCGCGCCGCCCGCGCAGGGGCTCACGCCCCGCGCCCGCAGCGCCGTGGAACGCGCGGTGACGGAGGCGATGCAGACCGGCGCGGAGTATATCGACACCGAGCACCTGCTGCTGGGCCTGCTGCGCGACGGCGGGAACATGGCCGTGCGCATGCTGGCTACGGCAGGCGTCGAGCCGCGGCGGCTGTACGACGCCGTGCGCCGCATGATGAACGACACGGACGAGATGAGCCGGCCGCGCGCCGCCTCGGCGGCGCGCGACGGCGAGCGCCGCGAGAGCGGCCGCGGCGGCCTTGCCGAGTTCACGCGCGACCTGACCGAGATGGCGCGCCTGGGCAAGCTCGACCCGGTGATCGGGCGCGAGCACGAGATCACCCGCGCGATCCAGATCCTTTCGCGCCGGACGAAGAACAACCCGGTGCTCATCGGTGAGCCGGGCGTCGGCAAGACGGCCGTGGCGGAGGGCCTCGCGCAGAAGATCGCGCTCTCGGACGTGCCGGAGGAGCTGCTGGACAAGCGCATCCTGTCGCTCGATCTGTCGGGCATGGTCGCGGGCACGAAGTACCGCGGCGAATTTGAGGAGCGCATCAAGAATCTGCTGAAGGAGATCGTGCGGCGCGGCAACGTGATCCTCTTCATCGACGAGCTGCACACCATCGTCGGCGCGGGCAGCGCCGAGGGCGCCGTGGACGCGGCGAACATCATCAAGCCGGCGCTGGGCCGCGGCGAGATCCGCGTCATCGGCGCGACGACGCTGGGGGAATACCGCAAATATATTGAGAAGGACCCGGCGCTCGAGCGCCGGTTCCAGCCGATCACCGTCGGTGAGCCGAGCGCCGAGGATGCGCTCGCGATCCTGCGCGGTCTGCGCCCGCGCTACGAGGCGCACCACAAGCTCAGCATCACCGACGAGGCGCTGACCGCCGCGGTGGAGCTCTCGCACCGGTATATCAACGACCGCTTTCTGCCCGACAAGGCGATCGACCTGATGGATGAGGCGGCCTCCCGCGTGCGGATGGAGGCGCAGGCGCCCTCGCCGGAGCTGCGCGCGATCGAGGAGAAGATCCGCGCGCTGCACGCGGAGAAGGGCGCGGCCGTCGCCGCGCAGGACTTTGAAAAGGCGGCACAGCTGCGCGACATCGAGGCGAACTACCTCGAGCAGGCCGAGCAGGAGCGCGAACAGCGGCGTCGGAGCCTCGGCGCGGTGCACGGCCGCGTCACGGAGGAGGACGTGGCGAATGTCGTGGCCGACTGGACGGGCATTCCCGTGACGCGCCTGACGGAGGACGAGGGCGCGCGGCTGCTGCGCCTTGAGCAGACGCTGCACGAGCGCGTCGTCGGCCAGGACGAGGCGGTGGCCGCGGTCGCGCGCGCGATCCGGCGCGGCCGCGTCGGCATCAAGGATCCCAAACGGCCGATCGGGTCGTTCCTGTTCCTCGGGCCCACCGGCGTCGGCAAAACGGAGCTGTGCAAAACGCTGGCCGAGGCCATGTTCGGCGACGAGAACGCCATGATCCGCATCGACATGAGCGAGTATATGGAGCGGCACACGGTCTCGCGGCTGGTCGGCTCGCCGCCGGGCTACGTCGGCTATGACGAGGGCGGCCAGCTGACCGAGAAGGTCCGCCGCAAACCCTATTCGGTCGTGCTGTTCGACGAGATCGAGAAGGCGCACGAGGACGTGTGGAACATCCTGCTGCAGATCCTGGAGGACGGCGTCGTGACCGACGCGCAGGGCCGCCGCATCGATTTCAAGAACACCGTGATCGTCATGACGAGCAACGTGGGCGCGCGCAACCTGACGAACGGCGCGGCGCGGCTCGGCTTCGGCGGCGAGAGCACGGAGGAGAGCGGGCGCCTCGCGCGCGTGCGCGAGGCGGTGCTGAGCGAGCTGCGCAGCACCTTCCGGCCGGAGTTTCTCAACCGCATCGACGAGACCGTCGTCTTCCGTCCGCTCGACGAGGACGACATCGCGGAGATCGCGCGGCGGATGCTCGCCGCGACCGGAAAGCGCGTCGCGCAGCTCGGCGTCACGCTGGAGGCGGACGACGAAGCCGTGCGCGCGCTTGCGGCGGCGGGTTTTGACCGTGTGTACGGCGCGCGGCCGCTGCGCCGCGTGATCCGCAGCCGCGTGGAGGACGCGGTGGCCGAGCAGCTGCTCTCCGGCGCGCTCTCGCGCGGCGACGTCGCGCACCTCACCGTGGCGGACGGAGAACTGTGCCTGAGCAAGTGAAAAAAGCACCGGCGGCGGAGCGGGGAAGACCCGCTCCGCCGCTTGCACGTCTGCGCACGTCACGGGCTCCGTCCGCAGCTTGTGCTTGATCTCCTTGTATTGATCGTAGAACTCCCGGTCGACCACGATACCCGCATCGTATGCCTTCTCAAACAGCTCGTCCAGCTTCTCCCGGCTGACCGTGCCCTCGCGCAGATATTCGTCGCTGATCTCGCGGATGACGCTCCGCAACTCCTCCCGCTGCGTGATGACCGGCACGCCCAGCGCGGCGCCGAGTCTCCGCTCCAGCGCCCGCTCCGCGCGCTCCAGATAGCGCTGCGCCTTCTTCGGCATCTGCTCCCGCTCGCTGATGGAATTCTGCTTGACATTTGTCTCGTTCTTTGCTACAGTACCTGTGAAAGCACTGCGTGATGTTGAGCGAGTCCCTCCCGTTTGGGCTGAGGACACGTCGCCGCCGGTAGTGCTTTTGTCTATTCTCCGGATATTGCTGATGTCATACAGGATTCTCCTGTCGCGTCCGTTTGCGATGTTCAGGGTCGCCTCGTAGATATTTCCCGCCGCATCTTCAATATATGCAGTCCGGAGAGTCCATCCGTTTTCATCCATCCACTGATGACTATGTTCGTCAGTGGATGTCTCATGTCCGGAGGTCTCCAGCAGCTCTGACAGGTGAACGATGGCAAGCGCCTTGATGTTGTTCCCTCCGGCACGGGCCAGCTTGTCGATGACCCTGTGCGAATTCCTCGCTCCGTCTTTCGTAACGCGGTCGTTCATTCTGGCGAGGAATACGGTTTCCGCATTTCCGTCCTCATCATACATTGTCAGCTCGCTGCCGGCCATGTGCTGATAGACGTACCTGCTCAGTACCTTGTCCCAGTTTCTGGGCTTTACGCCATTGAACAGGTCCGTGTCAAGGATGACGCCTTTGCCGTAATTCCGCTTCTGCCCCTCGATCTCGCTGATGCTGTACCGGATGTCCGGATTCTTCGGGTCGAAAATCCCGGTGTTGTCAGTTGCCGATTTCACCTGTCTGCCGTCGAAAACGATGTAGGACTTCACGTTTTCACGCTTTCCGTCCACGTATCGGTGACCGTCGTAGTCGAGGATGATCCCGTCATACTCGCTGTTCCCGTTCAGGAAATACCGATTCAGCAGTTCGCGCAGCTGGATGCGGTATTCGTCTTCGATCGCGCGCATCTCTTCCAGCTTTTCATTCCATCTGGCGTCATACTCGGCATACTGATCGTCCGTCACGCCTTCGGCGAACATGGCCGTCTCGATCGAGCCCATCCCGTCGTCGATCGGCCGAAGCGCGCTCTTCATCTCATCTTGCAGGGCAGCGTAGCCCTCGATGTGCCTCTGATACCAGCGGTTCGCCGCTTCCCGATTCGCAAAGTAGAGCGGATTCTTCATGGCAAGATACACGGCCATCTGTCTGCTGCCGCCGATCCCGATGTCGTGATCGTTGTCCTTGAAGAAAATGCCGTTCGGCGTTTCTGAGTCTGTGCGTGCCGCGGCCGCGTATTCGCGCGTGAGCACAAACTTCATCGTCCGAAGGTATTTTCGCAGCTCCTCATATTCGCGGTACGAATCTCCTTGCTGCACGGCGCTGTCGATCAGCTTTTCCGCAATGGCGTATGCGCGATCCCGCACCTCGCTGTAAACGAGGTCTCCCGTCTCGTCTTTCCCGTGGGAAATGTAGTCGTAGAGCTTTTCAAGATCGGCGGAAATATCGTCTGCCCTCGCCGTTGCTCCATAGGTGCGGATCAGCTCTTTCGCCGCCGCACGCACAGCCCTTGCGTCTACCTTTGCCCGGTCGGATCGCTTCACCTGTCCCTTCCAGAACTCAAGCCGTTCCCGCAGTGCCTCGTTCTCCTCGCGCAGCGCCGCGCGCTCGTCCAGATCGCGCGAGGTCTTGAGGCTGTAGCGCACCGTCTCATGTCCGTACCGTTCGGCGATCTGTTCCACCTTCGGCTGCGTGGCAAACTTCTCGATGACGGTATCGCGGTTGGCATAGCTCAGCGGCTGCACGTCGCGTACGGTGACGGCGGCGTCGCTCCTGCTGCTGCCGAAGTCCTGCCCGGTCAGATCCAGCGATTCCAGCGCCGTCTTGCTGTACTTGTTTTTTCCGTCGAACAGCAGCACCGGAATGCTGTTGACGCCAGCGCGCCCCAGCGCGGTCGCACGGTGACGGCCTTCGTGCCCGATGACTTCACCCGTCTCCGTGTCAATGCGGAGCTGCATCGGCTGCTGCACGTTGGCTTTCTGCAGCTCGGCCATATCCAGCTCGCCGGTCTGCTGCTGGACGAGGATGCGTCCCACGCGGCTTGTGGTCAGGCTGATAAAGTCGCGCGGAGACATCCGCACGATGTACGCCTGCGCATACTTCGGGCTGCCGGACGACGCGTAGTCCTTGAGGTACCGGTCGACCGTGCTTTCCTTCAGCACCACCGTGCGGTTGTAGATGACGGAATCCTTCAAAGAAAACTTGGGCTTGACTTCCGACGCGGTTTCGGGTACACTATTTTTAGAACTTGTACCGTCACGCAGGGTATTGGTGGGGCTTTGCCCCCCCTGGAATTCGGGCAGGTTCTTTTTTTGTTTGCCATACAACCGATTGTATTTTTCGTAAGTATTGCCAAACGCTGTTTTGAATTGCACGGCGCCACGGCTTTTTGACACCGTTTCGATAATCAGCATTTTCCCGCTTCCTATGTCTTTCGCCACAGCGAGCCGGACTGTTCCATTCGCATGTTTTTTGACGTATAGAAAATCGTCATAGGAGTCCAAGTATTCCGGGATGTGCAGAAAATCATCCATCGAGAGTGGTATATCCCCGCTTTCTTTTGCGACACTGTGCTCATTGTACGCGTGTTCAATATCGCTGGAAACAAGCTCAAGATAATCACCGTCTATGTCAACCTCGCCGTCGCTAAAAACAAAAGCGTCCGTAATAAGCCGACCGACTGGCTTTCCATAAGCGACTGTGGGCATACGTTTTCCATCAATCGCATCGGAAATGTATTCTTCAATTTCCGTCTCGCTTGTAAGGATAACCTTTTGCCCACCTGAGGCTGCCTCTTGCTTTTTGATATTTTTCCTTGATCCAGCCTTCAAATAGTCGCTCAAGTCATCGCGCGTCAATCGTACGGGACGTCTTGTCTCGCTTCCCTCAATTACTACGCCCAGCTTTTCCAGCTCCGCTCGGAGCGACGGCGTTACCGTGTTTGCCGGCACCGCGATGTCCTCTCCGCGCAGCGTATCGGCTACGACGCGCGCGACCTCCGAATCTGGCACGATCCGCGTGACCTTCGCCCAACGGGAGAGGAACACGCGGCGCGCCTTCTCGCCTTTGAGCTTGGATGCGACGGGTCCGCTGTGCCAGTCCACCTCGCCTACGGCGTCTTTTGCCTTTTTCGCGCGGTAACCGCTGGTAAGCTCGCTGACCGGAATCTCCACTTCCACCGTCACCAGGTTGGGCCTGTCGTATGCGGAGGAGAACTGATCGTTCAGCGGCGTACCGGACGTATGGAAATAAGGATTGTAGCGGGCCTTGATGGTCTTGCCGTTGCCCTTGTCAAGCGTGAACATGCCATTTTCATCGGCCAGGTCTGGGCGCTCGTCGCTACGGTACCAGGCATTCATCTCCGTCGGCTCCACCAAACGCCGCTTCTTGCCCTTTCCGGCTTCTTCGGCCACCTTTGCCGCCATCGGCGGGTAGAGCTTGCCGTCGATGAGCTGCATCGCGCGGTAAACCTTCATCGTTCTGCCCTGCTCCAGCCGCCGCAGCTCGTCCGGGTCGGTCACCAACGACCAGCGCACCACGCTGTCTGCTGCTTCGTTCGTGTCGGTGGCCAAGGCGGCGTCCTGATTCAGGGAATAACGCCCGATATCCTGCTCGCTTGCGTCACGAGTTCCGGCTCCGTTGCGTTTTGGTTTTCCGCCATCCACTCCATCATTTTGAACTGCTGGTTTTCTTCCCTCAAAAGCAAAAGTATCGCTATGATCGTGTCTGCTGATGCGCCGAAAATCTTTAATCCATGTATCAAGTGTTTCTCGGCTCTCGTAAGCTTTTCCATCGTGCACCTCCTCCATGATTGCGTCAATCAGTTCTCGATTTTTTTCGGTTATCGGAATCCTTTTGACTATCGAATAGTCGGTTTGAGACCAATTCGTATACAAATAGAAAAATTTGTCAGTATAAGCATACCACTGAAGAGGAATCTCATCATGAAACTGGGTGAGGCGTTGAAAGCGATTGTTCTCCATCGTTTCCAGCTCAATACTACGTCCACGCCGTGCTTTTACCGAATTTCTTGCTTTGATCTCTATATTAATTGTACCACTGTTTTGTACCGCGGTCAAATTCCCGATTTCCTGCATGCGCTCCTCCGCCTGCTTCACTGCGGCCTCATACGCCGCCGTCAGCTTCCGCTCGGCGTTTTGCGCCGCCCGGTATTCCTCGCGGCTGAAAACGCCCCTCAGCCTGCGGATCAGCTCGCGGATTGCGTCGCGCACCTTCTGCAGCAGCGTGCGGTCGTTCCGGTGCCGCTCGATGAACTCGTCCAGCACCTTGCCGCCCTCCAGCATCCGCCCTGCATAGTCCGCCGCCGCCTCGTCCAGCGCCTCCTCGTAGGAAAGTTCCACGCCTTTTTCCGCATAATCCTGCTGCATTTCCCGCGCACGGGCCTCCCAATAGCTGCTCTGCGCGACTGCGTCGCGGAACTGCCGGTACTGCTCCGGCGCAAGCGCCTGCAGTCGATGCGTCCACTCGTGGCCCAGCAGGAAGCGCAGCGGATTTGGGTTATTTTTTTCGACCAGCACCTCTGCGCCGCTGAGCTGCGCGTTTGCCTCTCCGCCTTTGACCTGATCCGCGAACCGCACGCGCACGCCCAGCAGCTTTGCCGCCCGGCTGAGCCTTTGCGCCTCCGCCTCGGTGAGATGTGTTTCCTCGGCTCCGATCGTTCCGGCCTCCGTTCGCGTCACGATGTCCTGCACCCATGCGTCGTAAACAAGACCGGCGTCGCTCCCGTCCTCGCTTGCATAAAGGTTTGCGTTTCTCGCCGCGACCGCCGCCTCGTTTGCGGCGGTCTTTTCCTTTGCGAGCGAAGCCGCAGCGTCGATCCTGCCCGCGTTGTAGGCCGCCTGCTGCTGCACCGGCGTCAGCGCGTTGCGATACTGCATCCGCACGCCGTTCCACAAGTGGTTCTTTTACGTGTTCTATCCCGCGCACCTGCTGCTGCTCGTCTGGCTCCGCGGACAGCTTTTTTGAAAAAATAATCAAACAGATGTTGCATTTTAAGAAAAACTGTGCTACCATTATGTAAACGAAGCATAAAGGAGCGCGGCGTGATGGAAAAACTGTCCAAAATGCAGCAGCGAGTCTACGATTACATTGTGGCGAGCATCCGCGAGCAGGGCTACGCCCCCTCGGTGCGTGAGATCGGCGAGGCGCTGGGGCTCAAATCCCCGTCCACGGTGCACTTCCACATCAAGCATCTGGAGGAGCTCGGCCTGATCGAAAAGGGCGCGGGCAAGGGCCGCGCGATCGCGCTGCGGCGCGAGGAGAGCGCGGCGGAAGGCGTACCCGTCCGTGCGGAGCGGGAGGAGGAGCGGCACCGCGTGCCGGTGGTCGGCAGCGTCGCCGCAGGCAGCCCGATCCTCGCACAGGAGTGCATCGAGGACTATCTCACGTTCGACACCGGCGGGCGCGACGGGGAGTATTTTGCCCTGCGCGTGCGCGGCGAGTCGATGCTCGGCGCCGGCATCCTGCCGGACGATCTGGTGGTCGTCCACCAGCAGAGCGAGGCGCACAACGGCGAGATCGTCGTGGCCCTCTTTGAGGACGAGGCGACCGTCAAGACCTTCCGCCGTGAAAACGGCAAGGTCTGGCTCCTGCCCGCAAATCCGGACTATGCCCCGATCGACGGCACGTTCTGCACGATCCTGGGCAAGGTCGTCGCGGTGGTGCGGCAGTACTGATGCGGTAAAAGACAAAAAAGGGAGAACAGGCGTCAGCCTGTTCTCCCTTTTCGTCTTTGCTTTTTCAGCCCGCGCCGATCGCAAACTCCCAGTCGGGAAACCGATAAAAGGGATCTGTGCCCGTCGGAGACATGCCGCTGCAAAGCCCCTCGGGTGTGAGCAGCGAGAGCGATTTGAACGCGATGGGCAGGATCGGCGCCTCCTGCGCCAGCACGCGGCAGAAGGCCGCGGCGGTCGCGGGCGTTTCGGCTGCCAGGAAAGCCTCAAGCGCGGCGTCCGTCCGCTCGTCGGCCCAGCCGCCGTAATTGAGCGTGCCGCCGGCCCCCACCAGGGCGGAGACGTCCCAATCGGCGGTGAGGCGCATCTCGCCGAGGTAGAGATCGAAATCGCCGTCCTCCAGCGCCGCGGTGTAATCCGCCCAGGGCAGCACGCGCGGCGAGACGGTCACGCTGCCGGCCGAAAGCTGGCGGCAGAGGTATTCGCAGAGCGACACCTTGAACGGGTTTTCCGCGTTGACCAGCAGCGTCAGCGTCCATCCGGGCGCGACCTCCGTGTCTCCGTCGCTCTCAGCAGGCGGCCCGGGCAGATTGGCGTAGGTCGGGCTTTGCCAAACAGCCTCGAGCGCGGCAGGGTAGAGCACCGAGGCGGGCGGGATCGGAAACTGCGTGGCCCGGGCATGGCCGGCGAGCAGGGTGGTCACGATGGCCTCGCGGTCGAAGGCGCGGCTCATCTCGCGGCGGAGCGCCGCGTCGTCGAGCGGCGCGCGGCGCGTATTGACGCCGAGAAAGAGCAGCGCGGAGGTCTGCGCGTCGGTGATCTCCGCCCCGCTGAGGGCGGCGGCGGGTGTGCTGCTGAGCAGATCCGCCGCGATCAGGTTCACGCCGTGCGCGGAGAACAGATAGGCCGCAGAGTCCGTGTCCTTTGCGGCGGTAAGGGCGATGTGCCCGAGCGGGACGTCCTCGCCGCTCCACCAGTTCTCGTTGCGGATGAGGCAGGGACCGGCGCTGTCGGTCGCGAAGAGGTAGGGGCCCGTCCCGAGCGGGACGGTGTTCTTTTCCGAGCCGGACTTGACGATCGGAATGTCAAGCAGGGCGGGAAAGGCGCTGTCGGGCCGGGCAAGGGTCACCATGAGCGCCCCGCCGCGCACCCACATGGCGCTGACGTTGGCGAAGCGCGCCGCATAGCGCGGCGAGGTGGCCGCGCGGCGGTAAGTCGCAAGGATGTCCGCCGCCGTAAGGGGTGAACCGTCGGAGAAGATGGCGCCTGCGCGCGGCGTAAAGCTGAAGGAGGTCGCCGTCTCGTCGCAGGCATAGTCGGCGCAGAGCATCGGCTGCAGAGCAAAGTGCTCGTCGAGCACGAACAGTCCCTCGTAGAGCAGACGGCTCACCGTCTGCTGCACGCCGTCGCTGCAGGTGATGGGATCGAGCGTCTGCCCGGGCAGATACGGCAGGGTGAAGGCGGTGAACGCCGGTTCGTCCGGTACGGGGGCGATCTCCTCCGGCGAAACGGCCCAGAAGTCGTCCGTCGTGTCGTCGGGCGCCTCGTCCCAGCAGCCCGTGAGCGTGAGCGCGAGTGCAAGCGCCAGCAGCGCCGCGCTGAGCCGCCGGGCCGTCACGGCGCGTCCTCCCGCAGGATGACGGCGATCTGTCCGCCGCGGCGCTGCCCCATCGCGCGGTGCGACCAGTAGCGGTCCGGGCGGCACATCGAGCAGTCGGGATGCACCTCGATCCGGTCGGGCAGGAGCCCGGCGCGCAGCAGCCAGGCGCGGTTGATGCCCTTGTTGTCCACGTGGTATTTGTTCCCGGTGCGGGTGATGAAGCGCGCGGCCTCCGCGCCGAAGCCGGCGTACATCGCCTCGGGCACGTCGGCGTCGGTCTCAAAGCAGCAGGGCCCGATTGACGGGCCGAGCGCGGCGTGGAGATCCCCGGCCCGCGCGCCGTAGACCTCGCCCATCGCGCGCACCGCCTCGGATACAACGCCGAGCGCCGTGCCGCGCCAGCCGGCATGCACCGCGCCGACGCAGCGCGTCACCGGGTCGCTGAGCAGGATCGTGCAGCAGTCCGCGGAGAAGACGACCAGCGGCAGACCCGGCACGTCGGTGATCAGGGCGTCCGCCTCGCAGGGACGGTCGGCGCTCAGAATGCGCCCCGCGTCCTCCGCGCGCGCGACGTACACGCGCTTGCCGTGCACCTGACGGCAGCCGACGGCGCGCGCCGCGTCGAAGCCGACGGCCGCGCCGAGGCGGCGATAGTTTTCCAGCAGGTTTTCGCGCGTGTCGCCGGTGGAGCCGAAGAAGTTGAGCGAATCCATCGGCGCGCGGCTCACGCCGCCGCGCCGCGTGGAGAAGGCATGGCAAACGCCGCCGGCGGCGCTGAGGCCGTCGGCGGTGTGGTAGAGGATGCCGTTCACCTGGTGTTCGGTAAAGGACATAGGCGCTCCTTTTTCGGGCGGAGAGCGGCGCTCAGCGGCCGCAGCAGTGTTTGTATTTCTTGCCGCTGCCGCAGGGGCAGGGATCGTTGCGGCCGACCTTCTGCACCTTGCGCGGCTGCTTTTTCACGCTGCCGTCGCCCGCGGTGGTGGCGACGATGCCCTCCGCCACGCGCTCGCGCTTGACCTCCTTCTCGGTCTTGACGCGGGCAGAGAAGATGCGGCGCACCGTGTCGTTCTGGATGGCGGCGATCATATCCTCGAACATCGTGAGGGACTCCTGCTTATACACGTCCACGGGGTTCTTGTTGCCGAAGGACTGCAGGCGCACGCCCTGGCGCAGCTCCTGCATGGCGTCGATGTGATCCATCCAGTATTCGTCCACCACGCGCAGCATGACCACGCGCTCGAGCTCGCGCATGATCGGGGACGTCAGCGCTTCCTCCTTGGCGTCGTAGAAGCGTTCGCTCGCCTCGGTCAGCCGGTCGGTCAGCGCCTCGGCGTCGAGTCCGGCGAGCGAGGCGGCGTCCACCGCGCCGCGCGGGAAGTACATGCCCTCGCAGGCGTGCAGGGCGGCCTCGGCGCTCTCGGCCGTCGGCCTGCCGTGCTCGTCGAGCGTGAGCGCCACCTGCGAGGAGATGCCGCTGCGGATCATGCCGAAGATGGTCTGCTTGATGTCCAGCCCGTCGAGCACCTGCTTGCGCTGACCGTAGATGATCTCGCGCTGCTTGTTCATCACGTCGTCGTACTCCAGCACGGATTTACGCGTCTGGAAGTTGCGGGACTCGACGGTGGTCTGCGCGTTTTCAATGGAGCGGCTGAGCATCTTGGCGTCGATGGGCGTATCCTCATCAATCTCGAAGCGGTCCATCATGCCGGTGATACGCTCGCCGCCGAACAGACGCATCAGATCGTCGTCCAGCGAGAGATAGAAGCGCGTCTCGCCCGGGTCGCCCTGGCGGCCGGAACGGCCGCGGAGCTGATTGTCGATGCGGCGGGAATCGTGCCGCTCGGTGCCGATGATGAACAGGCCGCCCGCTTGGCGCACCTTCTCGGCCTCGCCGGCGATCTCGGCGCGGTGCTTCTTGAGCGCCTCCGCGAACGCCGCGCGCGCGTCGAGCACGGTCTGATCCGTGGTGTCGGCGTAGCCGGTCGCCTCGGCAATCAGATCGTCATCCAGGCCCATCTTGCGCAGGTCGTTGCGCGCCATGTACTCCGCGTTGCCGCCGAGCATGATGTCCGTGCCGCGGCCGGCCATGTTCGTCGCGATCGTCACGGCGCCGAGCTTGCCCGCCTGGGCGACGATCTCGGCCTCTTTTTCGTGGTTCTTCGCGTTGAGCAGGTTGTGCTTGATCCCCTCGCGCGAGAGGAGGTAGGAGAGCTTCTCGTTTTTCTCAATGCTCACCGTGCCCACCAGCACGGGCTGGCCGCGGTCGTGGCACTCCTTGATCTGGCGGATCACCGCGCGGTACTTGGCGGCCTCGGTCTTGTAGACCACGTCCGGATCATCCTTGCGGATGAGCGGCTTGTTGGTCGGGATCTCGATGATGTCGAGATTGTAGATCGTGGCGAATTCCTCTTCCTCGGTCAGCGCCGTGCCCGTCATGCCGGAGAGCTTGCGGTAGAGGCGGAAGTAGTTCTGGAAGGTGATGGTGGCGAGCGTCTTGCTCTCGCGCGCGACGGTGACGTGCTCCTTGGCCTCGATCGCCTGGTGCAGGCCCTCGTTGTAGCGGCGGCCGAACATCAATCGGCCGGTGAACTCGTCGACGATGACGACCTCGCCGTCCTTGAGGACGTAGTCGGTGTCGCGCTTCATGACGCCGTGGGCCTTGATGGCCTGGTTGACGTGGTGGGCGATGGTGGAGTTCTCGGGATCGGAGAGGTTCTCCAGGCCGAAATACTCCTCGACCTTCTTCACGCCCCGGGCGGTCAGCGTCGCGGTGCGGGCCTTTTCGTCCACGATGTAGTCGGCGCTCTCGTTGACGTCCTCCTCCTGCTTCTCGTCCGTCTCCACGATGACTTTCTTGCGGAAGCGGGCCACGAGCGCCTCGGTGCGGGAGTACATCTCGGTGGATTTTTCGCCTACGCCGGAGATGATCAGCGGCGTGCGCGCCTCATCGATCAGGATGGAGTCCACCTCGTCCACGATGACGAAGACGTGCCCGCGCTGCACCAGCTCGTTGGCGAAGATCGCCATGTTGTCGCGCAGGTAGTCGAAGCCCATTTCGTTGTTCGTGCCGTAGGTGATGTCCGCGGCGTAGGCGGCGCGGCGCTGCTCGCTGTTGAGGTCGTGGACGATCAGGCCGACGCTGAGACCGAGGAAGCGGTGCACCTTGCCCATCCACTCGCTGTCGCGCTTGGCGAGGTAGTCGTTCACCGTCACGATGTGCACGCCCTCGCCGGTGAGCGCGTTGAGGTAGGCGGGCAGCGTGGCCACAAGGGTCTTGCCCTCGCCGGTCTTCATTTCGGCGATGCGGCCCTGGTGCAGCACGATGCCGCCCACGAGCTGCACGCGGTAGGGGTAGAGGCCGATCACGCGCTTCGCCGCCTCGCGCACGGTGGCGAAGGCCTCGGGCAGGATGTCGTCGAGCGTCTCGCCGTTCTGGAGGCGCTGCTTGAATTCCGGCGTCTTTGCCTGGAGCGCGGCGTCGCTCATGGCGGCGTATTCGTCGGCCATGGCCTCGATCCGGTCCACGATCGGATAGATGCTCTTGAGCTCGCGCTGGCTGTAGGTGCCGAAGATCTTGTCAAAAAGTCCCATGGTGTGAAAAACTTCCTTTCGCAAGGGTATCTGCGCATAACAATACGCATACAGTATACCACGCCGCGTGCGCAGATGCAAAGGGAATTTGGGCGGAAGTATGAACGGGCTGTAAAATCTGCGCTTATGAAAAGACGGTCGAGCCACAAATGACACGACCGTCTTGCGCGCTTTATCGCATTTTCAGTACATCGGCAAAATCCATTGCCTGTTGTTTGCTTCGCTCTCTCTCAAACCGATCGATTTGATCCATTACCGCATCGCGAAACACATTAGGGGATTGAAGACCCGTAAAGCGATACTCGCCGGATGAAGATGTGGTGTGGATTGTACCATACCCGAACAGTTTTCCCCAAAGACCGGAAGAAACGGAGACTGTGTTGATTTTATTCAGCGGAGTATCCAGCGTTTTTGTGTTAATTAAGCCATAGTGTCCGTAGAGTCTTCTGCTTGTCAATACAAGTTCTGTGGTTTTCATTTTTATGAGACCGGGCGCCATTATGAGTATGGCAATAAGAATCAACAAGCTGGAACTGCGGAGATCTTTCTCTCTCACAAGCCCAAGAAAACCGGAGAAAAGGAAAAATAGCGCGAGTGCAGCGCGTGGAACAAGAAAGAACCACGAGAGCGAGCCTCGCGTTATGATTTCCTCATCCCTTGAAAGATTGCTGAGAGTGCTCACAAAACCACACCTTTCTGAGTTTATGGGAACACTATAATACAACAATTGTAACATGTCAAGTTATAATTATATCATTTTGCGTTGTCGAATATTGTGCGATGAGAGAATAAACTATTTAAGGGTGAGTTTATGCGAAAAGAGCATGGCAAAAAGTATAAACAGCTTGGGCTAAACATCGCCTATTACAGGAAATTGCGCGGTTTGTCTCAAAGCCGATTAGCAGAACTTGTGAACACCAGTCGTACGCATATGAGTCGTATAGAAACGGCGGATTGCGCAGTCTCGCTTGATATTGTTTTTGAAATATGCGAAGTTTTGGAGATCGACCCTTCAAATCTGTTTGACTTTCGAGAGTAAAGAAATTTTGCATTTCAGGAGGCAGAAACCATGGAAAACGGACATGTGAGCATCGAACTCGGCTATATCCTCACGGCGATCGGCCGGTGGAAGTATTTTCAGAAGATGGGCCGCGAGGGCTGGGAGGGCATCATCCCCTTTTACAGCGACTACGTCATCTTTGAGCAGCTCTACGGCAACGGCTGGCGCTTCCTGACGCTGCTGATCCCGTTCTACAACATCTACGTGATCTTCCGCTACAACATCGACCTTGCCTATGCCTTCCACAAGAGCTCCGGCTTCGGCGTGGGCCTTGCGCTGCTCAGCCCGATCTTCTCGATGATCCTCGGCTTCGGCGACGCGTATTACGGCGACGGGGACGAGGTCGTGACGGGCGGCGATCCCATCAGCCGCGGGCTGGACGATCTGGCGGGCCGCGCCGAGACGCCCGCGGGCGAGAAGAAGGAGCGCACCTACGACACGGTGAAGAAGCTCGAGGAGCTCGACGGACTGCACAAGGCCGGCATCCTCACGGACGAGGAGTTCACCCAGAAAAAACAGGAACTGCTCAAGCGGCTGTAACACGCATACGAGGCGGCGCGGAGATCCTCCGCGCCGCTTTTTTTGCGCGTCCTGCCGATGCAAAAATCTTTTGCCGCACTTGCCCGCCCGCCGGAAAGGTGCTATACTGATATCTTGGAGTAGAAGAAAACGCCACCCGATACCATAAGGAGGATTTCCCATGAAGCTCTTTTTCTACGGCGCCGACCGCTGCGTGACCGGCTCGTGTCACTGCGTTGAGGTGAACGGCAAGCGCATCCTGATCGACTGCGGCCTCCAGCAGGGCCGCGACGAGCTGGACAACGCCTCGCTGCCCTTTGCGCCCGGCATGATCGACTATGTGCTCGTCACACATGCGCACATCGACCATTCGGGCCGCGTGCCGCTGCTGATCAAGCAGGGCTTCCACGGCGAGATCCTGACCACGCGCCTGACCGCGCACCTGATGGAGGTCATGCTGCTCGACTCCGCCCACATCCAGGAGAGCGAGGCCGAGTACGACAACCGCAAGGGCGCGCGCGCTGGCCGCGACCCGGTCGAGCCGCTTTACACCGTCGCGGATGCGGAGAACGTGAAGCAGTACGTCCGCACCTGCGAATACGGCGAGACGGTCGCGCTCTGCGAGGGCGTCGAGGCCACCTTCACCGACGCGGGGCATCTGCTCGGCTCGGCCAGCATCACGCTGCGCCTGACCGAGGACGGCGTGACGAAGACGATCGTTTTCTCGGGTGACATCGGCAACGTCGATCAGCCCATCATCTGCGATCCCCAGCTCCTCGAGGGACCGGCGGACTACGTCGTGATGGAGTCGACCTACGGCGACCGCAACCACGAGGAGGTCGTGAGCTACACCGAGGATCTTGCGAAGATCATCGACGAGACGCTGGGCCGCGGCGGCAACGTCGTGATCCCGTCGTTCGCGGTCGGCCGCACGCAGGAGCTGCTCTATTTCATCCGCGAGATCAAGGACGAGGGCCTGGTCAAGTCCGTGCCCAACTTCCCGGTGTACATCGACTCGCCCCTCGCCAAGGCGGCGACCATGATCTTCTGCGGCGACCTGCACGGCTATCTGGATGAGGAGGCGCTCGCGCTCGTCAAGGACGGGACGCATATGTTCTCCTTCCCGAACCTCAACCTGGTCGAGACGGCCGAGGAGTCCAAGCAGCTCAACGCCGAGCCCACGCCCAAGGTCATCATCTCGGCCTCCGGCATGTGCGACGCGGGCCGCATCCGCCACCACCTCAAGCACAATCTCTGGCGTCCGGCCAGCACGATCGTGTTCGTCGGCTTCCAGGCGCAGGGCACGCTGGGCCGCCGCCTGCTGGACGGGGCGGAGTCCGTCAAGCTCTTCGGCGAGGAGATCGCCGTCCGCGCCCAGCTTGTGAACTATCAGGGCCTGTCCTCCCACGCCGACCACGACCATCTGATCGGCTGGATCGAGGCGTTCCGGGAAAAGCCGGCGCAGGTGTTCGTCGTCCACGGCGACGCGGACGTGGCCCCGGCCTTTGCCCATGAGCTGGAGGAAAAGGGCTTCCGCGCCGCGGCCCCGCTCTACACCGCAAGCTACGATCTTGCGGCGGGCCGCGTGCTCGACCCGGGCTATCAGCCCGAGCGCAAGCGCACCGAGGCGCAGACGCGGGCAGACAGCCTGTATGCCAAGCTCCTCGCCGCGGGCGAGGCGCTGCTCGCGCTCATCAAGAAGAACAAGGGCATGGCGAACAAGGACGTCGCCTCCTTCACCTCACAGATCAACGCGCTGCTTGAGAAGTGGAAATGACTGCGCTGAAGAAGAACCAGCTCCATACGGTCCGCGTCGAGGGCTACGCCGCCGGCGGCGCGGGCGTCGCGCGGATCGACGGGCAGGTGGTGTTCGTCTCCGGCGCGCTGCGCGGCGAGACCTGCCGCGCCCTGATCCTGAAAACGGGAAGCTCCTGCGCCTTTGCCAAGGCGCAGGAGATCCTTGTACCCTCGGCCCGCCGCGTGACGCCGGACTGCCCGTATTTTCCCCGCTGCGGCGGCTGCGCGCTCCGGCACATGCACTATGCCGAGGAGCTTTGGCTCAAGCGCACGCGCGTGCAGGATGCGCTCGCGCGCATCGGCGGCAGCGCCGTGACCGTGGAGGAGATCCTCGGCGCGGCGGACACGCTGCGCTATCGGAACAAGGCGATCTGGCCCGTCGCGGCGGACGGTACGGTGGGCTTCTACCGTGCGCGCACGCACGAGGTCGTGGACGTGCGCTCCTGCCTGCTGGTGCACGGCGCGGCCGAGGCCGCGGCGGAGGCGGTGCGCGCCTGGATGGCGCGCTTCGCCGTCCCGGGCTACGACGAGCGGACGGGCGCGGGCCTGGTGCGCCACGTGTTCGTGCGCACGAACGCGGCGGGCGAGGCGCTCGTCTGCGTGTTCGCCAACGCCGCCGCCCTGCCGCATGAGGCGGAGCTTGTCGCGGCGTTGCGCGCAGCCTGTCCGCGTGCGGTCGGCGTGGTGCTGGGCGTCAACACGCAAAACACCAACGTCGTGCAGGGAGAGGCGTATCGCACGCTCTGGGGCACGGATCGGCTGGAGGAGATGCTCGGCGGGCTTTCGTTCCGGCTGTCCATGCCGTCGTTTTTTCAGGTCAACCGCGCGCAGTGCGAGCGGCTTTATGCCAAGGCGATCGAGTTCGCGGGCCTCACGGGCACGGAGATGGTGCTCGACCTTTACTGCGGCGTGGGCTCGATCACGCTGACGGCGGCGCGGCGCGCGAAACGCGTCCTCGGTGCGGAGCTCGTGCCCGCGGCGGTCGCGGACGCGCGCGGGAACGCGGCGCGCAACGGCGTGGACAATGCGGACTTCTTCTGCGGCGACGCCTGCGCCGTCGCGGAAAAACTCGCGCGCGACGGGCTGCGGCCGGACGTCGTCATCGTCGATCCGCCGCGCAAGGGCCTCGCGGAGGAGGTGCCCGGCGTGATCGCCGGCATGGCGCCGGCGCGCGTGGTCTACGTCTCCTGCGACCCCGCCACGCTCGCGCGCGACGTGGAGCGCTTCGCCGCCCTGGGCTACGAGGCCGTGCGCGCCTGCGCGGTGGACATGTTCCCGCGCGCGGACCATGTGGAGACGGTGGTATTGATGACAAAAACTGATGATGGAGAAAAATAATATGATACATTTGGAAAAAATCGATTCAACTAACATATGGGAAATTGTTGATTTGAAGGTGTTCAAATCTCAGAAAAACTTCGTTGCGGCAAACTGGGTAAGTATCGTCCAAGCATACGGCGTTCGGGATTCGGCCACAGCTGCGTTTCCTTTTGCCATCTATAATGACAAAAGACCGGTTGGGTTCCTGATGATCGGTTTTAACGAGGCTGCGATGTATGAAAATTGGGATGACGTTGAAGCCCCGAAGTCACTGGTCAACAACTACTCCCTCTGGCGTTTGATGATTGACAAGCGATATCAAAAACGCGGTTACGGCAGAGAAGCGATAAAACTGGCTCTTGACTTTATCAGAACGTGGCCATGCGGAAAAGCTGAGTATTGCTCCCTTTCTTACGAGCCTGAGAACGAGGTGGCAAGAGAGTTATACCGTTCCTTAGGCTTTATGGAAAATGGCGAAATGGATGGCGACGAAATCGTCGCAGTATTGAAGCTGTAATACAGAGCGCGTTAAATTCCGGTTTATCAGGGCCATAATACCGATTAGAATGCCCCGACGCAACCGGCGGGCGGCATATTCCTGACGCAGATGGTCGTGTGGGCAGCGTAGATAACGGCATTTTAATTCACGCTATTGTCCCAAGACATATGGAGACGGTCGTATTGATGACAAAGAAACAGACAAATCGATGTTTGAGGAGGTAAATGTGACCGCGGGCGAATTGATCACGTCAATTATACTGTTTGCTTTTTCAGGCGTGTTTTTGATTTTCGGCATCAGGTCGTTTCTCGGGCGAGGTTTTTTACTGAACAACGCGTATCTCTATGCTTCAGAAGAAGAACGAAAAACGATGGATAAAAAGCCGTACTACAAACAGTCAGCTGTTGTTTTCTGCATTCTGAGCGCGGTCTTCCTCGTGATCGGCATGTCTGTCGTGCTTCAGAATGGCAAGATCATTCTTCTTGAGATCCCGCTGATCGTCGGGGCGATCGTTTATGCGATCGCGTCGACAGTTCGGATCAATAATCGGACAAAGAAATAGACAATTCGGGATTTGGGGAGGCTAAAACGATGGATGCGGTTATATATATCCACGGAAAGAACGGAAGCGCGGAAGAAGCCGAGCATTACGTGCCGCTGTTTCCTAATTACAGCGTTATCGGCGTCGATTACAGAGGATCGACGCCGTGGGAAGCGGGGCGGGAAATCCGCGAGGCGGTAACGGGACTGAAAGAAAAATACGGCAGGATCATCCTGATCGCAAACAGCATCGGCGTGTATTTTTCGATGATGGCGGATATCGAAAAGAGTATTGTTCACGCCTATTTTATATCTCCCGTAGTGGACATGGAAAAGCT
>Ga0079305_1001946_pt1 | contig 21618 bp, 12 predicted proteins | sample LMS_cellobiose_e_FD_79183 | JGI IMG/M metagenome (GOLD analysis project Ga0079305, IMG submission 79183) | Rumen-fistulated moose microbial communities from Alaska, USA - LMS_cellobiose_enrichment | ecosystem: Host-associated > Mammals > Digestive system > Stomach > Rumen fluid ... | reverse complement strand
TCTATTCACATCAGAATCTCAATTCGCTCCTCTCCGAGTCGTTAGCGCTGCTTCCTCCGGAAAAAAGATGGAATCCGACTTTTTCCACCTTTTATACGAAATATCCGCCGACGGTAACCTGTCAATGGCGTTGCGTTCCTGCCGGAAGTCCGGAAGAAAACCAGATCCGGAAAACCCCCAATGTCTTTGTGCTCGATCTGACCCAACCGTTTCCGACATTGGAAAACACCAACCCGCAAATGCAACCTTATATCGATTTTGCCCGAACAGGTTCCCCTGTGTACACCGTTTCCCCTGTAAAACAGAAGGTTTCAATGGCTCCGGTTCCGGGAGGTTCTCAGATTCAGGATTCAACTTTGTCCAAAGTGAAACCCGGAACTGTTTTCGTCCGACGTAAAAACGTTATCCCTTCCCCTGTTTCCAGCTGGGAGAACGACCGTTTTGAGGAATCCTCCTTACTGGATTTATCGACGGCCGGGCAAATATCCTCCAAAACCGGACGCGGGAAAAAGACGCTGCTCATCGGTATCGGCATCGTGTTATTCCTGATTACTTTTGCACTTACCGTGCTGCTCCTGTTAAAAAATTAACTTTGGTTCTTTTTCCGGTGTGGTGATCATTAACAGCAACATCCTTATGGATTAACCCGTTGGTTGCCTTGATAATCATTGATACCCGCATGTTGACTCCCTGACAAAAAGATTCACGAAAAATCTATACGAGGAAATCGTATGAACGATTATCAGACAACCATCGACAATATTCAAACCGCCCTTAATATTTCTGACTCGACCCCGGTTGAGGCTCTTCAGGAATATTCGGAACGATATGCCCAGGCATGTCAGGAGGTCAATCATCGCCTGACCGATTGCGGTAAATTCCTGCGAACCGGTAATATTGGGGAAGCGTTACGGCTGGCGAACACGACCCCACACCTTCTCGATTTGTGTAACATTCTTGATTTTCCGGAACGTCAGGAATGGGATGGTATTTGTCGTTCTTATCACCTGTCCGTTGCTCCCAGACTGATGATGTCTGTTATCGAACAGTTGAATCACGCTTACGACGAGGTTTCCCCGCTGGAACCTCTGTTGAAAAAACACCGGCGGCTGGCTCTTGCCCATGCTCCTATCCGGGAACGGCTGGCGATTCTGTATCAGCTGGAATACAAAGAACCGCAAAATCTTATCTGGAGCGAGACCATACCAACGTTTGAACAAAAACGGATTGAGGAAATTCAGTCCCTCTTTTTACAATATCAGTCAGAAAAAAACTCGCGGGGAAACATCATGGAGCTTCTTCGTGAACTTGAAACGACCCCCTGGCGAAATCAGCCGCAGGCACTGATTCAAAAAGTAAAGAAATGGCTCGGCTCTTACGCACATCTCCATTATTCCGGCCAGTTCCAGGAACTTGGTCGACAAATGGAAGCCGCCCGCCAAACCGGTAACCGGGAAACTGCCCGAAGTCTTCTCGCCAAATGGCGGCAACTTCTTCAGGAAAGCAAAATTCAGATTTCCTCTATTTCGGAAGAGGCACAAGCCCAGGAGCGGCAAATTACACAATGGCTGAAAGCGGAAACGGTCAAGGGAAATCAATATCAGGCATTTCAAAAGAAAGCGGTTGAACTGAAGGAGGCGTTAAAAAAACAGGATATTCATCAGGATACTCTTAAAGAACTTTATCAGGAATTGACAAATTTGGGAATTGACTCCGAACAAACCGTTTCTGACGATTTGAAATTCATTTATCAACAAAAACTACATCAGTTGCGTAAAAAGCAATTACAGTTTTTCTGTCTGATCGGCGGCGGTCTGGTTTTGCTCATTATTTTGGCCGGAATCACGGCTTATCTGTTGAATAAATGACAGCGTCCCCGGTCAGGCGTGATTCTTTTTGATTTCGATTCCTTCCTCTTCCGGGGAAGACGATTGCATTTTTATGACCGCGGGCTGTTCCGGCGTCTCATTTTGAAGGGTTCTCATACGCGATTGAGCGAGAACCTCCGTTCTTTCCCTGCGTAAAGCTTTCTTTTCCAGTAAAATTTCATAATACCAGGGAGCGGACGTCTCCTGCCGTTCCAGTTCCCGAAGCATTTCATCCGCCTCATTGTATCGCTGAATATGCCGGAACATCGTCGCTATCATCAGCAGAGCTTCCGCATCCTGCGAATTTTGCCGGATTAGTTTTTTCAGGCAATATTCCGCTTCAAACCAGTTACCGTGTAAATAATGGGTTATCGCCTCCAAAAAACGATCGCCGGTGGCATCCTGCTCAAGACGTCTTTTAATTTTTTGGGAACAAAAACCGGAAACACAGGCAAGCAGAATCCAGAAAACAACAAAAGCGAGTAACAGAACCAACCTGACTGCTGAAGAAATCAGCTCTGTCCAGTAGCAGCATAAAAACAGAACGGCATCGATTCCAACCGCAAATAACAGCGCAATCATCCAATGAGACCACCGACCGTATTTCAGCAGTCCCTTCAGTCCCGGCCAAATTCTGATGATTAAAGAAAACAAATTTCCAACGCCTTATATTTGAATGTCTTTTGAATTAACGATTGTATCAAATCAAATAAAAATACGCCGTCCCGGCGCAACACCAACCCGGGCAATATTACCAATCCGGACAGTCCCTCTGTTATCAGGCAGACGGGCCATTCAGGATTTTGCCAAATTGCCAATATTATTTCATTTCAAATGTGTATTGATTTTTATTCATGCCGCGTAAAAATATTCTGTCAAATGAAGAATATCGATATTTTTATTTTTTGTCCATAGCAAAAATATCCCTGTCAAATGAAAGAAGGATTGCCGGGATTGGTAACCGCCGGTACTGCAACCCGCATTAAGACCACTCGTTTCCAAAATGGACCGGACAATGTTTTCTGACCTTAAATTTTGACAATTTTCCGTCCTTACCCCTGACCGGATCTCCGGTTTGACCGCCGAAACAAGGGCATTTCCGCCACAACCGGTAAAGTTCACCGTTTTTCATCGAAAATATTCCAAAAAAGGACGGCGTGACGAGACTTCCTTGAAAATATTGGAATATATGTTATATTGATGTTGTTTGACTATATTTTGATGTTGCTGTTTCTTTCACTCAAATAATGCCTACCTTATAAAAACTTCAACATTTGTTACAGCGTCATTCATTATTGTTCCTTAACTTTCCTCAATAGAGAATGATAAAATTTTTGATTATTCGGGAAGTTCCTGTTGACAAAAGATAATATGAAGGAAAGAACCATGTCCCAGGTTGTTCATCTTCAAAAAACAGACATAAGTCAGGCTGTTCACAGAACAGTTCAAGCTCTTCGAGAAGGAAAGTTAATTGTTTTTCCGACGGAAACGGTTTACGGACTCGGCGTTTTGGCGTCCTGTCAAAAAGCAGTGGCCCGGTTGATTTCAGCCAAAGGCCGCAAACCGGGACATGCGCTTCCTGTTGCTATTTCAGGTACTTCGGCTCTTCCTGAATATATTGACACTATTGACAAGCTGACAGAACGGCTGACCCGTCGTTGCTGGCCCGGCCCGCTTACTCTGGTCATTGACGGAACCAGCCCAAACAGTGTTATTCGTAAATTGGCTCCCGAAGTTCAAAAGGCAATCATGCCTGCTGGAACTGTCGGGCTTCGGGTTCCGGACAATCCGTTTTTTCTTGAAGTTTTACGTCAGATTGACGAACCGGTTATTCTGACCAGCGCCAATCTGACGGGAGAGCCTCCCGCGGTTTCCGCAAATATGGCGAAAGTCGGATTGGGGGACGATCCGGATTTAATTATTGACGACGGACCCGCCAATTTCCAAACTCCGTCGACGGTTGTTCGTATTCAGGACGGTCACTGTTCCATGGTTCGTGAGGGGGTTATCTCTGCGAAAAATCTGAAGCAACTGACGGCCAAACTGATTTTATTTGTCTGTACCGGCAACACATGCCGCAGTCCAATGGCGCAGATTATCTGCTCTAAAATTCTTGCCGACGAACTGCATTGTCAACCATCTGAACTTGAAGACAACGGTTATCTTATTCTCTCGGCGGGAATTGCGACCATTCCCGGCTCCACAGCAAGCGACGGAGCCAAAAACGCGGTTAAATCGCTCTACGGTCTTTCTCTCGACGAACACGCCTCACAACTGGCAACAGAACTTTTGCTCCGTTTCGCGGACCATATTTTCGTTATGGGAAAATCACACCGAACGGCGCTATTGGATGAAATGCCTCATTTGAATTCCCGAATTTCCCTGTTACGCAAAGACGGCGGCGATATTTCTGACCCTCTGGGGCACTCTGATGACGTTTATGAACAGTGCGCCCGGCAGATCGAACAGGAAATCCGGAACCGGCTTCCGGAAATTATGGAGTAAATTCCCTGTTTCATATCATCAAATTCCTGTTCGACCAAACTTAATCAACCCGGTAAACAAACAGATCCTGTAACGAATGGCCCATCGTGATTTCAGATATTTGAAGTCAGGGAAACGGTCCACTTCCGGTCGATTCCTTATCAAATAAGCATCACATCAAAAGAACATCATAAAAAGCGACCGCAAATTAAAAATACGGTCGCTTTTATTTTCATACCGGTTGAGTTTTCAACGATTCACTCGAAAAATCATCATTGTTTTTTTGTCACTTTTCCCCAGGAATCACGCAATGACGCGGTTCGATTGAACACCAGATGGTCCGGACAGGATTCTTTATCCAGACAGAAATAACCAATTCGTTCAAACTGGAAGGGTTCGCCGACTTTTCCATCCTTTAGTGCCGGTTCCAGTTTCGCGTCCGCAATAATTTCCAGCGAATCAGGATTCAGATATTCCTTGTAATCAAGCGGATTCTGAGAATCATCCGGATTTTCGACATTGAACAACCGATCATAAAGCCGGACCTCCGCACTGACGGCATGTTTCATACTGACCCAGTGAATTGTCCCTTGAACTTTGCGTCCGTCAGCGGAACTTCCGCCTTTTGTCGCAGGGTCATAAGTACAATGAACCTCAACGACATTCCCCTTTTCGTCTTTAACGCAACCGGTACAGGTGACATAATAGGCATATCGCAACCGAACTTCCCGGCCCGGTGAAAGGCGGAAGTATTTCTTCGGGGCATCCTCCATAAAATCATCCTGTTCGACATAAATTTCCCGACCGAACGGTACCTGACGGGTACCCGCCGCCAGGTCTTCCGGATTATTGATCGCGTCCATCCATTCGGTCTGACCTTCCGGGTAGTTGTCAATCACCACCTTCAACGGTCGCAAAACCACCATACGTCGCGTCGCGTTTCTGTTCAGATCCTCCCGGACACTGTTTTCCAACACAGTAACATCAATGGTACTGTTGAACTTCGCGACTCCGATCGTCCGGCAGAAATTGCGAATGGAAGCAGCCGTATACCCGCGGCGACGCAAACCGCAGAGCGTCGGCATACGGGGATCGTCCCAGCCGGAAACATAATGACCTTTGACCAGTTCCAGCAGTTTGCGTTTACTCATCACCGTATATGTCAGATTCAGACGGGCAAACTCGATCTGTTGCGGATGGTAGACGCCAAGCTGATCCAGAAACCAGTCGTAAAGCGGGCGGTGATGCTCAAATTCCAGTGTACAAATGGAATGGGTGATTCCCTCAATCGAGTCTTCCAATCCATGTGCCCAGTCGTACATCGGATAAATACACCATTTATTCCCGGTTCGATGATGTTCCGCATGAACGATTCGGTACATCACCGGATCCCGCATGTTGAAGTTCGGGGAAGCCATGTCGATTTTGGCACGTAATGTTTTGGAACCGTCCGGAAAATCACCGTTTTTCATCTGCTCGAACAGCTTCAGGTTTTCCTCCACCGACCGATCCCGGTTCGGGCTCGGCGTTCCCGGCACTGTCGGAGTGCCGCGTGTTGCCCGGATTTCCTCCCCGGACAGGTCACAAACATAAGCTTTTCCTTTTTTAATCAGTTCAACGGCATATTCATACATTTTGTCGAAATAATCCGACGCGAAAAAGAGCCGGTCTTCCCAATCAGCCCCCAGCCACCGGACATCTTCTTTAATTGACTCAACGTATTCGGTATCTTCCTTGACAGGGTTGGTATCGTCGAATCGCAGATTAAATTTCCCGTTGAATTCCTGAGCCATGCCGGAATTCAGACAGATCGATTTAGCGTGTCCGATATGTAAATAACCGTTCGGCTCCGGAGGAAACCGCGTATGAACCCGATTACCAAAACGGCCGGTTCGATTGTCTTCCTCGATAATCTGTTCAATAAAATGGAGATTGCGTTTTTCCGGAAAACTGTTTTCATCCAATGGCTGATTCTGTTCGGAAATACTCATTTAAAACCGGCTCCTTCCAGAGATGTTAAAGAACATGTTTTACTTCTGTTTCGCAAGTTTCCTTACGTACTTTATCCATATTATATTGTTTATTGTATATTGTATTGTTTTTTCACAGACTTTTCTCATCAAAATTTACCTGTCTCCTCGCTTACGCCCCGTCAGACTTTCATATCCCATGCTTCTTTTTTGTATTCGGAACAAGTTGACAGAAGACAGGATAACCGCCTCCGGACGTATAAAACCGGGAACAAAAGCAAAAATACAGGCAAATCTATTGTACACAAATTAAGTGAAAATATCAACTTCAGTTGTCAAAAAGTTCAGGAAATCCCTGAGTTCCGGAGAAATTTCAGATAATCGGTTCATAGGGCCGGACAGACAACGGGCTCGGAAGTATCCCGCCACTGCCCGATTTTTATAATCTGAAAACCGGTTCCCGGGACAAATAAAACCGTTACCCCCCAAGCTCGAATCTGATCAAAACCATCGGACAGTGTTCGATGGCTTAACAGGCAGACCGTCTTGCGACCGTATTCCTTCGCCATAAATCAAGAGGGATTACGGGCGTATTCGCTTGCGGAGTTCCGCAATGTAATCAGGCGTCGTTCCACAGCACCCACCAATAAAGGACGCCCCTTCGTCCAATAACTTGACAGCAGTATCCGCGAAAGCGGACGGCGTTTGCGAATATGTCGTTTTTCCGTCCACCACCTGAGGCAATCCGGCATTTCCTTTAATCCAGATCGGGAGATCCGTTGCCGCTTTCAGGCGTTTGCAAATAGGGAGAAATCCGTCAATTCCCTGACCGCAGTTGGAACCAATGGCGTCGGCCCCTGCTTCCGTCAACTTTTCGACCTCCTGTTCCGGGGTTGCTCCCATCATCGTTCGATCCTTGTTTTTACCGGAATCAAAGGTCATGCACCCAACGACCGGCAACCCCGTTGTTTTGGCAGCCCGAACCGCAAGAGCAGCTTCCTTCAGGTCGCTCATCGTTTCAACGACGATCGCATCCGCCCCCCCTTCCTTGAGAGCGTTTGCCTGGACGAGAAACGCTTCATACATTTCTTCTTCGGAAACCTGTTTCATCATCAGCAGGATACCGGTTGGTCCCATTGACGAAAAAACCCGAACGGTTCGGTCCTTGGCCGCGTCGGCCGCCTTACGGGAAATTTCCGCCCCGCGACGATTGATTTCCACAACCCGATCTTCCATATTATGTCGTTTGAGCGGAAAACAAGTTGAGCCAAACGTATTGGATAAAATAATGTCGCTCCCTGCCGCAACATATGCTGCCGCGACCTCTTCCACTTTTTCCGGATGAGATAAGTTCCAAAGATCCGGATACTCACCGACCGGTAAACCGCGTGATTGAAGTTGCGTTCCCCATCCGCCGTCGGTAATCAGCGGACCGTTTGCCAGCCATTTCGCCAATGTTTCGTTCATTTTATTCACTTTCTCTCAGGAAGATACCATTCACTGATATTTAAAAAGCCGCTCTTTACCGGACTGTTTCCAGCCCGTTTGTCAATTCATGTTTATCGCGTCCGTTCAGTATTCCCGTTCCGATACCTTTCCTGACTTGATTCTCCGGGGAATTGAGTTTTTCAGACCGTTGGACAGATCCCAAAAAGGCAAGATACATCGGTAAATCAACATTTTCCCGGTTTAATGTTATCACCTCTCCTTATTATACCATTGTCGACGATTGGTCAACAAGTACTTTTCAGATTTTCATTTTTACTTCGCCTGTTTCAGCCCCGTTTCCGGTTTTTTGACTCCTCATCTTCATCATAATATTTTCCTCTTCTGAATCATGAAAGACACGGGACTCAACAGCATTCCCTTCATGATGATTTCCACCTCAAAGAATCTTGACAAATACCTGCTCTCACAAAATTCGATGACCGGGAATTTTGAATATTGTCGTTTGAAATAAAAACCATGCGTTTCCTTTTCAGGAACCGGCAAAACTAATGAACGCAAAATCACATGGACAGCAGGAACCGACGTTGAAAAAGAAATCAAGGGAAATATCAACAAATCCGCATTAAAAATTTACTGTCCGGAAACAGACGGTTTTTTACAAGCGGGAAAACCGCGGTCAACATGATTCAATGAAGAAAAGAGTTGGAACAGAATGATCGCCATTCGGCAGAAGAAGAACCGATCCGACAGACAAAACAGTATCAGCGAGTCCGCTTATTCCGACACCCGCCAGTCCTGGAGGCGAAGTTCAACCTGTCCAAAATAATCGTTATAAACAATTTGAAATGCGATGTCAAATTTTATCGACGGTTTCTGATCAACCAGTTCATTCATCTGATCAACCCAGTCCCCGGCGTTAAACGCAACAGCACGACGTTCATCATGATGTTGGCGAAAACGGGCAGAAAAAGTTCGTCCAATAATTTCTTCCGTCCATTTTTTCCCGCTCGCGTCAGTTCGGGTCTTTAATTTCGTCCCGATTCGTTTCGCCTGACCAACCAGTGAAACACCGTATGCGGCGAATACCGGTCGCGGATTGTCCGTTCCAAACGGCGCCATTTTGTCAATATCCGTTACCGACTGATAATTGATAACCGAAAACGGGATTTCCCCGTCAAGATGAATTTTGGGAATCCGGGCTTGCGTTGAAAGCTGCTCGGACACATAATCACAGAATGCGGCGCGAAACGCGGCAATATTTTCCTCACGGATACCGAGCCCGGCCGCTCCGGCATGACCGCCAAAACGTTCCAGAAATTCACTGCAATGCTCAAATGCTTCATAAAGGCTAAAATTAGCGTCCGGCACACTTCGTCCGGAACCGGTACCCGGCCCGATGTTTTTCAAGGCGATCATGACCGTCGGTCGGTGAAATTTTTCCGCAAGACGCCCGGCAACTATCCCGATCACCCCAGGATGCCAGTCCCGACTGGCCAGTACAAACGCCGGCTCATTCTGATATTCCGTCTCAATCTGCCGAAGTGCGTCCGCCATAATCCGACGTTCCAGTTTTTGCCGCGTCTCATTCAGATTATTGATAAACGGAGCCAGTTCCCGGGCCCGATCCGGGCTTTCCGTAATCAACAGCTCAACACCAAGACTCGCAAGCCCCATCTGACCCGCGACCGCCAACTGATTCGGATTTTCCAACAGCGATTTGGCAATAGCCCAGTTTTTTTCGTCTTCCTCATCTTTGGCAGACCGTTCATGAAGGACCTCGCGACCCGCCGCATTGAGCCGCGGCGCAATCGAAAAACCTATATCCTCGCTTGTAATCCGTTTATTCAGGTTCAGACCGGCCGCCTCAATCAGGAACCGAAGTCCAAGCGGTAAATCATTCAGATAACTTCCAGTGAGCGCGAAACGAACAATCGTTCGACTTTCATCCTGAAGCGGAACGACATCGGCAACCGTCCCGAGCGCCGCCAGTCCGACAGCGTTGACTAAAAAACTTCGCATTTTGGGAACAACGGACTCCTGACCCGCGGCAACTTTCCCCAGCGCCCAGGCAAGTTTCAACGCAACGGCTGCGCCGCATAATTCCGGACAGGGATATTCATCCGGAGTACCATCCGCCAGACGGGGATGCGTGATGGCCGTCGCGGCAGGAAGAATACGCTCCCCTGTTTTCGGATCGCAAACCGGAGTATGATGATCGGTAATGATAAGTTCAAGTCCGATTTCACGGGCAAAATCAGCTTCCTTCAGACTGGTGATCCCGCAATCCACCGTAATAATCATCTCGGTTCCATCTTCATCATGCAACCGTTTCATGGTCTCGCAATTAAGACCGTATCCTTCATCCAGACGATTTGGAACATAATAATTGACATTTCCCCCAAGCGTCTGAATGGCACGAACAAGAATTGCTGTCGCAGTCATTCCGTCAACATCATAGTCACCATAAACGGTAATCTTTTTATTCGCGGAAATAGCGTTGAATATTAGCCGGGCGGAATCCGCGCAGCCGGGAAGCCGTTCCGGCGCATAAAGTCCTTTGCGCAAATTAACCGGAGCAAGAAACTGAAGAATCTTGGCCGGTTCCACCATATTTCGCCCTGACATAATTTGAGCGATAATCATGGATATACCGGTTTGCCGGGCCAACCGCGAAACAACGTCCGGATCATAAGGACGTGTTATCCAGATTTTTTTTTCTTTAGACTTTAATAATGCCATACAATCGGAACTGATCTAAACAGATAAGAAAACCGTACCTGCCATAATATCTGATGACGAAGCTCTATTTCACCAGATACAGACTCCCTATTTCTTAATAAAAATCCAGTCAAGACAACAAAAGGGGAGCACACGGTCTCGTGCGTTCCCCCACTCATTGACTGTGAACCAATCACAAAGAAATCGTCCCAATAAACAGGCAATAATTACTTTTTCTTTTCCACATGCAAGGTGTGTTTACGGAGACGCGGGGAATATTTTTTCAACTTCAGCTTTTCTCCGCCCGGCTTACGACGAACAATATAATCGTACTCGCCTGTTTCCTCACAAACGAGATAAATTGTTTCCGCCTTTTTCTTACTTCTTTTGCCAGCCATTTTTTCCTCATATCCGTTTGCAAAAAATAGTTTTTTCGCCACTTATTTACCAAGCCGTCCATCCATCAGAATTGACAACCTCCCTTATTATATCAGGAATTGGTTTTTTCACAACAGGGAGCCGGCCCCCAACCCGCATTTTTTTTATTTTCCGGACAAAAACATAAAAAACCGCTTTCTGCTCCCGAATCCTTTTGAAAAAATCCTTTCAGGTTATAATAGGAATGATGGAGAGGCGTCGTGTTCCCCCCGAAGGAAACATTGTTGACGGAACAGGACCGATCCCTGAGCGTTACCACTCCGGTTTATTATAATATCCAAAACTTTAAAGAAACAAACAACATGTTCCCTGTATCGGATTTTATCTGATACAAGGAATTTTTCCCAGAAAAGAATCAGTAACGAAAACAGCAGAAAATACCACGTGTCTCTTAAAAATCAACCTGGCCACTATTATTTTTCACAGAATCCGGAGAATTTTGAATGATGTCGATGCGAAACGAAAGCCCCATTCTCGCTTTAACGATGGGAGATCCTGCCGGTGTTGGTCCGGAAATTATTGCCGGTGCCTGGCCATTTTTCTTTACGGAAACACAACCTGAAGGGACAAAATCCGCCTCAAAACAGGGGAAACCGCTATCCGGAGAACCGATGCTCCTTGCCCGTCCCGTTGTCTTTGGTCATCCGGAAATTATCCGGCAGGCGTTTCGGTTACGAAAAATTGACGCGGAAATAGTCCCCATCGATACCCTGGAATCTCTCGAACATTATGACGGGCTTTTTGGTCTTAACAGGGTTCCCTGTGTTCCGTGCTGTAATGATTCGGCCGTATCCGTCCCCCATGGTGAAATTTCCGCGGAGGCGGGAGACGCGGCGTTCAAGACACTGAATCGGGCCATTGATTTTGCTCTGGCCGGAAAAGTTGACGCGATTGTAACGGCGCCATTGCATAAAAAATCGCTGAATCTGGCAGGCCATCATTTCCCGGGTCATACAGAAATACTCGCGACACGCTGCGGTATCGATGATTACGCCATGATGCTTTATCTTGGTCCCCAGGAAGGACTCGCCTCCCCGACCGGACTCGCGGTCGTCCACGTCACCTTACATACAGCGATGAAAAACGTCTTTGCGCAGATTACCCGGGAAGCCGTGCTGGCAAAATCGCATTTGATCCGGAATTTTATGCGTCCTATTAAAGGAAGTGAACCGCGAATTGGCGTCGCCGCCCTGAATTGCCATTGTGGTGACAACGGGCTGTTTGGTGATGAAGAAATCCGGATCATCGGGCCCGCCGTCGCTCAGGCTCAAAAGGAAAACCTTATTATCGCGGGACCTTCCCCGACCGATACCCTGATGCTCGACGCGAAAAACGGTTTGTATGATGGTATCGTTGCGATGTATCATGATCAGGGACACATCGCCATAAAATTGCTCGGAATGCATCGGGCGGTTAATGTAACGCTCGGGCTTCCTGTCATTCGGACAAGTGTCGCGCATGGTACCGCGTTTAACATTGCCTGGCAGGGAATCGCCAAAATTTCCAGTATGCTGGAAGCTGTCCGGGTCGCCATGCTCCTCGCTGAAGAGAAAAAACAGAAATTATAAATTCGCGGTTCCCCTTTCCCTGTTTCCAAAAAACGACACGTCACACCCCGGATTTATCCGCGAAACGTCGTTTCCTGAAAGATTTTCTGTCTGTCGTGGATTTTGTTTTACAGAATCTTTATTCCGACCGGATCTGTTCTTCTTCAATCAGGTTTTTAGTCATTCCGCCCTGTTATTTTGAACCGTTTTATTATATAATACAATTGTCGCGGCGATACTGACACTGTTATTTGGATGATGCCCCGAAATTGACCCCAATTTTATCAACTCTTTTACCGGAAAATCACACATGCCGAAATCAAAAGTCTATTTTACGGATTTACACACAACCCTTCAGGAAAACCTGCTGGAAAAACTGGAACGGCTCGTTCGAAAGGCCGGAATGGAAACCATAGATTTTTCCAATAAGTTTGTCGCAATCAAGATTCATTTCGGCGAACCGGGAAACCTGGCCTATCTTCGCCCTAATTTTTCCAAAGTGATTGTCGATATGGTCCGTCGCCAGGGGGGAAAACCCTTTATGACCGACTGTAACACCCTTTATGTCGGAAGGCGCAAAAATGCCGTCGATCATCTTGAAACCGCTTATGAACACGGATATTCCCCATTTTCAACGGGAGCACATGTCATTATCGGCGACGGCCTCAAAGGAAATGATGACATTGAGGTTCCGGTACATGGCGATTATATCGAAAACGCCAAAATCGGGCGTGTTATTATGGACGCCGACATCCTGATTTCAATAACGCATTTCAAGATGCACGAAGCGACAGGTTCCGGCGGCGTTCTCAAGAATCTCGGAATGGGCTGCGGTTCCAAATCGGGAAAAATGGAAATGCACTGTAACGGTAAACCGGACGTTGACAGAAATGTATGTATTGGTTGCGGGCTGTGTCAGAAAAACTGCGCTCATCAGGCCATCGCGGTTAAAAACAAAAAAGCTGCCATTAACGCCAATCGCTGCGTCGGATGTGGTCGCTGTATTGGCGTTTGTCCGTCGAATGCCATCAATCCGACATACAACGAAGCGTTTGATGTTCTGAATCGCAAAATTGTTGAATACGCGGAAGCGGTCATTAAGGACCGTCCCTGTTTTCATCTCAGCTTTATTATCGATGTCTCTCATTATTGCGACTGTCACGGCGAAAACGATATTCCCGTTGTCCCGGATGTTGGGATTCTCGCGTCATTTGATCCGGTTGCGCTGGAACAGGCGTGTATCGATCTTATCAACCGTCAGCCGATTGCCCGCGGCAGCTATCTGGAAAAACTGGAACGAACCGGCGACTACTTTAATGACGTTTATCCCCATACCAACTGGAAAGTCACTATTGAACACGCCGTCAAACGAAATTTGGGTAATCCCGATTATGAACTGATCGATATTCACTGATCGCCCGTTTTTTCTCAGGACCTCTTGTTTTCAACCGGAATGAAACGGTTATAATGACCGGGCGAAACTGTCCGGACAGCGGTTAAAAACTTTCTGAGAACATCGAAAATAAAAACCGGTCTCAGGCAAGATCCCCTGAAACCGGTTATCTTTTTTACAGTGTTCCCACGGTCAATCGTTGTAAATCTGACGAAACACCGAACGAAACGAAAAATGTCCTGACTTGGGCCCGGATTTTCCGTCAATTTTCATTTTGGAAGACGGAGAATCGGAATGATTCGTTTTTCGATCCTGTCCCGTTTTCTGTTGCGTCGACTCGTCATCATGTTCAGAAGATGACAAGCCGGAGGGGGTGGCATGGGTCGTTTTGGCTTCACGCAGATGAATATGCAAATTGCGAATATCACGGATTAAATTCGCTTCCTGAGCCACTTCCGCCTCAAGTTGTCGTAATTCGTTCAAATACCGGTCTTCTGCCGATTGATCCGTCTGATCGCCATACTGGTACGACCGGACAATGGCTTCATAAGCGAGGTCTTCAAGCGAAACAAAATTATCTTTTTCCGAAGATTCAATGACCGGGGCGATACGCTGCACAATATTCTCGTCGGTTACTTCAACTTCAAGAATCTTATCCAGATCGGAACCAGCATTTGGTTCGTTTTTCCCATTCCGGTCCTCTTCCTCCGACGTGACTTCAAGTTCGTGAACAATTATGTCGGGCGTGATATTATCCGGAGTAATCGTTATGGCAGAGTTATTGCAAAATGTTGATTCCCGGGGCGCGGGCGATTTGTCCTTTCCGGGATTTCGGGACGCTGACGCGGTTGTGTTGAGCAGATGGCCTGATCTGTTTTCCGGATTGCCCGGCAGGGGCATTCCCTGGTTTTCCGGAGTTTTCCGGAAGGTCATGTCAAACTTTATGATATCGGCACATTCCGAATCGGAATCCAATTCGGACGGCTCGTCCTTTCCGGACTCCGTTTCAGGACCTTCAGCACCATTTTTCAATTCGGTATTTACGGAGTCAGACATTAAATTGAATTCCGAATCCAGTGTCGTGTCCAATTCCTGATTGAATCCGGAGGCGTTATCGGAAATTGAAACCATTTTCCGGTCAGGCGCCACCTCAGATTCAGTGGTGTCTTCCGGGACGTTATTTAACCGCGATTTCAGCCTCGCTTCAATCTCCGGATCAATTTCGTATTCCGGCTCTGACAAAGTCAATTCCGGATCCCATTCAGAATCCGAATCGGACATCAACGCGGACTCTGGCCCGGACTGGGGAGACTGTTCTGTCCCCATTGTAATATCAGATTTCAATTCCAGGGATACCGCCAGCCCGTCCTCATCATCGTTCAGAGAACCAAATTCAACGACCCCTCCATCGTTTTCCATCTGTTCTGGAGAGTCCCCGACAGAAGTGACCGACAGGTTTTGCAGAATATTCCAGGCAAGCTGGACATTTTTTTCATCGACACATGACGCCCCGAAGGATTCGGTAATATTTCCGGGTTTCTGAACCATCCGGGCGGAACGGACGACAAGGAGGGAGTAATCGGAAAGCTGATTCACAATTCTTGGAACTCCGCCGGTCAGTTGATGAATCGCTTTCTTGGCTTCCGGGGAAAATGTCCAGGAAGAGGCCCAACCGCCAAACCGTTTCAGCTCCGCGTCAAGATAGGCAAATGTTTCCGACTGTTCAAACGGTTCCAAATAAGAACGGACAACCACCCGTTGAAGAAACGCCGCCAGCTTCGGATGATTCAGTTTTTCTTCCAGAAGCGGCGTTCCTGCCAGAACGGTTCGAACCTGAAGCGACTCCCCTTCGTTAAAATCCTGAAGTGTTCGGATTTCGTCAAAGGCGGAATACGGCAATGCCTGAGAATCATCAACCAGCAAAATCATCCGTTGATAATTGGATCGGCGCAAATAGTCGAGCAGCATAAGCCGCAACTCACTTTCATCGCAGCCGCAACAGTTCTGGTGAAATGAATAAAGGATCTGTTGGAGTAACGACTTAATCCCCTTCATCCGTGAATAGGAAACAATAGCGACAGCGTCACTCATCTCAAAATTTTGAGCAAGAACCCGAAGCAGGAGCGTTTTTCCCAATCCGTTAGCTCCAAAAATCAGGGAGATTCCCTCTCCCCGATCCAGACACCGCCAGGTCTCTTTTCTCGCGGTCTCAATAGAGGAGGCCGGAAAATAGACCGAAGGTTCAGGAACCACCGGAAAAGGACGATTCATGTTGACCTGTTCAAAATTTTCCATAGCGTCAGTTCTTCTTCGTTTGTTCATTCAGAAAAATCAAAACCTTTCTTTTCATTCTCATCTCCGGTCGTGAATCCGTTCACTGACCAAAGCATTCAAATACAGAAAGACATTTTGTTTTGTCTGAAAATACAGTCCTCCAACGGTTTTTCACCAAGTCTTTTTAATCCAATAATGGAACCCGACTGATAAACCGACTCTGTTCATCGAAAAATCGTCGAAACGGGGGTTATAACGGTTGTATCGGCTATCATTACCGGCTTTTTTAGAAAAAGTTGGTTTTCCCGTTAAATTTTATTTACTTTCACATGAAGCTTTCGTATCCCCTATCCGGGTATTATCGGATCACGTTTTTTTGAGATTTCTCTCTCCTGAAAGGAACCCGGTTGAGATTGCGGTCCGGACGGCTTGTGGATCCACGGCGTTTGCCGGGAACTGTCCGTGACTGCCTGCCTGTTGTTTGTGAAGCGTTTACCCGGAAAACCGTCAACGTTATCGGAAAACCGGACGATCCCGACCGGAATGACGCCAATGATACCGCAGCCGTTTGCGTCAGTCCTGTTCCGATTCACAAAATTATCCTACATCGAAGAATAACACCGTATTGAAAAATAACACAAAAAAGGGGGCATAGAACAACAGACGGTTCTGACATTTCTCGTCTTTGTTCTATGCCCCAATCCGATGATCCGTCGTCAACCGCTGACGGCGTCATTTATCGGAACGAAACATTATCGGAATGAAAAATCGTTGTCCTGAGCATACTTGTCATGCGGGTCATGCGGATAGAACAGGCAGCCAATTTCGTTAGCCAGTTTAACCGTAAATTTTTTCTGAAACTCAATTTCATTACTGTCAGAAATCGGAACCGGCGTCGGGGGATAGATATATGTTGGAACGGATTTTCGGACAATATCCTCGCCTGTTTCAACCTTGATCAGCCGGACATGAACCTTCGCCTGTCCCTGATAAAACTGCGATGAATGATGCGTTTCAAAGGAATCAATGTCAACACCAATGACGTAATCAGCCCCCAGTTTTTTGCCCATTTTAGCGTAACTCTCCAGATTGAAAGTGCTTTCGTCGAACATCTCTTCAACCCGGTCAAACGGTATCCATTCCAGCTTCTTTTTCTTCTTGTCCTTAATCTTTTCGGAAAGCAGAAAAGTAATACTTCGCGAAAGGTCGGCACTTGGATTATCTTCCCCGAAAAGATTCAGCTGGGAACGACAAATAACGACCATTTTCGACTCCTTTGGAATCGCTTTAACCTCATCTTTAAATTCCGGGTCAACATCCATTCCACGTAAAAGGTAAAATGGCATAAATAACGCCTGGGCACAACCGGAAAAACTGATACAGCAAAAAGAGAGAAGCCCAAATAAAAAAAGTCGTGGTATCATTTTATGAACTGTTGTCATCGATTCAATTCCTCTCGATAGAGTTTGTCTGCGTGAAAACAGAAATATCATTATTCTTTATCGGCAAAAATAATCCGCAACTTTGATATAAAATTAAAAATTATTACAATCCTTTATCTCGCTCTATCTTTACTTCTTTATTCATATTAAAAATTGATAAAATAAGAATTTCAGGTTATTGATCAAAAATAAATCAACACACATAAAAAGGAAGTGTCCTTATTGTTAAAAATTCAGTGTCAACACGCCCTGATAAAATACACGGAAATCTTACTGCGGAGAGCCCTCAACAGGGCAGCAAAACCGTCTTTTGACAGATGATCAACGGTTTTCGGCCGTCCCCCGGTTGGAACAGTATTTAAGAGAAATCAGACGTTTTCCTGTTTTGTGCCCCCCCTGTTTAACGATAAGGAAAAATAAAAATTTCCAGTGCCTGTCCTTGAACAACCGGAAAGGAAGGATATAATAAAACCGTTCAATAAAGAAATCGGGGGCAGGTTTTATATTCTGTTCCGGTTTCCTGTCCATAAGCCCCTATAGCTCAGCTGGTAGAGCAACGGACTCTTAATCCGTGGGTCGTGAGTTCGAATCTCTCTGGGGGTATTCAAAACAATAAACACAGGTGCCGTAAAACGTGGTTCCTGTGTTTTTTTCTTGGCATCCTCTGAACATCCTTTTACATCTTTTTAACGTCATTTGATCAAACAGGCCCCAAGGTACCCCCAAAAGTGCCTACTTCTCGATAAAAGAACATCTTGCGTGGCGTTTCGGTCAGAAAATGGATCAGAAGTTCAATTAAAGGAAACACTTTTAGTAACCTGTTCAACGGTTTCGGACACTATCATTATTACAGAACCGATATCTGATCCGACACCTAAACACCGGTCCGTCGTTATTCGGGATCATAATTCTCTGCGCTGCTTTAAGTCCGTGCCGAATCAATTTCTGAGTAACTACCATTTCTATAAAAACAGTACAGACACGAATGAATACATTCCCGGCTTTGTTACCGAAACGGACAAAGTTAATCTCATAATCGAAGTTAAAGCGGCCAACAAGCTGGACGATAAAAAATCCTCGCCAAAAAAAGACGCCGCCTTGAAATAGTGCCATCCGGCAACCGATTATACTAAAAAACACAAGGTAAACCAAGGAAATACGTTCTCTTGACGCAGACGCATTACACCGAACCTGTCGTTTGATGAGCTGGTAAAGCAGCTTGAGGTGATGAAAGCGAAATAAATAAGGCTTGTTCGATTTAATGTTTATCTATAATACTTATTTTACTCTCCTTCAATGAACAGCAGGAATATTTTTGAAAAAATTATCAAGTTTTTTGTTTTTAGGTTGATGTTGCCACAATTCTGATTATACTATAATAATAGGTTCTTGTTGTAATTTTCTAAAATGATCTTTAGACTTTTTTCAAGAGGTTTGCTGCCTCGTTCATATTGTTCCTTGTAAAGTTGTATTTTACCATTGTTATTAAGGAATTGGTGAATAAATGACTAACAGACAAAAAACTTTTTGGGAGAATTTGTTTACTCGCACCTCTTCAAAACGAACCCGACAAGTAAATCGAGGTGAAAACACTCATCGTCATCGTAAATTGCGTTTCGAATCACTTGAAGACAAAAGTCTTTTGACTTCGGTTGGTGTCAGCACAATTGATTCGCTTGCTGTTGAAGGGGTGGATAATAATTATGGTTCGTGGCAAATTAGCCGAAGCGGTTCGGTCGATTATCCTTGTTTGGTTAATTTTCGTTTAAGTGGAACGGCTTCTTATGGTTCCGATTACTTTCTTTGTACTTCTAATGGTTCTGATGTCCCATTACTTCCTGATTATGACCCGGAAACTCATATATTTTATTATTCCGGTTCTATATCGATTAATTCTGGTTATTCAAGCGTAACACTTCAACTTCGACCACTCAATGATGCGGAAAAAGAACCTTCGGAAACGGCAACGATTCAACTTATCAGTTATTACTGTAACCAGGAATCAGGCTCAGCATCTGGAAACGCTTCCATAACCATAGAAGATAACGACGACTGGATCGTTTCAGTTAGCGTAACAGACGGAACCGCCAAAGAAGGTCCCGAATCCAGTCCGAATTACGGAACTTATACAATTACCCGATCCAATGAAACGGATACATCACATCCGTTGCATGTTCGTTTTCAAATGACGGGAACGGCATCTACCTCAGACTATTCTCTTTATGCAGCCGGATCAAATATCATTATATCGCCAATTCCTGATCCGACCACAGGAGTCTACATTTACACAGGTGAGGTCTATATCCCATATGGACAAACGAGTACAACCGTTGAACTGAGACCAACGAATGATGCGGAAAGAGAGCAAACCGAAACGGCAATCATGACCATACTCCCCAGCACAAATGAATATGGTTACGGTGCTTACTCCGTATCTGATTTATCGTCGAACGCGACGGTATCAATTGAAGACAATGACGGTTGGAAAGTCATTTTGACGCCGGACACGCCGATAGTCGAAGACGAAGACGGAAATATCATTCCCACTACGCTGGAAGAGGAAGGTGAAACAGAAGCAAGATATACGGTATCACGAGTCGACGACGGCAACAATCGAAGCGGTGATTTGACCTATTCAATCGCCGTAACGTTGTCATTAAGCGGACAAACGGACATATCAGATTACTGTGTATCTTATTCCACCAATAACAGTTTCTGGACACTTTTGTCCCCCTCTGTATTCCTTGGACAAATATCTGTAACGGTCTCTATACCGGCAAATTCGGAAAGTGTGAGATTAAAAATCAAAGCAACAAATGATTCAATGATCGAACGCCTCTATGAATCGCTTGACGTAGTGATTGTTTCGGCGAAAAAAGGTTCTATTGAATACGCAATCGATCCGACCGTCCACCATCTCCAAATCAAAGACAACGATGTGTTGACCTTGGAAACGGTACAATACAAAAACAATGAAGATCTAAAATCTGACCCAGATTCATCAGGAGCTTCCACTTCATGGAAGGACAAAATCCACTGGCGTAAAAACCAACTTTCCAAAACGTATCCTGTAGCATATTCATCGAATAAAGTCCTTACAACGGATGCAACTTTTTCAGGAGACGTTGATCCCGCGATTCGTAACCAGCTCAAGGTCTGTTACCAGGTAATCGGTATCGCGGAAGGGGACGTATCGGACTGGAAGAACGTAAGTACAACGGGAACTGTTTCCGTAACAAATTGCGCTTGGGTTTCAAGTTTTGCGGAATTCATGAACGTTCAGGAAATCGTCTTGTCAATACCGGAGCTGACACTTCATTGGTGGTTTGCGGTAGGAGATGAATCGGAAAATGGCAATCACCGTCATGTCCAGGGAGACAGCCAAAACCCGCTTTATGTAATCCTTCGCACGCCAAGATCGGATTTGTATTTGACATCGGTACATACAGCCTGTAATGCCGCCCACGGTGTATCGCCTTTAAATGTGCCGCAAAATCCAGGGGAAACGCAGGATGAATGGCAGGCGAGAAAAGACAAACCGGTTTTCGACGCCATTTGGGAAAAATTTGCAGGATTGTCGATCAAAAAGGCCAAATTGCAAAACGGACTTGTCATAGAAACCTCCCTGCTGACCTATTACGGGAAAGAGGTGGAAGCCACTTCCACGCATAGTACAACACAAATAGAAGAGTTGATCAGAGGTATCAAACCAATACCAGATGATTTGAATCCTGTTGTTTTTCCTTCCCTGGCTAGACAATATGCAAGTAATATTACCGGATACCCAATAACGCTCTGCTTCCTAACGTTTGGATTACTTCAAAAAACAGATGGAACCTGCGGCGCATGGATGAATTTTATGATTGATGTTCTTGGAACTCAAGGAATAAAGGCAAATGCGCTTGGAATTCAGGTCAAGCCGGAAATTTCCGTAAACTCTTTCAAAGTCAATTCAAGTGCTGCCGGTCAAGGTACCACAACCCCGAAGGAATGTATTTGGGGAGATCATGCCGTCGTTGAGTTCGGCGGTTATGT
>Ga0079305_1001945_pt1 | contig 21629 bp, 23 predicted proteins | sample LMS_cellobiose_e_FD_79183 | JGI IMG/M metagenome (GOLD analysis project Ga0079305, IMG submission 79183) | Rumen-fistulated moose microbial communities from Alaska, USA - LMS_cellobiose_enrichment | ecosystem: Host-associated > Mammals > Digestive system > Stomach > Rumen fluid ... | reverse complement strand
CGCCGGTCAGCAGGGCCAGGGCAATTATGGCGGCCAGCGTCCCCAGGGCGGCTTTGCCCCCCGCGGCGGCCAGCAGAGCCAGGGCAATTACGGCGGTCAGCGTCCCCAGGGCGGCCAGCGTCCCGGCGGCGCGCAGGGGCAGCGTCCCCAGCAGAACCGTTCCCGCGGCCCCGAGCTTACGCCCGTGGTGGAAAAGGAGCGCGTCAGCAATTACGACCCCAACAAGAAGCAGTACCAGCGTCAGCATGACCCCGAGCGCGTGGCGAAAAGCCGCAAGCAGCTGGCCAAGGAAAACGCCAACTTCAACGGCGGCATGGATGACGAGGTGGTGCGCGGCGGCAAGCGTGCCCGCGGCAAGAAGCAGGTCAGCGCCCAGCAGATGATGGCCCCCATCGTGATCGACAAGGCGGTCATGACGGCGGAAACCATCACCGTAAAGGATCTGACCGAGCGCATCGGTAAGCCCGCCGGCGAGATTTTGAAAAAGCTGCTGCTGCTGGGCATCATGGCCAATATCAACAGCGAACTGGACTTTGATACCGCCTCTCTGGTCTGCGGCGAATTCGGCGTTACGCTGGAAATGCAGCTGGCCCGCACGGCGGAGGATGCCCTGGCCGAGGAGAACGTGGAGGACAAGGAGGAGGATCTGAAGCCCCGTCCGCCCGTCATCACCATCATGGGCCACGTCGATCACGGCAAGACCTCGCTGCTGGACTACATCCGCAAATCCCACGTCACAGCCGGCGAGGCGGGCGGCATCACCCAGCATATCGGCGCTTATACCGTCAATATGAACGGACGCCCCATCACCTTCCTGGATACACCCGGCCACGAGGCCTTTACCGCCATGCGCGCCCGCGGCACCCAGGCCACGGATATCGCAGTGCTGGTGGTAGCCGCCGATGACGGCGTGATGCCTCAGACCGTGGAATCCATCAACCATGCCAAGGCGGCGGGCGTACCCATCGTGGTGGCCATCAACAAGATGGATAAAGAGGGCGCGAACCCCGACCGGGTGAAGCAGGATCTGACCAATTACAACCTGGTACCCGAGGAGTGGGGCGGCGAAACCATCATGGCCCCCGTCAGCGCCGTTACCGGCGAGGGCGTGGACGACTTGCTGGAAATGATTTTGCTGCAGGCCGATACCATGGAGCTGCGCGCCAATCCCGACCGTATGGCCCGCGGCGTCATTATCGAGGCCAAGCTGGATAAGAACCGCGGCCCCCTGGCCACCGTGCTGCTGAAAAACGGCACCCTGCACGTGGGCGATAACATCGTGGCGGGAATGGCCTTTGGCCGCGTGCGCGCCATGCTGAATGACCGCGGTGAGCGCGTCAAGGAAGCCGGCCCCTCCATGCCTGTTGAGATCGCGGGCTTTACCGAGGTGCCCGAGGCGGGCGACGATATGATGGCCGTTGAGGATGACCGCCTCAGCCGCCAGGTGGCCAACGAGCGCCGCGAGAAGATGCGCGCCGCCCGCACCGCCACCACCAACGTATCCCTGGATAATCTGTTCGCCAGCATCAACGAGGGCAAGCTCAAGACGCTGAACCTGATCGTGAAGGCCGACGTGCAGGGCTCCGTGGAGGCCGTGAAGCAGGCCCTGGAGAAGCTCTCCAACGACGAGGTCAAAGTCAAGATCCTGCACAGCGCTGTGGGCGCCATCACCAAGGACGATGTGAACCTGGCCAGCGCCTTTGGAGCCATCATCATCGGCTTCAACATCCGGCCCGATTCCAGCGCGCGGGACGCCGCCGCCAAGGAAGAGGTCGAAATTCGCCTCTACCGCATCATCTATCAGGCCATCGAGGATATCGAGGCCGCCATGAAGGGCATGCTGGCGCCCCAGTACCGCGAGGAGATCATCGGCCATGCCGAGGTGCGCAGCACCTTCCGCGTCAGCGGCGTGGGCACCATCGCCGGCTGCTATGTCAAGGAAGGCAAGCTGCAGCGCAGCGCGGGCGTGCGCCTGATCCGCGACAACGTGGTCATCTACGAGGGCAAGCTCTCCTCCCTGCGCCGCTTCAAGGACGACGTGAAGGAGGCCGCCACCGGCTATGAGTGCGGCGTGGGCCTGGAAAACTATAACGATATCAAGGAAAACGACGAGATCGAATGCTTTGTGGAGCAGGAGATCGAACGCTGAGGATAAAAGCATTGAGCAAATTTCGCATTGACATGATCTCGGAGGAGATCCGTCGGGAGGCGGATCGCATCATCCGGGAGGATATGCACGACCCGCGCCTGGGGGGCACCTACTGCATCACCCGGGCGGAGGTTACGCGCGACCTGCGGTATGCCAAGATGTACGTCAGCATCCTGGAGGATGATAAGGCGGAGGGCGTCATCGCGGCGCTGAAATCCGGCGCGGGCTTCATTCGCCGGGAGCTGACTCACCGCATGAGCCTGCGCTATACGCCGGAGCTGCAGTTTGTGCAGGATCGGAATATCGCCTACGGCGTGCACGTGTCCTCCCTGCTCAAAGAGATCGCCCCCGCGGTGTCTGATGAAGAAAATGAACAAGAGGATGTATGACCGTGAAATGTTGTCCGCGCTGCAAAACGCGGACAACTTTATGCTGTGCGCCCATATCAACCCGGATGGGGACGCTGTCGGCTCCATGCTGGCATTGGGCCGCCTGCTGCGCCGTATGGGCAAGCGGGTGACCATGGTATGCCCCGGGACGGTGCCGCGCCTTTTGGCCTGGCTGCCGGATGCGGAGCTGATCCGCCCGCTGGAGCAGGTAAAGGACGCTTGCTTTGACGCTTCCTTCAGCGTGGACGTGCCGGAAAACAAGCGCATGGGGGATGTGTATGCCCTTTACGCCCGCAGCCCGCTGACCTTCGCGGTGGATCACCATCCCGGCGACGGCGCGTTTGCGCGCTTTGCGCTGGTGGATGACAAGGCCGCTGCTTCGGGAGAGCTGATCGTCGCGCTGTATGAAGCGCTGGGCGTTCCCCTGGATCGGGAAGCGGCCCTGCAGCTCTACGTTGCCATCGGCACCGATACGGGCAATTTCGTTTTCAGCTCCGTGCGCCCCTACACCTTTGCCTGCATGCAGCGGCTGATGGAGGCGGGGCTGGATCTGAACATGGCGGCCCGCAGAACTTTTCTTGTGAAGTCGCGCCCTTCCGCCGCCATGCTGGGCTGCGCCCTGTCCTCCATGAAGTATTTTGCCGGGGGCCGGGCCACCTGCATGCATGTGACCGCCCGGCAGAAGGCGGAGTGCGGCGCGGCGGACGACGATCTGCATGGCCTTGTGAACAGCGGCCTGAACCTGGAGGGCGTCAGCATGACGTTTATGGCGGATGAAGCCGCCGATCAGGTGTGGAAGATCAGCCTGCGCTCCCTGCCCGGCGGGGATGTGGCCGCCATCGCCCGCCGCTTCGGGGGCGGGGGGCATATGCTGGCCGCCGGATGCGAAATGAAGGGCGATTATCCTCAGATCGAGGCCCGGCTGATCGCTGCCATCGAGGAAGCGCTGGGCGCATGATGGACGGCTTCATCAATGTGCTCAAGCCCCCGGGCATGTCCTCTGGCACGGCGGTGGCTATCGTCAAGCGCCTGACGGGGGAAAAGACCGGCCATGCCGGCACGCTGGATCCCGAGGCCTGCGGCGTGCTGCCGGTGATGGTGGGCCGAGCCGCCCGGCTGTTCGATTTCCTGGTGGAAAAGGAAAAGACGTATTTGGCGGAGATCGCCTTTGGCGCGGCCACCGATACCCAGGACGCCCAGGGCACGGTGACGCAGCGGGGAACGGAATATCCCACCCTTGATGCCGTGCGCGCCCTGCTGCCGCGCTTTACGGGGGATATCCTGCAAACGCCGCCCGTGTACAGCGCCCTCAAAATGGGCGGGGAAACCCTGTATAAGCTGGCGCTGAAGGGGAAAGCGGTTGAAATTCCCGCCCGCCCCATCCATGTGGAGCGCATCGGCCTGCTGGGAGAAACGCCCCGGCACGGCATGCTGCTGCGGGTGGTCTGCGGTCGGGGAACCTATATTCGCACGCTTTGCCACGATATCGGCCAGGCGGCGGGCTGCCCGGCGCACATGCGCTTTCTGCTGCGGGAGCAGACGGGCGTCTTTACCTTAGATACGGCGGTGACCATCGAAGCGCTGAAAGCCGCCCGGGAAGCGGGCACGCTGGCGGATTGTCTGCTGCCCCTCGATTATCCCCTGGGACATCTGCCCCGGTATGACGTGCCGAAACGGCTTGCGAGGCTCTGCCAAAACGGCGTGTGCCTGACGGCGGAGGAATGGCCGGGAAACGCGCCTGCCGGGACGGCTGTGCGCCTGTACTGCGGGGATCAGTTTTTGGGTATATCGCGGGCGGAGGCAGATGGAACGCTGAAGCCCCGCGTGGTATTAGCCAATCAGGATCAGGAAGGAAGTACGGTAAGATGAGCGAAACCATCAGAACGCCTGAATCGGTCAACGGCATGACCAGCGAACAGCTGCGGGAGCGCCTGCGCAAGATCAAGTGCTTCATGCTGGATATGGACGGCACCTTCTACCTGGGCAACCAGATTTTGCCCGGCTCCCTAGATTTTCTGGACGCGGTGGAGGCCACGGGGCGCAGCGTGCTGTTTTTGACCAACAACTCCTCCCGCAGCGCCGATTACTACGTGGAAAAGCTGAAGCGCATGAACGTGCGCGCGCCGTTCCTGAACGTGCTCACCTCCGGCCAGGCCACGGCGCGGTACTGCAAGGCGCATTTCGCAGGCAAAAAGGCTTTCCTGCTGGGCAATCATATTCTGGCTGGCGAGTTTGAAAAGATGGGCGTGCCGGTGGATAACGAGCATCCCGATTACGTGGTCATCGCCTTTGATACCGAGCTGGATTACGCCAAGATGACCGCCGTGTGCGATTTCGTGCGCGCGGGCCTGCCCTATATCGCCACCCATCCCGATTACAACTGCCCCACCGAAACGGGCTTCATTCCCGATATCGGGGCCATCATCGCCTTCATCAAGGCCAGCACGGGCCGAGAGCCGGAGCTGATCATCGGCAAGCCCTACAGCGGCATCGTGAAGGACGCCCTGCTGGTCACCGGCCTGCAGGCGGATGAGCTGGCCATGTGCGGCGACCGGCTGTATACCGACATCGCTACCGGCGTCAACTTCGGCATGACCAGCATCCTGGTGATGAGCGGCGAAACCACCTGGGAGGATCGGGAAAAGAGCCCCATCAAGGCCCATCTGACCTTTGACCGCCTGGCTTCCATGATCCCCTATATGGAAAAAATCTGATTTCTGTGTAAAAATTCACGAAGCCCTTTCATACGAGAGGGCTTCTTTGCTTGACTTTTTTGTATTTCGATTGTACACTGTATACAGCCTATCTTACGGAAGAGGTGTTTTTATGTACAACGGCACGTTTGAACTGGCGGCTGAAAGCAAACCCATCCGGGATATCGCTTATGACAGGCTGAAGCACGCCATCATTACGGGAGAGCTGCCCGCGGGTTCCCGCATTGTGGAAACCACCTTTGCGGAGCAGCTGCACATCAGCCGCACTCCCCTGCGGGAAGCCCTGCGCAAGCTGGAACGGGACGGCCTGGTGGAATACGTTTTGCGCCACGGGGTGATCGTGCGCGCCTTTACGCTGGATGACATCGAGGAGATTTTTACCATCCGCAACGCCATGATGATGCTGATTCTGCCCTCCGTGGTGGAGCGGGTCACCGAGCAGGATATCAAGGAGCTGCGCACCCTGCTGGCGGAGATGGACGTGGCCTATACGGAAAGGGACTGCGATGCCCTGGCCTCTTTCAACCGGGCCTTCCATGGCAGGATCGAGCATATGACCGATAAAAAGCGTATCCTGCGGGTGATCGACGATCAGGAGGAATACATCCTGCGGTTTTCCGCCGTGACCATCGCCAGCATCGTGCGCCGCTCAAAGGCGCATCAGGAGCATCACCAGATGGTGGATCTGCTGGAGGCCCGCGATCTGGAGGGCCTCAAAAAACTGACGGCCCATCACCTGGAGGAGAGCAAGCAGACCTGCCTGGCCGCGGTGGCCAGCAGAAAGTAAAGGAGAAGGCCCTATGAACGGCAATTGGGATCTGACGGTTTTTTATCAGAGCTTTGAGGACCCGCAGATCGAGCGGGATTTTGCCCGCGCCGATGCGCTGATCGCCCAGCTGCAGGCGCTTTTGGGCAGCGGACGGGATACCGCCGTGCTGCTGGAGGAATTCGCCGACGGGGAGGAGGAGCTGGAGCGGATTTTCGGAAAGCTGGGCAGCTATGCCCAGCTGACGCTGTCCACCGACGCGGCGAACCGCCCGGCCATGCAGCTGAATGACCGGGTAATGCTGCAGCAGATCCCCGCCAGCCTGCTGGACAGCGCCCTGAGCCGCTATCTTGGCGGCCTGGAGGAAAAGGCGCTGGAGGCGGCCATTGCGGGCAGCGAAAAGCTGCGGTCTGTGGCCTTCTGGCTGCACCGGCAGCGGGAGGCGGCGCGGCATCTGCCTGCCCCGGAGATTGAGGAATGGCTGCTGCTCATGTCCATGGACGGGGCGGACGCTTTTTCCACCCTGCGGGATCAGCTGGACGCCACCGTGACGGTGGATTACCGCGGGGAGCAGCTGCCCTTGTCCGCCGCGCGGGGCAAGGCGGAGGATCCCGATCCCGCCGTGCGCCGGGACGCCTATCTGGCCGAGCTAGCCGCCTACAAAAAGATCGAGATCCCCATGGCCGCCTGCCTGAACGGCATCAAGGGCCAGGGGCTGACCATGATCCGCGCCGAAGGCTTCGACAGCATCCTGGCGGAATCCCTGTACCGGTCGAATATGGATCAGCAGACCCTGGACGCCATGTGGACAGCCTGCCGGGAGTATTTTCCCGCCTTCCGCCGCTACCTGCGCAAAAAGGGAGAGCTGCTGGGCCACGCAAACGGTCTGCCCTTCTATGACCTGTTTGCTCCACTGCAGGCGGGGGACAGCCCAGCCAAAACCTATACGGTGGAGGAGGCCCATGATATCCTGCTGCGGGAGCTGGGCAAATTCACCCCGGAGATGGCCGATTTCATCGACCATGCCTTCAAAAACCGCTGGATCGACCTGTTTCCCCGGGAGGGAAAGGGCGGCGGCGCCTTCTGCGCCGGGGTGCCCCATGTGGAGCAAAGCCGCGTGCTGACCAATTTCACCGGCAGCCTGGGGGATGTGAGCACCCTGGCGCATGAGCTGGGCCACGCCTGGCACAACCGGTGCATGGCGGGCCTGCCGCTGTGCATGCGCAACGAGCCCATGCCCCTGGCGGAAACGGCCTCCATCTTTAACGAAACGCTGCTGGCCAATGCTCTGCGCCAGGGGGTTGATCACGATCAGCTGCTGGGTCTGCTGGACAGCGATCTGCAGAACGCCACCCAGGTGGTGGTGGATATTTACAGCCGCTTCCTGTTTGAAAGCGCCGTCATTGAGGGCAAAAAGACCCATAACCTCAGCGTGGACGAAATGAAGCAGCTGATGCTGGACGCCCAGGAGCAAAGCTATGGCGACGGGCTGGATCCCGAATACCGCCATCCCTATATGTGGGCCTGCAAGAGCCATTACTACATCCCCAGCCTGGGCTTCTATAACTATCCCTACGCCTTTGGCCTGCTGTTTGGCAAGGGCGTGTACGCCCAGTATCTGGAGAAGGGCGCGGACTTCGTGCCGGTGTACAATCAGCTGCTGCGCGCTTGCGGCTCCGGCATGGTGGCGGACGTGGCGGCCAGCGTCGGCATTGACGTGCGCAGCGTCGATTTCTGGCGCTCCTCCCTCAAGACCATCGAAAAGGATATCGATCTGTTCGTCCGCCTGGCGGATGAGCGGCTGAAAGGATAAAAGAAAATGTCTTCTGATCTGGAAATCGCCCAGGCCGCGCGGATGCGGCCCATTCAAGAGATTGCCCAAAGCGCCGGCATACAGCCGGACAGCCTGACCCCCTTCGGCCGGTACATGGCCAAGGTCGATCCCGCGTTTTACCGGGATGCGCCTCGGCGCGGGCGGCTGATCCTGGTCACCGCCATCACGCCCACCCCGGCAGGGGAGGGCAAAACCACCGTCAGCGTATCCCTGGCGGACGGCATGCGGCTGAACGGCAAAAACGCCCTGCTGGCCCTGCGGGAGCCCTCCCAGGGCCCCGTGTTCGGCATGAAGGGCGGCGCTGCGGGCGGCGGCTACGCCCAGGTGCTGCCCATGGAGCAGATCAACCTGCACTTTACCGGCGATCTGCACGCCATCACCGCCGCCAACAACCTGCTGGCCGCCATGGTGGATAACCATATTCAGCAGGGCAACGCCCTGGGTATTGACCCGCGGCAGGTGTGCTTCCGCCGCTGCATGGATGTGAACGACCGCCAGCTGCGCGCCATCGTCAGCGGCCTGGGGGGCAAACCGAACGGCATGCCCCGGGAGGATGGCTTTGACATCACCGCCGCCAGCGAGATCATGGCCACTTTCTGCATGGCGGAGGACTTGATGGATCTGAAGGCCCGCATGGCCCGCATCCTGGTGGGCCGCACCTTTGACGGCAAGCCCGTCACCTGCGGCGATATCGGGGCCCAGGGGGCCATGGCAGCCCTGCTGCGGGACGCCCTGATGCCCAACCTGGTGCAGACCATCGAGGGCACCCCCTGCCTGATGCACGGCGGCCCCTTTGCCAACATCGCCCACGGCTGCAACAGTGTCATCGCCACCCGGCTGGCGCTGAAGCTGGGGGATTATGTGGTGACCGAGGCGGGCTTCGGCGCCGATCTGGGAGCGGAAAAGTTCATCGACATCAAGTGCCGCCAGGCCGGGCTGTTCCCGGACTGTGTGGTGCTGGTGGCAACGGTGCGCGCCCTCAAGCACCACGGCGGCGTCGAAAAGGCCCATTTGAACGAGGAGAACATTCCCGCCATGCTGGCGGGCTGCGGCAACCTGTGGCGGCACCTGAACAACATCCGCACCGTATGGGGAGCCCAGGCTGTGGTGGCCATCAACCGCTTTTCCGGCGATACCGAGGCGGAGATCGAGGCCTTGCGCCAGGCGGTGGCCCAGCAGGGCGTGCCCTGCGCGGTCAGCGACGGCTGGGCCCACGGCGGCGAGGGCGCCCGGGAGCTGGCCCGGCTGGTGGCCGACACGGCGGACGCCGTGCACAGCCCGGTGCCCTTCTTTACCTATCCCGACGATATGCCCCTGGCAAAGAAGATCGAGGCGGTGGCCCGCCGCGTTTACGGAGCGGACAGCGTCGCCTTCTCCGCCCTGGCCGCGCGCCAGCTTTCCGCCATGGAGGCGGAGGGCTGCGGGAAATGGCCCGTGTGCATCGCCAAGACCCAGTATTCCTTCAGCGACGACGCCAAAAAGATCAACGCCCCCACGGGGTTTGAAATCACCATCCGCCAGGCGCGGCTCAGCGCGGGCGCGGGCTTTGTGGTGGCCTTTGCCGGGGATATCATCGCCATGCCCGGCCTGCCCAAAGCCCCCGCGGCCCTGGGAATCGACGTGGATGAAAACGGCCGCATCGAAGGGCTGTTCTGATTAATTGCTAAGGAGAAACGATCCATGCGGAAACTGCTTGCCGCCCTGCTTGCGCTGACGGTTATTTTGTGCGTTCTTCCTGCGTTTGCCGAGGAGGAGCAGAGCTTTTTGGAAATGATGCATGTGGAAACGCCCACGCCGGTGCCCGAGGGCTATGAGGAAGCAATGCTTGCCCTGGCAACGGAAGCGCCGCCCCAGCTGCCGGACATCCGCTATGAAGCGGACGGCAGCGTGGTGGTGACCATCACCGCCGTGGGGGATGTGACCATCGGCCGGAATGTGCAGAGCAGCAGCCGCATCTTTCAGAAGGAGATGGATCGCCAGGGTGGGGATATCAATTTCATCTTCCGCAACGTGAAGGATATTTTCGAGGCGGATGATCTGACCATCGTCAACTTTGAGGGCGTGCTGGCGGACAGCTATACCATTCCCTCCTCCAAGAAGAACAACGGTTTTCTGTTCCTCGCCCCCACGGAATATGCCGTCGTGCTGCCCCAAAACAGCGTGGAGGTAGCTACCATCGAAAACAACCATATGGATGACTTCGGCGACGCGGGCCGGGAGAGCACCCGGCAGACGCTGGAGAGCGTTGGTGTTCAGTGGGCAGACGAGGGCCACATGACCGTGTACGAGACCCAGGGGCTCAAAATCGGCATCCTGGCCTATAAGACCTTCAACTATCACTGGCGCGACCTGAAGACCACCGTTCCCCAGGATGTGGCGGCAGCCAAGGAAACCTGCGATCTGGTAGTGGTGGCCTTTCACTGGGGCACGGAGGAAGGGGCCAGCAATGGCGGCAAGGCCTATTATCCCGATCCGGATTCCCAGGTGGATCTGGGCCATATCACCGTTGACGCCGGGGCTGATCTGGTCATCGGCCATCACAGCCACCGCATCAACCCCATCGAGCAGTACAATGGCAAGTACATCGTCTACTCCCTGGGCAACTTCTCCTTCGCGGGCAACAGCAAGCCCTCGGATATGTCCACCTTCATCTTCCAGACGCGCTTTCGCTTCAAGAATGGAGAGCTGGTCGCCAATCCCTTCCGCATCATTCCCTGCCGTATCTCCAGCAAATCCAATGAAAATGACTTCGCGCCCACGCCTTATGACAGCGAATTGCATATCGGCAACGTCATTGACAACATGCTGAAAAACAGCAAAAACCTGCAGTACGCCGTGACCAGCTATCCGTTGGACTGGGAGTGAATATGAGCAAAGTAAAAGCCATTTTGATGGATGAGGCGGCCATCGGCCGCGCCATGACCCGCATTTCCCATGAGATCATCGAGCGCAACGACGGCGTAGAGAACGTGGTGCTGATCGGCATCCGCCGCCGGGGCGTGCCCCTGGCCCGGCAGATCGCGGCCAACATCGCCCGCTTCGAGGGGGCGCAGGTGCCGGTGGGGGAGCTGGATATCATGCTGTACCGGGATGATCTGACTACCATTGCCGACATGCCCCAGGTCAGCCGCACCAACGTGCCCTTTTCCGTTACGGGCAAGCGCGTGGTCATCGTGGACGATGTGCTGTACACCGGGCGCACCGCCCGGGCGGCCATCGACGCCATTTTTGCTCAGGGCAGGCCGGCCATGATCCAGTTGGCCGTGTTGGTGGACAGGGGCCACCGGGAGCTGCCCATCCGCGCCGATTACGTGGGAAAAAACATTCCCACCTCTCACAGCGAGGTCATCGCCGTGCAGCTGCCGGAGTTCGACGGGGAAACGGCGGTCAAAATTCTGACCTTGCAGGAATAACGGGGGAGAAGCATGCGTGCGAAAATTGTTTTTCTGTATGAAAGCGAAACGGGCAAAGCGCTGTGCGACGCGGTTTCCCGGGTGCTGGCAGAAACGGCGGTCACCTTTGGCCACACGCTGAGCGTGGCGGTGCAGCGCTGCGAGGGAGCGGAGGTGAGCGATGCCCTGCTGGATCTGTGCGCCGACGCTGCCGCCGTTATGGCGGCGGAAAGCGATATGGCTTGTCTGCCCGCCCTTGCGGACGAGCTGCTGTGCGGCTGCCGTCAGCGGGAGCTGCGCTACGCGGGGCTGATCGAAAACCGCTCCCTGATGGGAAAAGACCAGCCGCTGGAGTGCATGGTGATCCAGGCGCTGAGCAGCGACGAGGACGCCCTGCGCATGACCGCCGCCCATGCCTATACCGTATCCGGACAGGAGCATATCCCCATCGTGCAGGTGCCGCCTACCGGCAAGCTGTCCGCTGCCTGGCGGCAGGCCGTTGACGCGGCGGACAGCCTCAGCGCCCCCTTCCACGCCCGGGAGGTGGCCTTGCCCCAGGCGGTGCCGGAGATGGTGTACAGGCCCGTCCGGCTGGGCATCGTGCTGTGCCCGCCCTTTGCCGGAAACGTGCTGGCAGAGGCCGCCGCGGCCCTGAGCGGTGCGCCGGGCATGGGCTATGACGCGTACCTGGGCGGCCAGTGCCCGCTGTATGCGGCGCTGCGGCAAGCAGAGGACAATCCCTTCGGCATGCTGCGCGCCGCCCATCGCCTGCTGGCGAACGCGCTGAAGCTGGAGCAGGAGGCCGCCTGCCTGGAGGCCGCCCTGCGCAACGTGCTGCAGGCGGGCTGGCGCACCCGGGATATCATGCAGGACAGTGCCCGGCTGATCGGCGCGGCGGAGATCGCGGAGCTGATCTGCCAGCAGATCGAGGTGGCGGGCGAATGGATCAGCCACAGTTAAAGCCCGTTCTGCCGGATTATGCCAACTGCGGCCTGAACGTGGCCGCCTCCGTGCTGCGCCATTTCGGGGCGCAGACCGCTCAGGCGGGGCATCCCGCGGTGGACGCCCTGCTGGCGCAAAGAGAATACAAAAACATCGTGCTCATGCTGTTTGACGGCCTGGGCACATATACCTTGAAGGATCACCTGGATCCAGCGGGCTTTCTGCGCGCCCACACGGCGAGGCAAATGTCCGCCGTGTTTCCGCCCACCACGGTGGCAGCCACCACCAGCATTGAAAGCGGCCTGGCTCCCTGCGAGCATGCCTGGCTGGGCTGGAGCCTGTATTTGGAGGAACTGGATCGCATCGTCGATGTGTTCACCGACACCGATTCCGTCACCGGCGAGCATCTGCCCGGCCCGGTACGGGCCGTCGACCGGCTTTTGCCCTACCGCAACATCGTGGAGCGGCTGAATGAGACCGGGCGGGTACAGGCGCAGATCGTCTCCAAGCATGGCGATACCCATGTGGACACGCTGGAGGAGCTGCTGGAGGTGACAAGGGAGCGGTGCGCAGCCCCGGGCCGCCAGTACATTTACACCTATTACAATGAACCCGATCATACCATGCACGATCTGGGCATGCTGGCGGTGGGCGATCTGGTGCGGCAGATCGAGCGGCAGGTGGAAGCCCTGTGCGCCTCTCTGGACGACGATACCCTGGTGCTGGTCACGGCGGATCATGGGCTCATCGATGCGGAGCAGGTGCCGCTGGAGCAATTTCCAGAACTGATGGCGGCTCTGGAAAGACCCTTTCATATCGAGGCCCGGGCGGCTGGCTTTTTTGTGCGTCCGGCGTATCGAGGCGTATTTCCGGAGCTCGTGCGCCGCGCTTTGGGCACGGAGGATTTCTGTACGCTGTCCGCGGAGGAGGCCGTTTCGTTGGGCCTGTTTGGCCGGGGCGCTGAGCATCCCCGCTTCCGGCGGCTGCTGGGCGATTACCTGGTGATCGCCACCGGCAGCAGGAGCCTTTGCATGCAGCGGGATCCCCACCCCATGGTGGCCATGCACGCGGGCCTGACGCCCCGGGAGATGACCGTGCCGCTGATCGTGGCCCATTCCTGACGAGAAGGAGGAAGCTTTTTCATGAAGAAAATCGCTGCGCTGCTCCTGACGCTGGCGCTGCTGCTGCCCGCTCTGGCGGGGGCGGAGGGTCTTACGCTCTCCTTTATCGGCGATTGCAGCATCGGCGAAGCCATTCAGTACAAGGGCAATGAAAACGGCTATACCTGGCTTCTGGATCAAAACGGCTTCGATTGGCCCTTTTCTTTGCTGCGGCCCTATCTGGATCAGGACGATTATACCTTCGCCAATCTGGAGGTGGTGTTCACCGAGCGCACCCGGCACCAGGATAAAACCTTCCCGCTTGTGGGCGCGCCACGGTATGCTGAGGTGCTGCTCCATTCCGGCATCGACGCGGTGAACACCGTCAACAACCATTGCTTCGACTTTTACCAGGAAGGCTATGAGGATACCCTGGCGGCGCTGGACGCCATCGGTTTTCCCCATTTCGGCAGCGTGTATGTGACCAACAAGAGCCGGTGCCAGGACGTGCTGCTCACCGCGGAGGTACAGGGCGTCAAAATCGGCGCGCTGGGCTTCACCTATCCCCAGGATTCCGATCTGAAGCTCATCGAAAGCCGCATCGCCTCCCTGCGGGAAGCGGGCTGCCAACTGGTGATTGTGTCTTTGCACTGGGGACGGGAGACCCACGCCATGCCGGAGGGCTGGCAGCTGAAATTCGCCCGCAATGTGATTGATCTGGGGGCGGATGTGATCTGGGGCCATCATCCCCATGTGCTGCAGCCCATCCAGTTTTATCACGGCAAGCCGATCCTCTATTCCATGGGCAACTTTACCTTTGGCACCATGTCCTCCAAGGTGGATCGGGATACCGCCATCGTGCAGCTGACCTACGGCCTGGCGGAGGAGGGCCCCGCCCTGAAAACCCTGCAGGCCATTCCCTGCCGCACCACCGGCATCGGGGATTACCGTCCCTATGAGCTGACGGAGCAGGAGGAGCGGGAGCGGGTGTTCAAAAAGCTGACGTACCCCAAGCAGGTCGCCAATATGCAGAACCTGCCCGAAGCCTTTCTGACTACCGGCATTGTAGAGATGACGGAGCTGCCCGCCGAATAAATTCCGTTCAAACGGTCAAATCATCGCCCGACGCCGCATACCCTTTTTCGGAGGGATGCGTATGCGCCGGGCGTTTTTGCTGCTGCTGGCCGCTCTGGCGGCCTTTTTGTTTGTGAAAACCCGCCCCGCGCCGGACGCTGTGACGGTATCCGCGGGCACGCCTCCGGGCAAATGGATCCTGATTGAAACCGATCTCAAGCGCCTGACGCTCTATCAGGGAACGGAGGCGCTCTGCCGCTATCCCATCGCCGCAGGGGCCCGGGATACGCCCTCACCCATCGGCACGTTTTATGTGAACGGCCGGTTCGTTACGGAAATGTCCGGCTTCGGCACCCGCTTCCTCAGCCTCAGCGTGCCCTGGGGCAAATATGGCATCCATGGCACCAACCGGCCCGAGAGCATTGGCGGTAATGCCTCCCATGGCTGCTTTCGCCTGCGGGTGAAGGACGCCGAAGCCCTCTATGCCCAAACGCCGCTTGGCGTCCGGGTCGTGATCGACGGCGGCCCCTACGGCCCGTTGGGGGAGGGGCTACGGGTGCTGCATCCCGGCGACCGGGGCAGCGCTGTGCAGCTGGCCCAGCGGCGGCTGATCCAGCAGGGCTTTCTGTACGGCGGCGCGGACGGCGTATATGGGGCCGCTACCAGCAGCGCCGTGATCGCCGCCCGCGGGCAATACGGCCTTTCAAGGGAGGATGTGATCGATTACGCGCTTTTTGCCCGCCTGGGAATCGCCGCTTTTGAGTAATATCCGGCAAGGCCGGGCCATAGGATGGAACCATGGAAATGCTTCGCTGTTTTTCACCGGCGCTCCGGGAGGAGCTGGCCTGCCTGGATCCGGACAGGATCTGCGATATCCGCCTGTTTGCGGGAGGCCCCTGCATGGTGCGCCTGCTGGAGGGCGAATACGCCACCGCCTGGCGAACGGATGAGGCGGAGGTGCTTGATACCGCCCAGGCGCTGTGCGGCCGCATGCTGCGCCTGTCGCCCTTTGCCACGGGGGAGGGATATATCACCCTGCGGGGCGGCCATCGCATGGGCCTGTGCGGCAGGGTAACGGTGGAGCGGGAGGGGCTGCTGCTGCATGAGCTGGGCAGCGTGTGCATCCGCGTGGCGCACCAGGTGCCGGGCTGCGGCCGGGCGCTGGCGCAGATATTGCTAAGGGGCGATTCGGCACTGGTGGTGGGGCCGCCGGCCAGCGGAAAGACCACGCTGCTGAGGGATGCCGTGCGGCTGGTTTCCGACGGCGGCATTCCCGTGGGCCTGGCGGATGAGCGGGGCGAGGTGGCAGGCTGCCTGCTGGGCGTGCCTCAGCTGGACGTGGGGCGGCGCACCCATGTGGTGGAGGGCTGCCGCAAGGCAGACGCGCTGCGCTGGCTGCTGCGCTCCATGAGCCCTGGCCTGCTGGCTACGGACGAGCTGTACGGCGAGGCGGAATGTCAGGCTGTGCGGGAAGCGGCAGCCTGCGGCGTGCCGGTGGTATGCACGGTGCACGCGGCGGGCGCGGCCCAGCTCTGCGCGCGGCAGGGTCTGCGCCGCCTGCTGCGGGAAGGGATATTCGGCAGGGTGCTGTTTCTGCACCGGCGGCAGACGGTGCTGGAAGCGTCCGCGGAGGAGGTGCTCAGGGCGTCATGCTTATCCCGGCGGTAATGGGGGGCGTTTGCTTCTGCCTGGGCCTGTCGGCATGCTGGCGGCTGCGCTCCCGGGCGGCGCTGCTGCGCGGCTGGCAGCGGGGGCTGAGCGGCATGTACGCCGCCTGCGCCTATTCCCGCTCTACCTGCGCGCAGATTTTGCACGCGGGCGGGCTGCCCTGCCTGCGTCAGCTGGCGCGGGCCGTGGAATTGAACGGAGCGGATGCGGGCCGTCTGTTTGCCGAAATGCCGCGGGATCCCCTGCTGCGCCATGAGGAGGAAACGGTGCTTCGCGAGGCGATGAACGCCGTGTCCTCCGGCAGCCGTGAGGAGATCGCCGCCGCCCTTTCCTATGCGCTGGAGCGGTTCCGCGCCTTTTGCGCCGACAGCGAGAAAAAGCGGGACAGCGACGCCCGCATGTATATGACGCTGGGCCTGCTCAGCGGGCTGTGTGTCTTTTTGATCCTGTGCTGAAGGGAGTGAAGAGGGTGCAGGTACAGCAGCTTTTGCGCATTGCCGGCATCGGCGTGCTCATCACGGTGATCGTGCAGATCCTGACCCGCGCGGGCCGGGAGGATATCGCAACGCTGACCACCATCGCGGGGCTGACCATCGTGATGATGCTGGTGGTCACGCTGGTGGCCGAGCTGTTCACCAACGTGCAGAGCATTTTCGGCCTGTACTGATGCAGGATTTTTGGCGTTTTGCCGGCACGGCGGTGGGAATGGCTGTGATCGCGCTGACCCTGCGGGGTGGCCACCGCCCCATCGGCATGGCCGTATCGATGCTGGCGGGGGCGGCCCTGCTGCTTACCTTGGCCACGCCGCTGCGGGAGGCGGCGGATACGCTGCGCGCCCTGGCGGACGGCGCTCATTTGCCCCAGGGAAACACCGCGCTGATTCTGCGCATGCTGGGGGTATCCTTTGCCGCGGAATTCGCCGCCCAGACATGCCGCGACGCCCAGGAGGAGAGCCTGGCGCTGCGGGTGGAGCTGGCGGCGCGGGTGCTGCTGCTGTCGCTGGCAGCGCCGCTGCTGCGGCAGGTGGCCCAGCTGATCCTGGAGCTGACGGCATGAAGAAAAGAATACTGCTGCTGACGGCGCTTCTGCTGTTGCTGCTGCCCATGGCGGGCCGCGCCGCTTCGCTGGAGGAGGGCCTGGGCCAAACCCTGGATCAGTTCGATATGGGGCAGCTGGAGGCGGCGTCGGGCCAAAGGGGCCTGCGGGAGCTGGCGCTGCGGCTTGCCCGGGGAGAAATGGTGTGGGATGCCGGTGAAACCTGGCGCGCCATGTGGGAGGCGCTGCTGGGGGAGGCGCAGCGCAGCTTTTCCCGGATGATGGGGCTCATTGCGCCCGCCTTGTTCGGCGCGGCGGCGGGCATACTGAAGCCCCGGGGCAAGGGCGTGGCGGAAATGGCGGAAAACGCCTGTTTTCTGGCGCTGGCGGCCGTGCTGGCGGCGGATATGAAGGTGTATCTGGCGGAGGCCGAGCGAACGGTGATGCGCATGGCGTCGCTGATGCAGGCGCTTTTTCCCATGCTGCTTACGCTGCTGGCCGCGGTAGGGGCTACCAGCGGGGCGGCGCTGTTCAAGCCCGCCATTTCCGCCGCCAGCGGCACCATGACGGCCCTGGTGCGCGGCGTATGCCTGCGCCTCAGCCTGGCGGTGGCGGTGATCACCCTGCTGGATTACCTGTCGCCGCGCATGCGCCTGTCCCGTCTGGCCGGGCTGCTGCGCACGGCGGCCACCTGGACGCTGGGCATCGCTTTCACAGTGTTCATCGGCGTTACGGCCCTGCAGGGCATGACCGCCGCGGCGGCGGACGGCGTCAGCATCCGGGCGGCCAAGTACGCCGTGGACAACTTTGTGCCGGTGGTGGGCGGCATGTTCGCCGATACCATGGATTCCCTGGTGGGGTGCGCCCTGCTGATCAAGAACGCCCTGGGAGTTACGGGGCTGGCGCTGCTGCTGTCCGCGGCGGGCTTGCCCATGCTGCGCACGCTGATCGCTGCGGCGATGTACAGGCTGTGCGCCGCCCTGCTGCAGCCGGTGGCCCAGGAGCGGGCCTCGGGAATGATCCACGCTTTTTCGGATGTAATGATGCTGCTGTTTATCATTGAGCTGTCGGTGGGAGCCATGTTCCTGCTGCTTACGGCGCAGATATTGGCGGTGGGCAACGCCACTGTGGGGCTGAGGTGAAAGAGAATGAACGGTTTTCTGCGCAGGGCGGCGCTGCTGTCCCTGCTGCGCGCGGCGGTGGATCTGCTGCTGCCGGAAGGAACGGTGCACCGCCTGTGCGGCATGGCGATCGGCCTGATGGTGATGATCGGCATGCTGCAGGCGCTGTCAGCACTGCTGCCCGGTTAAGCGGGCTGCTTTCCGCGCTGCGCAGGCGTCCCATGCTGCTGCTGGCGCCGCTGGTGGCGGCGGTGCTGCTGATCAGCGGCATGTCGGGGGAAGGCGGGGGCATGACGGTGGAGGAAAAGCGTCTGTCCCAGACCCTTTCCAGCGTAGAGGGCGCGGGCCGGGTGCGGGTCACGCTGTATTATAATGAAAGCGGCGGCGGCTTCGCCAGCGCCCGTTCTTTGGTAGGCGCGCTGGTGGTTGCCGACGGGGCGGGCAGCGTGGGGGTGCGCCTGCATCTTACCCAGGCGCTGGAAACGCTGCTGGGCCTGCCCGCGGGCAGCGTGATGGTGCTGGAAATGGAGGGAAACCGGTGAAACGGAAAGGCTTCTCCTTCTGGTTTGCCCTGTGCCTGCTGGGGGGTATCGCCGCGGCCTTTTATCTGCGCGCCGCCGATGGAGGCGGACGGGGCGATCTGCCCGTCAGCCGGGTGCTGGTAACCGTGACCGCCGTTCCCTCCGGCAGCGCGGAGTATAAATATAAGCGCGCCGCCCAGCGGGAGCAGGAGCTTGCGGCTTTATCCGCCCTGGCGGAGCGGGAGCCGGAGGCGGCGGAGGCGCTGCGGCGGCTGATCGGCCGCATGGAGTGCGAGCAGGCCGCCGAGGAAGCCCTGTCCGCTTCGGGCTGGCAGGATGCGGTGTGCGCTTGGGGGGAGCAGGGCCTGTTGGTATGCCTGCCCGGGCATGTGGAGCCGGCGGAGGCCCAGAAAATCATCGAGCTGTGCGCCTGCCTGGCGGGGATCGATGCGGAATTTGTGTTTATACTGGACGGATGCGGGTATTTATGATATGATACAGGGGTATACTGCAAAGGAAAGGCAGCGAATGATCCATGATGATCAGAACTGGTTTTGTGAAGGAAAAGAAAGGGGATCAGCTGCGCGTCTGCTTTGAGCGGCCGGAGGCCTGTCAGGGCTGCCGCGGCTGCGCCAAGGGCCTGCTTCCCAAAAAGGAGCTGATGACGGTCTTTGGCGAGGCTCGCGTGGGCGACGTGGTGGATGTGCAGCTGCCCGAGGCGCTGATGCTCAAGGCCACGCTGCTGGCCTATGCGCTGCCGCTGATCCTGCTGCTGGCCGGTCTGGCCGTGGGTACCGCCCTGAAGCTTTCCGAGGGGCTGATTTTGCTGCTTGCGCTGCTGGGGCTTGCCCTGGGCTATCTGGGGGCGCGGGCGGTGGATCGCCGCCTGCGCAATCGCCCCGGCTGGCGGCCCGCCGTGGTCGCTGTGCATCCCCAAAACACACAGAATGGGAGTAATGAAACATGAGTGAAAAGAAGTTTACCGTCAGCAATTTTGAAGCCGAAGTGCTTTCAGCCGATAAGCCCGTGCTGGTGGATTTCTGGGCCACCTGGTGCGCGCCCTGCCGCATGCTGGGCCCCGTGGTGGAGGAAGTGGCGGAGGAAACCGAAGGCCGCGCCATCGTGGGCAAGCTGAACGTGGATGAGGAGATGGAGCTGGCCCACAAATACCGCGTGGCGTCCATCCCCACCCTGATCGTTTTTGAAAACGGCCAGGAGGTGCGCCGCAGCGTGGGCGTCATCGAAAAGGAAGACATCCTGGAGCTGCTGGGCCTGGCCTGATCAACGGCAAATTCACAAGAAAAACCGCTGTTTTTCGTTATTATTTGATATAGCATTCCACGGCTTTTTGTGGTATGCTTATTAAAGGTATGGTTCCGTACTCAAGGGTACGGCAGATGATATATTGCGGCCTTTCAGACGCGGTGACATCAGCCGCGGAGGGCCTATACTGGATCGGAAAGAAGGAACGTATGGCAAACACACCAAAACTGAGGATTATTCCCCTGGGCGGCATCGACGAGTTCGGCAAGAACATCACGGTATTCGAGTATGACAAGGATATCATCGTGGTGGACTGCGGCTCCATGTTCCCCAAGGACGACATGCTGGGCATCGATCTGGTGATCCCCGACGCCAGCTACCTTGTGGCGAATAAGGACAAGGTGCGCGGCTACGTGTTCACCCACGGCCACGAGGATCATATCGGCGCCGTTCCCTACATTGTGGCGCAGGTGCCCGCGCCGCTGTACGGCTCGCGGCTGACCATGGCGCTGATTGAAAACAAGCTGCGGGAGCACCGCATGAACGGCGTTACGCTGAATACTGTGTCGCCCCGGCAGGTCATCAATCTGGGCTGCTTCACGGTGCGCTTCATCAAGGTGACCCACTCCATTCCCGGGGCCTTCGCCCTGGCCATCACCTGCCCGGTGGGCACGGTGGTGTGCTCCGGCGACTTCAAGATCGATTTCACGCCGCTTGACGGCGAGATGACCGATCTGCACACCCTGGCGGCGCTGGGGGATGACGGGGTGCTGGCCCTGCTGTGCGAGAGCACCAATGTGGAGCGCCCCGGCTACACCATGAGCGAGCGCAAGATCGGCGATACCTTCCGCGCCCAGATGAGCAACGCCCAGGGCCGGGTGATCATCGCCATGTTCAGCAGCAACGTGGGCCGCCTGCAGCAGGTGGTGGACTGCGCGGTGCGCTTTAACCGCAAGGTCTGCTTTGTGGGCCGCAGCATGGTCAACGTATCCCAGGTGGCCATGGGGTTGGGCGAGCTTCGCGTGCCCGAGGGATACCTGCTGGAGCTGGATGACTTGGATAAATTCCGGGATGACGAGCTGGTGATCCTCACCACCGGCAGCCAGGGCGAGCCTTTGGCGGGCCTGACCCGCATGGCCTTCAGCGAGCACCGCAAGCTGCAAATAAAGCCCACCGACAAGGTGATTCTCAGCGCCTCTGCCATTCCGGGCAACGAGATCTTCGTTTCCCGCGTCATCAACCAGCTGTACCGCTGCGGCGCGGATGTGGTGTATGACGCCATGGCCGCCGTGCACGTGTCCGGCCACGCCTGCCAGGAGGAGATCAAGCTGTTCCATGCCCTGGTGCAGCCCCGGTACTTTATCCCGGTGCACGGCGAATACCGCATGCTGTGGCAGCACGCCGAGCTGGCGGAGAGCATGGGCATGCAGCGACAGGATATCATCCTGCCGGAGAACGGCCAGGTGATCGAGCTGGGCCCGAACAGCGTCAGCATCGCGGGCGAGGTGCCCACCGGCACCGTGCTGGTGGATGGCCTGGGCATCGGGGACGTGGGCAACGTGGTGCTGCGGGATCGCAAGCATCTGTCCCAGGATGGTCTGATCATTGTGGCCATGGCCTTTGACCGCACCAACTGCGTGCTGGTGTCCGGCCCCGATGTG
>Ga0079305_1001943_pt1 | contig 21678 bp, 24 predicted proteins | sample LMS_cellobiose_e_FD_79183 | JGI IMG/M metagenome (GOLD analysis project Ga0079305, IMG submission 79183) | Rumen-fistulated moose microbial communities from Alaska, USA - LMS_cellobiose_enrichment | ecosystem: Host-associated > Mammals > Digestive system > Stomach > Rumen fluid ... | reverse complement strand
TGCACAAACTTAGGACCAAAAGTCATATTCGGCACAAAGTGGCCATCCATGACATCCAGATGCACCCACTGTGCTCCGTTGTTCTTGACAAAGTCCAAAGACTCCCTTACCTTGCTGAAATCCGATGCCAGCATAGATGGTGCAATAATTATATCTTTCATATCAACCTACTTCTCAAGCACTGCCTTGATTCTCCGCACACCGGAAGATGAGCTCTCCTCCTTAAGGATATGGAAATGTCCCATATCGCCAGTATGCTTGACATGAGGTCCGGCACATACCTCTTTGGAGAAGTCGCCGATTGTGTATACTGTCACCTGCTCGCCATATTTGCTGGAGAAGAATGCCACAGCACCCTTGTCCACAGCTTCCTGCGGAGTCATTGTCTCTACGCTTACCGGCAGATCCCGCTTGATTGCATCGTTAACCAGGTCCTCAACCTCTTTAATCTGCTCCTTGGTCATCTTCTCTCCGTGGCTGAAGTCAAACCGCAGCCGTTCCGGGGTGATGTTTGAGCCCTTCTGTCCCACATGGTCGCCCAGCACCTTGCGGAGTGCCGCATGAAGAAGGTGTGTGGCTGTATGGAGTGCTGTAGTCTCCTCGCTGTGGTCTCCAAGACCTGACTTGAACTGTCCTGCCTCGGCGGTGCGGGAAAGCTCCTGATGCTTTGCAAATGCCTCATTAAAGCCTTTGACATCCACAGTAAAGCCTTTCTCTGCAGCCAGCTCCTGGGTCAACTCGATAGGGAACCCATATGTATCGTACAGCTTGAATGCACTGCCGCCTGCAATCTCCTTGATTCCCTGCTTTTCCATGAAGAAGGTCATCTTCTCAAACTGTTTCTCCCCTTTCTCCAGGGTCTCGCTGAACTTGATCTCCTCTTTGGTCAGCTCGTCATACACTTTATCTTTGTTCTGAACCAGCTCTGGATACGGTGTTCCATACAGGTCGATCACAATTTCTGCCACCTTGGAAAGGAATGTCCCTTGGATTCCCAGATGACGGCCGTTGCGTACAGCTCTTCTGATAAGACGGCGCAGGATATAGCCCTGTCCTACATTGGAAGGGGTGCAGCCCCGCTGGTCGCCCAGAATAAAGGTGCTGGTCCTGATATGGTCTGCGATTATGCGCATTGAGATGTCAGTCTTGTCATCCTTGCCATACTCAACCCCGGCCAGTTCCCCGATCCGCTTAAGGATTGGCTGCATAACCTCGGTCTCGTATACGCTCTTCTTTCCCTGAAGGATGGCGATAGTCCGCTCGATTCCCATACCAGTGTCGATGCACTTTCTCTCCATCTCTACAAACTTGCCCTCTTTGGTCTTGTTGTAACCCATAAGGACATCATTCCAGATCTCGAAGTATTTGCCGCATCCGCAGCCAGGCTTGCAGTCAGGGCCGCAGGCAGGACGGCCTGTGTCTATGAACATCTCGGTGTCCGGGCCGCATGGTCCGGTCTCTCCGGCAGGTCCCCACCAGTTGTCCTCCCGTGGCATGAAATAGATTCTCTCATAAGGGATTCCCATACGGTGCCAGATCTCGGCACTCTCGGTGTCCCGCGGAATACCTTCTTCCCCTTCAAATACAGTTACAGAAAGCTTTTCTGGGTCAATTCCCAGCTCCTGGGTCAAAAACTCATAGCTCCAGGGGATCATCTCCTTCTTGAAATAGTCGCCTAAGGACCAGTTTCCCAGCATCTCGAAACAGGTCAGATGATGAGGGTCGCCTACGCTGTCGATATCGCCGGTGCGGATACACTTCTGATAGTCTGTAAGACGTGTTCCGGCAGGATGTGGCTGGCCCAGCAGGTAGGGAACCAGCGGATGCATTCCCGCAGTGGTGAAAAGGACTGTAGGGTCATTCTCTGGAATTACAGATGCACCAGAAATCTGGGCATGTCCTCTGGATACAAAAAAATCTATGAATTTTTTTCTAAGTTCATCAGCTTTCAATGGTTTCATAGCGTCTCCTACAAAAATTATAATAAAAAAGAATTAATTATACAATAACAACAGCACAGAGAAAGGTACAGCTCGATTAGGCCCGATTCTGCCGACAAGCACAAGCCACACTCTTTTTCTTTCGAGTGTGGCTTGCTTATACCGGCAGCCCGAGATATCTCGCTGTACACTTTCCTGTGCCTTGTTTTATATGTTTTTTATTATAACTCTTGTTATCAAATGTTGGTTGACAATTCGGCATGGGGGGGGGTATCTTTAAAGTAGATTTTAAAAACTTTAAGGAGCTCATTAAATGAAAAAATTTTTCTTAATCCTTCTGGCACTTTGTACCATATTCTTCTTGGCTGGCTGCGGCGGCAGTGGCGGCGGTTCTTCCAGCGACAGCGATGATGATGGAGGGGACAGCGGAACTGTAATTTATAAGGTTACTGATTTAGCAGATCACACAGAAATATCTGATTTTTCTGCAAATAATGGTACCATCACATATACATCAGGCGGATATGTTCATACTGATACTGTAACACTGACTATTGACAATGATAACAAAACCTATTCGCTACATGAAGTTGAAACATGTACCGACCCTGGTATACCTGATGTAGGCTGTACTTTCAGTGGTACATGGACAGTCAGTGGATCTACCATCAATGTAACTAACACACTTACAACATATGACAACGGCGACCCCGATGACACTACATCTTGGACTGATACATTCACTATTACCAGTGATACTACAATAACAGTCTGGGGCTGGGTTATGACCAAGCAATGAGATAATTTGCTGTCAAAGAAAGGGGGTGCAGAAATGCACCCCCTTTCACATTTTATGAACAAAATTTTTGGCAATTTTACACATTTTATGAAAAAAATCAGCACCACACCAGTTCTGAAGCGCCGGTGGAGTACATAACCAAGAGGCAGCAACCGAAGGTGCAGCCGGGGTAAATGCTCTTAAGCCCATGGGCATATAAGCCGACCTGCTGTTTATACCGGGCCAGGGTTTCTGAGTCTAAAGTGCGGCCTGTATGGGTCTTGTAGTCCAGCACTGTAATCCTGTTCCCCTTGCGCACTATCAGGTCTATGACACCGTTCAGCAGATTGCCCTCGGGGGTACGGAATATCATGGCTGTCTCGGCCATAAGTGTGTCGGCACCTGATACAAGAGCCTGGAATCCGGCATTTGAAAGACCGGCCGATGCAAAGGTGCGGAACTGGTTCTGCATAGCCCTGGGTACAGCAAACTGAGCCGGGTCGGCAGCTGACAGGTTCTGCACATTCTCCTCAAAGAAACTGTGGACTGCGGTACCTACCTCGTTGGCCTTGGGACCGGTGACTTCCGGGACTTCTGACTCGGCATCCGAAATCTTGTCATCCAGGTCATACTCCTCTTCCTGCATATCCAGATAGCGGGAAACAGATGTGGTGGCAAGCTCCGGGACAGGAAGCTCCACAATCTCCACCGGGTAAAGAGATTTTTTCTCGTCCTTTTTAAGCACAGGCTCAATCAATCTAATGTCAAAATCGGAAGTCTGGGAAACATCCGGGAAAGCCGGCATATTTCCAAGTATGTTATTCAGCCAGTTCACATCTGGCTTGATATCGGATACATCTTTCTTGAACTCGCCCCGCTGCATTGTCACCACCAGATGTTTCTTGGCTCTGGTAAAGGCTACATAAAGCAGGTTTCCCTTCTCCTCGCCCTCGAACTCTGCGTTCTTATCCTTTATCCAGGCATCGTAGAACAGCGGTCTGTCATCTTTGACCAGGGTCTTAAAACCTGTAATATCATAGTCGATAATCTGGGTTCCATCCTTGTCCACATAGTTGATAAAATCGATATTCGGCTTAGCCCCTCCGAAACCACCTTTCCCGGTATATCCTGTTATCTTGGAGACAAACAGGTAGTCGAACTCAAGCCCTTTGGAGCTGTGGACTGTCATAATCTGGACGCCGTTCTCCAGTGCCGATACACTTATCTCCTTGCTGTTCTCTGATGCAAAGTTCAGAAGCTGTGTCATTATCTCCTCGGGGTTCTCGCCGCACTGACGGACAAAATCGCAGCACTGCAGAAGAAGCTGATGGAGCATAGGACGGACAGGAGCATAGAGAGGAAGTTTCATAAGGGAGCTTACAGCATAGCAGAAACCTTTATCCTTCTGGTCATACTTAGCCACAAAATCGGAAAGAACCGGATTCATATCCAAAGTCTCCACAGGTAGGAATCCATATAGCACCTGGAGCACCTGAAGCACCTGCACAATCTCGCTCTGACGGAAAAAATCCTTCTTTATGCAGAATGAATATGGGATATCCAGACGCTGCAGGGCATCCAGAATATAGCTCATATTGGTATATTCCCGCACCAGGATTCCCCACCTGCCATAATTCTCCTTTCCAGAGGCGGCAATGGTATGGGCTATGTAGAAAGCCTCCTGTTCCCGGAGCAGCGCATTCCTATCTTTTCTGCTGATTCCGTGGAGCTCTTCCTTTGGATACCCCAGAGCTGCAAAAGTTATTGCAGGCCCGGGAGCTGCAGACCGCCGCGGTATGCTGAACTCAGGGAAGTCTGGAGCCTTGCTGGTGTTGGGTATGATCTGGTACTCCGGCACCTGATTCCTGGAGAAATACTGGTTGTTGAAATCCACAATCTGGCTTACGGAACGGAAATTCTCCTGGAATGTTATGTAGAGCATGTTGTCCTGATCCCGGTACTGCTTGAAAATCTGATTGTCGCACTGCTGGAACCGGTAGATGGACTGCTTAAGGTCTCCTACTACAAACAGATGATTGTGATTATCATGGAGTCTGTCCAGAATTTTTTTCTGCAGCCAGTTGGTATCCTGGAACTCGTCCACCATAATGTAGACAAGCTCCCCTTTTATACGGTCCAGAATTGAACTGTTCTCCATCAGGGAGATAAGATTGATATGGTAGTCGGAAAGCTCGATAATGTTGTTCTCTATCTTGTATTTTTCTATCTGCCGGTCGGTCTCCATAAGGATATCGAAAATAAGGCTACGTACTGTCTGCTCCTCTTCGGCAGTGCAGCACTCTTCGGAACCTGGATATGGCAAGCTCTGGTACACTTTAAGAAGTGCTTTCAGCTCCGGGTTGTCCTTGTATGGGATGTTGTTCTCTTTTCCACTGCTGCCACTGGAGACACGGTCTATCTCGGCCTCGATCTTGCCTATAGTCTTGGGGTTGGATTCGGCTGTCATAAGGGATTCAAGAGCATTCAGAAGATTGGCCTGAGCTCTCTTGAACTTGGCACAGAGCTGCTCTACAGCCTTTTTCTTCCGAACATCAAACTGCTGCATCAAATAGTCCCGGTTTGCATCTGTCAGAGGCATGCCGCTGAGTTTGATGCTGTTCAGAAGATTAAGTACATCCAAAGCAGTACCCCACTCCCCTGTAACCGACTTGAAGTACATTGTCTGATACTGAATCCACCGATGGAAAATGTCATACTTCTTGGCATAACTGTTCAGAATGTCTTCAATTATGCTGATCTTTTTCTCCCGGATCATGAACTCATCTGCCACAGTGCTGGTCAGATCCCGCTGGGATAGCGGGTTCTCCTTCTCGAACCTGGTAAGCATGTTCAGACAGAAGGAATGGAATGTAGAAATCCTGTTGTTACGGAAAAAACTCCTGTGCACTCTCTTAAGCTTTTGAATCTGGGAAGATGTGAGGCTGTAGCTCTCCCTCTCCTGTCCACCTGATGGAATAGAATAGAACGCACCCAGCGAAAGGGTATCCCTGATCTTGGCAAAGATACGCTTTTTCATCTCTCCGGCAGCTTTCTCGGTAAATGTTATGCACAGGATGTTCTCAAGCTCTGCATCTGTATTCAGAAGAAGATTAAGATATCGGGTGGTAAGGACCTCGGTCTTTCCTGCCCCTGCCCCGGCAGAGATTATTATATCGCTCTGGGTATCTGCCACAGCTGAATACTTGGCTTTCTCTGCAAACTGGATTATCCGCACAGGCTCAAGGTCCGGCCCGCCTGAAGCCCCGCCCAGATCCTGGGGAACAGGATAATCCTGGAAGAACGGACCTTTAAGATCAAGCTTACGGTAGACTTCGTCAATGCTTATACCGCTTTCCCTGTCGGGGCAGAACGGATTAAGAGGACAGTAGGTGCAGTCCTTGTTGCAGGAAGGGTTGAACATATTCTCCGCAGCCTGATCCAGAAGGGCTGCCAGCTTTTTTCTGAACTGGGAGAAAGGCTCTTCTGAATCGGGAATACCTTTAACCTGCTTAAAGCCATCCTGATTTTTGTAGGAGACATAATAGGATGCAACAGCAGCATCTGGCATCACTGAATCAAAATAACTGGCCTCAAGAACTGATGACTCATCCTTGCCTTTGTCAGACATCTTCTGCTGCTGTTCCGCTGTAGGGACAAAGACAGAGAAATCCCGGTCCGAAATGGCATCTTCCACAATATGGGAATAGATAAGAAGCTGCACTGTGGAGAATGTATCTACCTCATCCTGATACTCCGAAATATCTGCCGATTTAAAATCCACCAGCACCACGCTGCCGCAGGTGGTGCGGAACATCATATCAATGTACCCTTCTCCTACTCTGACACTTGGCTTTTCCAGCAGCAGAGCCCCTCCTATAAAGACCTCCAGCCGTATGGATGAGCTGTCACAATCCTTCATGATTTCCTTCATGCAGCGGCAAACAAAGAGAAGATATGTATACAGATCCGAATCTTTAAGCTCCAGGTCTGGATAGGAATGGCACACCTGGTTGAACATACCCCACACATCAAGGCTGTCCAGATATTCTGCAATCTCCTGGTCGCAGGGAAGAGAGCTCAGGTACAATGCAATCTCCTGGGCCAGGACCGGATTTGACATCTTGAATATCCTGATATTCTGCTGTGCAAAGAAAAGCTGACAGAACCGGTGGAATGCATTGCCCTTGGTAAAGTGAACCTCATCCTTAAGCTGTGGAACAGGAGATTGCATGTCGTGTATAAACCGAGCAGGACACCGCATAAAAGGCTCTATCTTAGTGGCACTGGTAAGTTTACTGAGCACATATTCAAGGGGGTCTCCCTCTTTGACACACGGGGCAAACAGAGAGGTATCTGGAGATTCTGCCATATCGGGAGCCGCATTCTCCCACTGAACATTCTTGAAGGTGCGGTAAAACTTATGCTCAAAGTCTTCCATACCGCTGCCTATGACAGTCACTTTCCTGTTTTCCTGCGGGAAGAGGCGCAGGGCATTCTCCACATATTCAGAGACTACAGTTCCTTCGTCATAGAAAGGAACTACAAAAAAGATACGCTCTGCTCCAGCTATGCCTGTACAGAAGCTTTTTTTAAGGTGCTCCTCCTTGGTGCAGCCGTATACAAGCCGGTTGAATTCATCATGCTCATCGGATGTCAAAAGAAGGTTCGGCATCTTGTCCTTAAGGAAAGTATTCTCCTCCAGGTCTGCAAAGTAGATGAAACGGCAGGATGGAATATATTCGCCCATCTTGACCAGCGGAATGCCATCGTCCCATGTGGATATCATAGTCCGCCTGCGTCCTTTAAGGATATTGCGGAAATACTCTGTCAGATCCTTGAGTGAGACATCCAAAGCATTGCCATCTGCATCCCTGAAAACCTGGTTCAGAGAGGACTCATACTCATATAGGCTCTCTTCATCAGATTCCAAGGTCTTAAGAATTGCCTGAAGCTGCCTAAGGTTCTTGGATGGAGACTGCTTTGTGTTCTTTATCCCCGATATTCTTTTAATCCATTCCTTGAATGATGATGGAACAGACTTGAGCTTGTCGTATCTGCTGCCGTCGCTTTTCTCAAGTTTGGCGCTGAACTTCCAGAACTCATCGAAATCAAAGGAAGAATCATAGATCACTTTGTCATCGCTATGGTGCCGGTTGTACCAGCGTATTATTTTACCGGTGTCGCCTGAAAGAACGTAGGAGACAAGGGTAAGCCCCTCCTGAAGCGGAGTGGGCTTCTCGGCCGAAGAAGATGAAACTGGATGGAACCCTATGGAGCCGTAGTAGGAAGTGCATAGAGAAAGGGAGTCGTCTGTTCCAAGAACCAGACAGAAGTCGTCAAGCCTAAGGGAAGGGTCCTTCCTCATAGTCTCAAGTACATGGTTCTTGACAGCAATGTACTGCTCCATGACAGATTCCGACCTCAGGAATCCCACTGTTTTCTCAGGCTGTTCTATCTGAAAGTCCCCGTTCTCATCTTCCTCAAACATAGCACGGCACAGAGCCTGGTTCTTATTCTGATGCTGAAGCACCTCTGCCCCTAATTTCTCCAGAAGCTGCTTTTCCAGCCTGGTGTAGTATTCCCCTGGGATCAGATAGTATTTTTCATTGTCAGAATTGGCAGTTTCATCAATAGCTTCAAGTGCTTTGCGGTAAACTTCGGCACGGAACAGGAAACCTCGGCTCCGCACTGTCTTAAATATTAGACTGCAGTGCTCCCTGGTAAGGCCTGCAGCATGGACCGTGCCATGGAAAGGATACGAGTCCAGAGCCTCGGAATCAAAAGACATCTCGTTAAGGAGTGCAAAGATGGCACTCTTGTAATTCCGGTTATTTCTTTTGAACTTGTCTGGCAGCTCTTCAATCTGGTCCAGAAGACAGAAGAAGTCCTCCTTCATTATGACTGTACCCTTTCCCAGCCCTGATTTCTCAAGGGCTACATCATACAGGGTACAAAGCTTGGGAACAATGACAGAAAGCTTTCCTTCCGCTGCCATCTTCTTCTTTATCGAAAGCCGCACTTTGGCGGCATCATACTTCTTGGGAATAATATACATTTCACTTGAATTATACATTGGGCAGGTGTATAATGCAAGGAGAGGTATAATATGGAAAGCACAATTTTCGGTCTTACCCTGGTTCAGTTCGTCTGTCTTGGGCTGTATGGTTTTTTCATGGGCTTCGAGCGCTCCGGCGTCAGACTCATCAACATGCCCATCATCCCTATCCTCATGCTTTTCATCGACCCGAAGACAGCAATGGGCTATATGCTCCCCATGGTGCTTATCTCCGATATCTTCTCCATAACTTACTACAAACGGAGTGCCGACTGGAATATCCTTAAACGCTCCTTCCCGGGTGCCATATTCGGAATCCTGCTGGGAGCCTTTATCGGCAAGTACCTGTCCAAGCCTGCATTCATGTGCCTGGTGGGAACTATTGTCATAATAAGCCTGTGCTTTATCCTGTATAACGACCTGCAGAAAAAGCATGAGCTGAATCCCAAGGCCACCCTGTTCCTAGGCCTTTTCTTCGCATTCTGCACCGGGCTCTCATCCATGCTGGGCGCTTCCGGCGGGCCTGTGATCCTCTCCTTCCTGCTGCTCCTGAACCTGAGCAAGGAAAAGCTGATCGGGACATCTGCCTACTTCTTCTTCATGGTGAATATCTGCAAGCTGCCCACCTACTTCTTTGCATGGCACAATATCTCCTTCACCACAATACTGGCCGACATAACTTTGATTCCTGTCATGGCACTGGGGCTTATCCTGGGGCTTCTTGTGGTCAAGCACTTTACTTCAAAGTCCTTCAGAATATTCATCATAACTATGTCGTTCCTCTCTGCGGTCTGGTTGATAATCTCGGGAGTGCGGCTCTTCGTCTAAGTGGGGCTTATGTTTGAACTGACTCTGACACAGCTGATTATTCTTGCTGTCTACAGTTTTTCCATGGGTGTGGAACGGGCTGGAATCCGCTCCATAAATATGGTTACCATTCCCACTGTATTCGCCTCGCTGGGTCCTATGGCTGCACTTGGTTATACCCAGCCGGTGGTGGTCATCTCCAACTTTTTCTCGGTGGCCCGGTACTGGCGTGTGGTGGACTGGCATATCATAGGCCGCACCTGGTGGGGAATACCTACAGGAATTCTGGCAGGGTTTGCCATAGGGAGCAATATTTCGACCCATACATTCAAGATTGCGGTGGGAATTATCCTTATTGTAAGCCTGTCCTTTGCATTTATAAACGATATACAGAAGCGCAAACTGAACAACCATGCGCTGTCGGTGGTGCTGGGACTGCTGTTTGCCGCCCTCACCGGGCTGTCGTCCACCTTGGGTGCTGCCGGAGGACCAGTGATCCTGTCCTATATGCTCCTTTTGAACCTGCCAAAGGAACAGCTTATAGGGACATCTGCCTTCTTCTGTTTTCTGGTGGATATAATGAAGCTGCCACTCTACATTCTTATCTGGCACAACATCACCATGGTTACATTCCTGACATCCCTGCTGATGACCCCTGCTATAATCCTGGGCTTTGTCATAGGACTCCGCTTTGTGAAGAAGTTCTCCAACCGGGGCTATCGCCTCTTTATCCTGGCCATCTCGTTTGTATCAGCTATCAGGTTGTTCTTTTAAAATACTGCCTTCCCTCACGCATTGACAGCACCACAATCTCAATTTAGAATAACAGAAAGGCACCAGAATGAAAAAATTAGAAATCGACCTTAAGCTCGAGAAAATTCCCGAGACGATAGAATATATACGTTCAGCACTTGTCAAGCGCAAAGTTGAAAAAAAAGAAATAGCCAGAACCCTGCTTACTGCCGAGGATGTGCTGGCAAAGATGATGGAAAGCGCACCGGAGGGGACTCAGGTATGGGTCTCAGTGGGCGGCCTTTTCGGCAATGTGGATATACGCCTTTCGGCATGGGGAGAGCCTTTTGACAGCAACGACATAGAACAGAATCTTCTTCTGGGCCAGGCCCTGGAGGACGAAGAGGCAAACGATGTCATCCGCCGCATGATTAACAGGCTGTACGAAGACAACCTGCGTATTGTGAACGAGCACGGATACAACAGGGCTGTAATTAGGGCAAAGACTTCCCAGCTCCGCTCCCTTTTCCTTACCCTGCTGGCTTTGGCAGGGGGTATTGCCGCAGGCTTGTTGCTTAAATTACTGCTTCCAGACAATATAGGGAAATTTATTACCAGCAATATTTTCACCCCTGTATACACCATGTTCATGAGCGCCCTTAAAATGATGATAGGCCCGCTGGTATTCTGTTCGGTAGCTTCCAGCATTGCCGACTTCAGCGACCTCAAGGCCCTGGGGAAAATAGCAGGTAAAATAGTCATGTTCTACATGTTCACATCGGTCCTGGCTACGATGGTTGGGTTTTGCGCCCACCACATATTCCCTATCGGCAGCCCCGAGCTGGCCTCGGCTGTGACAGATGCTTCTGCCGATATCATCGCCCGGGGAAAAACCATGAACTTCTCCATAAAAGATACGATTGTGAACATAATCCCACAGAACATAATAAGCCCTTTCCAGAACGCCAATATGCTGCAGATTATATTTTTGGCATTAGTTATGGGCATGGCAGCGGCCGCACTAAGCAAAAAAATGCCCCAGGTCAAGAATACACTGGTGGTGCTTAACAGCCTCTGCATAAAAATTATAACAACTGTAGTGACTTTTATTCCGGTGGTAGTGTTCTGTGCCTTGGCAAAAATGGTTATTTCCATAGACATTTCCCATCTTCTGAATGTCTTTGTATGGGTACCTGTAATATACTTCGGCGATATGCTTATGATATGTGCATATATGATTCTGCTTCTGACTGTCGGCGGCCTTAATCCTATAAAGTTCCTTAAGAAATTCTCCGTTGCCATGGTCACAGCATTCTCCTGCGCTTCCAGCAGTGCAACCCTGCCCACATCTGTCAAACAGGCCGAAGAAATGGGAATATCGAAAAGTGTTTATTCATTTTCGTTGCCGCTGGGTGCCACAATCAATATGGACGGCACCTGTTTATCGCTGATGATAACAACCCTCTTTATGGCCAAGATATTTGGGATTACAGTTACAGGAAGCGTCCTGCTCTCCATATTCATCTCCATCATGGTGCTTTCGGTAGGGGCTCCGGGTGCCCCAGGCTCAGGCCTTATCTGCATGACTGTGCTCATATCCCAGGTCGGCGGCCCGGCAGAAGCTGTGACCCTGGTCATGGGTCTGTATCCTCTGGTTGATATGATGGGCACCTGCACCAATGTTACCGGCGATGCAGTGGGAACCGTAATTGTAGCAAGGCGGACGCAACTCCTTGACTTGGAAAAATACAACAGCTAACCCTCTCCTGCTACCAGCTTATATTTTTATTGACAGTATACAATATATATACATATATTATTCTATAAGTAGGGAGTAATTATGCCTATTGACAAATCAAAACTTACTCGCGAGATATTGGAAAAAGCGGCTCAGTGCGAAACATCCGATGAACTGATCGCCCTGGCAAAGTCAGAAGGCATGGAGCTGACTGTAGAACAAGCAAAGGCTTACCTTGCAGAGCTTCAAGATATAGAGCTGGACGACAAAGAACTTGAGAAAATAGCTGGTGGTTCTTGTCCTATACATCGTTATATGGGATAATATTATTTTGGTTGACAACTGGTATATTTTTATAGTATTTTGTATACAAAGGATATACAAATGGCATCTATTTCAACAAATATAAGATTGGATTCCGAACTGAAAAAAGAATCTGCTGAACTGCTAAAAGGGCTGGGGCTTTCTCTTACTGATGCGGTCAATATGTTTCTACGACAGGTAGTCCTGACAAAGGGATTGCCTTTTGAAATCCGCTACCCTGAACCGAAGTATCTCCCTTCCAGAGCAGAATTGGCACTTGAGGAAGCCCGCAGAATCTCCCACGATCCAAAAGTTAAAAGCTATACAGACATCGATGAACTTTTCAGGGATTTAGACGCATGATATATGCCGTAAAATGGACTCTAACTTTCAAACGGAGTTATAAGCTTGCAAAAAAACGTGGCCTGCCCATTGATGAACTTAAGAAAATTATTGAAAAGCTGAGGACAGACACGCCCCTTCCAGCTAAATATAAAGATCACTCGCTTTCAGGCAGATATGCCGGCCTAAAAGAATGCCATATAAAACCAGATTGGCTCCTTCTCTATCTTAAAGAGACCGATATACTAACTCTAACTTTAGTTGACACAGGTTCCCACGCTGACTTATTTTAGTCAATCCACTGTTGTTCTTCCGACCTCCATACTGCAATTTATCTTTATTTTCCTTGACAGGCATATAAATTATATATTATTTTGAAGTCCAGGAGACATTGGAAAAAGTTGCCGGCGGTGATGCGATCGATGACTGCAAAAGTTTATCAAAACAATACTTTTAACAAATTCAAATAAATCAGGATATACTGAATATGGAATATAGGTGCGAATACCTGATTGTCGGTGGCGGTCTTGCGGGCTGCTCCCTTGGCTATCTGCTCCGGAAATCAGGTGCCGATGTGCTTATTCTGGAGAGACTGGACGCAAAGAAAAAGGACAAGCTTTGTGCAGGCCTTACAGCAGAATATGGCAAGGAAGAGTTTATCTCAATTTTCGGCGAGCCGGTCTGGGAGAGTCTGGCTCCTTTTTCTTCTTTTGGGCTGATAGAACAGTTCGGTGGCAATGAGATCTGCTGGACTGGAAATTTTTTCGAGATGCCACGGAAAGTGATGGACGATGCTGCACTGCAATGCTATCTGGGTTCAGGCGGCAGACTCATAGACCATGCCACAGTCAGGACCATCGATACAGATGCAGGAAAAGCCCGGTGCATTAACTTAAACAGCAGACAGGAATTCGATGTATCATTCTCTAAAATCATAGGCGCAGATGGGGCACTTTCTACAGTGCGCCGTCTCCTGACCGGGAAAAAGCCTGACTGTGCCTTTGCAGTAGAATCTGATGCCCCTTTCTGTGGCGACAAGGGAATCTTATCCTATCTGCCCCATAGTGTCGGATACAACTGGTATCTGCCCAGAGGAAAGGATGCCACTGTGGGCTGCATCTGTTTACATCATGCCGGATATGGCAGTAAAGAAATCACTTCCGTCTGCCTCAAGGAGATGGAGGATTTCTGCCGGAACATGGGGATAACTCCCACCGGAAAGATCCGGGGTGCATTCCTCCCGACAGGGCTCGATGTGCTGCTCAGGTCCGGCAAGCGCTCATACTTTGTGGGAGACGCTGCAGGACTTATCAGCAACATCACAGGTGCCGGCATCCAATATGCGCTGCTTTCTTCTCGCCTTTTAGCCGAGGCCTTCCTGGGAGGCACCCCATACGAGGAAGCTATGCGTCTCATCACAGAGACAGTCCTTAAAATGGCGAAGAATGCAAAAACCATTCAGTTCCTGGAGTGTTTCACAATTTTAGCAAAAGGCACCCCCTGCTCGGTAAACAGCCAAAGGCTGTAACACCGCCAGGGGGGTTATTAGGCCAGACTGCGTTCATTTTTATTGACAACTGTTTAAATTATATACTAATCTATAATTCAGGAGACAACAAATGGACAAATTCGACCTTAATTCCTTAACCAAAGAGCAGATTGTACTTGCCGCTAAGTGCAAGACACCGGAAGAGCTCATAGAGCTTGCCAAGAAAGCAGGCTTTGAACTGACAACAGAACAGGCAAAGGCCTACCTGGATGAGCTTGAGAACGTGGAGCTGGATGAGGCAACATTGAATAAAATTGCTGGTGGAAAATGTGCGGGACAAACAAACAGCTGCGGTTCATGGTATTTAAATCCCTAAAGATAAACTACTTAACACCGTATTTGCTGGGGTTATGAGGCCAGACTGCGTTCATTTTTTATTGACAAATCTTTAAATTATATATTATTTTGAAATTCAGGAGACAGCAAAATGGATAAACTTGACCTTAATTCTTTGACTAAAGAGCAGATTGAACTGGCTTCCCAGTGCAAGACACCAGAAGAACTCATAGAGCTGGCTAAGAAAGCCGGTGTTGAGCTGACTATTGATGAGGCACAGGCCTACCTTGATGAACTGCAGGACGAAGAATTAGATGAGGCTGCTTTAGATAAAGTTGCTGGTGGCAAAGGTGGCAGGGCTACCTGGTTTAACAAGAAAAAGAATAACAGTTGAGACTGCTTTAGATATGTTGCTGGTGGCATAAATTATAATTCAGGAGAAATCTGATGGACAAATTCGACCTTAATTCTTTGACAAAAGAACAGCTTGAACTGGCTTCCCAGTGCAAGACACCGGAAGAACTTATCGAACTGGCTAAGAAATCTGGCGTTGAGCTGACTATTGATGAGGCACAGGTCTACCTGGTTTTCTAAGTTAAAAAAATAAATATGTCAGAGAACAACCTGCTGTTTACCAGAATATATCAAGAATATTACCGACGCGTTTACAACTACGCATTCAGCCGGCTTTTGCGCAGGGAAGATGCAGAAGATGCTGCAGCCGAAGTATTTATTGCCCTGCTGAAAAATATACAGTCTTATGATCCGCAGAAAGGAAGCGTCTCCACATGGGTCAACAGAGTTGCCCACAATGCGGTGGAAGACTACTGCCGCAAGGTCTATCGGCATAAAGAAGTCTTCTCCCCTGCCGACAGCAAAGACGCAGAAAGAGAATGGGAACCTGAGAACGAGGTGAACCAGAGAGTATATTCAATATTGCGGCATCTTTCCGAAGAAGAACGTTCTTTTCTGGCTCTGCGGTATGAAATGAACATGACAAATTCCGAAATCGGAGAACTTATGGGATTAACTCCAGAAGCTGTCAGTCAGCGTTATCACCGTCTGCTGGAAAAATGCAGAAAGGTTCGTATATATAAGTGAAATGGATGAAATAGAAAATATTTTCCAGCAGGCAGATTTCTCATCAGAGAACATAGGCCTTGAGACCAGGATATGGAACCGGATTATGAAGCATTATAAGGAGACAATCGATATGCCTATCGACAAGACAAAAATCACAAAAGAGATGCTGGAGAAAGCTTCCAAGTGCAACAACGCCGAAGAGCTTATGGCTCTGGCAAAAGCTGGTGGCTTTAAGATTACAAAAACAGAAGCCGAGGCCTACCTGGCTGAACTTGAGAATATGGAGCTGGATGAGGCAACCTTGGAAAAAGTTGCCGGCGGTGGGAAGCCTGGCAGCTGTCAAGCTAGAATGTACTCTAGCAATAAATAATGGAAATGACCATTGGAATATAAGTGCGAGTATCTGATTGCAGGTGGTGGTCTTGCAGGCTGCTCCCTAGGTTATCTGCTCCGGAAATCAGGTGCCGATGTGCTGATTCTGGAGAGACTGGACGCAAAGAAAAAGGACAAGCTTTGCGCAGGTCTTACAGGAACCGCGGGACAGAAAGAGTTTGTCTCAATTTTCGGAGAACCGGCCTGGAATAGTCTTGATTTTTTTTCTTATTCGGTGCTGCGGGAGCAGTTGGGTGGCAAAGAGATTTGCAGAACCGGAAAGCTTTTCGGGATAAATCGGAAAGTAATGGACGATGCTGCACTGCAATGCTATCTGGATTCGGGCGGCAGACTCATAGACCATGCCACAGTCAGGACCATCGATACAGATGCAGGAAAAGCCCGGTGCATTAACTTTCAAAAAAAGCAGGAATTTGATGTATATTTCTCTAAAATCATAGGTGCCGATGGAGCACGTTCTACAGTGCGCCGCCTGCTGACAGGAAAAGTGCCTGACTGTGCCTTTGCAGTAGAATCTGATGCCCCTTTCTGTGGCGACAAGGGAATCTTATCCTATCTGTCCCATAGCATCGGTTATTGCTGGTATCTGCCCAGAGAAAAGGATGCCACTGTGGGCTGTGGCTATTACCACTATGACAATAAAAATATCGCTTCCATCTGCATTGAGGAGATGAAGGATTTCTGCCTGCAAATGGGGATAACTCCCACAGGAAAGGTCCGGGGTGCCTTCCTCCCCTCAGGACTCGATGTGCTTCTAAGATTCGGATCAAGCGCATACTTTGTGGGAGACGCCGCCGGACTTATCAAAAACACCTCTGGTGAAGGCATCGTATATGCGCTACTTTCAGCCCGCCTTTTAGCCAAGGCCTTATCGGGCGGCACCCCATACGAAGAAGCCATGGCCCCATACACAGAGGCAATCATTAAAAAGGCGAAGGATGCAAAAAAAATTCAGTTCCTGAAGTGTTTCACAATTTTAGCAAAAGGCACCCCTGCTCGGTAAACAGCCAAAGGCTGTAACACCGCCAGGGGGTGCCTTTTGCTGTCAATTGACACTCTATTTGCTGGGGTTATTAGGCCAGACTGCGTTCATTTTTATTGACAACTGTTTAAATTATATATTAATCTATAATTAAGGAGACGACAAATGGATAAATTTGACCTTAACTCTTTGACTAAAGAGCAGATTGAACTGGCTTCTAAGTGCAAGACACCGGAAGAACTTATCGAACTGGCTAAGAAATCTGGCGTTGAGCTGACTATTGATGAGGCAGAGGCATACCTTAATGAACTACAGGATGCAGAATTGGATGAAACTTCCCTGGATAAAGTTGCTGGTGGGTGCAATCTAAGAGGACAGACAAAATGGAGCCACTCTTCGTAAAACAGCTGGTTGTGAAATCAGATGAAAATATGAATGGGAACTTGAGAGTATATTCTGGAAAAAATTGATAATTTTTTTAAAACCTGTCAATTTTGATAAACAAGGTTCGTATATATAAGAGAGATGGACGAAATAGAAAATCTTTTTAAGCAGTCAGATTTCTCATCAGAGAACATAGGCCTTGAGACCAGGATATGGAACCGGATTATGAAGCATCATAGCGTTGAGCTGACAACAGAACAGGCACAGGCATATCTTGATGAGCTTGAGGATGTGGAGCTGGACAAAGAGACATTGGATAAAGTTGCCGGCGGAGGCCATAACCCCGGTGCCTGCCAGGTTAAAAAATCCCAGAATAAGAGTTGGTCTAATTAATACTAAATCAAAGGAGACAACAAATGGAAAAACTTGATCTTAATTCCTTAACTAAAGAGCAGATTGCACTGGCTTCCAAGTGCCAGACACCTGAGGAACTCATTGAGCTTGCAAAGGAAGCCGGCATTGAGCTGACTATAGAACAGGCACAGGCCTATCTTGATGAGCTTGAGAATATGGAGCTGGACAAAGCGGAATTGGAAAACGTTGCCGGTGGACATGGCAGTCCCTTGGGATTAAAAGGAGCAGGTAAAAAAATAAGTTCAGGCCTGTATGGTAATCGATAGACTAAGGAGATGACAAATGGAAAAACTAAACCTTAATTCCTTGACAAAAGAGCAGATTGAACTGGCTTCCAAGTGCCAGACACCTGAGGAACTCATTGAGCTTGCAAAGAAAGCCGGTGTTGAGCTGACTAAAGAAGAGGCACAGGCCTACCTGGATGAGCTTGAGAATATGGAGCTGGACAAAGAGACTTTGGAAAACGTTGCCGGTGGAGGCAAACATAACACAGAAACGAGTGCAAGAATAAATGCAAAGTTGTATGGCTGATAAAGTTGCCGGCGGTGGCTGCGATAAATCAAGATACTCGCCTTGCACAAACAAAACATGAATAAGATGACGGTACAATACGGGGAGACTGATAAAAATTGAGAGTAAGCACATACGAACTTTTTCTCCCTCTTATCAATGAGAAAGACGAAGAGATAAAAGATAGGACTATTCTGTTCAATGGCCTTTATGGTGCATTGGATATCCTGAAGAAAAAAGATGCCGACAAGGTAAAATCGGGAGATTTTGATAATCTTCCTTTAGCACTCAGGGAAAAGCTTCTGCTGCGGGGACACATCACCTGCAAGACCGGGGAAGATGAGCTGGCCGATCTTAAGCTGATGGGCCGCATATACAGGACTATCATTGCCAGAAGCAGTATAGGACCAGTAATCTTGCCTACTTATGACTGCAACTTCCGCTGCCCCTACTGCTTTGAGCAGCACCGGCTGTGCAAAGGCCAGGAATGGCTGAACCTGAACATGAGCCCGGAAATGATTGAATCTGTGTTCCAGACTCTTAAAGATTATAAGAACAGGGGTTACAAAGTCGGCGGATGCACCCTGTATGGCGGAGAGCCACTCCTGACCAAGAACATGGAGACTATACGCTCAATCTGCCAGCACTGCAAAGATATGGACCTTAAGATAAATGCCATCACCAACGGGTATGAGCTTGAATCTTACATAGACCTGATCAAGGAATTCAAATTCGTAAACCTGCAGATTACCGTGGACGGTGTGAAAGATGTGAACGACAGGATGAGGCTCCACAAGAGCGGCTGCGGCACATATGATAAAATCCTTAAGAATATTGAGCTGGCACTTAAGAATGATATACAGATAAATATGCGTGTCAACATAAACCGTGGGAACCTACATGGCATTAAAGAGCTGGTTGATGATATCAAAGCCCGTGGATTCCTGGAATATAAGAATTACAGATACTATTTCAAAGCCATAAATGATGATGATCATCCCGAGAACAATGTGATGGAGCATGAGATTATAGATGAGCTTCTGAGCATAGGATTCACAATGCGGGATGCTATAGAGCATCAGAGCCAGTACAGTGTCCCTGCAGAGGCGCTGATGGAGCTGCTTAAGAAAGAGAACTACCCGGACTTCAATCCATGCTATTGTGGTTCCGAATCTGGAATGATGGTCATTGATCCAGCTGGAAAAGTGTACCAGTGCTGGGACGTGGTGGCCAAGGAAGATGCTGTTGCAGGATATATAAACCAGGAGACAGGCCAGGCAGTCTGGAACTTTGAGAGGGCTAAATGGAAGACCCGTACAACAGACCTTATGGAAGCCTGCCAGAAATGTCCGTATATATTTACCTGCCGTGGTGGCTGCGGATCAAGAGCCAAGTATAAATATGGCAGTTTCTTCAGGGAATGCTGCGGCGAATTCAAAGAAATATCAGATTTTGTAATCTCCAGGGTATGTGGTGCCGACTGGGAGAAAAACCATCAGGAAGAGCTTACTTTGTCCCTGGCAGGACCTGTCTCCAGGATTTCAGAAGCAGACCGGAAGATTATAATGGAGACCCGGAGCCAGAAGGAGATGATGAATATTCTGGAAAAGACAGGATTTACTTTTAAAAAGGAGAAAGAAAATGACGATTGACAAGTCAAAAATCACCAAAGAGATGCTTGAGAAAGCATCACACTGCGAGACTGCTGAAGAGCTTATAACTCTGGCCAAAACTGAAGGATTTGAAATTACCAAGGCAGAGGCAGAGGCTTACCTGGCTGAGCTTGAGAACTGTGAGCTGGATACGACCGAGCTGGAAAAAATCGCCGGTGGTGGATGCTATATGGTTAAATACTGTACTCAGAATCTGATCTGATTAATATATGCCATTTATTTCTGCCCAAGAGTACCTATCTTACCGATATGATGTTCTGAATGAACCGGCCCTTCTTCCCCTGCCAGATGAACCTTTTACCGCTTTGTGGAAAGAGGCGGCCGGGGAAGATGCCCTGCAGTTTCTTTCAGACACATTCAAGCTCCCTGTAGACCGGTTTCCGCTGTTGCAGCCAGATGCCATTAAAATCTATTTTGCATCTACCGAAGGGGGCAGGATTCCGGTTATCTCCACTGGTTGCCATGATGATTTCTGCTATATGGAGGCACTGTTGGATGACCGCTCTGAAAGCAGGGAACTGCCGCTTACCATCAATGCTTTTACCATGGAGGCAAAGGCACCCCAGCTGCATAATTCCAGATTGATACTGCTGGGGAATGCTCCCTACAGCAATGTTCCAGGTTCGGCATTAGGGCTTGAGGAGGCTGACTGGCTCTGCCGCTCCACTGCCCTGCGACTGGCACACGAATGCACCCACTATGAGACATTGCGCCTTTGGGGAAGTATGCAGAACCATGCCCTGGATGAGATTGCAGCTGATGTCATGGGACAGCTTGCGGCATTCGGCAGCTTTTCTGCACAGCGGCAGCGGCTCTTTTTCGGGCTGGAGGATGAAGGAAAAAGCTGCACCGGCCGCCTGACCTTTTACTGCCGGAAAGTGCTGCCCTGGGAAAGGACAGAAGTATACCAGGCTGTAGACAGAGCTCTGGACATTGCAGAAGCCAAAGTTGCAGAACTCTGCAAAGAAAAGGCATCTAAATATATTATTTTAACAAATTTAATATGCAATAATATAACTAAAAAATAAGGGGAAGAATATGCCGATTGACAAATCAAAAATCACAAAGGAAATGGTTGCTAAAGCATTGGAGTGCGAAACTGTCGACGAGCTGATGGCACTGGCAAAGTCTGAAGGCTTTGAAATCACAAAAGCAGAAGCCGAGGCTTACCTGACCGAGTTGGATGACTTTGAACTTGACGAGAAAGCTCTTGATAATGTGGCAGGAGGAGCACTCTGTTATAGCAACCTGGGAATAGCGGGAGAAAAATGACCTTGATAAAGTGGCAGGAGGAGGAACCTGTTATACAGCTTACTAATGGAGTGCTCAAAGTGTTTTGCGGGCGATTCCCAGGTTGCTGTTTCGGGCGGTGTAAAGTACATTAAAGATCTTAAGGTTGGCAACAAGGAGGAAAATATGCCTATTGACAAGACAAAAATCACAAGAGAGATGCTTGAAAAAGCATTGAAGTGCGAAACTGCAGAAGAGCTGGTTGCACTGGCTAAGACCTATGGTTTCACTCTGACAAAGGAAGAGGCCGAGGCCTACTTGTCCGAGATGGACAACATGGAACTTGATCAGCAAGCACTTGATCAAGTGGCTGGTGGTGGTGGATATGGGTGCGAATCAAATAGTTGTGATAGTTATCATTGTTTTGCAGGCGATTCCGAGGTTGCTGTTCCTGGCGGTGTAAAACTTATCAAAGATCTCAAGGTTGGC
>Ga0079305_1001942_pt1 | contig 21682 bp, 18 predicted proteins | sample LMS_cellobiose_e_FD_79183 | JGI IMG/M metagenome (GOLD analysis project Ga0079305, IMG submission 79183) | Rumen-fistulated moose microbial communities from Alaska, USA - LMS_cellobiose_enrichment | ecosystem: Host-associated > Mammals > Digestive system > Stomach > Rumen fluid ... | reverse complement strand
TCCACGCCGTTTTTCAGCATCAGCGTTGCGGCCGTATGCCTCAACTTGTGCGGAGAGTACCGAGTTGCGTCCAATCCGGCCAGTTTTAGCTTCTTTTCTACCATTTTTTGTACACCACGGACGCTGATCCGCCGGTTATCTCTGCTGATAAAAAGCGCCTGTCTGTCTTCCGGGACAATCTTTTCACTGTCTCTGACTGCCAGATAATCGTCAATCGCTTCGCGGCAGCCGTCACCGAAGTAAATGACACGCTCCTTGTTGCCTTTGCCCAGTACCCGAAGATGGTCCTCATAGATATCCGGAACATTCAGCGAGACCAGCTCGGAAATCCGCAGGCCGCAGGACATAAAGAGCATGAGGATACAGTAGTCGCGCAATGCATACGGTCCGTCGCAGGCAGCCAAAAGCTTTTCACATTCCGATTCCTCGAGATATTTTGGCAGCGACGCCTGACGCTTCGGCATGTCAAGTTCTTGACAAACATTATAGTCAAGCAGATGTCGTTTTGTTGTGAGATAATTGAAAAAAGATTTGACCGAGGATGTACGCCGGCAGCGGCTGGCTGCGGAGAGCGCGTTGGATGAATGGATCATTTCCGGCGAAAAAGACTGATACCGGTAGAGCTCTTCGATACGAATCGCTTTGATGAAATCCAGATCGACATCGGAGATGTCAATTTCATTGAAGGGCGTTTGGGGGTCGACAAGTTTTCTGCGGCGCTTTAAAAAACGGAACAGAATTTTCAAATCCAAGTAATATCCGGTGATGGTACGATCCGAATGCCCGCGCACAGTGGAATGGTATTCAAGAAATTCCATCAAAATATCCGGCGCATCTGTAATTTGGTCTAAATTCATAAAATCGGCTCCTATTGATGTAGAGTCAAAAACTTGAGCTTTAACTTCGCTTAATTTATATTATGCGAACCAAAACGGGGATAAGGGTCAGAGGCCGTTTTTTTTGCCCCTGTGCGAGCATTATAATCCCCCGCCCTGTCTTTGTCAATAGAAAGAGCCGCGGTCTGTTGACCGCAGCTCTTCTTATAGCTCTTCTTCGTCTTCATCGTCCGGGTCGGGTGCGAGGAATTTGGATGGTTTTGTCACCCGGAAGGCGTTGAGTACAGTCGCAATCGCGGCTGCCATATCCACGAAAACCGCAAACCACAAAGTGCAGTAGCCAATGATGCTCAGGAAGATCAGAATCGCCTTGATGCCAAATGCAAAGAGTGCGTTTGTGACAGCGACCTCCCGCATCCGACGGCTGAGGGCGATCGCGTCGGGAATGCCTGCAACCGCCTCCGGCAAAGCAATGGCGTCGGCGTACTTGGACTTGGCCTTCTTGCTCACCCGCACGTCGACGGCTGCGTCGCTGTGCGTTTCAATGCCGTTGGAGTATACATACATGACCTGGCTGCTCTTCGGAGCGCTCAGTTCGCGAACATAGTCCAGCTTCGCAGCGGTGTCGTTTGCAGAGGCCACTTCACTGAAGCCGAGCTCTTCCGCCCTGGCAGCGTCGCCATCCTCGGTCAAAAGCACGCAGCGCTTGATGCTGAGATCTTTGACCTCGGAAAGCAGTGCGCCCGTATCGCCGTTGACATTGGCGGAAATAATAATCTTGCCGATGTATCTGCCGGCGATGATCATATGGAACACCTGACCTTCAGCGCCGGAAGTCTGCGGGAGGCTCGCTCCCCTGCTGATCAGATATTCATCGGTTGCGAGAAGCACCGGCGTTCCGCCGATCTTCAGCTCCACACCGCTGCCCGGGAGTTCCTTGAAGTCGCTGATGACGTCAAGCTTGTATTCCTGATCGTACACAGCGGAAATCGCTTGCGCGAGGGGCTGCTCCGAATTATAGACCGCATGCGCAGCGAAGTTCATAAAGGTATCACGGTCGAGTACATCAGACTGTACCGCCAGGACCTCCGGACAATCCTCGCTGAAGACGCCCGCCTTATCAAAAACGATGGCATTGACGGGACCGGCTTTTTCCATTGCAGCTGCGTTCTGAAATGCAACGCCCTTCCGCGCGCTGCTGCAGAGAGCTACCAGAGCGGTAAGCGGCATGGCCGCAATGATCGAAGCCGGCGTGGAGACGAGAATGATCATGAGCGCCCTGTGGATGGAAACGCGGAACGGAAATGCGGTAAAGAGCGGCACAAGAATGGCGTACAGCACGGCGATGATCATGGCTATGCGCAAAATCAATCCGGCGCTGTCTCCAAGCGTTTTCTCCAACGCCATTTTTGTTGCGTCTTTGTTCTGCATCAGCTCACGCACACGGCTTACGAGCTCCTCGTCCTGGTCGCGGACAAGGGAGAGCGCCGAGGCGCGGGTACGCTTATCTGCATAGGCGATCGCAAGAGCGCAGATCTGATACAGGATGACCATTGCCGCGCTCTCCGCGCCAAAACCGATCACAAAGCCGATTGCAGCGACAAAGACAACAATCAGCGAAGTGGCGAAGTAGTTCCCCTCCTCAACCGAATTGATGGCGTCAAGAATCACATCATAGCCGGCGGCCAGAGCGGCGAGGATACACAGAACAATGCGGAAAAAAGCGGGCATTTTGACGATCAGCGCCACGGCGAAAACCACAACCGCGATCACAAGTCTGATAATCAGTGTGGAATCCATCGCCCCCACTTCCCTGCTGGGATTCTTTGGCGGAGTCTTGACAACGTGCTTTGCACGGTCAGCTTTTTGGCTCACTTATGCCACCTCCTGATTTATCTCTGTCTCTTTTCTGTTCGATCAGGCCTTTCCGTCAGAGCCCAAAACGTTTACGATCTTGTGGGCGACCATGTCCTTCACGGCCTGACGTGCGGGCTTGAGGTACTGGCGGGGGTCAAAATGATCGGGATGCTCGGCAAAATACTTGCGGATCGTCGCGGTCATGGCCAGGCGAATATCGGAATCGATATTGATCTTGCACACGGCCAGCTTCGCGGCCTGACGCAGCTGCTCCTCGGGGATGCCGATGGCGTCTGGCATGTTGCCGCCGTAGGTATTGACGATCTTCACGAACTCCTGAGGGACGGAGGAAGAGCCGTGCAGAACGATCGGGAAGCCGGGCAGGCGCTTGATGCATTCCTCGAGCACGTCGAAGCGCAGCGGGGGCGGGACCAGGATGCCGTCGGCGTTGCGGGTGCACTGGGAGGCCTTAAACTTATAGGCGCCGTGCGAAGTGCCGATCGCGATCGCAAGGGAGTCGCATCCGGTGCGGCTGACAAACTCCTCGACCTCCTCAGGGTGCGTGTAGCTCTCCTTGCCGTGCTCGACAGCCACCTCATCCTCAACGCCGGCCAGTGTTCCCAGCTCGGCCTCAACGACGACGCCGTGATCGTGGGCATACTCGACCACCTGGCGGGTCAGCGCGATGTTATCCTCAAAGGATTTGGACGAAGCGTCGATCATGACGGAGGTAAAGCCGCCGTCGATGCAGGACTTGCAGAGCTCAAAGGTATCGCCGTGGTCAAGATGGAGCGCAACGGGAATCTCGGGATTCTCCGCAATGGCGGCCTCGACCAGCTTCACCAGATAGGTATGGTTGGCGTAGGCGCGGGCCCCCTTGGAAACCTGCAGGATGACCGGGCTCTTCAGCTCGCCCGCCGCTTCGGTGATCCCCTGCACAATTTCCATATTGTTGACATTGAAAGCACCGACTGCGTAGCCGCCGTCATACGCTTTTTTGAACATTTCCTTTGTCGTTACCAGAGGCATTTTTCTGATCTCCCTTGAAAAACATGAATTTTTGTACATTTAGCACATTTACAAAATTGCGTTTCTATTATATCCTCAAAACAAATCATAATCAATAAGCACATTAAACAAAACACAATTTTTTTTCATGAATTGATGGAGGCGTAGTCTTTATGAGTGAGAAGCTGATTGGTTCCTGCATATTCGGACAGTCGGGCGGCCCCACCGCCGTGATCAATGCCAGTGCGTACGGCGTGATCCGCGCGGCGCTGGATGCTGAGGAGATCACAGCGGTATACGGCGCGGCCAACGGAATCAAGGGCGTTTTGAACGACAGACTTTATGTGATGGATGAGGAAGATCCCGAGGAACTCAAGCTTCTGCTGCATACTCCCTCCTCCGAGCTCGGCTCCTGCCGCTACAAGATCGCAGATCCCGACGTCGACGATACCGATTACAAGAGAATTCTGGAGATCTTCAAGAAATACAATGTGCGCTACTTCTTCTATAACGGCGGAAATGACTCCATGGACACCTGCAACAAGATCAGCCGCTATATGGAGTCTGTGGGCTATGAATGCCGTGTCATGGGTGTTCCCAAGACGATCGACAACGATCTGTTCGGCACCGACCACTGCCCCGGCTTTGCCAGCGCCGCCAAGTATATCGCGACCTCCTGCATGGAGATCAACAAAGACGCGAGGGTCTACGACAACGGCATGATCACGGTCGTTGAGATCATGGGCCGCCACGCCGGCTGGCTGGCCGCGAGCGCCGCCCTTGCCACGGAATTCGGCTCCGGACCCGATCTCATCTACCTCCCCGAGTGCGACTTCGATATGGATAAGTTCCTCTCCGATGTGGACCGCGTGTATGAGAAGACCGGCAAGGTTCTTGTCGCGGTCTCCGAGGGCATCCACTATGCCGACGGCAGCTTTGTCTCCGAGGCGAAGACCTCCGCGACCGACGGCTTTGGCCACGCCCAGCTGGGAGGTCTTGCCGCAATGCTGGCGGAGATCATCAAGAACCACACGGGCGCCAAGGTCCGCGGCATCGAGCTGAGCCTTCTGCAGCGCTGCGGTGCACACCTGGCCTCCGCCACCGACATCCGCGAGGCCTGCAGCGCCGGCAAGGAAGCCGTTGAGCAGGCGGTCAAGGGCGTCACCGGCAAAATGGTCGCTTTCAAGCGCGAGACCGTCGACGGCAGGTACAGCTGCAAGATGGAGCTTCTCCCCCTCTCCTCCGTTGCGAACTTCGAGAAGAAGGTCCCCATGGAGTGGATCAACGAGGAGCAGAACGGGATGAAGCCCGCGTTCATCGACTATGTCCTTCCCCTGATCCAGGGCGAACCCGTGCTGCCTCTGCAGTGCTCGCTGCCCCGCTATGCCCGCCTCAAGAAGGTTCTCGCAAAGTAAAAATTTTTTGCTGTATCTGAAACTGCCGCGGCGGCCCGCCGCGGCAGTTTTATGGATTTTATACAGGAGGGAATTGCAAGCGCAGAGGCAATACGCTATAATGTGCATAGTTTACATCGGGAGTTTTTGTCATGATCGAACTGCGCTATCCCTATCCGGGCGTCCTGGCGGACGGACTCTGCAGCTACGGCGGCAGTCAGATGTGGTCTGCCGGCGCAAACATGAGGCAGTGCGGCTGCGGAATCGTAGCGGCCTATGATCTTGTGCGCTATTTAAAAAACGGCCCCAGCCCGGAACGGATGCCTCTTGAGGCCTACAATCGGCGGCTGCGGGAACTCAACAGGCGCTACTTCCCCCTCCTCCCCCGCCTTGGCATCAACGGCATCCTTCTCGTTCTCGGCCTGAACCGACTGCTGAAAAACGAGGGCCTGCCCTACAGGGCAAGATGGATGGCCTCCGGTTCCCTGCTCTGGGACCGCGTGACGCAAATGCTCCTGCGGGATATCCCGGTGATTCTCTCAGTCGGCCCGAATTTTCCTGCGATATGGAAAAAGCATCAGCTGGATTTCTATGTAAGGACACGCGACGGACGGTATCGGAAAGCGACGGCGATCAGCGCGCATTATGTGACGGCCACCGGGATCGACGAGGAGTGGGTCCGGATTTCCTCCTGGGGCAGGATGTACTATATCAATCGCCGTGAATATGCTGATTTCGTCCGAAAACACAGCAATTATTTATTCAGCAACATCGTCTGGGTGGAAAGGTATCGCCACGTATAAAAGGCACGGACAGATGTCCGTGCCTCAATGTGTAGAATGGATAAGTATGCTTATTTTACGCTGAAAAGGATCTCGCCGTAAGAGGGATAGGGCCAGAAGGAGGAAGAGGTGCGGCTCTCCATTTCATCGATCACGCGGCGCAGCTCATCCATTGCCGCGAGGACCATGTCCTTGTAGTATCGGGCGAGCGCCAGGGAATCGCCGCAGTCCCCCGCCGCCTTGACAGCGTCTTCAAGCGCCTGCGTCTTTTTGACGGCTTCCGTAATCAGCGAGCCCAATTTCACCGAAAGCGACATTTCAAAGCTGCAGTCGATGCTGTCGCTGAGCGCTTTCTTGGACAAGGCGCCTTCCGCCAGGGACTTGCTGTACGCACTGACGGCCGGCAGGATATCCTTCCAGGCCATATCCAGCATCGTCAGCGCCTCGATGTGCAATACCTTGCAGTAGTTGTTGAGCTTGATCTCATAGCGCGCGTGGATCTCCTCCTCGGAGTAGACCCTGTGCCGCGTGAACAGTTCAATGTTCTTTTGCGCAAGATAATACGGCGTGCAGTCCGGCGTCGCTTTGAGATTGAGCAGTCCCCTCTTCTCCGCCTCCTTGATCCAGGCGTCATCGTATCCGTTTCCGTTGAAGATGATGCGCTTATGTTCACGTATGACCCTTCGGATCAGCTCGTGCAGCGCGCTTTCAAAGTCGTCCGCTTCCTCCAGAATGTCGGCATATTGGCGCAGGGACTCGGCGACGGCGGTGTTGAGCACCACATTCGGCCCGGAGATGGACTGGGAGGATCCCAGCATGCGGAATTCAAATTTGTTGCCCGTAAAGGCAAAGGGAGAGGTCCGGTTCCGGTCCGTCGTATCCCGCGGGAACTTGGGGAGCACGTGAACGCCGACCTTGATCAGCTCCTTCTCCTTTCCGCCGTAGGGCTCATCCTTTTCGATGGCGTTGAGGATGGCCTCCAGCTCGGAGCCGACATAAATGGAGACAACGGCGGGAGGAGCCTCGTTCGCGCCCAGACGGTGGTCGTTGCTGGCGGAGGCGACGCAGAGGCGGAGCATATCCTGATAGTCGTCCACGGCCTGTATGACGGCGCAGAGGAAAAGGAGAAATTGGGCGTTTTCACTCGGCGTATCGCCCGGCTCGAGAAGATTCACCCCAGTGTTGGTGGAAATGGACCAGTTGTTGTGCTTGCCGCTGCCGTTGACGCCGGCAAAAGGCTTTTCATGCAGCAGACAGACCATGCCGTGTTTTCTGGCGATCTTCTGCATCAGCTCCATCGTGAGCTGATTGTGGTCGGCCGATATGTTTGTGGTCGTAAAGATCGGCGCCAGCTCATGCTGCCCGGGCGCGACCTCGTTGTGCTCGGTCTTGGCCAGCACGCCGAGCTTCCACAGCTCCTCGTTGAGCTCCTTCATGAAAGCGGCCACACGGGGTTTGATCGCGCCGAAGTAGTGGTCCTCCAGTTCCTGTCCCTTGGGAGGACGCGCGCCGAAGAGCGTGCGCCCGGTATACATCAGATCCTTCCGCCTGGTATATGCCTCTTTATCGATCAGGAAATACTCCTGCTCCGGGCCGACGGTCGTCTTCACCGACGTCACATCCGCATTCCCAAAGAGCTTCAGCACGCGCATTCCCTGCCGGTTGATCGCCTCCATGGAGCGCAGCAGCGGCGTCTTCTTGTCCAGAGCCTGACCGCCGTAAGAGCAGAACGCAGTGGGAATGCACAGCACGCCGTCCTTGATAAAGGCGTAAGAGGTGGGATCCCAGGTCGTATAGCCTCTGGCCTCAAAGGTGGCGCGCAGGCCCCCGGAGGGAAAGCTGGAGGCGTCCGGCTCGCCCTGGATCAGCTCCTTGCCGGAGAATTCCATGATCACGCGGCCGCCGTCAACCGGAGAGATGAAGCTGTCATGTTTCTCCGCGGTAATTCCGGTCATCGGCTGGAACCAGTGGGTGAAATGGGTCGCGCCTTTTTCGATGGCCCAGTCCTTCATGGCGTTTGCCACAACGACCGCAGCCTCGCTGTTCAGGCGCTTTCCGTCCTGAATGGAGCGCTGCACCTGATTGAACACTTCCCTCGGAAGACGTTCCCGCATGACGGAATCATTGAATACCATGGAGCCGAACAACTCGCTGACCGCGTTCATGAAACATACCTCGCTTTCTGCGTTTCATTGAATCAAAACAACGGCAGAGGGGCCATACAACTGCTGCACGACGCCTTTGCCGTTCCAATGATGTACGGATTATATGACAGGACGCACAATTTGTCAATATCATTTTTGTAGATAATCCCATATGATAGGCATTGCGTATGGGAGCTGTCGGGTTTTGGATATGAAAACGAAACAGTCTGCCAGGCCGGACGGCCGGGCAGACTGCTTTCCTTATTTCAGCATTTCCTCGATCATGGCCTTCGGCTGCACGCCGACAGAGGCGGTTTTCAGCTGTCCGCCCTGAAAAACCATCAGAGTCGGAATGCTCGCAATGCCGTATTTCGCGGCGAGCTCGGGCTCTTCATCCACGTCGACCTTGCCGACCTTGATCACACCCTCCTGCTCCTCGGCGATCTTCTCAATCGTGGGAGCCAGCATCTTGCAGGGCCCGCACCACGTCGCCCAAAAATCAACAAGGACGGGAAGCTCGGATTTGAGCACCTCTTCCTCAAAATTCTTTTCGGTCAATACAATTTCTGCCATATTTCTTTCTCCTTTCTGTATTTTGCGTGTGGACAGCGCGGAGCAAGGCCCCGCCGTGCTGTTTTATGGACACATAGTACCATGAGTTTCGTATGATTTCAAGCAGATAGCATGCAGCAGAACAAGATATTCTTGAATTGAAACCATAATAATGTTATGATATCAGCACCTCAATGTTGGGAGAATCAAGATGGAAGAACAAAAGATCATAAAGAAAAATCTGATCATGTTCCCGCTCGGGACGGTCGGCCGGGACATGATGTACGCTCTCGTCACAAATTACCTCTATACCTTTGTTCTCTTTACGCACCAGCTGACGGCCGCCCAGCTGTCTGCGATCGCCGGCATCATGGTGGCCGCGCGCATTTTTGACGCTTTGAACGATCCGGTCATGGGCAACATCATCGAGCGCACGCGCGGCAAATGGGGCAAGTTCAAGCCCTGGCTCGTGATCGGCATCCTCTCTACCTCTCTCGTCGTCTATCTGGCCTTCAATGTGAAGCTTCAGGGCTGGAGCTTCGTCTGGTTCTTCGGCCTGATCTACTTCCTGTACAGCATTACCTATACCATGCATGACATTTCCTATTGGGGCATGGTGCCGGCCTTGAGCTCAGACGCCAACACCCGCAACCAGTACACCTCCCGCGCAACGCTGTTTGCCGGGATCGGCGGTACGCTGGCGGGCGCCTTCATTCCCATGCTCACCACCGGCAGCTCTGCCATCGGCGGAAACGCGGTCACGGCCTACGGCACGATCGCGCTGTTCATTGCGCTCCTCGGTCCCCTCTTCCTCGCCTTCACCGTCTTCGGCGTAAAGGAGCAGCGCAATTACAATGACGACCCCGTGCCTCCCGTGAGCTTCAAAAAGATCTTCGGCACCATTGCCGGAAACGATCAGCTGCTCTGGATCTCGCTGATCTTTCTCGTCCAGCAGATCGGCAACGGCATCGTCCTTTCCGGTGTGGGCTCCTTCTTCATCTACTTTGAGTTCGGCTACGAGGGCGGACTGTATACCATCTTCAATACCGTCGGCATGGCGGTCACGGCGCTCTTGATGATATTCTACCCCGCCATCTCGCGTAAAATTCAGCGCAAGCCGCTGATGAAGCGCCTGATGCTGATCTCCCTGCTCGGCTACGTCATCATGCTGGGCGCAGGCCTGCTGCTCCCCACCGCGAGCGCGGCGCTTCTCGGACTGGACCTGAAATTTGTGCTGATCACGCTCGGCTATATGCTGGCAAACTTCGGACAGTACGGATTCTATCTGATCATGATGATCTCCATCATGAACACGGTTGAGTACAACGAATACAAGCACGGCACCCGCGATGAAGGGATCGTCTCCTCGCTCCGTCCCTTCCTCACAAAGCTCGCCTCTGCGCTGACCGTCGTGATCGCGACAGCGACCTACCTGATCTGCGGTGTGACCCGCTACACCAACCAGATCTCCTCTCTGGAGAACTCTGCCGCGGCCGGAAGCATCAGCGATGTGGAAAAGCTCAGCGCGATCCAGACTCTGCTCGGCGGCGTGGAGCACAGGCAGTCGCTCGGTCTGCTGCTCTGCATCACCGTACTCCCCTGCCTGCTGATGTTCCTTTCCCACCTTCTGTATCAGAAGCACTACCAGCTCGACGAGCCGGAGTATGAGCGCATCTGCGAAGAGCTTTCCTCCCGCGCGGCCGCACACGAGTCATGATCAGCATCACCAAGGCGGCGCTTCGTTTTGCGGCCCCTTTCCCCGATATCGAACGCTATGAACGCTTTCTCTTTATCGGTCCGCATCCGGACGACATTGAGATCGGGGCCGGCGCCACGGCGGCGAAGCTTGCAGCGCGGGGAAAACAGCTCTGCTTTCTCGTCTGCACCGACGGGCGCTACGGCTCCGGCAACGCCCCCGCCGACATGCGCGGCGCGGAGCTTGCCCGCCTGCGCGAGCGTGAGGCGCGAAAGTCCGCCGCTGAGCTCGGTGTACACGACGTCCGATTTCTCGGATTGTGTGACGGCGGCTTCTATGACTGTGACGCGCTCGTGCGTGAGATTGCGCTGCTCGTCGGCAGCTTTCAGCCCCAGGTCATCTTTGCCCCGGATCCCTGCGTGAGCAGCGAATGCCACATCGACCACCTGAACGTCGGCAATGCCGCCCGCCGCATCGCCTGCTTCGCGCCCTACGGCGACGTCATGGAGCAATACGGTGCTGCGGCGGCTCCGGTCGAGGCGCTGGCGTACTATATGAGCGCCCGCACAAATCGCTTCGTGAAGACGAGCGGGTACTTTGAAACACAGCTGCGGTCGATTTTCTCCTGCCATCTCAGCCAGTTTCCGCCCGACGCGCCGGAGACAAAGGCTCTGCGCATGTATCTGCGCCTGCGTGCGCTCGACTTCGGGCTGCGCTCCGGCAAGGGCTGTGCCGAGGGCTTTCGTGTCCTTGGCCCAACGCATATGCACTGCCTCCCGGAGGCAGGACTTTAAAAAACCACTCCATCTCATTTTGAGATGGAGTGGTTTTTATTAGATTAATCCGATCTTCATTAGAAACTAAAAAGCGGTTGAATTATATTACTCTGAATCATTATCAGTTAAAACAGAAATAGACTTTTTAACTGTAGATTTAGCAGGTGTCTTTAAAGCTTTCTGGACCTTTTTCTTCGCGTCCGCTGCTTTCTCATCGTCAAGAATATCACGCTTGATTACTTCATCGAGCAGAATTTTCTGAATTTCTTCATTTGATACTTTGGTGTCCGATGACATTTTTCGTAGAGAACGCCGAATAGTGTCAAGAACTGTATCAGAAAGGATAATATGCGCAAGGGTAAAGCGGTTGACAATCTGTTGCTGATTATGGAATTCATCTAGGGCTGACTTATTCCCTTTCGTCATAGCCTCGCGGGTAAGATAATACAGGGTCTCAAGATCTGCCTGTTTCTTCACGCTGATTTTGGAAAAGTTAAATTGATAAACAAGATCTGCACTAACAGGCTTACCAAATGAAATATTGTAAACCCTCCAGTCTGCACCATTCGTAAGAATAACCCATTCAACGCCGGAATTTGAACCATAGTCAACTGCTTGTTTGATATGTTGATCCTTAAGATCCAATCCGGCGGCTTTTGCTTCGATCAAAAGCTTTGGAACACCATTCAATTTGATTGCTAGATCTACATAGGTTTTCTTAATTGCATATTCCGATGTAATCTCTAAAAATTTGTCATAGCCAAAAACATCTGAAAGGATATCCAAAATAATGGTAACTGTATCGCTTTCATTAATATCTTTTGCTTGAGCCTTTGCTACAATGGGCTGAAATTTCTTTACGCCGCTGATCAATCGATCTTTTACCTTGACAGGAATGGTGACCATATCTTTTCCTCCTTTTTTTCTTTTGACTAATTCACTACACCATTATTTACCATATAACGTTTTGCTATTTGCCGTCCATAGAAGGACGGCAAGTAGTAATAGCTTATAAAAATGATCCAATTAAACAAGTGTATCGAAGCGGTTCATTCCGCGGTATAGTTGTCAAAGTAGCCCTGGATATAGACGATGGGCGTTCCCTTGTCGCCGCTGCCGGAGGTGAGGTCGCAGAGCGATCCGATCAGATCGGTCAGCCTTCTGGGCGTGGTGCCCTCGGAGACCATCTTCCCGACCAGATCGTCGTCCTTCTTCCGGATCTCCTTCTTGATCGCGTCGCGCAGCGCCTCGCCGGACAGCTGTGCAAAGTCGTTGTCCGCCAGATACTTGAGCTTCAGCTCGTTGGGCGTTCCCTCGAGCCCGGGAGTGTAGGCGGGAGAAACGACAGGGTCGGCGAGCTCCCAGATCTTTCCGACCGGGTCCTTGAAGGCGCCGTCGCCGTAGATCATGACCTCCACGTGCTTGCCGGTCTTTGCAAGCAGCTCCGCCTGGATATCGAGCACCAGCGACTGACAGTCACGCGGGAAGAGCTTGACCTTGTCCTCGGTGGCCTTGTTGGAGCCCAGCAGGCCATATTTTTCATTGCAGCCGCTGCCGTTGACCGGGGCATCCATGATCTCGTCCAGCCCGAAGACCCGCTCGCCGCCCGCGGCCTTCAGCAGTCGCTTCGTGCGCTCGCGGGTGTGGATATCGCAGCAGATGACATTCTTCGTGTGGCTGAGGATCTCGCGGGGATCGTTTGCAAACAGCAGCTCCGCCTCCGCACCGCAGCCCTCGATCAGCTCCGCATAGTAGTCCACATAGTCGACGCCGGTGAAGCGGTGCTTGCTCCAGCCAAAGAGCTCTCTGTACTTCTCCAGCGTGAGGACGTCCCGGTATGGGTCGACCCCTTTTTCATCCATGAGGTCCCAGTCGATCAGATGATTGCCCACCTCATCGGAGGGATAGGAAAGCATCAGCACGATCTTCTTCGCCCCCATGGCGATGCCGCGCAGACAGATGGCAAAGCGGTTGCGGCTGAGGATCGGAAAGATCACGCCCACGGTCTCGCCGCCGAGCTTATTGCGCACGTCGACAGCAATATCCTCCACGGTGGCATAGTTGCCCTGCGCTCTTGCCACGATGGCCTCCGTCATTGCAACAATGTCGCGGTCGCGAACGGCGAAGCCCTCCTGGGCCGACGCCTCGAGCACGCAGTCCACGACGATATTTCTAAGATCATCGCCTTCCCGAATGATCGGGGCGCGGATCCCTCTTGATACGGTTCCAAGCATGCGACTCATTGTGAGCACCTCATCTGCATTTTTTTACAGCAGTACTATACTACGCTTTTTCACAAATGTAAAACAAAAAATCCCTCTCTTTTCGAAAAGGGAAAAGAGAGGGCAGAATCGGATTCAGCGATCGAAGGCCGGATTCACCGCGTAGATATTCCTCTGGTCCATTTTGTCCAGGGCGAGGCGCAGCCCTTCGCCGAAACGCTGGTAGTGCACGACCTCGCGCTCGCGCAGGAAGCGGATCACCTGATTGACGTCGGGGTCGTCGCTCAGACGCAGGATGTTGTCGTAGGTCACGCGCGCCTTCTGCTCCGCCGCCAGGTCCTCGTTCAGATCCGCGATGACGTCGCCCTTGACCTCGATCGTGGCCGCGCTCCAGGGGAAGCCGGAGGCAAAGGTGGGATAAACGCCGGCGGTGTGGTCGACAAAATAGGTGTCGAAGCCTGCGGCCTTGATCTCCTCGGGCGTCATCTTCCTCGTCAGCTGGTGCAGGATGGCGGCGACCATCTCCAGATGCCCGAGCTCCTCCGTTCCGATATCGGTCAAAAGCCCTTTCAGCTCCGGATACGGCATGGAGTATCGCTGGCTGAGATAGCGCATGGACGCTCCGAGCTCGCCGTCCGGACCGCCGTATTGACTTACGATGAACTTCGCAAGCGCCGGATTGGGGTTCTTGATCTTTACGGGAAACTGCAGCTTCTTTTCATAGATAAACATGGCTCACACCTCCATTCTGGGCCTGTAGTCCCAGGGCCAGGGATCGTTCAGCCATGCGTATTCGTCCATGCCCAGCATATCGCTCTGAGAGATGACGCCGCAGCGCTGCACATAGCGCTCCCGCGCCTCTTGTTTCAGCGCCAGAAAGGTCTGGTACATTGCAAAGGCCTCTCTGTCATCCTTGTGGGTGTCCAAATACAGCTCCAGCTCATCCGTGACAAAGTCGATTGCCATCATCTCATTGAGCGGCGTGGAGCTCAGCTCGTTGTTGACGATATTCATAAACGGCAGGTCGAGCCCCGGGAAGAGGGTCCCGCGGGCCAGCGCCTCGCCGGTGTCATAATTGGGGCTTGCAGAGTCCTGCATGGGAACATACGCCGCAGCCAGGACCGCTGGATCCGGAAGACTGCCGTATCTGTATGCGCGATCTCTTTCGTTGTTGTTCACGCTCATTCCTCCCGTGTTGGATTGAGGTCATCCTCAAGCCATTGTATGCGAAAGGAATAAAAATGCCAGCGGGCAGGAGCGAGGTCCTGCCCGCCGGCGTTGCCGCTTGTGTTATCGGATCATGCCCGCAAAGTCCTCTTCACTCAGAATGGGGACGCCGAGGCTCTCCGCCTTTGTCAGCTTGCTGCCCGCGTTCTCCCCCGCCAGCACATAGCTCGTTTTCTTTGACACAGAGGAGGAGGTTTTTCCGCCGAAGCTCTCGATGATCGCGGACGCCTCGTCGCGGGTATAGGTCCCCAGCGTGCCTGTCAGGACAAAGACCAGCCCCTCGAAGCGGGTGTCCAGCTTCTCCTCGTGGCTGGAAAAGTCAAGACCGGCTTTGCGCAGCAGCCGGATCTGGTGCTGGGACTGCGGATTATGGAACCATTCGAGGAGAAAATCCGCCGTGATCGCACCGATATCCGGGATGGCGGTGAGCGTTTCTCTGTCCGCCTCCATCAGCTCGTCGAGATCGGAGAAGCGCGAAGCGAGGACCCTGGCGGCCTTCTGCCCCACCTGCCGGATGCCAAAGGCGCACAGGAGCCGCGCGAGCCCGGCCTTCCGGCTCTGATCGATCGCCGCGATGAGCTTGGCGGCGGATCGCTCGCCCATGCGGGCCTGCCGGGTCAGCAGTTGCTCGTCGAGATAGTAGAGGTCCGCCGCGGAATTGACAAGTCCGGCGTTGATAAGACTTTCGCACACGGAGCTGCCGAGACCGTCGATATCCATGGCCTCCTTTGAGGCAAAGTGTGTAAGGTTGCGCAGGCGCTGGGCGGGACACTCCGGGCTCGTGCAGCGAAGCGCGGCCCCGTCCTCATCCCGCACCACGGGCGAGCCGCATTCCGGGCAGTATTCCGGCAGGCGGAAGGGCTGTGCGTCCTCCGGGCGCTTGCTGCGGTTGACCGAGAGGACCTCGGGGATGATCTCCCCCGCCTTCTGCAGCAGGACCGTGTCCCCGATGCGCAGGTCCAGCCGGTCGATGTTGTCCTGATTGTGGAGCGTCGCCGCGGATACCGTCGTGCCCGCGAGGCGCACCGGCTCGACCAGCACCTTCGGCGTCAAAACGCCTGTCCTGCCGACCTGGACGACGATATCCGTCACCCGGCTCTCCTTTTTCTCGGGCGGGTATTTGTACGCCACGGCCCAGCGCGGGGCCTTGGCGGTACTGCCGAGAGATGCGCGCTGCGCGAGGGAATTGATCTTGATGACGGCGCCGTCCATATCGAAGGGGAAGCCGTCCCGATGCTCGCCCAGCCACTCGATGCGCTCCACGCAGTCCCGGATATCGTCGTAGTGCGAGTAATTGACGACGGGAAAGCCCATGTCCCGCATGGCGTCGAGCGTCCCGGCATGGGTGGTGAACGGCTCGCCGGAAGTATACTGCAGATTGAAGCAGATGATATCCAGTTTCCTCGACGCGGCGACCTTGGGGTCGAGCTGCCGCATGGAGCCCGCCGCGGCGTTGCGGGGATTGGCAAGCAGCGGCTCTCCGTTTTTCTCCCGCTCGCGGTTGAGCTCCTCAAACACGGACCTTGCCATGTAGACCTCGCCGCGCACGATGAGCCGCTCCGGGGCGTTTTCAATGCGCAGGGGCAGCGAGCGGACCGTCCGGAGATTCTCGGTCACGTTCTCCCCCGTCACGCCGTCCCCTCGCGTCGCGCCGCGGACGAACACGCCGTTTTCATACTCCAGAGACATGGACAGTCCGTCGATCTTCGGCTCCACAACATAATCGTGCGCGCCGTCGATCAGATTGTCCATGCGCTCGCCGAAGGCGAAGAGCTCGTCATAGGAAAACACGTCCGTCAGGCTCTCCAGCGGGACCTGGTGCCGCACCTGCTCGAACTGAGAGAGGGCCTCGCCCCCCACGCGCTGCGTGGGAGAGTCCGGCGTGATCAGCTCGGGGTGCTCAGCCTCCAGGGCCTTGAGCCTGTTCATCAGCATGTCGTATTCGTAATCAGAGATCTCCGGCGCATCCAGCACATAATACAGCTTGTTGTGCCGCTCCAGCTCTCTCCGCAATCCGATGATCTCCTTTTGGACGTCCATCCTTTGTGCTCCTTCACTCTCATTGAAGATTCAAATATGTGTCCGGGACCTGCCCGACCACAACCGTATCCGCGATCAGGACCTCTGTGACCACCTGTGTGCTTTCCGTTCCCCAGGGAATGAGCACATCGATATCCACGATGACCCTCAGTCCGATCTGGTACTTGGTCTGGTTGATCCCGGCTGTGACGACCTGGTTTTGAAACTCGACCCGCGAAGAGGTCAGCATCATGATCTCGACCGGAACGGCGGGCCCGCGTCCCATGAGCAGGCTCACGCCGCTCAGGTTCCCCACCGGGATGTGTACATGGAGCGTCCGGCTGTCCGCCTCTCCGATCACCTGCTCCAGGATCTCTGCGGACAGTGCGTTGACGCGCGCCATATTGCTGCTGATCGCCGTGACCTCGCCGCGCTCGTTCTTTTCGATCCCGACAAAGTAGTTCGGGTCAAAATCCCCCTCCTGCATGAGCTCTGCCACAACGCGGTTGATCTCCGCGGTCACGATATCCCGCGCATCCGAGACGGCGATCTGTGAGGAGAGGTCCTTCAAAAACGCCGCGGAGAGCGCAAGAAAGAGCAGGAGGATAAAGAGCGCCAGAAGAAGCTGCAGGCCCAGCGTCGGCCGCCTGGGCGCGCTTTCTCCCTCCTCCCGGCTTGGGTGGATGTATCGGGACGCCTTGCGGCGCGGAACTTTGAAATACATGGAGCCACCTCCCCATGTATTCTATGCGTCATGCCTCGTCCAACATGGCACTGACCGCCATCATTACGCCGAGTTTCCCGGATTCGTAGGTAAGCCCCCCCTGCAGGTAGACCGTGTAGGGCTCGCGCATGGGCCCGTCCGCGGAGAGCTCTATGGAGGCGCCCTGGATAAAAGCGCCGGCGGCCATGATGACCGGACAGTCATAGCCCGGCATCGCCCAGGGCTCGGGCGTGACATAGGAATCCACAGGCGCGCCTGCCTGGATCCCGCGGCAAAATCGTTTCATCCTCTCCGGATCGCCCAGCTTCACCATCTGAATGATGTCGGAGCGCGGCTCGTCGACGCCGGGAGAACTCTCGATCCCGAGCTTTTCCATCATAGCCGCGCAGAAAACGGCGGTTTTCAGTGCCTGCGCCACGACATGCGGCGCCAGAAAGAGGCCCTGAAAGAGCTGGCGGTTTGTTCCGAGCGTGGCTCCGCACTCTCCGCCGATCCCGGGCGTCGTCAGGCGCATGGCGGCGCGCTCAACGAGCTCTGCCCTTCCCGCGACATATCCGCCCGTCGGGGCGAGGCCCCCGCCCGGATTCTTGATCAGGGAGCCCGCGATGAGGTCCGCCCCCACCTGGGTGGGCTCCAGGGCCTCGGTAAACTCGCCGTAGCAGTTGTCCACCAGGATCCGGGCGGCGGGATTAACTTCATGTACGATGCCGCAGATCCTGCCGATCTCCTCTACGGACAGCGCCCTGCGGTCCTCGTAGCCCCTCGAGCGCTGGATCAGCACGCCGCTTACGGCGCTGTCCGCCGCGGCCTTTCGGATCGCCGCATCGTCCGGCCCGCCGTCGGGAGCAAGATCGAGCTCCCTGTAGCCGATCCCATAGAAGCGCAGCGACCCAAAGCCGCTGCCGCCGATGCCGATCGTGCTGCGGAGCGTGTCATAGGGCGTGCCGGTAACGGACAAGAGGGTCTCCCCGGGGCGGCAGAGCGCAAAGAGCGCGGCGGTGAGGGCGTGCGTGCCATTGACAAAGCCGACGCGCACCAGAGCCGCCTCCGCGCCGAAGACCTGCGCATAGAGCTTATCCAGGGTCTCTCTGCCCAGGTCGTCATAGCCGTAGCCGCTGCTCCCCGCAAAGCAGCTGTCGGAGACGCGCTGCTCCTGGAAGGCCTCCATGACGCGGCGGGTATTGAGCTGCGCGGTCCGATCGATCGCAAGAAAGCGATCGCGGCAGGCCCTCTCCGCCTGCTCGGCCAGGACGTATACTTCCTCTCGAATATCCGAAATCCTCATCTATTCAAGCTCCATAACCAATTTCTTAAAGTAGTTTCCCCGCTCTTCAAAATTCTTAAAGCGGTCAAAGGAGGCGCAGGCCGGGGACAAAAGCACGATATCCCCGCTTTCGGCGGAGCGTGCGGCGGCGTGCACCGCGTCCTCAAAGCCGGACACGCAGGCGATTTCCAGGTCCGACTGCGCATAGAACGACGAGTTCAAAATCGCATCGCGGATTTTCTCCGCCGTGTTCCCCGTGAGAAAAACGCGCTTGGCGCATTTGCACAGCTCGTCGCCGAGACTGTCAAAGGGGATGTGCTTATCGTAACCGCCGGCGATCACGATGGGCTTGACCTTGAGCGCGTGGAGACCGGCGATGGTGCGGGAGGGGCTGGACCCGATGGAATCGTTGATATAGGTGACCCCGCGGAGCTCTCTCACCTGCTCCAGGCGGTGAGCAACGCCCCCGAAGGTCATGGCTACCCGTCGGCAGAGATCTGCGCTCACAAAGCCTCTGACGGCTTCGAAGGCCGCGAGATAGTTGAGCAGGTTGTGTCTGCCCGGCAGACGGATCTCCTCCGCGCTCATGATGGCCTCGCACTCGCCGTCGGAGACCCGGTACAGGATGCCGTCCTTACAAAGCGTGCCCTCCCCGACAGGCGACCGATCGGAAAAATAGGCCACTTTGCTCCGGGCCGACGCGCGGTAATAGGCCGTGTGTTCGTCATCGTAATTCAGCACCAGCTTATCCTCCGGCCCCTGCTGCGCATAAATGGCGCGCTTGGCGTCGATATAATCCTGATAGTCGAGGTGCTTATCCAGATGATTGGGAGAGATGTTGGTGATGACCGCCACATCCGGCCTGCAGCGCATGCTGTGCAGCTGAAAGGAGCTCAGCTCCAGCACCGCCATGTCGCCTTCCCGGATCTGAGGGACCTCACACAGCAGCGGATGGCCGATGTTCCCCCCGAGATGAACGCGATAGCCCGCAGCCTTCAAAAGCTCGGAAATGATGGTGGTCGTCGTGGTCTTGCCGTCGCTTCCCGTCACCGCGAAAATGCGGCAGGGACACAGCGAAAAGAAGGCCTCCATCTCCGAGGTGACAAGGCTTCCGCGGGCCCTGGCGGCCTCCAGATGCGCTTCAAAGGGCATGAGCCCAGGGGTACGGAAGATCAGATCCTGATCGAGCCCCTCAAGGTAATCCTCGCCGAGCCTGAGCTTTGCCCCGAGCGCGCGGAGACGGCGTCCCTCCTCCCCCATCTGCTCCTCGCTTCGCCTGTCGCAGGCGGTGACGTCGCAGCCGCTGCGGCACAAAAGCTCAATGAGCGGCGTGTTGCTGACGCCGATCCCGAGGACGGCAATGCGCTTGCCGCGGAGGCTGTCCACATATTCCTGCAAGGTCAAAACGATCGCCCCATTTCAAACTTCTAACTGTTTTATTATATAGCGGTCCCGCCCGCTTTACAAGAAAATTTGTTGACTTGCCGCCCCAAAGTGGATAGAATACGGAGTTGTGAGCAGGTCGAACGACCGCGGGCATCAGGCGAAAGCCTGTGCGTGAGGAAAGTCCGGGCTCCACAGGGCAAGGATAACGGGTAACGCCCGCCAGGGGTGACCCTCGGACAAGTGCAACAGAAATAGACTGCCGCGCTTTTTGGCGCGGTGATGGTGGAAAGGCGGGGTAAGAGCCCACCCGTCGCGTGGAGACACGTGGACGCTGTAAACTCTATCCGGAGCAACCCCGTGGTACGAGGACGTCAAGGCCGGCCCGGCCGTCCTCAGGAGGTGGCTTGAGCCTGTCGGCAACGGCAGGCCTAGATAGATGGTCGTTTCAGACAGAACCCGGCTTACAGACCTGCTCATATGCAAAGACAGCGGAGCATATGCATCCGCTGTCTCAAGCTGTCGACAAAGTGTCGACAGCTTGAGCAGCAAAAATGGGAACTTCGAAAAGTTCCCATTTTTGTATGATTGAACGTGAAGAGGGGAATCCCATCCCCTCTTCACAATCTCCCCATGCGCGTCGAAACGGATGCGCATGGGTTTGTCTGCAGTCAGAGACAGCGGATGCATTTCATCCGCTGTCTCTATATCTTTGTCCGCTCAAAGCTCCAGTTCCTTTTCGTATTCTGCCAGGAAGGAGCGGTACTCTTCGATATCGCCGGTGAATGTATACTTGTGCTGCGGCGCGGGGAAGCTCCCCTCTTTGACCTCCCGGATGTAATCGATCATCCCCTGCGTGGCTATTTCGCCGATATCGCAGTATTTCTTGGCAAATTTCGGCGTGAAATTTTTGTACATCCCCAGCGCGTCGGCCGCCAAAAGCACCTGTCCGTCGCAGTCGCCTCCGGCGCCGATGCCGTAGACGGGGATCGGCAGGATCTTGTGGACGAAGGCGCAGACCTCCTCCGGCACGCCCTCCAGCAGCACGGTTCTCGCTCCGGCCTTGTAGACCGCGACGGCGTCCTCGATGACGGCCTTTGCCGTCTCGGTGTTTTTCCCCTGGACCTTGAAGCCGCCCATCGCAGCCGAACTCTGCGGTGTGAGACCGATGTGGCCGAAAACGACGATACCGGCTTTGCTGATCGCTTCGATCTTGTCCGCGACCGCGACGCCGCCCTCGAGCTTCACGGCGTCGACGCCGCCCTCTTTCATAAAGCGCACGGCGTTTCGGACCGCGTCCTCCGTGCTGGCGTGATAGGAGCCGAAGGGCATGTCTCCGATGATGTAGGTGTTGGGCGCACCGCGCCGGACCGCCTGACAGTGGACGATGGACATGTCCATTGTGACCGGTATGGTCCCCTCATAGCCATAGACGATCATCCCCATGGAATCTCCCACGAGGATCATATCCATGCCGGCCGCCTCCGCGTAGGAGGCGAAGCAGGAATCGTACATGACCATCCATACGGCCTGTTCCCCATTTTCTTTCATTTTCTGCAGATCCAGGATCGTTTTCTTCTTAGCCATAGCTTCTCCTCCGTTATTTTTTATGAAAAGCAGCCGGTACCGCCTGATCGGCAGTACCGGCTGTGCATTACTCCGCGTCTTCCCAGTTGTGCCAGACGTTCTGCACGTCGTCGTTGTCCTCGAACATGTCGAGCATCTTCTGCATGTTCCTGACATCGTCCTCGTTCGTGAGCTTGATGTAGCCGTTCTGCGGCAGCATCTCCACCTGTGC
>Ga0079305_1001938_pt1 | contig 21742 bp, 24 predicted proteins | sample LMS_cellobiose_e_FD_79183 | JGI IMG/M metagenome (GOLD analysis project Ga0079305, IMG submission 79183) | Rumen-fistulated moose microbial communities from Alaska, USA - LMS_cellobiose_enrichment | ecosystem: Host-associated > Mammals > Digestive system > Stomach > Rumen fluid ... | reverse complement strand
GGGGGACGCAGCCGCGGGCAGACGGACTTTCTGCACAGACTTTTGCAAACCGCTATCGCACCGTCGCTGCGCTCTCGAGGCGGGATGGACTGCGCACGCGCATCACAAAACGGGACGGTCTGCATTTCCTGATGCGCCCGCTGTGGCGGCGAAAGGGATTATGGATTGGCGCGATATGCGCCCTTGGATTGTTTTGGATGCTGGCCGGACGGCTTTGGGTTATCACAGTCAGCGGATGTGTTACGATCGATGAAGCGGCGCTGCTATCCGAGCTTGCGCAGCACGGGATGCGCATAGGCGCCAGGCTTTCATCGATCGATACGCGCGAGCTTTCGCGTCAGATGCTGCTGACAGACGATCGGATTTCGTGGCTGACCGTCAATTTGCGCGGCTCCACGGCAGAGGTGCTGCTCAGCGAATGCGAACCGCCGCCGGAAACAATCGATCCCGATGACCGCTGGGCAAATGTCGTGGCCGCACAGGACGGCGTTATCCACATGATCACGCCTTACACAGGGCAGGCGCTGTGCAAGCGAGGTGATACCGTTGCAAAAGGGGAGGTGATTGTCAGCGGCGTAATGGAGGGAGAATTCGGCGACGTGCATCTTGCCTATGCCCGCGCACAGGTTCTGGCCGGCGTCTATGAGGAGACGGCCGTAACCGTGCCGTATCGGGAGCGCATTGTTGAAGAGGACCCGACGCCCTGTCCGGCCAGAGGGCTCTTCTGTTTTGGGGTGGAAATACTGCCGGCGGCTGTGCCGGCAGACGCGCTGCGTGTCGAACGGCGCACCGTCAGAATCCTGTACCCGTTTTTGACCATTGAGGAGCTTACGGCATATCGCCCGTGTGAAACGCTGGTTGAGCGCACGCCTTTTGAAGCAAAGGAAGAGGCGGTACGCCGCCTGCGCATCATGCAGCAACAGGGGGACGCACCGTTTACGCTGCTGGGGGAAGAGCTGACCGTTATCGAGGGAGAAACCGCGCTGACACTGCGCGCCGTGCAGTATGTTGAAAAAGATATCGCGGAAATTCTGGAATTTTCGGCCGATGGGGGACAAGAAGGGGAAACTGTGCTATAATGTGATAAACTGCCCTGCATCCCAAACAACAGGGCATACCTCATCGCTGGCGACACACTGCGCCTTCGGCGGCACGCGGCATCATTTTCTTTTGCGAAAGGCATTTTGCATATGGCAGAACAACTCATCTCAATCGAACGAACGGAAGAAGCGACGGCGCTGTTCGGCAGCTTCGACGCCAATATGCGTCTCGTGGAGGAGGCGTGCGGCGTCAATATCGTATTGCGCGGCTCCGATATCAAAGTGACCGGTGCGCGCGAATCTGACGTTGCGCGCGGCGCGCGCGTGATCCAAAGCCTGCTCGGGCTCATCCGTGCCGGAGAGCCGCTCAATGAGCAGAACATTTTCTATTGTATCAACCTTGTCAACGAGGGCAGCGAGGAAGAGATCAGCCGCCTGTCGGAAGACATTGTCTGCATCACAGCGAAGGGGAGACCCGTCAAGGCCAAAACGCTCGGTCAAAAGAGCTATCTTGATGCAATCCGCAAAAATACCATTACGTTTGGCGTCGGCCCCGCCGGTACGGGCAAAACATATCTGGCCGTTGCAGTCGCCGTACGCGCCTTCAAGGCGCACGAAATCAGCCGCATCGTCCTGACGCGCCCTGCGGTCGAGGCAGGCGAAAAGCTCGGATTTTTGCCGGGCGACCTGCAGAACAAGGTCGATCCGTATCTGCGCCCGCTTTATGATGCGCTGTTTGATATGCTCGGCCCGGAGAACTATCAAAGACAACTCGAACGCGGCGCCATCGAGGTCGCGCCGCTTGCGTACATGCGCGGGCGCACATTGGACGATTCCTTCATTATCCTTGACGAGGCGCAGAATACCACCCCCGAGCAGATGAAAATGCTGCTGACGCGGTTGGGACAAAATTCCAAGGCGGTCATCACCGGAGACGTAACACAGATCGACCTGCAGGATAAAAAATCCGGACTCATCGAGGCAACGCGTATTCTGAAAAATATCAAGGGGATCGAGACGGTTCGCCTAACGGACAAGGATGTCGTCCGACATCATCTGATTCAGGAAATCATCAAGGCGTATGAAAATTATTACGAAAGCGCTGCAAAGGAATCCACGCAAAATCGAAACCGAAGCAGGAGGGACGCAAGATGGCAGAGGTGATCGTTTCTTTCCTCAATCGGCAAAAGACCGTAAAAATCCCGACGGGCACGCGCCCGCTGGTGCGCAGATGCTGCGCGGCTGTGTTGCGCGAGGAGCGGTTCGGCCATCCTGCCGAAATCAGCGTCAGCTTTGTCGATAATGCGCAGATCGGTGCGCTCAATGCAAAATACCGCGGCAGGGATGCGGCAACCGACGTGCTTTCTTTTCCGCTGGGGGAGGGAGGCGTCTACGATATCAACGCGGAAACCGGCGCCTATGAGCTCGGCGATATCGTGATCTCCGTCGAGCGTGCAATGGAACAGGCGGAGCAATACGGGCATTCGCTCGAGCGTGAAATCGGCTGGTTGACCGTTCACTCCATGCTGCACCTGCTCGGATACGACCACGAAGTCGGCGAAGAAGAAGCCCGTGATATGCGCAAAAGGGAAGAGGCTGTGCTGAAGTCTCTCGGCCTTGTGCGGAATCCAAAAACCGCCCCCGAGGATTGAGGACAAACCCGATTGAAATGAAGCATTAAATTGACTGAGGACTGTGGATATGACCAAAAATCTGTTTGCCGCGATCGTCGGCAGGCCTAACGTCGGCAAATCATCGCTGATGAATTGTATTCTCGGCGAAAAGATCGCGATTGTTTCGGAAAAGCCGCAGACAACGCGCAACCGCATCACCGGCATCCTGACGCAGGGGAAGACGCAGTATGTCTTTCTCGATACGCCCGGGATGCATGTGCCGCGTTCAAAGCTTGGAAAGTTTATGGTCAGGCAGGCGGGTACATCGACGGCAGATGTTGATGTTGTCATTTTTGTGACGGAGTGCGTCAGCCCTCTGACGGATATCGAAAAACAGATGATCGCGGATTTTGCGGCTAAAAAAGTACCGGCGATCCTGGTTCTCAATAAGATCGATCTGATTGAAAACAAGGAGAAAATGCTCCGGAAAATTGCCGACACGGCGGCGCTTTACGATTTTGCGGCGGTAATTCCGCTGTCTGCGCTCACGGGCGAAGGCGTTGCGGCACTCTTTGAAGAGCTGGAGCCGTTTTGCACCGCGGGGCCGCACTTTTTTCCCGAGGATGCGCTGACAGATCAGCCGGAGCGCGCCGTTGTCGCTGAAATGATCCGCGAAAAGCTTCTGGTGCATCTGCGGGATGAGATCCCGCACGGCACAGCGGTCGTGATCGAAAAGATGAACGAGCGGGAAGACGGGTCTCTGATCGATATCGACGCGACGATCGTGTGCGAGCGCGAAAGCCATAAGGGCATAATCATCGGCAAGCGCGGCGCGATGCTGAAAACCGTGCTGACTGAGGCGCGGATCGATGCGGAAGAGCTGCTGGGCTGCCGTGTCAACCTGCAGGGCTGGGTCAAGGTGCGCGAGAGCTGGCGCGACAGTGAGATGCAGCTCAAAAACTTCGGTTACACCGATCAATAAAAATTTCCTCTGATATTCGGGCTGTTTTCGGTCAAGCTCTTCATAGAGGTGAGAACGATGCAGCCGGACGCATATTGGAAGCGATTTTGGGAAACAGGCGCCGTCGGCGACTATTTGTCTTACCGCGCCGCTTTGGAACGGCAGGAGGCGACAGGCCTTGCAGGTGACCACAACAGGGATCGTGATCCGATCCAAAACAAGCGGCGATGACCGCTTTGTAACCATCTTGACGCCTGACTATGGCGTATTGGACGCCGTTGCACGTTCTGCAGGCACGCCTCGCGGCAAGCTGACGGGCGCGACAGAACTGTTTTGCTATTCCCGTATGGTGCTGTTTCGCTACCGCGGCAGCAATACGATTGACTCGGCTGAGGCAGAGGAGTCTTTTTTTGATCTGCGCAAGGATCTCGAGGGTCTGGCACTGGCTTCCTATTTCGCGCAGGTTGCCTGCGAGCTGGCGCCGCGCGAGGAAGAAGCGCGAATGGAGCTGCGCCTGCTGCTCAACTGTCTGTACCTGACGATGCGGCGCGCAAAGCCGCTGGCACAGATCAAATCGATCTTTGAACTGCGGCTGCTGACGCTGGCCGGTTTTATGCCTGATTTAACCGGATGCTGCCGGTGCGGGGCGCTTCAGGAGAGCGGCATGCTGTTTTCCGTTGAAGAGGGAACACTCTACTGCTGCGATTGCAACAAGCCTCCGGACGCAACGGTTCAGATTTCGGCGGGTGTCCTGGCTGCGATGCGCCATATTATTTACAGTGACTTTGAAAAGCTGTTTTCCTTCATGCTGTCACAGGAAAGCCTCAAAGAACTGGAAAATTTGTGTGAACGATACTTATTGACACAGATGCGGCAAAATTACGGCACGCTGGATTTTTACCATTCCGTTGCAGCGGCTGACGGTGGGGCAAGCGGAAAGCGGGAAGAAGTATAAAAATTATGCGACATAATTTCGCTAAATAAAAATTTAGCGAAATACAGGGGAGAGAAAAAGCAGCCCAACAGTCCCGGATCGCAGCTTTCCGACTTTATGAAAGGAGTTATGCTGTATAATGATTTCGACGAAGCAGATTCGTTCCCAATATGCGCCGTTTGAGGATGCGCCGGCTGTACTGCGCGAATTTCTCAATTATATGCTGACGATCCGCGGCCGCTCTCCGCGCACCGTTGACGGCTACTATATTGAGATTCGCACGTTTTTACGCTATCTCAAGGCGACTGCGGCCGGTACCTTGCCGTCAATCGAACCAGATGAATTTCGCAGTTTGCCGGTGCGTGACGTAACGCTGGAGCAAATCCGCAATGTGCAGTTATACGATGTATACGCATATCTCAACTTTGCCCATACCGTTCTCGGCAACGATTCGCACGCACGCGCGCGCAAAACAACTGCGCTTCGCTCCTTTTATAAGTATCTTTCGTCGAAAACGAGCTATATGAGCGATAATCCGCTGAAAAACCTTGAAACGCCGGTGATTCAGAAATCGCTCCCCAAATACTTAACCCTTGATCAGAGTCAGCGCCTTTTGTCCGCGGCTTCCGACCCTGCGGCCGCATTGTCATCGCGAGAATATTGCATGCTGACGCTGTTTTTAAACTGCGGCATGCGTCTTTCGGAGCTGATTGGCATCAATCTTAAGGATATTCGTGACGATCGGATCCTGCATTTGCTCGGGAAAGGAAACAAGGAACGCGTCGTCTTTTTGAACGATGCCTGTCTCGCCGCGATTCGGCAATACCTTGCGGATACGGAAAACATCAAGCGGCAGGATCAGGCTCTTTTTGTCGGAAAAAACGGAAAGCGCCTCTCTGCCCGCCGCGTGGAACAGCTCGTAGAGCAGGCTCTCAAAGCTGCCGGTCTTTCCGGCAACGGGATTACGCCTCATAAGCTGCGCCACACGGCGGCGACGCTGCTGTATCAATACGGCCATGTTGATATCCGCGTGCTCAAAGAGCTGCTGGGCCATGTCAGCCTTTCTACAACCGAAATCTATACGCATCTCTCCGATGCGCAGCTTGAAGACGCCGCCGCACGCTCTCCGCTCTCAGGCCAGCGGCAGATAACGACTCCAAAGGGAGACGCCTGACCACGCCTGAACGGCACAGCCGATGCAAAGCAGCAGAAAATATAGCAGCATCATGGCGCAAAAGCGGTCGGTGCTGACAGGTCCGCCGCGCCGGCTCGCTTCGCGAATACCGCTGCTGAGCAGCCCGGCATCCCGGCAGGCCAGCAAAAGCAATGCTGAAGACCATAACGTGACGGGAAAGACTGAAATGGCAATTACCTTTACAGCGGAAATTCCGCTTTGTTGAAGCAAAAATGATGTGATCATTCCAAAACCGAGTCCTTTAAAAAATGGCAGAAACAATAGAATCGGTTCCGCAACCGCGCAAAATCCGCTGAAAAAAACAACGCCCAGCAACGCAAGATTCGGCAGCATTGTCTGCATAAATCGATCCTGCATCGAAAGCGTGGGATGTGTTTGCAGATAAATGCGCAGCGCCCCTTTTGCGAGCGAGGCGTCTTCCCCGCCGATTCGTACCGCAGCGAGCGCACCGCAGGCGGTCCCCAGCAAAAAGAGCAGCGCCAGAAGGAGCAGTCTGTGATCCAAAAGCTGCGCGCTATGTACCCACGCAACAATTCCCCTTCCTTTTTTCATCGGCAGCAGCATGGCATGTCCCTCCTTTTTCTGCTCTATCCTATGCCGCCCATCCCGATCATATGCACAGAAAATACCGCCCGTCGGATGCTTTGACAGGCGGCTCTTTATTTGGACTCCCATTTTCAGAACAATTTATGTCGGGATGCTTTGGCGTTGACGCCGAGCACTCCTCCGATCATTCCGCCGAGTATGCAGACCAGAAATTTAAATAGGATCTGCAAATCGACGCCGTTTTCAAAGAAAAGCGACAGGACCAGCAGAACCGCAAAGACACACGCACCGCTGGCCGCTCCGACCGGCAACCCTTTTTTGCGAATCCGGCGCGCCGCGGTATAACCTGCCAATGCGCTGGAGACCGCCGCAATCATTTGCATGGCCGGCCCAATCAGACCGAACGGAAGATCGACCCGTGTCAAGATGAACGAAAAGACGACCAGGAGCACAGCCATTAAGAAAAGCCCCATCGTGACGCCGCGCACGAGGAAAAACCGCATCCCCTTTTCCGACGGATTCTTTTTTGATCTTTCCCCTCGTTTTTTCATTTAAAAAACGCCCCCTTGCACCTTGCTGCTGTCAGCATATGTGCAAACGGGGGCGTTTATGTTGACGGAGTTACGGCTCCTTCTTTTCCTTCTTTTCAGCCTTTTCGGCTTTTGCGCTGTTCTTGGATTCCTTGGCCTTTTCCTCGGCGGTGACGTTGCGGGAAATTGCTCCGCGCAGCAAACGCATGCGCATCTTGTCGTTTCCGGTCTCGAGCAAAATCGTATCATCCTTCAGTCCTACAACAATCCCGACAATACCGCCGATCGTTACGATCTCATCACCGATTTCGACTTCTGAGCGCATTTTCTCCTCACTCTTGGTGCGTCTCCTCTGCGGGACGATGATAATGGCATAAACGACGACAAGCATCAAAAGAAGAAGCAGTGTCGAGCTCCAGTTCTGAAATCCGGTGGCGGTTTCCAGCATTGTGTTCATAAATTACCTCCAAAATTCTGCCGCGTTACGATAAAGTTCGACGGCCGTTCTATCTGCTGATAGACAGTATATCATAGTTAAATGACCGAATCAATAAAGAAATTACCTTAAAAACATCTCAAATTGTCGGGAAACCGTATGTAATTTTATAAGCGGCATACAACATACAAATCTTATTCCATCTGTCCGGAGCCGTTCCGGCCGTTTTTCAGAGTGATGACCGGCTTTCCCTCCGCATCCCGCAGCATCGTCACTCCCCCGCTGTAACCGTTCATATGATACAGATAGTTCACGCCTGTTTCGGTATCGACCCAGATTTCCCACACGCCGCCGAGCTTTCCCTGCCGAAACGTGCGCACAAACCGGTTTTCTTTTCTCTCCTTCATCTTGTCATTTCTCCTTCGTCAACAGTTCACTGAGAATATCCCGAAACAGCGCAGGGTTTCCCGTCCCTTTTGAGGCGCGCATACACTGTCCGACGAGAAATTCCAGTACGTTTGTTTTCCCATTTCGATAATCATCGACTGCTTTTTTGTTCAGGGTCATCACCCGTTCTGCCGCCGCGCGCAGCACGTTGGTATCGCTGATCTGCGCAAGACCTTTTTCCGCGATGAAGGCTTCGGTCGTTTGATCGGTAAATAAAAGCGCCTCGATCACGGTTTTTCCCGCCGTATGAGAAATCGCACCCCGCTCGATCGCGATAAGAGCGGCGGCAAATTCCTTTTTCTCCAAGTGTGACTCTGCAAGCGCCATATTTCTCTCGCCGAGCAGATGTGCCACTTCCCCGTTGAGCCAGTTGGCGACGGTCTTCGGCGGTACGCCCAATGCAGAGGTTTTTTCAAACAGATCGGCGCGGTCTCGGTTTTCGATCAGCAAAAAAGCGTCGGCATACGAAAGACCGTATTGCGTCATAAAACGACCCAGCCGCGCGTTCGGCAGCTCGGGAATCTGCGCGCGCAGCGCTTCCGCCTGCTCCGAGGGTATCACAATCGTGAGCAGATCGGGTTCCGGGAAAAAACGGTAATCCTGTGCGTCCTCTTTGGTTCGCAAAAGGGCGCTTTCGCCTTTCAAATCATCCCAGCGGCGCGTCTCCTGCCGGATTTCCCCGCCCGCTTCGAGAAGCGCGATCTGGCGGGAAATCTCATAATCAACGGCGCGGGCAACGGCGGAAAAGGAATTCACGTTTTTCATCTCCACACGCGTGCCGAGTGTCTTCGTTTTTGCACGGCGCACGGAAACATTCACGTCGCAGCGCAGCGACCCCTCCTGCATCCTACAGTCGGAAATGCCGAGATAGAGCAGCGTCAGCCGGAGCATATCGAGGTACGCCTTTACCTCCGCGGAGGAGCACAGATCCGGTTCCGACACGATTTCGATCAACGGAACGCCGCAGCGGTTGTAATCGATGAGCGTGCCGGATGCGGCGCTGTCATGCAACAGTTTGCCCGCATCCTCCTCAATGTGGATGCGCGTAATACCGATGCGCTTCTTCCGGCCCGTCGCATCGAGGGTTACGTCGAGAAATCCGTTTTCACACAGCGGTATGTCAAACTGTGAAATTTGATATGCCTTCGGCAGGTCGGGATAAAAATAGTTTTTTCGATCCTGCTTGCAGACGTTGTGGATGGTACAGGCGCAGGCATATCCCATTTTGATTGCGGAACGGACAACTTCGGCGTTGAGCGCCGGCAGAGCTCCCGGCATACCGGTGCAAACAGGACAGCAGTCGGTATTGGGAGGCGCGCCGAATTCATTTTTGCACGGGCAGAAAATCTTGCTTTTCGTATTAAGCTCCGCATGCGTCTCGATTCCAATCGCCGCCTCATAGCGCTCCCTCATCTCAAAGCCCCCCTGCAATACATTTAAATCCGCCGGAAAGCTTTTCGAAATAGCTGGCGACGAAAAACAGAAGCTGCTCCGAGAAGCGCGGGCCGATCAACTGTATGCCGATCGGCATACCGCTGCCGCTTTCGCCGCACGGCACGCTGATCGCAGGCAGGCCCGCGAGATTTGCCGTGACGGTACAGATATCCGCCGCATACATGCGCAGCGGATCGTCTGTTTTTTCTCCGATGTGAAACGCCGTCGTCGGCGCCGTAGGCGTCAACAAAAGGTCGCAGGCCGAAAAGGCTTCCGCAAATTCCGATGCGATACGCCTTTGCATGCGTCTGGCACGCCTGTAAAACGCATCGGCATACCCTGTTGACAACACCATCGTGCCGAGCATGATACGGCGCTTGACCTCGTCGCCGAAGCCCTCGCTGCGCGTCGTCTCATACAGATCGATAAGATTTTCAAACCGCGCCGCGCGATAGCCGTACTTCACGCCGTCGAACCGCGCCAGATTGGAGGACGCTTCAGCGCACGCAATCACATAATAAGCAGCCAGCGCCGCATCGGTCGAAGGCAGGCTGATCTCGCGGATGATCGCCCCCTCTGCGCGCAGTTTTTCTGCGGACGACAAAACGGCGGCGCGGACTTCATCCGCCACGCCTGCGCCGAAATACTCCCGCGGCAGACCGACGCGCAAGCCTCTGATATCGCCATCGGAAGGATTGAGCCCATCGGGATCCTTCCTGCGCGCGGATGTCGCATCGCGCGGGTCAAAGCCACAGATCGCATGAAAGAGCATGGCTGCGTCCCCGACGGTGCGGGCGAGCGGACCGATCTGATCAAACGAGGAGGCAAACGCTACAAGGCCGTAGCGCGAAACGGCGCCGTAGGTCGGCTTAAGACCGACGACGCCGCAGAATGACGCGGGCTGGCGGACCGAACCTCCTGTATCCGACCCGAGCGCGAGGACGGCCTCCCCTGCGGCCAGCGCCGCCGCGGAGCCGCCGGAGGAGCCGCCCGGCACGCGTGTAAGATCATGCGGATTTCCGGTGTGGCCCAGCGCGCTGTTTTCACAGGAGGATCCCATCGCGAATTCGTCCATGTTCGTCTTGCCGATCAGCACGGCGCCGGCGGCAAAAAGCTTTTCCGCAACGGTCGCATCATATGGCGGCACGAAATGCGCAAGCATTTTCGAAGCGCAGGTCGTGCGGACGCCTTTGGTACAGATATTGTCCTTTATGGCGATGGGGATGCCCGCCAACGGCAAAAGCTCCTCTCCCCCTGCGCGGCGCGCATCGATCGAGAAAGCCTGTTCCATAGCTCGCTCTTCACAGAGCGTCAGATAAGCGCCGATCCGGTCCTCGACCGCGTGGATACGGCTAAAAACCGATTTCGTAATTTCTGCGGACGAAACCTCTCCGCGGCGCATTGCAAGCGACAGCGCGGCCGCACTCATCTCATAAAGCTCCACGGCGAAAACCTCTCTCAATCTACGACGCGCGGCACAACGAAGCATCCGGCCTCGGTCTGCGGCGCGTTGCGCAAAATATCCTCACGGGACAGCGAGGGAAAAATCTCATCCTCCCGCAGAAGCATCGGATGCGCAGGATCGAGATCCATCGCCTCATCTCCAACTTCCGGAAGCTTTCCGACCATCTCCAGAATATCGGCCATCTGCGCGGCAAATCTTTCTGCCTGTGCATCGTCGAGCCTTAAAAGCGCAAGCTTCGCAATGCGACGGATATCAAATTCCAACCAAAACACCCCTCCGTATTGGCAATCGCGGATCGTCATTCATCGCCGAGCAGCGCGGCCAGCTCCGTCTCGCTGAGCACGGGAATCCCCAGGCCCTGCGCCTTTGTCAGCTTGCTGCCAGCGTCTTCGCCCGCGACGACATAGCTCGTCTTTTTGGAAACGCTTCCCGCGACTTTGGCGCCGAGCGCCTCCAGCCGCGCGGTCGCCTCGGCACGGGTAAAGTTTGCGAGCGTTCCGGTAAGCACAAACGTCTGTCCCGCAAGCCGGTCAGATACCGGCGCTTCAAGGCTGTGAGTATTGAGCCCGAGCGCGATAAGTTCCCGTACCATTGCGCGGTTGCCGTCATCGGCAAAGTAATTGACGACGCTTTGCGCCATCACCTCGCCGAAGCCTCCGATCATTGTGATTTCCTCGAGCGGCGCTTCCATCAGCGCTTTCATCGTTCCGAACCGGCGCGCAAGCTGCTGAGAGGCCTTTTGTCCGATGTTGCGGATACCGAGACCGAAAATCAGCCTGTACAGATCGTTGGCCTTGGACTTTTCGAGCGCGGCAAGCAGGTTTTGCGCAGAGCGTTCGCCCATGCGCTCAAGCGCGGCAAGTTCGTCGGCCTTCAGCCGGTACAGATCGGGCGGCGCGCTCACCAATCCGGCTTGCGTCAGCGCGACAACCGCCGCTTCCCCCAACCCCTCGATATCCATTGCATCCCGCGAGGCAAAATGGATCAGATTGCGCAGCAGCTGCGCGGGGCACGCGGCGTTGGTGCAGCGAAGCGCCGCATCGTCGCCGTCGCGCGAGACGGGATGTCCGCAGGAAGGGCAGACTTCCGGCAGACGAAAAACCGGATTTTCCCCTGTGTGGCGGGAAACGCCGAGCACCTCGGGGATGATCTCGCCCGCCTTTCGCACGATGATCACGTCGCCGACGGCAATTTGCTTCTCATCGATGAAATCCTGATTGTGCAGGATGGCGCGCGAAACGGTTGTGCCCGCAAGCGTAATCGGATCGAACAGGGCGGTCGGCGTGAGCACGCCGGTACGCCCGACAGTGACCTCGATGCTGCGCAAAACGGACTCTTTTTCCTCCGGCGGATATTTGTAGGCGACGGCCCATCGCGGGAAGCGCGCCGTCGAGCCGAGCGTTTCCCGAGCCGAAAACGTATTGATCTTTACAACCGCGCCGTCGATATCAAACGGGTATTCGCCGCGCTTTTCCCCGTTTTCCGCAATCTCCCCGATCGCTTCCTCAATGGATGTGGTTGTGCGGAAATTGGGGATGACGGGAAAACCGAGCGAACGCAAAAATTCCAGCGACTCAACATGTGTGCCGATCGATTTTCCTTCGATCCGCTGAATATTGAACACAAGGAGATCGAGCATTCGCTTCGCTGTGACGCGCGGGTCCTTTTGACGCAGGGAACCCGCCGCGGCATTGCGCGGGTTTTTAAAAGGCTTTTCGGAATTGAGCTCCTGTCGTTCGACAACCTTGAAAAAAGCTTCGCGCGACATGTAGACCTCGCCGCGCACCTCCAAAAACGGCAACGCTTCCCGGAGCTTTTGCGGCAGGGAGCGAATGGTACGCAGATTCTCCGTCACATCCTCGCCGACAAACCCGTCTCCGCGCGTACTGCCGCGGGTAAAATAGCCGTCTGTATACTCGAGCGACACAGAAAGCCCGTCGATCTTCGGCTCGACAACATATTCCGGCTTATCGATGCTCTCACGTACGCGGCGGTCAAACTCGCGCACCTCATCCGTCGAAAAAACATCCTGCAAAGAGGCCATCTGCACTTCATGGCGAACCTCCGCAAAAGAATTTTGATACACACGCGCGCCGACCTGCTGTGTCGGCGAATCGGGCGTGATCAGCTCGGGATGCTCCGATTCGATTGCCTTGAGCTCCCTCGTGAGACGGTCATATGCAAAATCATCGATCTCCGGATCGTCGAGGACATGATAGCGGTAGTTGTGGTGTTCGATCTCACGGCGCAACTCCTTTGCGCGCGCTGCGGCGCTTTGCCCGTCCATGATATCGCCTCCTGTATTCTGAAGCCAAAGCTGCGGTATGCACCTCTCCCGCAGGGCGAGAGCAAAACGGCCGTATAGCCGTATAACGGTATCAAAGGCCGTGTGCCGCCTCCGGCGGCACGGCCTTTGATCCGATTGCGCGCCGCCTCAAAAAGGCGGCATGCGCAGTATCATAACCGCTTTGCGGCTATTATACCATGGAATCGCCGCAATTCATAGGTTTTTGAGGGAGCTTCTCCTCTTTCGCCGATGTCAGGCGGCTCGGATGACATGTTTCCCTTTACAGAACGGAAAATTTTTGCTAAAATAATCAGGTAATTTTTGAACCGAAACAACCAAGAAGGATGGATCATATGCTGCAACTCGAAGAAATGCGGCTCGCCCTTGTCGGCATGCAGCCGGAGCTGCACGATCTCAAGGAAGCCATCGGCTATGACGGCCTTGCCCGCAAAGTGGCGGAGCTGGAAGAAAAAGCGGCACAGCCCGGCTTTTGGGATAATGTGGAGACTTCACAGAAAACGCTGCAAATCACAAAGCAGTGCAAGGATCGCATCGAGCATTATGATGCGATGTGCGCCGAATGCGAGGACGCACTTGTGCTGATCGAAATGGCAAGCGAAGAAAACGACGACTCCATGCTTGAAGAAATCAAGACTTCCGTCGATCACCTGCAGATGGAGATCGAGGAAATGCGCCTTTCGACGCTGCTGACCGGCGAATACGACGAGCAGAACGCGATCATCACGTTCCATCCCGGCGCAGGCGGCACCGAAGCGCAGGATTGGGCGCAGATGCTTTACCGCATGTACACCCGCTGGGCAGAGCGTCACGGCTTTACCTGTAAGGTCCTTGATTACCTCGACGGCGACGAGGCGGGCCTGAAAAGTGCAAGTCTCTTAATCGAGGGCCTCAATGCTTACGGCTTTCTCAAATCGGAAAACGGCGTGCACCGCCTGGTGCGCGTCTCCCCGTTTGACGCTTCCGGCCGCCGGCAGACATCGTTTGCTTCGCTTGAAGTCATGCCCGATATCGATGATACGATTGAGGTCGATATCCGCCCCGAGGATATCAAAATGGACGTTTTTCGTTCCTCCGGCGCAGGCGGGCAGCATATCAACAAAACATCGAGCGCCGTGCGACTGACCCATCTGCCCACCGGTATCGTCGTCTCATGTCAGACCGAGCGCAGCCAGTTTCAAAACCGGGACAACTGCATGAAGATGCTGCGCAGCAAGCTGATCCAGATCAAAACGCAGGAGCACCTTGAGAAGATCGAGGACATCAAGGGCGTGCAAAACGTGATCGCATGGGGCAGCCAGATCCGTTCCTATGTGTTCATGCCCTACACGATGGTCAAGGATCACCGCTCGGGCTTTGAGACGAGCAATGTCAACGCCGTGATGGACGGTGATCTCGACGGCTTTATCAACGCTTATCTCAAAGGGATGAGTCTTGGCACCCTCAGTGAAAAATAAACGGTCTGTCCAGACAAAATTCCGGGGTTCCCTTTCGTATCCCGGAATTTCTATGCTTTGGCATCAAATCAAAAAGATCGGCGCGGAGGAGAACCGCTCTCTCCTCCGCGCCCTGTATGTCCGGTATCACGGCCGGACGGAACGCCGCGCACGGCGTTTTCTTTTTGTCATTCAATCGGCTCAATCAGGCCATAGCTGTTGCCGTGGCGACGGTAAACGACATTCATCTCTCCGGTATCCGCATTCCGGAAAAGGTAGAACGCATGATCGAGCATGTTCATCTGCAGGATTGCTTCTTCCACCTCCATGGAGGTAATCTCGAACTTTTTAACCTTGATCGGCTCGGCAATGGTCTCTTCCTCGATCGGCTCCTCAATATCCTCAAAGCTTGCCGTCTTCATACGGGAGGAAAGCTTCGACTTGTTCTTTACGATCTGCTTAAAGAGAACATCCGTGACAGCGTCAAGCGAATCGGCGCGATCGGCCGTCGTTTTCTCCGCGCGATAAATCATGCCGCGGTTGTTGATCGTGACTTCCACCGTTTCCCGTCCGCCCTCGGTGCGGACTACAACATTTGCGGCGGCAGTATCATCAAAAAAGCGGTCAAACTTCGACAGCTTCTTATCGATCCTCTCTTTAAAGGAATCTCTGACGGTCGTTTTTTTCGCGGTGATCGTAGTGTTCATGCGAATTCCCCTTTCGCGGATCGCAAAAGCGATCCAAAATTCCTTGTGTGTTCAGTATAACACGGTAGACAAATATTTTTCAACCTTTTCAGAAGATTTTTTAACATTCTGGAATCCTTTTGTATGATCTATGAAAAGCGCTCCTTTTTTCACAAAGCATGGACAAAAGGCTCTATTCTCCGACGATGCAGAAAATCCGACGCCTTCCCCATCGGGGCGGCGCCGGATTGAATAGCAAAGTCGTTGCTTCAGGGTTCTTCTTTTCTCAAAGGGTGCCCTCCTCAAAGAGGCGCTTTGCGATACGCACGGTCTCCATCGCGTCTCCGGCGTAAAAATCCGCGCCGATACGCGCGGCATATTCGCGCGTAAGAACCGCGCCCCCCGCCACAATACAGCAGCCGGTCAGCCCCGCTTCGTGCAGCGCCTGGATCGTTTGCCGCATGCTCTCGACCGTTGTCGTCATCAGCGCGCTCAGCCCCACCATACGGATCCGTTCGCGTTTTGCAGTCTCGACAATTGTTTCAATCGGCACGTCGCGCCCGAGATCAAGAACGGTAAATCCATAATTTTCCAGCAGTACTTTTACAATATTTTTGCCGATATCGTGGATATCTCCTTTGACTGTTGCAAGGATCACCCGCCCGTGAGAAGCTTCTCCATCCTGTGCGGTCAGATGCTCTTTGATCACACCGAACGCCTTCTGGACCGTCTCTGCGCTCATGATCAGCTGCGGAAGAAAAAGTTTACCGCTCTCATAGCCCTGCCCGACGGCGTCAAGCGCCGGAATCAAAATCGTCTCCACAACCTCAAGCGGGGATTTTTCCGCAAGCGCTCGCTTTGCCGCATCAACGGCGAGCTCCCGCATGCCGCGCACGACGATCTCATAGAGCGAAGTCAGATCGCTTGACTGCGCCAAAACGGCCTCCGGCTGCCTCTCGCCGGCGCAGGCAGAAATATATTCGACGGCGTTTTCGTCACTGCCGGACAATACGCGATAGGTACGCCACGCGCTCATGAGCTGCTCGGCGCATGGGTTGATGATGCACGCATCGAGACCGGCGCGCAGCGCCAGCGTAAGGAACGTCGCGTTGACCGCGTCGCGCCGGGGAAGGCCGAATGAGACATTGGAGACGCCGAGAATCGTTTTGACGCCGAGCTCCCGCTTGATCAGCGACAGCGCATCGAGCGTGCGAAACGCCTCGCGCTGGTCGGCGCTGACCGTAAGCGTCAGCGCGTCGATCACGATATTTTTGCGCGCAATCCCATATTCCTGCGCCGTTTCAACGATGCGGCGCGCGACCCGAAGCCGCCCCTCGGGCGTATCCGGAATACCGTTTTCATCCAGGCAGAGGCCGACGACTGCGCCGCCGTATTTTTTCACGAGCGGGAAAACAGCCTCCATCGTTTCCCTTTTCCCGTTTACAGAGTTCACCATCGGGCAGCCGTTGTAAATGCGCATGGCGGCGCCGAGCGCGTCGGCATCGGCGGAATCGATCTGCAGCGGCAGATCGGTAACGGATTGCAGCTCCCGCACGATGCGCGGCAGAAGCGTGCGCTCATCAAGCCCCGGCACACCGACATTGACATCGAGAAGATCCGCGCCGCAGTCCTGTTGTGCCGCGGCTTCACGCAGCGGCAGCGAGAGATCGTTCTCCAGCAGTGCCTGCCGCAGCTTCTTTTTCCCCGTGGGATTGATGCGCTCGCCGATCACGACGGGGCGTTCGCCGATCACAACGCCGCGGGCATAGGACGATACGACCGTGCGCCCTTTCTCTGAAACGGGGACGGGCGCGATACCGCGGCAGGCGTCAACCGCCGCGGCAATATGCGCAGGCGTCGTACCGCAGCAGCCGCCGAGCGCACGCACGCCGCGCCGCGCAAACGAGGCAAGGCAGGCGGCAAATTCCTCGGGCGTCACGTCATAGACGGTTTTGCCGTCGCGAAAAACCGGCATGCCCGCATTGGGCTGCACAAGGATCGGAACCGACGCGAGCGTGCAGAGTTCCTCCACAATGCCCTGCGCCTGCCTGGGGCCAAGGCCGCAATTGATCCCGATGCAGTCTGCGCCGAGCCCTTCGAGCAGGGCGACGGCGGCGGAAATATCTGCGCCGGTCAGCGTCTTGCGGTTTTCGTCAAACGTCATCGTGCAAAAAACCGGCAGATCGCAGTTTTCCTTAACGGAAAGCACGGCGGCCTTCATCTCGTAAAGATCGCCCATTGTCTCGATCAGGACAAGGTCGCAAAGGCCGTCGGCCGTACCGGCGCGCACCGTCTGGGCAAAAATCTCATACGCCTCCTCGAACGAGGTCGTGCCGAGCGGCTCCAAAAGCTTGCCGCATGGCCCGATATCGAGGGCGACGAAATGCCCTTCACCCGCGGCGTTCGCCGCCTCACGCGCAATCGAAACGCCTGCCTGCACCGCGGGCGCAAGCCGTTCGCCGAGTTTCGGCGCGTGCGCGCCGAACGTATTGGCTGTAACGATTCGACTGCCGGCGGCAAAATACCTCTCGTGGATGCGGCGAATCACATCGGGGCGATCCAGATTCCAGATCTCAGGCAGCTCGCCCATAGCAAGCCCTGCCTGCTGGAGCATCGTTCCCATCGCACCGTCAAAAAACAGGATTTCTTCGCGAAGCACTTGTCTCAAATTCAATGGTTTCCCCTCCCCGGGGCATCAAAATATCACCCGATTTGCCGCCGGTAGCGGCAGGTCGCATAGTTTTCACAAGCGCTGCAGCGATCGCCGCAGCGGGGCTCACCCGCCGTCAGCCCGATAACCGCGGTGACGGATTTCTGCGGCAGGAGCATGTACGAATCGCTGCATGTCAATCCGATGCGCCGCGTCGCATCCGCCAGCGCAAGCAGCTTGGGCTGGTCCGTGATCAAAAAATCGCCGTATCCCGGGCTATAGCGTGCAGTCAGCGAGAGCCCGTCCGCCTCATCGGAACCGCGAAACCGCTCGCAGAAGCGGTCACAGATCTGCTCGATGCATGCGCTTTGCGCGGCATCCATCACGGCTGCCTTCGAAAGATCGGTCTGTCCGCAGCGGAGACGCATCCGATCGGCCTGCGAGCCGAGCGTCGCGCACAGAATCACCGCGCGGGAACACCCTGCAAGCGTCCCGGCGAGGTCGCGACTCCGAAAGATGACGCCGCCGATTGTCGAAGATTCTTCTGTGATATACACATCGGAATAGACGCGGTGGACGGTACGCGCCGTCGAAAGCGTTTTCAGCTCCCGCTCACACTCGTCGAGCAGCGCATCGGTGCGCGCATCGGGCGCGGCGGCGCCGTAGCCGAGATAACGCAGAGCCTGCGCACGGTCAAGCTGCATTCGGTTCCATCCTCTCAATACAAAAAGCGGAGATTGCTGCGGATCGCAACGGCAACCTCAGGCTTATTCATCGTGTAGAGATGAACGCCGGGCACGTTAAAGGACAGCAGATCGGTAATCTGTTCCGTCGCATAAGCGATGCCCGCCTGCCGCATCGCATAGGGATCGGCATGGTATTTCGTCACCATACGCTCAAACTTCGGCGTCAAGGAAGCGCCGGAAAGCGTGCACATGCGCTTAATCTGGCCGGCGTCAAGCACCGGCATCACACCCGGTATGATCGGGATTGTAACGCCGGCCGCAGCGCAACGGTCGAGAAAGTCGTAGAAGACGTTGTTATCAAAGAAAAATTGCGAAACGAGATACTGACAGCCCACGTCCTGCTTGCGTTTAAGATTATCGATATCGTCCTGCGCGCTTCTGGCCTCGGGATGCGTCTCAGGATAGCAGGCGCCGCCCACGCAGAAGCCGCCGAATTTTGCAATCTCAGCCATTAAGTCGGTTGCAAAGCGATAATAGAGATCCTCAGGGAAATTTTTCCCCTCGGGGATATCGCCGCGCAGCGCAAGGATATTCTCGATTCCCTTTTCGCGCAGAACCCCGAGAAGCCGCAGGATCTCCTCCTTTGTGGAAGAGACGCATGTCAGATGCGCCAGTGCGGGAACACCGCACTGCTCCTGCAGCATTTCGGCGATCTTGATCGTGTTTTTCGAGGTGCCTCCTCCGGCGCCGTACGTCACGCTCATAAAATCGGGCTCGCATCTCGAGAGCGCGAACGCCGCAGCGGAAACAGTCGAAAAATCGGCGTCCGCCTTTGGGGGGAAAATTTCAAATGAAAAATTTGTACGGGCATAAGGCATGTGGAATTGGTCGGCGATTTTCATAGGGCTTACCTCCTTGCTTTTTGAGTGCGCTGCGACGACGCGAAAATTCTCGAGACGCCGTGTAAATATGGCCGATGACAAGTAATTCCGAACGGGATCCATAAGGCAAAACGGTCATTGCCGAACAGATCAAAAAAACGCGACTGCAAAGTCCGGCAAAAGTCGCCGCAACACCCCGTGCCCGAAAAGGCCTCTGATATCATGTGAGGTCGGCATTGACGGCATACCGGAAAGAAGAAATGTATAAAAATGTATAAATAAAGAGCAGCCACCGAAAATCTGTGACTGCTCCGTGCAACGGTCAATTCGGTCTCGTTTCTTATGATCTGCCGCGTCCGCGATTGTGAGGCGCCGCGCCGCGCTTTCCCTCGAAATTACGTTTGAGGTCAGACATTTTGTCGTCGCTCGTCTGCTTGAAACGGCTCATCATTTCCTCAAAGGTCTGCGGCTGCGACTGACGGCTAAAATCCACATCGCTGCCGGGACCGCTGCGCCGTGGAGCCGGCGCATAGGTCTTGCGGGAATTTTGCTGCGGGCGGGAACCGCCCGTCTTTTGATCATCCTTTGTGCTGGGGCCGACACGCTTCATCGAGAGATTTATTTTTCCCTCCGGCGTAATCGAAATCACTTTGACGCGGACAACGTCATTTGGATGCACGAAATCCGAAATATCGTTGACATAGGTTGCAGCGACCTCAGAAATGTGAACCATTCCGGTCTTTTTTTCCGGAAGCTCAACGAAGGCGCCGAATTTCGTGATCCCTGTAACTCTTCCCTCTACGATTGCACCGATTTCAAGCGGCATGGTGATGGGTCCTCCCGATTTTGTCTGCATACGCGCTCAATCCGCCGAACGGTCGATTAAAATTTTCTCATCCGGATACGCATAGCCAAGCTTTTCATGTGCCATGTAGACGACATAGTCTTCGTCTTCTCCGAACTGCAGAAGACGCTCGGTCTGCGCGTTTGCCGCCTGCTGCTGCTCGATACTGGCGTGGAGCGACGCAAGCTCGCGGCGCTTTGCGGCGACCTTGAGCTGCATGGAAATCAGCATGAGCGTAATATAGACAGTAAAAACGAACGCCGACAAGCAAAAAATCAAATTGTGCTTATGGCGGCGCTTTCTAACCATCGAAACAACACCCGCTTTCTTCCAGCAATATTTCAGATGTTATCATTATACAACACCGATTACAGCTGTTGCAAGGGATTTTCACATTCGAACGACTATTTTTTTACAAAAATATGAAATTTTTTTACGCTGCCGGCAGCAATGCGTCCCATCGCGAGCCAAATCCACAGCAGACATCGCCGCAATCGATACGTTACATCCATCAGGACCCTGCCGGGGACGCAAAACCAAAACGCCGCGCCAAACGCCATTCCGACGAGAAGGTAAATTCGCGGCCTGCCGTGCGACACGCGCAAAAAGAACCCGAACATCACAAGCGATGCGACCAGGCAGAAGATAAGATCCCCGAGCGCTTCGGCGGCCCTGCCGAAGCGAAGAAGGCGGCGCGGCACACGAAACGTCTCGTAAAGCACGGCGAGCCCGAGCCCCTGCCCTATTGCTTTTGCCAACAGCAAAAGCTCCTGCCGCCACGCATGCGCAAGGCTTTCTCCCATCATCGGAACAATCGCGCAAAAAACGATCCGGCCGGCCGATCGTCGGTATATTCGAGGGAAAAAACCGTGCCATCCAACACAAGATCTCCCGCCTCGATATCGATCCGACCGATCCGCAATCCTCTGCCGCAAATCGTCAGTTCGCCGTCCTGTGTAAACAACGCGACCGTCTCATCGTCAAATCGATCGATCTCCGTCACACCCGTCACGGCGAGGCGACTGCGTCCCTCGATCGTAACGGTATGCGGCGACATCACCGGTCTGTGTTCTGCGGTCATTGCGCCATCCCCCGCTTTCCGGATCAATTCTCCGTACAACCTATGCGGGAACATCCCGGATTATTAACCTTGATCCAGCGCAATATAGAGATCGGCGGCCTCATCCTTTTTTGCGTACTCGGCAACCGACGTTACCTTGACGGTCAGCGGTTTTTGGCCGAGGCTGATTGTCAGCACGTCGCCGACCTTGACATCATAGGATGCCCGTGCCGTTTTCCCGTTCGCAAGCACACGTCCCGCGTCGCAGGCCTCGTTTGCAACCGTACGACGCTTGATGAGACGAGAAACCTTGAGATACTTATCCAGACGCATTGATATCACCCCTTTGCGGCAGCTTGGCATGATATGGCAAAACGGCTTGGAATCCCATGATTTCAAGCCGTTTTTGTGTGAAATGGGAGTGGCTTCGGCAAAAGCTTCGCCGCAGCCCCCTCCCCTTGGATTTTGGGCGGCTGTGGGTTACTTGGAAACTGCCTCCTTGAGCGCCTTGCCCGCCTTGAAAGTCGGCAGCTTCGACGACTCAATGGTAATCTCCTGCTTGGTGCGGGGATTGACGCCCTTTCTCGCACTGC
>Ga0079305_1001937_pt1 | contig 21761 bp, 23 predicted proteins | sample LMS_cellobiose_e_FD_79183 | JGI IMG/M metagenome (GOLD analysis project Ga0079305, IMG submission 79183) | Rumen-fistulated moose microbial communities from Alaska, USA - LMS_cellobiose_enrichment | ecosystem: Host-associated > Mammals > Digestive system > Stomach > Rumen fluid ... | reverse complement strand
GGCCTGTGCTACTACGACGGTGCGAACCTCAACGCGGTCATGGGCGTCGTCCGCCCGGGCGACATGGGCTTCGACTGCATCCACATGAACCTGCACAAGACCTTCGCCACGCCTCACGGCGGCGGCGGCCCCGGCGCCTGCGCCGTCGGCTGCAAGGCGTTCCTGCGCGAGTTCCTGCCCGCCTCCGTGCTGATGGACGGCCCGGGGCACATCCAGGTGCGCTCGTTCGCCGGCAACTTCCTCGTCGTCGTCCGCGCGCTCACCTACCTGCTCACCCTCGGCCGCGACGGCATCCCCGAGGCCGCGCAGAACGCCGTGCTCAACGCCAACTACCTGATGCGCCGCATCCAGGGCACCTTCGACCTCGCCTTCGACCGCACCTGCATGCACGAGTTCGTGCTTGACCTGAGCGAGTACAAGAAGGAGACGGGCGTCAGCGCGCTCGACGTGGCCAAGTCGCTCATCGACTACGGCATGCACCCGCCGACGATGTACTTCCCGCTGATCGTCCACGAGGCGCTGATGCTCGAGCCGACCGAGACCGAGAGCAAGGAGACGCTCGACTGGGCCGCCGACGTGTATCGCCGGCTCTACGAGCTGGGCAAGACCGACCCGGACTACATGCACGAGGCGCCGCACCACGCGCAGATCGGCCGGCCCGACGAGGTCCGCGCCGCGCGCGTGCCCGTCCTGCGCTGGCAGAAGGCCTGAGCGGAGGAAAAAACGACATGAACGATTACCAGCTGATCGTCATCGGCGCAGGGCCCGGCGGCTACACCGCCGCCCTGCGCGCGGCGAAGCTCGGCATGAAAACCGCGGCGGTCGAGGCGCGCGAGGCGGGCGGCACCTGCCTCAACCGCGGCTGCGTGCCCACCAAGACGCTGCTGCACGCCTCCGAGGTCTACCACGCGGCGGCGCACGGCGAGAGCATCGGCGTACACGCCGAGGGCATCCGCGCCGATCTGCCGGAGATCTTCGCCTACAAGCGGCGCATCTCGCAGACGCTGTCCCAGGGCGTGGAGAGCCTGCTCAAGGGCGCGAAGGTCCCGCTGCTGCGCGGCAAAGCGCAGATCACCGCCGCGCACACCGTGACGGTGACCGCCGCGGACGGCACGCAGAGCGTCCACACCGCGGACAACATCCTGATCGCGACCGGCTCCGCGCCGGCGCGGCCGCCGATCCCCGGTCTCGACCTGCCCGGCGTGATGACGAGCGACGAGCTGCTCGAGGGCAGCGACCATCTGTACCGCTCGATCGTCATCATCGGCGGTGGCGTGATCGGCGTGGAGCTCGCGACGTTCTATGCCGAGCTCGGCAGCGAGGTCACGATCATCGAGGGTCTCGACCGGCTGCTGCCGACGCTCGACCGCGAGCTGGGCCAGAACCTGGCGCTGATCCTCAAAAAGCAGGGCGTGCGCATCTTCACCGGCTCGATGGTGAAGAACGTGACGCGCGGCGTGGACGGCCTGACGGTGAACTTCACCGTGAAGGACGCCGAGCAGGCGGTCAGCGGCGAGGCGGTGCTCTGCGCCATCGGCCGCAGGCCCTACTGCGACGGGCTGTTCGCCGAGGGGCTCGCGCCGGAGTTCAACGGGCGCAGCATCCGCGTGAACGAACGCTATGAGACCAGCATCCCCGGCGTGTTCGCCATCGGCGACGTGTCCTCGCGCATCCAGCTCGCGCACGTCGCGGCGGCGCAGGGCACGGCCTGCGTGGAGATGCTCTGCGGCGCGGAGGAGCACGTCGACCTGCGCGTGGTGCCGAGCTGCATCTACTGCCGCCCGGAGATCGCCGTGGTCGGCCTGACGGACGCCGAGGCCAAGGCCGAGAACATCCCGGTCAAGGTCGGCAAGTGCGTGATGGGCGGCAACGCCCGCACCCTGATCGCCGATCCGGGCCGCAGCTTCATGAAGGTCGTGGCCCACGCCGAGACCGGCGAGATCCTCGGCGCGCAGCTGATGTGCCCCAACGCGACGGACATGATCTCCCAGCTCGGCGAGGCCATCGCCAACCGCATGACCGCGGCGCAGCTGCTGCGCGCGATGCGCCCGCACCCCACATTTGAAGAAGCGCTCTCCGAAGCGCTGCACGATCTGTGTGACAAATTGAACAGGAGGTAATTACGATGAAATACGGCCGCACTTATAACTTCTCCGCCGGTCCGGCGATGATGCCCGAGAGCGTGCTGGAGGAGATCCGGGACGAGATGATGAACTACCGCGGCAGCGGCATGTGCGTCATGGAGATGTCCCACCGCTCCAAGGTCTATCAGCAGATCATCGACGAGGCCGAGCAGGACCTGCGCGACCTGATGGGCATCCCCGACAACTACAAGGTGCTGTTCATCCAGGGCGGCGCCACGCTGCAGTTCGCCGCCGTGCCCTGCAACCTGATGAAGAACGGCAAGGCCGTCTACATCGAGACCGGCGCGTGGTCCAAGAAGGCCATCGCCGAGGCGAAGAAGTACGGCGAGGTCATCGTCGCCGCCAGCAGCAAGGACAAGAACTTCACCTATATCCCCGACTGCTCCGACCTCGACATCCCGGAGGACACCGACTACGTCTATATCTGCGAGAACGAGACGATCCACGGCCTGACCTACCAGACCCTGCCCAACACCAAGGGCCACATCCTGGTGTCCGACCAGAGCTCGATGTTCCTCTCCAAGCCGGTCAACGTGAGCGATTACGGCCTGATCTACGCCGGCGTGCAGAAGAACGTCGGCCCGGCGGGCATGGTCATCGTCATCATCCGCGAGGATCTGATCCGCAAGGATCTCGACCCGAAGGTGCCGCTCTACATGCGCTATGACACCCACGCCGAAAACGGCTCGATGTACAACACCCCGAACTGCTGGGCGATCTACTGCTGCGGCAAGGTGTTCAAGTACCTCAAGAGCATCGGCGGCCTGGAGGAGATGAACCGCCGCAACATCGAGAAGGCCAAGATCCTCTACGACTTCCTTGACAATTCCAAGATGTTCCGCGGCACCGTCGAACCGCAGTTCCGCAGCCTGATGAACGTACCGTTCGTCACCGAGAGCGCCGAGCTCGACGCCGAGGTCGTCAAGGCGACCAAGGAGGCCGGCTACGACAATCTCAAGGGCCACAAGAGCGTCGGCGGTCTGCGCGCGAGCATCTACAACGCCATGCCCAAGGAGGGCGTCGAGGCGCTGGTCGAATTCCTCACCAAATTTGAAAAAGAGCATTGATCCACCGATCATTTGAAGGAGGCAGCAACATGCGTATTTTAGTAACGGACGGAATGGATAAGGGCGCGATGGCGCAGCTGCGCGAGATGGGCCACGAGGTCGTCGAGCAGTTCTATGAGCCGGACGAGCTGGGCAAGGCCCTGCGCGAGTACGACGTGGCGATCGTGCGCTCCAAGACCAAGGTGCGCGCCAACCACATCGACGAGGCCAAGGGCGGCAAGCTGAAGCTCATCATCCGCGGCGGCGTCGGCGTGGACAACATCGACGTCAAGTACGCCGAGGCCAACGGCATCGCCGTGAAGAACACCCCGCGCTCCTCAAGCGAGTCCGTGGCGGAGCTGGCCATGGGCCACATGTTCTCCAGCGCGCGCTTCATCTCCCACGCGGGCCACACCATGCGCGAGGGCAAGTGGGAAAAGAAAGCCTACGGCAAGGGCATCGAGCTGTGCGGCAAGACGCTGGGCGTCATCGGCTTCGGCCGCATCGGCCAGAAGCTGGGCGTCATGGCCAAAGCCATCGGCATGAACGTCATCGCCTTCGATATCTTCCACATCCCCGGCATCGAAGAGCAGCTGGGCATCCCCTACGTCGAGATGGATGAGCTGCTGGCGAAGTCCGACTTCATCTCCGTCCACGCGCCCGCGGTGGACGGCGGCGCCATCATCAACGCCGAGACCATCGCCAAGATGAAGGACGGCGTGGTCATCATCAACACCTCCCGCGGCACCAACGTCGACGAGGCGGCCCTGCTGGCCGGTCTTGAGAGCGGCAAGGTGCGCTCCGCCGGTCTCGACGTCTACGCCGACGAGCCCGCGAGCAACGCCGCGCTCTACAGCCACCCGATGGTCTCCTGCACGCCGCACATCGGCGCCGCGACCGTCGAGGCGCAGAAGCGCATCGGCATGGAGATCGTGGACATCATCTCCAAGATGCAGTAAAGCGCGCAGCGCAGAGCACAACGAAAGCGGCCGCCGGACGGGGATCCCCGTCCGGCGGCCGCGGTTTTGTTCGCTTTGCAGCGGAATGAGCGCGAGGCGGCTTTTTGCTGCGAAGCAGAAAAAAGTCGCCGCAAGCGACAGGCAGCTTGCGGTTCTCCCCTGCCGCCTGCCTGCCGAGCGCCGCGCCAAACACCCAAACCGAAGCCCAGCGGAGCGGGTTCGGTTTGGAAAGGAGGAGTAGCGGAATGAGCGCGAGACGACTTTTTGCTGCGAAGCATAAAAAGTCGCCGCAAGCGACAGGCAGCTTGCGACGACGTGGCGCGGAAGAGAGGATTTGAACCTCCGCGGCGCTTTTTACACGCCCTACTCCCTTAGCAGGGGAGCCCCTTCGGCCTCTTGGGTACTTCCGCAGACCGAATTGAGAACGCGATATGCGATTCGTTTGGCGGAGAGAGTGGGATTCGAACCCACGGATGCTCGCGCATCGCCGGTTTTCAAGACCGGTGCCTTCAACCGCTCGGCCATCTCTCCGTGTCCTGCAAGGCGCGCGCACCCTCCAAACGCAGAACATATATTACCACACCGCATACCGCTTTGTCAACCGGAAAAAGAAAAAGACGGCGCCGCAGGCGCCGCCTTTTTTCCTGCCTTATTCGATCCCGACAACCTCGTAGCCGGCGTCCGTAACGGCGGTTTTGAGCGCCTCGTCCGTGACGGCGGGCTCGGCGCTGACGACGGCCTTCCTGCCCTCGAGATCCACCGCGGCGGTGACGCCGGGCAGCGCGTTGAGCGCCTTCTCCACGCGGGCGGCGCAGTGCTTGCACATCATGCCCTCGATCCTGACGGTTTTGGTATTCATGGAAAAACTCCTCCTTGTCTGGCGGTTTTTCTCAGCTTAGCACATCGCGGCAGCAAAGTCAACGCTTGTCTCCCGGGCGGAAAAGCAGCGCCGCGAGCACGGCGGACACGACCGCCGCCGCAATGCCGCCGGCCGTGGCGCCGAGGCCTCCCGTCAGCACGCCGAGCCAGCCCTGCGCCGCGACCGCCTTCTCCACGCCCTTGGCGAGCGAATAACCGAAGCCGAGCAGAGGCACCGTCGCCCCCGCGCCGGCCCAGGCGACGACCGGCTCGTAGAGCCCGAGCGCGGTCAGCGCCACGCCCGCGACAACGTAGCCGGTCAGAACGCGGGCAGGGGTGAGCGCCGTCCGATCCAGCAGGAGCTGGCCGAGCGCGCAGAGCAGCCCGCCGCAGAGAAACGCGCGCAGATAGTCCATAGGGATCCCCTTTCGCCGTTTTCGTTAGTATGCGCAGCGGCGGGCAAACTATGCCGCGCGGACGAAAAAGCGCCCCGGCGGACAGCCGGGGCGGGGCAAAGCATCTGCGGTCACATATGGGGCGTCACGTCCTGCGCGTTGGCGGCGGAGCCGGTATCCTCCTTCGCCTTGCGGCGGTTCCAATGCTCCAGCAGCACGTTGGCCAGCACCATGATGCCGATGGCGATCACGGTGAGCAGGTTGTCGAGCGAGGTGTTTTCGTTCACGATCAGGTGACGCGCCAGCAGGAAGAGGATGACCTCCAGCGCGGTGGACGCCTCCGGGAAGCAGAGCATGCGGAAAAACTCCAGCCCGATGACCAGGGTCAGGATATTCTCTAAAAAGGCGGCGAAGGCGGCCATACTGTCCGTCTCCACCACGAGGCGGACAAAGGTATCCTTCAGCGAGAAGAGCTGGATCACGACGGCACCCAGCACGACCACGGAAATGATGATCTCCAGCAGGCGGGCGATCTTGCTCAGGTAATTGGCGAATTTTTCCATACCGCAGGCTCCTGTTATGAAAATCAGTTTTCTTTATCACATCATAACGGAAAACCGCCGGCATTGCAAGAGCGATATGAATTTTTTTCAATCTGCCGCGGGACGCTCGGCCGCCAGCACCACGGCGTGGCAGATGCCGGGGATGCTCTCGCCCTGAAAGGTCGAGGTCGGCGAGAGCAGCGCGCCGGTCGGCGCGAACACGATCCGCCGCCACCTCCCTTCGCGCATGCCGCGCAGCAGATGCGTGCACAGCACCGCCGCCGAGCAGCCGCAGCCGCTCGCGCCGCAGTGCATATCCTGCTTCTCGACGTCGAACAGCAGCAGGCCGCAGTCGGTATAGTTCCGGCTGAGGTCGAGCCCGTCGCGCGCGAAAAAGTCCGCGACGATCGCGCGGCCGAGGCGGCCGAGGTCGCCCGTCACGATCAGGTCGTAGTCCTCCGGCCGCGTCTGCGTGTCGCGAAAGAGCGCGCGGAGCGTGTCGTAGGCGGCGGGCGCCATCGCCGCGCCCATGTTGCTCGCGTCCGTCACGCCGCGGTCGACGATCCGGCCCGTCGTGACGTGCGTGACGAACGGGCCCGCGCCGTCCGCACGCAGGATGCAGCAGCCCGCGGCCGTGGCGGTCCACTGCGCGGTGGGCGTGCGCTGCGAGCCGTAGGGCACGGGCGCGCGATACTGCCGCTCCGCCGTGCAGAAGTGGGAGGAGGTCAGCGCCGCGGCGGTGCGCGCGAAGCCGGCGTCCAGCATCAGCGCCGCGAGCGACAGGCTCTCGCCCATCGTCGAACAGGCGCCGTAAAGCCCGTAAAAGGGCACGTTCGTCCCGCGCAGCGCAAACGAGGAGCCGATGCACTGGTTCAGCAGGTCGCCGGCGAAGACGAGGTCGAGGTCGCGCTCCGTCAGGTTGGCCTTCTCCAGCGCGCGCGACAGCGCGCGGCGCTGCATGACGCTCTCGCCCTGCTCCCAGGTCTTCTGCCCCCAGAAATGATCGTCGCTGAGCTCATCGAAGAGCGCTGCAAGCGGGCCCTCGCCCTCCATGCGCCCGCCGACGCCTGCGAACGACAGGATCGCCGGCGCGCTCGCGAGCCGGACGGTCTGCGCGCCGAGCCGCTTTGTCTTCATGGCACAGCCTCCTTTGCGTTTTCCCTTAGTGTTCCAAGCGGAGGAAAAAATATGAGCGCTTGACGCGCGGCAAAGAAGAGAATAGAATAATGGAATCAAGGGCGGCTGCGGCCGCCGCGCCCGGGAAAGGGAAACCGATATGGAAAAAGAGACGCGCACGTTCGGCTATCTGTGCCCGGCGTGCCATAAAAAGGTGATCCGCAGCCGCCCGCGCTTCGCGCTGGCTGCCTCCGGCGCGGAGATCGCATGCGAGTGCGGCAAGTCGAGTCTCGCGGTCGAGGCGGACGGCCAACGGTTCCTGCTGCGGGTGCCCTGCGGCGTCTGCGGCGGGGAGCACACGGCCACGGTGGACGCCGAGCGCCTGCTGAATGGCGAGGGCGTCGGCCTCGCCTGCCCGGAGACGAAGCGCCTGTGCTGCTTCATCGGCGAGGACTACGCCGTGGAGCGCGAGACGGAGCAGCTCTCCCTCACCGCGGACAAGGAGCGCGAGCGCGGCGAGGACGGCGAGGTGTTCGTCGACAACGTCATCATGTACGAGGTGCTCTCCGAGCTGCGGGAGATCGCCGCGCGCGAGCGCGGCGTCACCTGCGCGTGCGGAAGCGCGCAGTACCGCATGGAGGTGCACCCCACCTGCGTCGACCTGATCTGCGCCCGCTGCGGCGCGAAGCTGCGCATCCCTGCGGCGACGGACGAGGATCTCGACCGGCTGTGCTGCCACCTGCGCCTGACCATTCCGGGCGGCTGACCGTGGCGCTCGCACTCTGCTTTGCGGCGTTTCTCGCCGCGATCCTGCTGTGTCTCCGGCAGGGGCTTTCGATCGCGTGGGCGCTGGGCTTCGGCCTGGTGCTGTTTTCCCTCGCCGGGCTGCGGCAGGGCCACGGCGTGAAGGCGATCGCTCGCATGGCGTGGAGTACCATGCCCAAGACCATGATCGTGCTGCGCATCCTGTTCCTGATCGGTCTGCTGACGGGGCTGTGGCGCTCCTGCGGGACGATCTCGTTCTTCATCTATTACGGCGTCCGCGCGATCACGCCGCAGCTGTTCGTGCTGGTGGCATTCCTGCTTGCGGCGCTGCTGTCCTACGCGCTGGGCACGTCCTTCGGCGTGGCCAGCACGGCGGGCGTCGTGCTGATGGCGCTTGCGCGCTCGGGCGGCGTCGATCCGGCGGTCGCGGCGGGCGCGGTGCTCTCCGGCGTCTATTTCGGCGACCGCGGCGCGCCCACCTCCTCCTGCGCGAGCCTCGTCGCCGCGCTGACAGAGACGGAGCTCTACGGCAACGTGAAGCGCATGTTCCGCACGGCCGCGCTGCCCTGCGCCCTGTGCCTCGCGTTCTACGCGCTGCTCTCGCTGCGCCACCCGATCACGAACGCGGACGACGCGCTGCTTGCCGCGCTTGCGGGACAGTTCGACCTGTCGCTCTGGGCGGTGCTGCCGGCGGCGCTGATGCTCGCGCTGCCGCTCGCGCGCGTGCCGATCCGGCTGGCGATGGTACTCTCCGGCGCCTGCGCGTTCGCGCTCACGGTGCTGCTTCAGGGCGGCGGCGTGTGGGACACGCTGCGCGTCTGCGCGCTGGGCTACCGCCCGGCGGACGCGCTGCTCGCGCCGGTGCTCTCGGGCGGCGGGCTCGTGTCGATGCTCTCGTCGTTCGTGATGCTGCCGCTCGCCTCGCTCTGCACCGGCGTGCTGGAGGGCATCGGCGCGCTCCGCGGCGCCCAGACCGCGGTCCGCCGCCTCAGCGCGCGCATCGGCCGCCTGCCGGCGATGATCCTTTTGAGCACGCTGGAGGCGATGACGCTCTGCAACCAGACGGTCGTCATCATGATGACGGGCCGCCTGATGACGGAGCTTTACGATGAGGCGGGCGCGGCGCGCGAGGAGCTGGCGATGGACGTCGCCAACTCCGGCGTGCTGATCTCCGGCCTCGTGCCGTGGTGCATCGCCTGCTCGGTGCCGCTGGCCATGCTCGGCGTGGGCACGGAGGCGCTGCCCTACGCAGCGCTGCTGTATCTGATCCCGCTGTGCTATCTGATCACCAAGCGGCGCTTTTTCCCCGCGGAGGAAGGCAAAAAGAACGGACTGCGATTTTAGAAAGGAGCGATCCCCATGACGGATGAGATCCGGCGGCTGAAGGAGCTGGTCGACGGGACGGACAACATCGTCTTTTTCGGCGGGGCCGGGGTATCGACGGAAAGCGGCATCCCGGACTTTCGCAGCGTGGACGGGCTGTATCACCAGCAGTGGGACGAGCCGCCCGAGACGATCCTGAGCCACACCTATTATGAGCGTTACCCCGAAAAGTTCTTCCGCTTCTACCGCGCGAAGCTGCTCTGCCCGGACGCGCAGCCGAACGCCGCGCACAAAAAGCTCGCGACGTGGGAGGCTGAGGGCAAGCTGCGCGCGATCGTCACGCAGAACATCGACGGGCTGCACCAGAAGGCCGGCAGCCGCGAGGTGCTGGAGCTGCACGGCAGCACGCTGCGCAACTACTGCGAGTCCTGCGGCCGGTTTTACAGCCTGGCCGACCTCATGAAGACCGAGGGCGTGCCGCGCTGCGCCTGCGGCGGACGCATCAAGCCGGACGTCGTGCTCTATGAGGAAGGACTGGACAGCACCACCCTCATGCGCGCGGTACGCTTCATCTCCGAGGCGGACATGCTGATCATCGCGGGCACGTCGCTCGCGGTATATCCGGCGGCGGGCCTCGTGAACTACTACCGCGGGCACAAGCTGGTGGTCATCAACAAGACGCCGCTGCGCGGCGATCTGGGCGCGGATCTCGTGATCCAGGGCGCGGTGGGCGAGGTGCTCAGCCAGGTTTGACGCGGCGGAAAACCGGCAGAAAAATTTTTGCACGCAGGGCAAAAAAAGGTTGACTTTTGGCCGCGTGCAGGCTTATAATAGCGGAGCAGTCGTTTTGAGGGCTGAGCGATGCGGGTGTGCTGGAATTGGCAGACAGGCTAGCTTGAGGTGCTAGTGTTCGTATGGACGTGCGGGTTCAAGTCCCGCCATCCGCACCATCTTTCTTCAAAAGCTGCGCATGCGCGAGTGGTGGAATTGGCAGACTCGCTAGATTCAGGTTCTAGTGTGCTTCACGCACGTGCGGGTTCAAGTCCCGCCTCGCGCACCAAAAGCCCCGAAATCTTATGATTTCGGGGCTTTTTCTTATCCAAAAGTGATGAAAATTGGAAATGTTCATTAGTTTTTTGAGCCTCCTTGACGCCGAATTTTTGAAAAGCATCGCAGTCGGCATCGCGCAGACGCGAAAAAAAACGCGGTGATCGGCAAAAAGAGCTTGACAAGACGGGCAAGGCATGTTATAAACATATCAAATCAATAGGTTTCAATCCAATAGGGTTGATGTGCCGACGGAGGAAACAAGATGCGGAAGCTCGGCTTCAACTGCATGGTGTGCCGCGACATGCGCTGTGAGATGCGCATGCGCTTTGCCCTGCCCATTTGAGCCTCCGCCGTTTGCAGGAATGACCGGAGAGCCCGATGGGCTCTCCGGATTTTTTTATTTTGAGGTGATCGCTTTGCCGGCTGATTTTTCGCGGCTGCTCCGCCACAACTTCCGCTTCGGCCGAATGTGAACGCGGACCTGACAGGAACGCAAGCACTGCACAACCGAACGGAAGAAATATATTAAAAAATAAGAAAGAGGCAATACCATGTCTGATTATAGATTCGAAACGCTGCAGCTCCACGTCGGCCAAGAGCAGGCCGACCCCGCCACCGACGCCCGCGCCGTGCCCATTTACCAGACCACGTCCTACGTGTTCCGCAACTCCGCCCACGCAGCGGCGCGCTTCAATCTCACAGATGCCGGGAACATCTACGGACGGCTTACCAATTCCACGCAGGAGGTGCTGGAAAAGCGCGTGGCCGCCCTGGAGGGCGGCGTGAGCGCGCTGGCGCTGGCCTCCGGCGCCGCAGCCGTGGCCTACACCATCCAGGCGCTGGCGCAGGCGGGCGACCACGTCGTCGCGCAAAAGACGATCTACGGCGGCAGCCACAACCTGCTGGCGCACACGCTGCCGCTTTACGGCATTCAAACCAGCTTCGTGAACGCCCACGACCTCGCCGAGGTCGAGGCCGCCATCCGGCCCAACACCAAGGTCATCTATCTGGAGACGCTGGGCAACCCCAACTCCGACATCCCGGACATCGACGCCATCGCGGAGATCGCGCACAAGCACGGCATCCCGCTGGCCGTGGACAACACCTTCGGCACGCCCTATCTGATCCGGCCCATCGAGCACGGCGCGGACATCGTGCTGCATTCCGCCACCAAGTTCCTCGGCGGCCACGGCACGACGCTGGGCGGCATCGTGGTGGACGGCGGCAAATTCGACTGGAGGGCCGCCGGCAAATACGCGCCCATCGCGCAGGCCAACCCCAGCTATCACGGCATCTCCTTCGTGGATGCGGCCGGCCCCGCCGCCTTTATCACCTATCTGCGGGCGATCCTGCTGCGCGACACGGGCGCGGCCATCTCGCCCTTCAACGCCTTTCTGCTGCTGCAGGGCGTTGAGACCCTGTCGCTCCGGCTGGAGCGGCACGCGGAGAACACCAAAAAGGTCGTGCAGTTCCTGGCCGGGCACCCGCAGGTCGAGCGGGTCAACCATCCCTCCCTGCCGGAGCATCCGGATCACGCGCTCTTCGAGCGGTACTTTCCCAACGGCGGCGCGTCCATCTTCACCTTCGACATCAAGGGCGGGCAGAAGGAGGCGCACGCGTTCATCGACGCGCTGGAGATCTTCTCGCTGCTGGCGAACGTGGCGGACGTGAAGTCTCTCGTCATCCACCCGGCCACCACGACGCACTCTCAGCTGAGCGCGGAGGAACTGGGGGCCGCGGAGATCCATCCCAACACCATTCGTCTGTCCATCGGCACCGAGCATATCGACGATATCCTCGCGGATCTGGAGAAGGGCTTTGCCGCAGCCGCGGCGCTCGCATAACAGGAGGGGAAGCATGGAATTCTATGTAGAACAGGCCGTACTGGACGCGGGGGTCAAGATTGTGTTCGCAGAGGTCTGCGGTCTCGACAATCACGGCGAGGATCCGGAATGGGCCGTATACCGCGACAAGCGCTTGGAAGCGCTGTTTGAGGAGTATGCGGAGCTGGACGTCCACGCCGATCCGATCCTGGAGGGCTTCAACATCCTGCATGACAAGACCGGGGTCAAGCGCCGCAAGAATATCCCTGCCAGCGAGAACCTCATTAAGCTTCTCAAGAAGAATCACGGCATGTTCTACATCAACCAGGCGGTGGATATCTATAACCTGATCTCCCTGGAGAGCAAGCTGGCCCTCGGCGCTCACAACATCGACCGGGTCGACGGGAACGTCACTCTGCGCTTCACCGACGGCAGCGAACGCTTTGTGCCCATCGGCCAGACGGAGCCTGTGCCTGTTGCGCCGCACGAATACTGTTACTGTGACGACGCCAATGAGGTGCTTTGCCGCCTGGAGGTCCGCCAGGTAGAAAAGACCAAGGTGGACGAAGAAGCGCGCAATGTCTTTTATATCGTGCAGGGCAACGAGGCCACTCCTGATGAGCTGCTGCATGAGACCGCGCAGACGATCATTGACCTGACAACAAAATACTGCGGAGGAACCGGAATCATCATCAAGCCAGGCATAAAAGAATCCGCTGTCTTATGAAAGAAGGAATCGCCGCCATGTCCCTGTTGAGAGAGCGATGTTGCCCCTGTTTCACTATCGGTAAACTCACATTTAATTAAAAGCTAATGAAACAGGAGGACAATATCATGTCTAACATCTTTACATCCGCCGATCAGCTGATCGGAAGGACCCCGCTGCTGGAGCTGACGAATATCGAGAAGGAAGAAGGCCTGGAAGCCACGATCCTCGCGAAGCTGGAGTATTTTAACCCTGCCGGCTCCGTCAAGGATCGCATCGCCAAGGCCATGATCGACGACGCGGAGGCAAAAGGGCTGCTGAAGGCGGGCTCTGTGATCATCGAGCCCACCTCCGGCAACACCGGCATCGGGCTTGCTTCCGTCGCGGCGGCCCGCGGCTACCGCATCATCATCGTCATGCCCGAGACCATGAGCGTCGAACGCCGACAGCTGATGAAGGCCTACGGCGCGGAGCTGGTGCTCACCGAGGGCTCCAAGGGCATGAAGGGCGCCATTGCCAAAGCTGACGAGCTGGCGAAAGAGATCCCAAACGCCTTCATCCCCGGGCAGTTCGTCAACCCGGCGAATCCCGTCGTCCACAAGGCCACCACCGGCCCGGAGATCTGGGCAGACACCGACGGCAAGGTGGATCTCTTTGTCGCAGGCGTCGGGACCGGCGGCACGATCACAGGTGTGGGGGAATATCTCAAGGAACGGAATCCTGCGGTGAAGGTCGTGGCGGTGGAGCCCGCCGGTTCGCCCGTACTCTCCAAAGGGATGGCAGGCGCACACAAAATCCAGGGCATCGGCGCAGGCTTTGTCCCGGACGTGCTGAACACAGCCGTGTATGACGAGATCGTCACCGTGGAAAATGAGGACGCCTTTGCGGCAGGGAAAAAGGTCGGCCGCGCAGAGGGCGTGCTGGTCGGCATCTCCTCCGGCGCCGCAGTCTGGGCCGCGATCCAGCTGGCCAAGCGGCCGGAGAACAAGGGCAAGACGATCGTCGCCCTTTTGCCGGATACCGGTGACCGTTATCTGTCCACGCCGCTGTTTGCAGAGTGATATGGATCAGACACTTCTTCTTCGGATCCGGCACGCCGCCGGCGAACTCGCCCGGGCGGAAGCTCCCGGCGGGAGCACGGCTCGGGATTACCGGAACCTTCGCACCGAGGCTGAGCGCTTTACCGATCTGATGATCCATGCGCTGTTCCCGGACTTTGCCCCGGAAAACGAGACGCGGGAGGTCTTTTTGGAGCGGGCGGTCGTGCTGCTTGAGAGGATCCTCGCGCGCGTGCCCTTAACGCCGCGTTCGGAGGACGTCGTCCTTGCCCTGCTGGGGGATTTGCCCGAGATCAGGCGCCGGCTACAGACCGACCTGCTTGCCGCCTATCAGGGAGACCCTGCGGCAAAAAGCATGGACGAGGTCATCCTCTGCTATCCGGCCTTTACCGCTATCAGCACCTATCGTCTGGCCCACCTTCTGTATCGGAAGGACGTGCCTCTCCTGCCGCGCATGATGACGGAATACGCGCACCGCCTCACCGGGATCGACATCCATCCCGGCGCGGTCATCGGCGATTCCTTTTTCATTGACCACGGGACCGGCGTAGTGATCGGGGAGACGACGACCATCGGCTGCGGTGTAAAGCTGTATCAGCACGTCACGCTCGGCGCCAAAAGCTTTGAGGTCGGAGAGAACGGGGCGCTCGTCAAAGGGATCAAGCGGCATCCGGATATCGGCGACCGCGTCATCATCTATTCCGGGGCCACGATCCTGGGCGGAGCGACGCAGATCGGAAACGACTGCATCATCGGCGGCAGCGTGTGGCTGACGCATTCGGTCCCCGCAGGAAAAATGGTTCTGGCCCGAGCGGCCGTGACGGATGCGCCTTTGACGCAGGACATCACGATCGCCTCTCCATTTGACTGCTCCATGTTGTAAAAAAGGCTTCCGGGATCAGGCAGATCCCGGAAGCCTTTTTTCGATCCACTCGTTATTGCGCTTCGTCTTCCGCCAGATCCTGCACGGTAAAGCCGCCGAGGTAGGCGCGGACGGTATCGTTCAGGCCCTGCCAGAGCGGCAGCGTGCGGCAGATGGGCGCGCGGGGACAGGGCTTGCTGCCCTCCTCCAGGCAGGCGACGGGCGCGAGCGTACCCTCCGTCAGGCTCAGCACATCCCAGACGCGGATCTGATCCGCCGCGCGGCTGAGCCGGTAACCGCCGCCCTTGCCGCGCAGACCCTCCAGCACGCCGCCGCGGACGAGCTGCCTGACGATGCTCTCCAGATACTTCTCAGAGATCGCCTGGCGTTCGGCGATCTCGCCGAGCGTAACGTAACCGTCGTGCTGCTGCTCGGCCAGATCGACGAGCACGCGCAGCGCGTAGCGGCCCCGCGTGGAAATCATTGGCTTACCTCCCGTGCTTTTTTCTGTGCTTATGATAGCACACGTTCGATCGCTTTGCAATCGTGCTCCCGGCGCAAAACGGGACACGGGGAAACCCCGTGTCCCGTTCGTTTTTCGTTCAGTCGTGGAAGGGGCAGGCCACAAAATGGCCCGGCAAGACCTCGGTCAGCTGCGGCTCGCCCGCATGACAGCGGTCGCACGCGCGATTGCAGCGCTTGGCAAAGCGGCACTCGTCCGGCGGGTCGATGGGCGAACTGATCTCGCCGCGCAGCAGGATGCGCTTACGGTCGGGCATGATCTCCGGCACCGGGATGGCGGAGAGCAGCGCCTGCGTGTAGGGGTGCATCGGATGCTCGAACAGCTCGACGGCGGGCGCCTTTTCCACGATGCGGCCCAGGTACATCACGGCGATCTCGTCCGCCAGGTGGTGCACCACGGCCAGGTCGTGCGTGATGAACATGTAGGTGAGGCCGCGCTCGCGCTGCAGCTTGCGCAGCAGGTTGAGGATCTGCGCCTGGATGGACACGTCCAGCGCGGAGACCGGCTCGTCGCAGACGATGAACTTCGGGTCCATCGCCAGGGCGCGCGCGATGCCGATGCGCTGGCGGCGGCCGCCGTCCAGCTCGTGTGGATAGGTGTTGATGAGGCGCTCCGCGAGGCCCACCGTATCCATCAGCTCCAGCACGCGCTGCTCGATCTGCCTGCGGTCGGTCATCAGGCGCTGCGTGGTGATCGACTCGGTAATGATCTGAAACACCGTCTTGCGCGGATCCAGCGAGGAGAACGGATCCTGAAAGATGATCTGCATGTCCTTGCGGGCCTTGCGCAGCGGCCCGCGCCGCAGAGAGGCAACGTCCACCCCGTCGAACAGGACCTTGCCGCTGGTGGGCTCGATCAGGCGCAGGATGGTGCGGCCCAGCGTGGACTTGCCGCAGCCGGATTCGCCGACGACGCCGAGCGTCTTTCCGCGCTCAAGCGTAAAGCTCACGTCGTCCACCGCGTGCAGGATGCCGCCGCCGGAGGAGAAGTACTTTTTCAGGTGCTCGACTTGCAGGATCACGTCTGCCATGTCAGCGATCCCTCCTCTCGATGTGGAAGCCCTCCTGCTCGTAGGCGGTGCAGGCGACCATGTGCGTGGGGCTGATCCGGCGCGGCACCGGCAGCTTGGCGCGGCAGGCCTCCGTCGCGTAGCGGCAGCGGGGCGCGAACGCGCAGCCCTTCGGCAGATTGGTCGGGTCGGGCATCTGCCCGGGAATGGGCGTAAGCTCGTCCACACGGGCGTTGATGTTCGGCAGCGAGTTGAACAAGCCCTCGGTATAGGGATGACGCGTGTGGTTGAACACGTCCTCCAGCGTTCCCATCTCAACGATGCGGCCGGCGTACATCACCGCCACACGGTCGCACACGTCCGCCACGATGCCGAGATCGTGCGTGATCATGATCATGGCCATATTGTACTGCCGCTTGAGATCCTTCATCAGCTCGAGCACCTGTGCTTGGATCGTCACGTCCAGCGCGGTGGTGGGCTCGTCCGCGATCAGCAGCGCCGGGTTGCAGGCCAGCGCGATGGCGATGACCACGCGCTGCTTCATGCCGCCGGAGAACTGATGCGGAAATTCCTTCGCGCGCTCGCGTGGGATGCCGACGGTCTCCAGCATCTCGCAGGCCTTTTCCATGGCCTCGGCCTGGGAGACGTCCGCGTGCAGAAGATAGCTCTCCGCGATCTGCTGGCCGACGGTGAAGACCGGGTCGAGCGAGGTCATCGGATCCTGAAAGATCATCGACACGTCGGCGCCGCGGATCTTCTGCATCTGCTGCGCGGTGGCGGACATGATGTCCTGCCCGCAGACGGTGATCTCGCCGCTCTCCACAATGCCGGGCGGGTCCGGGATCAGCTTGAGGATGGACAGCGCCGTGGTGGTCTTGCCGGCGCCGGTCTCGCCCACGAGGCCGAGCGTCTGCCCGGCGTCCAGCGTGAAGCTCACGTCGTTCACGGCGCGCACAACGTCCCCGTCCACCTCGTAGCGGACGGTGAGATCCTTGACCTCCAGAACGCGGTCGGTACGGCCGGTTTTCTTTTCCTCTGTCATGCCTGCCGCCTCCTCACTGCCTGAGCTTGGGATCGAGCGCGTCGCGCAGACCGTCGCCCACCATGTTCAGCGCCAGCACCGTGACCATGATCGCAAGGCCCGGATAAAGCGTCATATACGGCGCGGTGCGGACGTAGCCGCGGCCCGCGGCCAGCAGCGCGCCCCACTCCGGCGAGGGCACCTTGACGCCCAGACCGAGAAAGCTCAGCGAAGACGCCTCCACGATGGCGGAGGCCGTGCGCAGCGTGGTCTGCACGATGATCGGGCTGAGGCAGTTGGGCACGATGTGGGAGAAGATGATCTTCGCCTCGCTCTGGCCGATGGCGCGCGCCGCCTCGACGTATTCCTGGTTCCGCACGGTCAGCACCGCGGCGCGGCTGATGCGCACGAACTGCGGCACGCTGGTGATGCCGATGGCCAGCATCAGGTTGCCCGTGCCGACGCCCAGCGCCGACACGATGGCGATGCCCATCATCATGCTGGGCACGGCGCCGATGATATCCACCACGCGCATGATGACGTTTTCAACGGCGCCGCCGTAGTACCCGGCGACGCAGCCCAGCAGCATGCCGATGGCCAGGCCGATCATCACCGCCACGATGCCGACGGCCAGCGAGATGCGCGAGCCGTACAGCACGCGGAAGAAAATATCGCGTCCCAGCTCGTCCGTGCCGAAGAGATGGCGCAGGCTGGGCGCCTGACGGCTCTCCATCAGGTTCTGGCCGATGACGTCCGTGTCGTAATCGAGGATCACGTCCGCAAAGACCGCGACCAGCACGATCGCGATCACGACGAACAGCGCGAGCATCGCGCCCTTGTTCTGCCGGTAGCGGCGCCAGATCTCGGCGCCCTGGCTGCGCTTTTTGTACTTTTTGATCGCAGAGACCTCAGCGGTGGAGGCAACGGCCGTATTCTCGCTCATGAAACCTTCCTCCTCCTTTTCGCGCTTTTGGTGTACTGCGCGCGGATGCGCGGATCGACCGCCGCATAGAGCAGGTCGACCGCCAGCATCACCAGGCTGATGACGATGACCTTCAGGATCAGCACACCCGTGACGATCGGCGTGTCGCGCCCGTTGATGCTGTCCATCAGCAGGCGGCCGGTGCCGGGCCAGGAGAACACCGTCTCCGTAATGGTCGAGCCGCCGAGCGCCGCCGCCAGCTGCGTGCCGACCACGGTGAGGATCGGGATCATGGCGTTTTTCAGCGCATGCCCCCAGATCACGCGGCGCTCGCTCGCGCCCTTGGCGCGCACGGTGCGCAGATAGTCCTGCCGGACCACGTCCAGCATGGACGAGCGCGTGGTGCGGCCCAGCGACGCGGTCAGGCCCGTGCCGTGCGTGATGGCGGGCAGGATCAGGCTTTTGAGCGTCCCGTCGTCATCCCCGGTGGGAAACCAGTGCAGCTTGAGCGCAAAATAGATGATGAGCACCAGACCCAGCCAGAAGTTCGGGATCGACAGGCCCAGCAGCGTGCCGAACGAGGCGGCATTGTCCGCGAGCGACCCGCGGCGCATGGCGGACATGATGCCCAGCGGGATCGAGATCACGACCGACACCAGCACCGAGGCAAGCGCCAGCTTCAGCGTGGACGGCACGCGCTGAAGGTACAGCTTCATCACAGGCTCGCCCGTAGTGTAGGATTTGCCGAGATCGCCGTGCAGAACGAAGCCCTTCATGTAGTTGAAGTAGCGGACGAGCAGGGGCTTGTCCAATCCGTACTGCGCGTAAAGATCCGCAATCTGCTCCTCGGTCAGGACCGAATCTTCGCCGATCTTCATGTCAACGATATCGCCGGGAGCGATGTCCATCAGCACGAAGACCAAGAAAGAGATCCCGATGATGACCGGGATCAGATAGAGCAGGCGTTTGACTACGTAGCGCCACATGGGGACGATCACTGCCTTTCTGCGTTGAAATCGAGGGTCGTATGTTTTGCTCAAAAACCGCCTTTATGGGACGCCCACACCGTGGGCGCCCCATAAAGATTATCATCGCATTCGCGCAGCCATTCGACCGCGGCGCGGATCAAAGCTCGACCTTGACGTAGGCGAACCTGTGAGCGCCGCCCTGATCCCAGGCTACGCCGCTGAGTTTCTTGGTGTAAGCGACGCCCTGGATGCCGTAGTACAGCGGGAGATGCGGGCACTCCTTGTGCAGGATGATCTGCGCCTGCTTGTAAAGCTCGATACGGACGGCGGGATCCGTCTCCGCACGGGCACGGGCAACGAGGTCGTCGAACTCCGCATTGTAATAGTCGCCGAGGTTGTTGCCGCCGTCGCTGCGGAAGGTGCCGGTGAACTTGTCGCCGGAGGCATTGAACGTGTAGGCGGCAATCAGCGCCTGGAAATCACGCTCCTTCTGGATCTTGGAGAAACCGGCGGAGTCGAACTTCTCAACGTCGATCTTGATGCCAAGATCCTTGTACTGGTCCTGCAGCACCTGCGAGATCAGCACGCGCAGATCGTTGTTGACGGAGATGGTAAAGTCGCCGCCGCCGTTGGCGTACTTGCTCTTGGCGAGATACGACTCGGCAAGCTCGATATCGCGGTGGTAGCCGACGAGACCGACGGACTCCCAATCGTCAAAGCTGCCGAGAGAGTAGCGGGAGTTGAAGGTGTTGGCCTTGATGCCGTAGCCGGAAAGGACGGCCTGGATGATGCTGTCCACATCCGTGGCGTAAGCGAGCGCCAGGCGGAAGTTTACATCGTCGAACGGCGCGACATTGTTGTTGAAGTACAGGTAGTTGAGGCTGCCCTCATAGGTGACCATATCCAGCTCGGGATTGGAGGTGATGAGGTCATACTCGGCGGTGGCAGGATAGATGCACACGTCGATCTCGTGATTCTCCAGCGCCATCAGGCGGGCCGAATCCTCCGGGATGTAGCGGTAGCGCACGGTCTTGGTGACGGGCTTCTCGTCCCAGTAGCTGTCGTTGCGCTCGAGCAGGACGTAGTCGCCCAGTGCGAAGTCCTTGTTCTTCCACGGGCCGGTGCCGATCTTGTAACCGTCCTCCGAGGCGTCCATCGCCTTGCGGCTGAGCATGCCGAAGCTGCCGGCGCTGAGCTTGATCAGCATATCGCTGTCCGCCGCCTTCAGCACGACCTTGACGGTGTAGGGATCCTCCGCCGTGAAGGACTCAAAGGCACCGTAGACCTCTCTGACGCCGGAGGCCGTGGTCGCGCTGTCCAGCGCGCGCTGGATCGTGAAGACCACGTCGTCGGCGGTGAAGTCGCCGCCGTCGTGGAACTTGACGCCCTTGCGCAGATGGAAGGTAAACGTCTTGGAGTCGGCGGAAACGTCATAGGATTCCGCCAGCAGCGGAATCAGCGACTGCGTGCTGCTGTCATAGCGCACAAGCTGCTCATGCGTCATGTTGTAAATGTAGCAGTTGGCGATCAGCGTCGACTCCTGAACGTCGAGCGAGTTGATCTTGGTGTTGCCAGCGAGCACGACCTCGTCCTTATAGGAGACGTTCGCCTTGACCTCGGTGACGTTCTGCTCGGTCTTCTCGTCAATGTTGCCGGTGGGCGTGCCGGTGCTGGTACCGGTACCGGTGTTGGTACTGCTCTGGCCCTTGTCGCCGCAGGCAACCAGGCTGAGAACCATCAGCACCGCAAGCAAGAGAGATACGAATCGTTTCATATGCGTCTCCTTTTCCTTCACATTCTCACTTGTTGAAACTGCCGTTTCCGATCGCGTGCCCGCGTGCGGCGGGCATGGCCGCCGCAAAAGGCACAGTCAAAATAAAGACAGAATATCGGCATCATGCCAAATGAATACTGCAAACATACTAACGCCTGTTTTACAACTTTGCAAATAGTTTTTCGTAATATTGATATAGATATCGATACATATTCTATATATCAACGCGAGCTTGCAAGGAGTCGGGTGAAAGATGCATCCGCTTGACTTCCGGCGCGGGAGCATATAGACTGGACACAGATCCGGTGGGAGGTGATCGCATGGATATGACAGAACTGCGCTTTGCGCCGGCGGAACCGGAGGACATTGAGACGCTCTTTGCTCTCAATCGGGAGCTGATCGACCGCTATGAGGATCCCGGCGCGATCGAGCGCGACCGGGTGCTCGCCTGGGTCAGGCGGAAACTCGAAGTCAAGCGCGGCGAGTATCGCCGCGTGCTCTGCGATGGGCAGGTCGCAGGTTATCTGCGTGTCCACGAAGAAAACGGAGAGGTGGAACTGGACGATCTGTACGTGCTGCCGCCGTTTCAGGGCCGCGGCATCGGCACGGCCGTGCTGGAACGCTGCCTTGCGGAAACGAAACTGCCGATCTTCTTCTACGTGTTCACGCGCAACGTGCGCGCGATCGCTCTTTATGAGCGGCTGGGCTTCCGCCCGGCCGAGGAGGTCAGCCCGACGAGGCGGATCATGCGCAGGCCATGACGCGCTGCAGGCAAAAAAGAAGCGGAACACCGTAAAGGTGTTCCGCTTTCCAGTGTTGGCGCTACCTATCTTTCCGGACCGTCTCCAGTCAAGTATTGTCGGCAGAAGCGAGCTTAACTTCCGTGTTCGGAATGGG
>Ga0079305_1001936_pt1 | contig 21792 bp, 32 predicted proteins | sample LMS_cellobiose_e_FD_79183 | JGI IMG/M metagenome (GOLD analysis project Ga0079305, IMG submission 79183) | Rumen-fistulated moose microbial communities from Alaska, USA - LMS_cellobiose_enrichment | ecosystem: Host-associated > Mammals > Digestive system > Stomach > Rumen fluid ... | reverse complement strand
ATCGGCACCCACGCGGAGCTGATCGCCCGCCCCGGGCTGTACCGGGAGATCTATGAGATCCAGATGCGCGCGGACGACCGGGCGCTGCTGCAGAAAGGGGGCGAGGCGTAATGCCGGCGTTTGACGAAGAAGAGTATCAGCAGTCCTTCAGCCTGAAAACCTGGAGACGCCTCTGGCCGTTTCTGAAGCCCTTCCGCCTGACCTTTGCGCTGATGGTGGGCCTCAACGCGCTGACCGGCCTGACCGACGTGCTTCTGCCCCTCTTTCAGCGCTATGCCATCGCGCACTTCATTGAGAACGAGACGCTGCGCGGCCTGCTGCCCTACGGCCTGGCCTACGGCGCGGTCATTCTGGCGCAGTCGCTGCTGGTCGTGGCCTTCTGCCGCCAGTCGATGAAGATCGAAATGCACATGGGCAGGGACATGCGCCTGGCGCTGTTCCATCATCTGCAGACGCTCTCCTTTTCCTATTACAACGTGACGCCGGTGGGATACATCCTCAGCCGCGTCATGAACGACACCCAGCGCATCGCCGGGATGCTCGCGTGGAACCTCACGGATATCCTCTGGGCGCTGTTCTATGTGCTCGGCGCCTTCGTGTCGATGCTGCTGCTGAACTGGCGCCTTGCGCTGATCCTGATTCCCATCGTGCCGGTCATGGCGCTGCTCACGATGTACTTCCAGAACCGGATCCTCCGCTGGAACCGCCGGGTGCGGAAGATGAATTCCCGCATCACCAGCGCGTTCAACGAGGGGATCACCGGCGCGCGCACCACAAAGACGCTGGTGCTGGAGGAGAAGACCACCGAGCAGTTCCGCACCCTGACGGGCGAAGCCCGCCGGGCCGGGATGCGCGCGGCGCGGCTCAACGCCGTCTATATCCCTCTCGTGCTCTTTGCCAGCACGGCGGCGGTGGCGATCGTCCTGCTGCGCGGCGGCCATATGGTGCTGTCGCAGGCGCTGGAACTGGCGACGCTCTCTGCCTTCACGACCTATGCCGTGAGCATTTTCGAGCCGATCCAGATGACGGCGGCCAACATCGCGGACTTTATCTCCCTGCAGGCCAACATCGAACGAGTCGCGGGCGTGCTGGACCGGACGAGCGACGTGACCGATACGCCGGAGGTCATCGAGAAATACGGCGACGCCTTCCATCCGAAAAAGGAGAACTGGGAGCCGCTGCGCGGCGAGATCGAGTTCCGGGACGTCACCTTCCGCTACCCCGACGGCGGCGACAACGTGCTGGAGCACTTCAACCTCCACATCCCGCAGGGGACCACGGTTGCCATCGTCGGCGAGACCGGCGCGGGCAAAAGCACGCTGGTGAACCTCGCCTGCCGCTTCTTTGAGCCCACTGAGGGCCGGATCCTCATCGACGGCGTGGATTACCGTGAACGCAGTCAGCTCTGGCTGCACGCCAACATCGGCTATGTCCTGCAGAACCCCCACCTCTTCTCCGGCTCCGTCCGCGACAACATCCGCTATGGGCGGCTGGACGCGACGGACGAGGAGATCGAGGCCGCGGCAAAGGCCGTGTCCGCGGACACGGTGATCGCCAAGCTGGAAAAAGGCTGGGACAGCGACGTCGGCGAGGGCGGCGACCGCCTCTCCACCGGCGAAAAGCAGCTGATTTCCTTTGCCCGCGCCGTACTGGCCGACCCGCGCATCTTTGTGCTGGACGAGGCCACCAGCTCCATCGACACCCGGACGGAAATGCTCATCAGCGAGGCCACGGACCGGCTGCTGGCCGGTCGAACGAGCTTTCTGATCGCCCACCGTCTCTCCACGATCCGCAAGGCCGACCTCATCCTTGTGGTGCGGGACGGCAAAATCGTCGAGCAGGGACGGCACGAGGAGCTGCTGCGCGCCGGCGGCTATTACCACGACCTCTACAGCCGCCAGTTTGCGGAGGAATCCGCCCGGCTGCTCTGGGTCAAGGACGCGTAATCCCAAACTGATGTTCCGGAGTGTTTCGTCATGAAAGCGATCAACAGCCTCATCCTCCAGTACCGGGGTCTGTACTGCAATAGGCTATCTTCATGGTTAAATAAAAACGCGGTAGGTCAGGGACAGGGTTGAATTCTCTTTGTCCCAGGTGCAGGAAGCCAGCAAATGCTTGATAGTGCTGTTTTTCTTGTGAAGCGTAGCGCCCTCGGATTCCAGCGTTTCCAGAGCGGAGCGGATGGAGGAGCGGAGCGTTGCTTCGGCCAGAGAGGGATCCACGCGGCTTTCGAGCTCGGAGATCCGGGTGAGAAGACCGGCCTGCTGCTTGTCCAGAGCCTCCCGGTACTTCCTGTAATCATCCAGAGTGTCCACGCCGGCGGTGTAGGCATCGCGGATCCGGGAGAGCTTGCGGTCGTACTGCTCGGCCTGCTGGCGAAGGGCGCGGAGCTCGCGCTCGGTATCGTCGGACCGGACGACGCTGTAGCTGACAGGGAAGGCGCCGCCGGCGTCGATCCGCAGCGTCTCCAGAACGGCGGAGTGAAGATCGTCGAGCCGGATGGCCTGCCGATGCTTGCAGATGCCCTTGATGTAGCCGTTGCAGATGAAGCTGTGACTCTTCTGGACGATCAGCGTCCGGCCGCAGCAGGCGCAGCGGACCACGCCGCTCATCCAGTCCCTCAGCTCGGAAGAGGGGCGGGATTTTGGCCGATATACCTCAGCAACCGCGGCGATGCGAAGCTGCACGGCGTCAAAGACCTCACGGTCGACGATCGCCTCATGGTCGCCGGGGACGATCATGGTATCGGATCCACGGAGGCCGCTGCGCAGCTTGCCGGACGGCGTCCAGCGGTTGAAGCCGAGATAGGCGGGGTTCTGGAGCCAGTACATGACGGTGCGGTTCTCGATCTGGCCGCCGCGGTGGGTGCGGATCCCGCGGGCCGCGAGGTCCGCGATGATGTTCAGGACCGGGACGCCGGAAAGATAAGAATCAAATACCTCGCGGACAACCTGCGCCTCGGCCTCGTCGGGGACCATCCAGGGACTGCCCGCGGGGTTCTTTTTATACCCGAACGGGGGCGCCGCCTGGCGCTTGCCGCGCTCGGCGTTCACCGTCATGGAGCGCTTGACCTCGCCGGACAGGCGGATACTGTAATACTCGTCCATCCATTCGATGATGCGCTCGATCAGGGAGCCGAAGGGGCCCTCGATCAGCGGCTCGGAGATCGAGATCACGTCCACGCCGGCTTTCTGGAGCATGGCCTTGTAGACGATGCTCTCCTCCTGGGAGCGGGCGAAGCGCGAGAATTTCCATACGAGGATCGCGTCGAAGGGGTGGTCGGCGCTTTTGGCCAGCGCGATCATCTCGTTGAACTTGGGACGCTTCGCCGCGGACCGTCCGGAGATCCCTTCATCGGAGAAGACAAACTGGTCCGGGACGACGAAGCCGTTCTTCTCCGCCCAGGCGCGGACGGCCTCCAGCTGGGAGTCCGGGGAGAGCTCCGCCTGGTCGTCGGTGCTCACGCGGATGTAGACGGCGGCAAGTTTCAATTCGGACATGGGAGGCCTCCTTTCTTAGAAGTGGCGAAGCATGGTCTCTGCCTCAAATAGAGAGTTGTCGCAATATTCGCGAAGATCGGGAAGCCTGGCATCGGTAGCGTAGAGAGCGACGCAGATAAAGGCAAAGGGGATCGGAGACCGTTCGGCTGTCGAATAGTATCTGCCATTCAGCGAGGTATACTTGATTCTTTCGCCTCCGTTCGCAGCGTAGTACGCGAACTGCTGCCGTGTATAAGAGAGAACTGCGTCATATTGTCCGTGAAATGGTGCATCGGAGGATCGCATCGTCTGGAGGACGAGGATGATCTGCTCCAGCGGCTCGCTCTTCGCGGCTGCTTTCATCTCATAATACCGTACGGCGCATATAATCAGGAACACGAAGAGGATCACGATGATGGCATGACCAATGGCAGCGGTTACCGAGAGAGACGTGAAGACCTTGCCGGATTCGCTGAGATATGAGGCAACAAGGAACAGGGCCACAACTGCAGCCACAATCAGAGCGGGCTTTTTCAGCTCAGACATAACAGGACCTCCAGGATCATTTCATGTCGCGCATCTTTTCAGAGATTTCGAGGGGGAACAGGACAATTGAAGCGGGGAACGCGATGACCATCAGCACGACTGACAACCAAAACAGAACGGTCTGGAGCTTTGGCGCGTGATCTTCGTCTTCTAAGCGCTTGGATTTGCGGCCAATCAGCCGGGCGACCACATACACATAGACGGAGAGCCCAGCATAAGCGAGAATATAAAGAACCTTTTCCGGCATGGCGGACCTCCTCAGTCGATCGGGAGCGCGGGGCGCTTCGGGAGAATCACAATGCCGAAGCAGACGACGGTGTCGTTGCCGGAGACGCGGATATCGACGTCGTTGTCGCTGCGCTCGCGGTTCAGGGAGCGCAGATAGAGATTGCCGTAGCTGTCCCGGATGAACTGCTTCACGAGCATCGAGCCGTTGACCATCATCACGGCGACGTCTCCGATCTCCGGGCGGGACTCCTTGCACAGCGCGATCTGGCCGTCGGTCAGCACCGGGTCCATGCTGTCGCCGGAGATCCGGACCGCGAAGTCGGCGCGGCTGTCGGCGGGGACGGCGTAATCCTCCCAGGGGAGGCCGGTGTCCATCTCGCCGGGGCCGGCCGCGGCAGCCGTGCCGAAAAGGGGGATGATCTTATCCTCGACGGGCGCGGCCTCCGGGACCTCATCCACGGGATAGCGGGCGATGATGTTGTCGATGATCTGTTTATCCGCCGGATCGGCCCTGCGGTAGGAGCGCACCATGGAATACTCGCGCAGGGTAATATCAAAGGCAGAAGAGGAGGGGGCGGGCGCATCTGCGTCGCCTGTCCACCCCATGAGATACTGAGGAGTCGTGCTAAGCGCGTTTGCGATCGGAACAAGAGCGTCGCCGGGGAGCTTCTCAATGTCGCCCTTCTCGTAGCGAAACATGGTGGAGCGGGAAACACCAATCAGAACAGCGAGCTCGTCAGCGGAAATCCCTAATTCCTTTCGGCGCAATTTGATACGCTCGCCAGTAGTCATAATTATCACCTCGATACCAAAATAGCATAAGCGTCGCAAAATTGCAATAATAAAAAGTCGCGGTTTTGAAATTTTCTCTTGACATAATGTCGCGAGTATGATATTTTAAAATCAGAAGTCGCATTTATGACACTATGAAAGGAGGGGGCAACATGGCCATCAACACATCAATGCTGCGACAGAGAATGAAAGAGAAGAACATAGGGCCGGATCAGGTGTCCGAAAAAATGGGGATCGACAGAGCAACTTTCTACCGCAAGATGAAAGCGGGCGGGGTGAAGTTTACTGTCGCGGAGATACAGCGGATTATCGCTGTGCTCGATCTTTCGGATTCTGAGGCGGCCCAGATTTTTTTTACTGAGACAGTCGCATAAATGACACTGTACGGAAGGGAGACCATGCCCCGATGGGCAAGGGAGGAGAGGACAAGCCGCCCGGTGTGCTTCCACCAGGGAGGAGGACGAAATGAAGAAATCAACGGAAGAGCGAAATCAAAATGCCGACAATCGTTGCAATCAATGTGAGGACAGCCACTATAAGTATCATCAAATTTTGCTGGTCATTCTTTCTGCGACGCTTTTCTTCTCGCTGGTCAATATCGCGCTGGCGATCCTCCGCCTTCTCAAAGTCTGACATTTCCAGACGGGCCTTGTCGGTGATCTCGTATTCCATCGGCTCGACGGCAGAATTCACGAGACAGATATAGCCGGCATCAGCCAGCGGGAGCTCGTCCGGACTGAGCGGGCAGGGCGTCCGGTATTTGAGCAGGCGGTCATAGAGTTCTTTTGTCACAGCAATCACCTCACGACGAGGGTAACACAGGGATTTTAAATATGCAACACGGAAGGAGGCGGGGCCGGTGATCACGACCAGCAACGGGATCCACGTGATCCGATACGTACACAAGGACGGCGGCCTCGTCGACATCGACGAGCTGACGCCGGAGGACCGGCTGGAGGCCGCGAAGCAGATCAAGCTGACCTGGCTCAATGGGCTTTTCCAGGGCAGGGCAGTGTTTGAAATCGGAAAGGAGAACTGACATGACGAATGAATACGGGGCGACGCTGGACCGCGCGGGGTACGCGCCCAGCATTATGCAGGTGAACAGGGCCGGGCGCTGCAGCTGCTATCTCTGCGGCAGGGCGGCCGGGTACAACAAGCTCGACCGGCATGAGCCGTGGGGCGCGGCGAACCGGCGCAAGAGCATGGAGCTGGGGCTCTGGGTGCTCCTCTGCCACGAGGGCTGCCACGAGGGACCCGGCAGCGTCCACGCCGACGGCGAGAAGGCGCGGGAGCTCCGGCGCGACGCGCAGCGGGCGGCCATGCTCCGGTACGGCTGGAGCCGCGAGGAGTGGATCGGGCGCTTCGGGAAGAGCGAGCTCAGCGAGGAAGACGCGAAGCGGCTGATCATCCTGCCGAAGGAAGGGGGTACGGATTGCCACGTCGGGCTTCGCCCTTCTCGCAATGACCGCTGCGGCGGGGAAGAGCCCTCTCAGTCAGCGCAGAGCGCTGACAGCTCCCCCGGAGTGGGAGCCAAGGACGGGGGAGGCGCGGGGACAAGCAGCCGCGTCGCGGCGCTGATCCGCAAATACTGGCCGGACCACCAGACGACCACGCGGGCATCAGGGTTCTGCCTGATCGATGGGCCGGACCTGCCGTTCTGAGGGGAGGCGCGGGATGAAGGCGAAGGAAAAGGAGACCGCCGCGAAGATCCAGCTGATCTGCCCGAAATGCGGGAAGCCGGCGGTGCGGCGGGAGAACAGCCGGGCGGGCGTCGCCTATCTGCACCTGACGAAGCACGGGACGACGCGGCACTTTATCGAGGATCACACCTCATCCGACGCTGCGCGCCACCTTCCCCTCGAGGGGGAGGCTTGAGGGGGCGAAAGGACGACATGTACGACGAGACTGCATACTGCCGCAAGTGCGGGCGGCCGATCCGGTTCCTGCGGACGAAGAAGGGGAAGCTCATGCCGGTGGACGGGTTCAGCTTCAACATCGTGCCCCGCGAAAACGGCACCGCATACTTCAACGAGGCCGGGGAACGGGTCGTCGGAATGGCGGTCTCGGGCCCGGGACCGAACACCGTAAAAGCCTGGATGTGTCACTTCGTCACCTGCCCGGAGGGAGAATTTTTCAAAAACCGGAAGCGCGAAGAGAGCTGGAACGAGATGCAGGCCCGGAAGGTCCGGGAGCAGATCGAGAAGGAAGCCGCGGAGGCCGCCGAAAAGGAAGCGCGGCGGCGGGAGCGGATGGAAAGAGAGGAAAAGCAGCGTGAATTCGAGGAAGCGCAGTACAGTTTTTCGGAGCTTTGAGCGTCTGGTGCGGGCGCCGGCCGAAAGGGCGGCGGAAGCCTACCGGGCGGACAAGCGGTATTATCGGGGCCTGATCGTTCGGGCCATTGAGGACGCGGTGGTGCTGTTTGCCGGCGGCGCCGCCGTCTGGGCCATCTGCTGGACGGTCAGCGGCATCTTCCAAGCGCTGGGGGTGGCGGGATGACACACACAGCAAACACCCGCGGCAGAACCCAGCGCAGCGGATCTGACGCGGAGAGGACGAGGCGCCGTCGTTTCGAGGCCTGCCGCAGCGCGGCGGGGCGAAGCCGTAAGGCGCACGAGGACGAGTTGGGAGTGGCGGGATGAGGCACAACGGTATCATTCGAGGCATCGCGATCTGCATGGTGATTCTTCTGATCGTGCTGGGCGTCATTCTGGCGGCGCCGGCGGGCGCCTATGAGGGCGGACGGATCACGACGGCGCGGCAGGACGCGCTGCATGAGGCGGCGGAGCTGCTGCGCAGCTGCGGGCTGGCGGACGACGATCCGGCGGTCGCGGCGCTGTCGGCCGAGTGGTGGGCCGAACAGGAGGCCCTTGATATTACCGCCCGCGTGGTCATGGGCGAGGCGGGCGGCTGCCCGTGGGAGCATCAGCTGGCCGTGGCGGCCGTCGTGGTCAACCGGGTGCGCAGCCCGTACTTCGCGGACACGGTGCGGGACGTGGTGGCCTCGCCGGGGCAGTACACGACGCTGTATCTGAGCGGATTCGAGCGGACGACGCGGCAGTGCTACGAGGCCGCGAAGAAAGCCCTCGACGGGGAGAGCGGCGTTCCGGATGACGTCATCTGGCAGGCGGAATTCCCGCAGGGGACGGAGGTCTGGTGGATCAGCCGCGTGAACACCGGCTGGTACGCCTCCACGACCTACTTCTGCAGAGGTGTCGCGGGATGATGATCCGGATCGAGGACCGGATGTACTGCCGGAACTGCATCTATCGCGCCCACGGCGCGCACGGCGGAGATCAGCCGTGGCTTTGCGAGCACATCCTCATTACAGGAAAACCGCGGGGCTGCAGGGCAGGAGCGGGCTGCGGGAAGCGGGCGGAGAGGAGAGAAAGGAACGGGTTGCCACGGGCCTGACGGCCCTCGCAATGACAACAAGGAAGGAGATCGAAAGATGGGCTTTTACGAAGAGGTAAAAAAGAAGCTGGACGAGGGCATGAAGGCCCACATGGACAAGTATGCCGATGCGATGAAGCGATCCGTCCGCGACGCGTTGCTGGACTTCTGCCGACAGGATGCGGAGTTCGCGCAGGCCGTGGCGCAGGGCGGGAGCTTTGCAGAGTGCATGAAGGCCGTGGCCAAGTGCGTCAAAGGCAACACGCTCAGCGATCTGGAAGCATGGGGCGCAGCGGTCCGGTTCTACTTTCCCGGCGCGGGGATCCATTGCGAAATGCGGATCAACCTCTGCGCATCCGTGGAGGACGAAGAGACGGCTGCGCCGACGCCGCAGAAGGCAGGGCCGATCATCGACCTGAGCGACTTTTTCTGAGGAGGCGCAGGCGATGAACGAGAAAACCGATGCGCTCCTGCGCCGGGCGCCAAAATTCCGAAAGCGGGATATCGACGACATCAACGCCCTGTTTTACAGCTATATCTTCCGCCGGAAAAGTACCGGCGAGGTCTGGACAACCTGCTGCCGCCGGCATGAGGTTCTGCCGGCGGATCACGAGATCTGGTACGAGATGCACGTCCGGGAGCGGCGCGGATTTTGGGACGACGACCCGATCCTGCGAGAGCGGACACCCTGCCCGTTCTGCGGCAAAAAGGGGAAGGTGAAGGATCTGCGCTATACCGGGCGGCGGGACAATCTCTGCCAGTATCGCCGGTTCGCCCTGCTGCGCTGGGACGGCTCGGCACTCTGGGCGCTTTGCGCCGAGGCAAAAAAAAGGTTATGGCGACATCCGGAATCTGACCGGCGCACCGACTTTCTCACCGAGCGCAGTCTATCGGTTTGGGAAGGAGGCCGTGGAGCATGCTCAGGCAGGATACTGGGGCGACTGGCGAGATATGCACAGGGATGCTTATGCGGACTTCGGGAAAAAGACGGTGGACGAGCCGTTTCACTACTGCGCGGAGGAGGGCATGGGCTATGCCGTGATCGGCGTGGACGCGATCGGGAAATCTCCTGTCCGGTACTGCTGCGCGGAGCGCTGGATCGAGCGATATGACGGGATTCTGAAATTTCTGCATCTGGCATACGTGTACCCCCGGCAGGTGGAACTGCTCATGAAGGCGGGTATGGAAGCGGTCGTCCGGGATCTGGCCAAGCGGGGCGTGAAGCATTACACCGTGCTGAACTGGAATTCGGAAGATCCGAAAAAGGCCTTCCGGGTGCCGCGGCAGGCGGTGAAGGACTTCCTCGGCCTTCCGTGGCCAAACGGGCCGGATATCGGCGTTCTGGCGTTCTGGAAGCACCTGAACAGCACGGAAAAAGCGGACATGGAGACGGCGTGGGAGATCTATGAATTCTTCCGCACCCACCAGGACGCGAAGCAGACGGCCCGACACTGGGGCGTGCCGCCGGGGCGGCTTTATCGCTATCTGGATTCACAGTGGCACTGCAACCGCGGCGCGGCCGCAAGCGCGTGGGCGGACTATGTGGACATGGCGGCGGCCCAGGGGCTGGCGCTGCACCGCAGCGACGTGCTGCTTCCGGACGATCTCAAGGCGCGGCACGACGCCATGGTCGAGGAGCGGAACCGGCACCTGGCCGAAGAACGACGGCGCGAGGCGGAGCGGTATCGCAAAGCCCAGGAGGCGGAAAAGCAGCGCCAGGCCATGGAGCGCGAACTGCGGGGCAAGGAATACGCGGAGCTCCGGGAAAAGCTGGAACGGAAATATGCGTGGGAAGCGGACGGCTACCGGATCATCATCCCGGAGAGCGAAAAGGAGATCGAAGATGAAGGCCGCATCCTGAAGCACTGCGTGGGCGGCTACGCTCAGCGGCACGTGGAGGGGAAGACGGTGATCCTCTTTATGCGGAAGGCAAGGACGCCGAACAAGCCCTGGCTGACCATCGAAATGTGGGGCACGGAGCTCCATCAGATCCACGGGTTCAGGAACGAAGGGCTTTACACCGCAGAGGGGCGCTTTGCACCGGATCCCCGGGAGAAGTACCGGTCCTTCCTCGATCCATGGCTGGATTGGGTCAAGGCCGGCAGTAAACGGAAAAAAGACGGGACGCCGATTGTCCCGAACAACAAAAAGGAGAGTGCAGCATGAACGAAAGCTATGATTTGACACCTCATCCGTCGGCTTCGCCGACACCTTCCCCTCAAGGGGAAGGCTTGCGGCGGACGCCGGAGGCCGTGGGGGCGGAGATCCGGAAGCTCACGGAGACCGCGAAATACATGACGCTGTGGTACGCTGTGGAGATCGGGCGCCGCCTCACGGAGGCCAAGGAGCTCGTGAAACACGGGGAGTGGATGGACTTTCTGGCAAAGGAAACGGAGTTTTCCAGCTCCTCCGCGAGCCGGTTCATGACCGCCTTCCGGGAGTACGGCGGCGGGGAGAAGCTGAATTTCCCAACGTTGGGAAATATCAGTGTTTCCAATGCTTTGCGGCTTCTCGCGGTGCCGGAAGAGGAGCGGGAAAGCTTCGCCGCGGAGGTGGACGCGGCGCATATTTCCACAAGGGAACTGGAGGCGGCGATCCGTGAGCGGGACGAGGCGAAAAAGGCGCTCGCAGAGGCTGAGCAGACCATGAAAGAGTTCTCCGAGCAGAATGTGGAGCTTACAGACGGTATCGCCCTGGCCGAGGCCCAGATGGAAGCCTCGGAGAAGCTCCGCGCGGAACTTGCGGATGAGCTTGCAGGGACGCGCTCAGAAATCGCAGCTGCAAAGCGAAGAATCGCGGAGCTGGAATCCCGGCCCATCGACGTGGCCGTACAGGAGCCGGACCCGACGGAGATAGAGCGCCGGGCCGCCGAGATCGCAAAGGAGGCGGGCGCAGCGGCTGAGAAGCAGATTCAGCAGCTCCGGGAGGAAAAGGCCGCCTCGGAGGCACAGGTCCGGGCCGCCGAGGAGAAGGCCAAAGCGGAGCGGGACAGGCTCCGGGAGAAGCTGAAGGCGGCAGAGGACAGGCTTTCCTCTGCCGGCGCCGAGGACAAGGCCGCGGCGGACAAGCTCCGCGGCGAGGTGGAAGCCCTGAAAAAGCAGCTGGCCATGAGCGACGCGGCGCTCGTCACCTTCAAACTGCGTTTCCAGCAGTGGCAGGAGGCCTTCAAGGCGGCCATGGCCGCGCTGGTACGGCTTCCGGAGGGGACGAAGGAAAAGTGCAAAGGCGCGATCCTCGCGCAGTTGGAGAACTGGAAGGAGGCCGTCTGACATGGGCCGCGGCGGGCATTACCGGCCGATGCCGGCGGACTTCATGGAGCACTGCCGCGAGAGCAGCGAAGCGCTGAAGGGATACGATGATTCGTGGGGCGGTAGAAATCATATTGTCATTGAGAAAGTCACCCATCGGATGCCGCTACCAGAGCCACCGAAGGAATAAAAAAGGCCGCTGTCAATCAGCGACCTTGATGGTGGTTGTGTTATCTTTGCCGCACTTCGGGCATGCCCAGACGGCGACTAGCTCTTTTTCATTGAACTGCCTTGCAAACGCGATTTCGTCTTTTCTTGCCGCTTGTTCAAATGAATGTCCGCAATGTTTGCACACAAACGTATTCGTCATATTATCACCCCTGAACAGCATATTCGGACGGGCGTGAAAAGTCAAGAAGGAGGAAACATGAGCATCGCATTTAAAATCTGGCTCACATTGTTAGCCCTTTTGATTCCAGCGGGAGTTATGTGGGTTATTGGTGATGAGGTGGATATACCGTTGTTTAGAATCATCGGTGGAATGCTTGTCACAGCGTTCCTCGCCATGACGTTTTTCGGCATTATAGCGGCGATATGGGCGTGAAGCGAGGAGGAAACATGAGCGAGTTTGATTTGCGGCCGTGCGAGAAATGCGGCGGCGAAGGCGTGGAACGGATCGGAGAAGGGTTCGAGCGCTTCCTTTGCTGCATCCCCGTTGGACATTCGTTCGGCACTTACATCTGGTGTAGAAAGTGCGGGCATCGGACAGACGCTTATGAAGAACCGTGGAAAGCAATCAGATCATGGAATCATCAGCCGATGAAACAGTTTTTGGAGGAATGAGCATGGGAGTTTATATCAAGGACATGGAGATGCCTGTCATTGCAACGGAATGGAGCATAAGGCGTGCCGCTGATGGGAGGTGGTATGCCGTTGCAGATGGAGAATGGCATGAGCTCGTCCCCGTCCCGCCGCATGGGAGACTGGGCGATTTGGACAAGCTGGCTGACAATATGCGCTCTACGACAGCTGGGATGGAGCATAGAGCTATTATCATGCATGAGATTCGCCGCGCTCCCACAATCCTCCCGGCGGAGGAGGGCGAGACATGAGAAAAACAGGTCCGGCATACAGCAAGGCACTTGATATTGCCTGCAAATGGCTTGAAGAAGCCGGCGCGTGCAAGCACTTTTCAGGATTTCTTTGTGATAAAGACTTCACGAAACCCGGCGTTTGTGCAAAATGCCTGCGGACGTTTCTTCTGCGAAAGGCGAAGGAGGAGGGGACATGAGCGGGAGGAGGCATTACCGGCCGATGCCGGCGGACTTCATGGAGCACTGCCGCGAGAGCAGCGAAGCGCTGAAACGGCGCTATCACGCGAGAGGAGAGGTCGTCAGCCGGTGGAAAGCGCTCGCGGGAACGCTGCGGCCCTGGGGCAGGGGCGTCGTCCGGATCGACGCGGACGGGAAAGAAAAGCGATACGCCAGCTGCGCTTCGGCCGCGGAGGACATGATCAACGGCAGCCGTTCCCACATCTACCGGGCGATCCGGACTGGGCGCACGGCCTACGGGTACCGGTGGAGGGCTGACGAATGAGAGGCCGGGGCAACTTCCGGCCGATGCCGGCGGATTTCATGGAGCACGCCGGGGAGAGCCTCCGGGAACTGATCGGGCGCTACCACGCCGGGCAGGAGGTCGTGACGCGCTGGAAAATGCTCTCCGGTACCTGGCGCCCGAGGGAGCGGGCCGTGATCCGGACCGACTGGGAGGGCAATGAGAAGCGCTTCCCGAGCGTAACGGCGGCGGCGAAGGCGACGCTGTACGCGACGCCGGGCGACATCTGCGGCGCGATCCGGCGGGGCGGGACGAGCCGGGGGTATGCCTGGAGGTACGCGGAATATGATCGCGCGTTTTTCTGATTACCGCATGGCGGAGTGCGACTGCTGCGGGGAGTTCCTTCCGGCTGAGAAGACGGACGCCGCGGCGGAGGCCGCCATGCGCTCCGCGGGCTGGGAAAGGCGCGAGGGCGCGGACATCTGCCCGAGGTGCCTCCGGAAAGAGAAGGAGACCGGGGCGCTGCCGGGGCGGCGGCTGTTCTGGAAGTACACGGAACACCTGTGGCAGGGGACACCTCATCCGCCGGCTGCGCCGGCACCTTCCTCTCAAGGGGAAGGCTGACCCTCCCGGGACATCGGGGGTCAAGAAATCGGGACGCAACCCAGCAAAGCGGATGCGGCCCGAAGAGGAGGAGACGCCGAACGCAACGAGCTTTCCTGCGGAGCAGGGAAGCGAACACGCGAGGCGTACGACGACGACGGTGTCCCACCATGGGCCTGCGCGCCCATCGCAGGCTCTCTCCTTTCACAAGCCGCAGCCCGTAAGAAGCGGCTCTCCCCGGACACCGGGGAGCCCCAGTGCAAGTCTGGCAGGGCGTCGTCAGAAGCGGCGCGGGATGCTTCGCAATCCCGCAGGCGGAATTGCTCGATGATCCCCGCCGCTTCTTCCTCTTCCGACCGGAAACGCTTCGCTGGTTTCCGGCCGGAGAAACGGGGGACGACGGAAACGCTTTGCCGGATCGCAGAGGGAGCACATATGAGCGGCGTGCGGTCACGGCGGGGGAGCGCCAAGCCCCTCGCTGCCGGTTCGACACCGGCGCCGCTGAATAATTCACACCTCATCCGCCGGCTGCGCCGGCACCTTCCCCTCCAGGGGAAGGCTACACTATATATAAATCGCGTGCGCGCACGCGGTTTTCGTCCTCGTAACGAATCTTAACAGTAGGGACGGCGCCGCCCAGTTCTTCCTTTTCAGCACGGGAACGCGCAGCGGATTCCGCGCTGAGAAAACAGGAAGAGCGGAAATGAGAGAAATCGGAGACGGCAACGCATGAGGCGCACCGGGGCGCGCGCGGGTACAGATTAAAGGGGAACGGATTGCCACGGCCCTGCGGGCCTCGCAATGACGGAGTGTGAAAGCTGATGCGGAAATACAAGGGCAGATTGTTCACAAGGGAGCGGATCATCGTCACGGGAGACCGGATGGAGGTCATGGTCTACCCAGTCTTCCAGCCGCCGGGCGTCCGGAGAGGGCGCTGCCGCGAATCGACGGAAGTCCAGAAGCGGATCAACGAGCGAAACAGCGTCCGGGCGCTGACGAGGATCGCTTACCTGAATTTCACGGAGAAGGATCTGGCGCTCCATCTGACCTACGCAGCCGAGCCGCAGAGCATAGAGGACGCGGAGCGGATGCTCGACAACTTCATCAAGAAACTGCGCCGACGCTACAAAAAGGCCGGGATCGAGATGAAATACATCAAGCGCACCGAGCGGGGAAAGACGAACGGGCGCGTCCACCACCATCTCTTCCTGACGGGCGGACTCGACCGGGATCAGATCGAGGACTTGTGGGGGAACGGACGCTGCAATTCCCGCCGGCTGCAGTTCGAGGGCGACGGCCTGGACGGGCTCGCGGCCTACATCGCCGGGAAGGGGAAGCCGCTGCGCGACACCTTCCGGCGCTGGAGCTGCTCAAAGAACTGCGCGAGGCCGGAGGAGGAGACCGTGGACGGGCGCTTTGATATGGACGCGGCGGACGCGCTGGGCGAGGCGGCGGAGCAGGGGCTCGGCTACAACATCTTCGAGGAGATCTATCCGGGCTGGGAGTGCGTCAGCTGCGAAGGGATCCGGAACGAAATGAACCGGGGCTGGTACACCTACGCGGTGCTGCGGAGGAGGGAATAGCCGATGGGCAAACGATTCAAGTACATGCGGTCGCTGCCGCTGTCGTACGCCGAGCAGGGGGCGATCTGGTTCACCTGCCAGACGTACCGGCGGCAGCCGGAGGACGTTCAGGCGAAGATCCGCGCGATCTGCACCCGCGTCGGCGGCGGCGACGGGATGAAGCGCAGGGCGATCCTCGCCTTCATGACCACGCGGATCAGCTGGCGGGAGTGCTGTGACCGGCACTTTATCAGCGACGCGACGCTGGACCGGCTGCGGCGGGCGTTCTTCACGGAATGGGGGTGCAGGTGAGTGGGAAAACTGAAACAGTGGATGAGCCCGGAAGGGCTCGCAAAGATCGAGGAATGGGCTGCGTCCAGGACCGACGAGGAGATGATCGCCGGCATGGGCGTGGCCGCTTCGACGTTCTACCGCTGGCGGGCGCAGCACGACGAGATCGAGAACGCGATTACGGCGGGGCGAACCGGGGCGCTGGCGCAGCAGAACATCAGGGCCGTGGAGGAGTCGCTGCTGGAGCGCTGCCTCGGCGGGGCAAAAGAAGTGGCGAAGGCCGTGAAGCTGAAAGAGGTGGTCTATGACGAGCGGGGGCGGCGCGTCCGCGAAGTGGAGCGGGTGCAGATGGCGGTGGAGACCGTCTACGTCCCGGCGGACACCGCGGCGATCCGCTTCTTCCTGACGAACCGGGCGCCGGAAAAATGGAAGAACAAGACGGAGCTGGCCGCCGATCCCGAGACCCGCGAGGGCGTGGAGGAGTTTCTGCGCTCGCTGAGCGAAGGGGGAAGAGAGTTTTGAGAGAGACACCTCATCCGTCGGCTGCGCCGACACCTTCCCCTCAAGGGGAAGGCAAAAGCGGAATGATTAACATCAGGAACCCGCGGGAATACTGCGAAAACTTCCTGAAGATCATCGACAAGCAGCAGCAGCTGGTCACGCTGCGCTTCAAGCCGGCGCAGACGATGCTCTACGAGATCATCCGGGCCGAGCACGCCAAGAGGAAGCCGGTCCGGATCGTCGTGCTGAAAGGGCGGCAGCTGGGCTGCAGCACGATGATCGAGGGGATCTTCTTTGCCGACAGCGCCGTGACGGAGAACGCCTCGACGCTGATCATCGCGCACGAGGACGACGCGACGAAGCACCTGTTCGACATGAACAAGCTCTTCTATGACAACCTGCCGGAGCCGATCCGGCCGATGCGGCAGGCGTCGAACGCGCAGGAGCTGATCTTTGCCAACCCGACGAAGGACCCGAGGGAGAAGGAGCGGAACCCGGGGCTGCGGAGCCGGATCCGCTGCATCACCGCAGGCGGCAAGGGCGGCGGGCGGTCCTTTACGTTCCGCAACGTCCACGGCTCGGAGTGCGCCTTCTGGCCGAATTTTCTCTCCACGCACATCGCCCTCATGGCGGCGGTGCCGAAGACGCCGGACAGCTGCGTCATCTACGAGACGACGGCCAACGGCCTCGGGGAGTTCAAGGACTTCTGGGACGACGCCGCGGCGGGGCGGAACGACTTCCGCGCCGTGTTCCTGCCGTGGTACCTCGATCCGGACTATGCCCGGCCCGTGGAGCCGGGGACGGAATGGACGGACTATGAGCGGGAGCTCATGGAGCGGCTGGGCCTGACGCCGGAGCAGCTTTCGTGGCGGCGGTGGACGATCCGGACGGACTGCGCCGGGGACGAGGCATTTTTCAGGCAGGAATATCCGACCTTCCCGGAGGAGGCCTTCCTCACGACCGGGCGGCCGTACTTCGACAACGAGAAAATCATGCTGCTGGCAGGGACGGCGGAGGAACCGGCGCGCGTCGGACGATTCGAGTATCAGGAGACGGAGAGCGGCAGGCCGGAGGCCTTTGAATTCACCGAGGACCCGGCGCACGGATTCCTGCGGATCTGGCGGGAACCGGAGCGGGGTGTGCCCTACGTCATCGGCGCGGACAGCGCGGGGGACGGGACGGACCGGTTCACGATGCACGTCATCGACAACACGAGCGGCCGGCAGGTGGCGGAGTATGAGAACCCGGTCAGCGAGATCCTCTTCGTGCGGCAGCTCTGGTGCCTCGGGATGTGGTACAACCAGGCGCTGATCGCGCTGGAGATCAACTACGGCTCCTACGCGGAGCTGATGCTGGAGCAGTGGGGCTATCCGCGGCTTTACCAGCGGCAGCGCTACGACGAGATCCGGAAGGAGTATGTGGACGCATACGGCTTCCGCACCGACAACCGGACGCGGCCGCTGATCGTCAGCAACCTGCGCACCGTCATGGCGGAGACGCCGGAGAGCGTCCGCAGCCGGTGGACGCTGGAGCAGATGCTTGTCTTCCAGTACGACCGGGACGGGAAGCCCCAGGCCGTGGCGGGGGAGCACGACGACCTCGTCATGGCGGCGGCGATCGCGCAGTTCGCCAGGAACCAGCAGAGCAGCGAGGCGCGCACCGACGCGCCGCCGCCGCGGCAGAAGCTGGCGGACAAGTGGAAGAAGGAGCGGGGACGGTATCTGCGGTAGATGGGGGTCGGATTGCCCTCTCAGTCACGACCTTCGGCCGCGACAGCTCCCCCAAAGGGGGAGCCAAGGGGAGAAACGGATTGCCACGTCGCTGCGCTCCTCGCAATGACGGGGGAACAAGGTGCCTCCGGCGGATTGAATTCCGATCCCTCCGGCACTTCGGGGCACCTCCCCCTTGAGGGGGAGCCAGGAAGAAGGAAACGGTTTCACATTTCAACAGGTGGAAAACCCGGGAGCGGTTGATTATCAACGGCTTCCGGGCTTTTTCATGTTGACGGTAACGGAGGGGGTGCTTCGTTTACCATGGTATCACGGGGCACAGAAGACGCGGCGATGAAAAAATACGATCTCTCGCCATCAGCCGCGCGCTGAGCTGAGAGGGCGAAGGCCCTCTCGACGGCTTCGAGAAGAGGGAACACCCTCTCAGGCGCTTCGCGCCAGCTCTCCCTCAAGGGCGAGCCAAGCGGCGGGCGCGATATTTCGCATGTCGAGAGCGGAAACATGACACCATGCCGGGGATCGTCTCCCGGAACGGACGAGGAGAATCATGGACGAGCTTAACCCGACAGCAAGCGGCGGGGAGCAGGCAGACGTAGACCTGCAGGACCAGGGAACAGACGTTGAAGCCCAGGGCGAAGGGCAGGGCGAGGGAGCGGAACGCGCGCCCGCGGCGGCGCCGCGGGTCCCCTCGCGCGATGATGCTGACGGCGCCGGTCAGCAGCAGCGCGAGTTCAACGCGGCCATGGCGGCCGCACGCCGGAGAGCGGAGAAGGACACCGCGGAGAAGATGGCCCGCCAGATGGACGAGGACATCGCGGCAATGCGGATCCCGAACCCCGCGAAGCCCGGCAGCTTCTTCACCGGAAAGAAGGACCTCGAGGAATACTCCGGCGCCCTGCGCCGCGCGGACGCCGAACGGCGCGCGAAAGCGGAGAACCGCAGCGTGGAGGATGTTCTGGAGGACGACGAGGACCGGGCCTTCATTCGCCGGCAGAGGGCGGCGATGGCCAGGGTGGAGGCGGCAACCAAACAGAAACAGGAGCGGGACGCGTTCATCGCGTCGGACCTCGCGGACATGCAGCAGCGGCACCCGGACGTCGACATCGCGGCGCTGGACAACAATCCGGCGTTTCGGCGTTTTGCGGGCAGCCGATACGGCAAGGAACACCTGGCGGATCTCTACGAGGATTTCGTCAGCGTTGTGGGAAACGCCTCGGCGGCTGCGGCGGCGCGGAACGGCGACAGAACCGAACGCTCCACAGGTCACGGCTCCGGCGGCGGAGGCGGTACGCTCACGGCGGCGCAGCGCGCGGCGCTGAAGGAGTGGAACGACGACCACCCGGAGATGCGGATGACCGAGAAGGAGTTCCTCGAACGGTAGGAACAGGGGGAAACGGATTGCCACGGCCGCGCTGCGGCCTCGCAATGACGCCCCGAGAACACAGAACAAGGAGGAAATTTCAAAATGACACCTTTCCAGAAGGTTGACGGACAGGTCCTCAGAAGCGCACGCGAGTATGACATCGCGGCGGCGACTTCGATCAAGGCCGGCGCCGTCGTCAAACTCAGCGCAGGCCTGGTCGTCGCCGCGACTGCTGGCGAGACCGGCCAGATCCTCGGCGTCGCGGCAGAGGATCACACCGCCGGCGCGGGCGTCTTCAACCCGCGCGCCGACGCGAAGAAGATCCTCGTCTATGACGACCCGATGCAGATCTTCCAGTGCCCGGTGCCCGTCGTCGCCGCGACCGGCGGCAGCGCCACCACCATGACGGCCAGCACGCTCGGCGCGTTCAGCAACGACGACTTCAACGGCGGCTACATCATGCTCGTCGAGAAGGCGGCGGACAGCACCAACACCGACCCCGTCGGCAAGGTCGACCGGATCGAGGACTACGCCTACAACAGCACCGGCACCCTCTCCACCTTCACGAAGGCCAGCGGCGGCACCCCGTACACCGGCGACAAGTACGCGATCTTCCCGCCCATCGGCTTCAAGAAGGGCAACTTCGACAGCGACCGCGCGAAGCTGATCCTGACCGCGACGGCCAACATCTCCATGAAGGTCGTGGGACGCGACATCGACCGCGGCATGATCAGCATGATGGCGCTGCTGCACACCCTCGGCGGCGAGGACTAAGGCAAGGAGGACAGAGAAATGAGTGAATTTACCGCATGGAAGACCGACAACTACAAGTTCGTCGGCAGCGCGTTCGACTACGCCTACAAGAACAGGCTCAACAAGTTCCTGTCCATCGTCGGCGTGGCCAACGCCAAGAGCATCGACTATGAGCTGACCGGCTCCGGCGGCTACGGCGAGATGCCGAAATATGACGGCAACAACCTCAACGAGGCCAGCAAGAAGCGCGGCTTCAAGACCGTCATCGTCCCGGAGGAGTTCGAGCTCACCGAGACCATCGGCTTCAAGCAGGCCAAGGTCGACAAGAGCGGCGAATGCGCCCGCGTCGGCAAGCAGCTGGGCAACAGCGCGGCCATGACCGTCTATATGCACCTGCTCCGCATGTTCGGCAACGCCTTCAACGCGGCCGTCACCGGCGGCGACGGCGTCGCCTGGGCCAGCGCCAGCCACCCCGTGGCCAGCAAGGGCAGCTCCGGCCGCACCTATGTGGCGGATCCGGACGCCGGCACCTACAGCAACCTGATCACCAGCGCCCTCACCGTCAGCGCCATCACCGCGGCGCAGGCCAAGGGCGGCCGCTTCGTCACCCCGGACGGTCTGCCGTTCGCGGCGGACTACAGCCTGCTGCTGGTCAGCCAGGAGCTGGAGGCAGAGGCCAAGAAGATCTGCGGCGAGAACGCCAAGTTCCGCCCGATGCAGAACCCGGAGGACGACTCCAACGCGGCCAACCCCGTCGCCGACCTCCAGTATATGGTCATCAGCGGCGGCAAGGACGGCTTCAGCGCGAAGCAGTGGGCCATCTGCGACCCGACCCTCATGAAGGAGATGGTCAAGCTGGTCTACATCACGAAGCCCACCGTGCGCCAGCACGACCTGGACAACCCCTGGAAGGACGCCTACAGCGCCTACGCAGACTTCGGCTGCGGCTGGGGCGAGGCCCGTCAGATCATCTTCTCCAACCCCTGACGGGGGCGGAGCACAACGCGAAAGAGGCCTCGGCCGGTTTCCCGGCCGAGGCGATTGCGGTACTTAGGGGACACCTCATCCGTCTGCTTCGCAGACACCTTCCCCTCAAGGGGAAGGCTGAAAGGAAGGATTCTATGACACTGGAAGAAGGAAAACGGAAGGTGTTCATGCTCATGGACGAATACTCGTCCGGGGGCACGATCACACCGGACATGGACATAGAAAACAAAATGGCGGACTTCTTCGACACGGCGCAGAAGCAGGTCAGCGCGATCAAGCCGATCCGGAAGATCACGGACCTGGAGCGGGAAGAAGGGCAGACGGAATACGCGATGCCCGCCGATTTCCGGAAGCTCTGCTGCATCTGGCGAAACGGGAAAAAGACGCGGCGCTACCAGTGGCGCGGCGGGAAGCTGATCGTCCCGGCCTCCGACGCGGCGGAAATCCAGATCGAATACTTCGCGTATCCGCAGACCATCACGCCGGAAACGCCGGACAGCTATGAATTCGAGGTGGCGGAGGACGCGGCGCAGGCCTGTCCCTTCTTCGTGGCGAGCCAGCAGCTGATCTCCGACCTCGTGCTGGACTATCAGGCGCTGCGGAACGAATGGATCGCGGCGCTGCAGATGCTGACGCCGGACGAGACGGCCGGCGGCGTGCAGCTGCAGCAGGTCGTTTTCGCAGGGAGGTAAGCGATGGCGGGATCGAGCAAACTGGCCAAGATCAAGGCGACGACCTATGACCGGTTCCGCGGCGCGGACT
>Ga0079305_1001935_pt1 | contig 21794 bp, 21 predicted proteins | sample LMS_cellobiose_e_FD_79183 | JGI IMG/M metagenome (GOLD analysis project Ga0079305, IMG submission 79183) | Rumen-fistulated moose microbial communities from Alaska, USA - LMS_cellobiose_enrichment | ecosystem: Host-associated > Mammals > Digestive system > Stomach > Rumen fluid ... | reverse complement strand
ACACGGTCTATGCCGAGGCGGTATTTGCCGATTCCGCGATCCGTTCCGCGGCGCACGGCGGAACCGATTCCGAGGGCAGGTCTTACCCCGGACGGTATGCACTGCGTTTTCTCTACCCGCCCATGTGGTTTTTCTGCACACTCGACCGGGACCGCTATATGAGATGCTTCAAGGTCCGGAGTTTCGGCGAGATGGTTTGGCCGGGGAAAGGGCCTGGGATCCTCCGGGAGATGATGTTCCCGGCCAGTCAAGCCGCCGACAAGAAGATCATGGTCCTGACCGCCTGGTACCGCGCCATGCGCGCATTGATCGGAGTCGAGCTCGAAAAACGTAAAACGGGGAAATATCCGGACAAGCTCGAAAATCCGCCCGTCGATCCCTTTAACGGCAAACCGATGACTTACCGGAAAGGCCTGCTGACGCTCAATGATCCGGTCTGGATTGGCGGAACGGAAAAATTCGATTCGAAGGCAAAACGTCATGCCTCGGGCGTAGAGATCGTCAGCGCCGTTCCGAAAGGTTGGCGTTGGGATGCCATCCGCGCGAAAATGATTTTCAAGACCAAGAGCGGACAGTAATCAGTCTTTGTCCGACCCGTCCGACCTGTCCGACAAAGTCCGCGGAAAAGGGATTTTTTGAAAAACGTACTGGCAAAAGCAGTTTTTGTGTGCTAAATTAACACATATATTTCAAAAAAACCGGAGGAAAAACATGTTGAGAAAATCTTTTGCACTGCTGGTTCCGTGCCTGCTGTTCCTGTCAGCCTGCCGTTCCGGAAATGCCGAACTCGAAAAACAGAATGGCGAGATCCTTGCCGAACTGAAAAAGCTCAACGCACGGCTGGATGAAGTGGAAAAACCGGCGAAACAGAATGCCGGCATCCTTGCCGAAATGAAAAAGCTCAACGCAAAGCTGGACCGCATGGAGAAGCAGCAGAATCAGGTCCAGACATCCAGTAAAACTTACGTGCAAGGGCCGGTTTGGCCGGACAGGGATAAATTGTCCAAAATCCGCCCGCTTCCGGCGAATCCGACCGATCAGCAGATCATCGACTATATCCGGCAGATCCGCCAAGCGTCTATTGGGCAAACCGCGTTTTCTTCCAATGATCCTCAGATTGAGATGTATGAACAGATCGGTCCCGGACATCTTCATCTGCTCCTTCCTTACCTGGATCGTAATGGCCATCAGGCTGGATTTCATCTGCGGTATGCGCTTCCGAAACTGGTCGGAGAAGCAGACAAGGAACTGGTTCGTCGCTCAATGAAACTGTATCCGTTCCTGCTCCGGAATGTGGTCCGCAACGGCTGGATCAAGGAAATGAGAAAAGATATTCTTGCTTTGCTGGCACAGCCGAAAGAAGCAAATATTCCGCTGTTTGAGCTCCGTAAATCTCTTGGGGATTTGGTACAATCTCCCGATGACCTGAAAATAGTAACCGATGCTTATATCTATAATGTCAATGGTTTTGTTGTGTTGGAGGGACTGAAAAAACTTCCCGGCGTCGATATTCGGAAACTGGTAAATCAGGCGTGGGCGGAGGCTCAAAAGAAGCCGGACACCTATGAGAATGCAATGAGTTCCCGTGCAAAAGATGTGATCCAGAATGGCGGACCGAATATCGAAGCGTTCAAATATCTGCTGAAACTGCTGATGTTTTCCACTGATCCCGGACAGCAGAGATACCGGGCGCAAACGATTATCCCGTTCCTGTCGACCCTGTGCGATTTCCCAATCTATGATCCGGTGTGTCTGCGGGAATGGTATGACAAAAATGCCGACCGCATCGCCTACGATCCCGCCACCGGGAAATATGTGGTGAAGAAGTGATCTCCACTGCTGCTTGTGACAAACTTTTTCGGAGTGATACCGATGGATATTCATAATCTTGCGCTGTTCCAAAGCATTTCGTTTATGGCGTTGGCCTCTTGCGCTTTATTATCCGGGAACAAAACAGAAAAAGGCATATTTGCGTCATTGTTGTTTGTCAACAGTTTTTTCATGTTTGCCGAATTGGCGGACCAGTGGAAAATCATTAAAATAACTCCGGCTGCCTGGGCGATTGTTTCCATTTTATCGGTATTGATCCTCATTTCGGCAAACTTCTTCGTTCTGCTCAGGATCATCCGGATGCGGCAGCGGAAAGACGCATCTCGCAACCCGGTGGAAAGTTGTAAGGGCGAGAAATGAAAAAGCGGCTTTTCGTGATTTACGGACCTGACTGACAAAGCACGTAAACCGGGGTGGAGTGGAAAATGCCAAGGAAAAATCCCGCAGATCTCGCGTCATGACCTGTCTCCCGCGGTGTCCGACTCGTCCGACAGGTCCGACTTGTCCGACAAAGTCCGCGGAAAAGGGATTTTTTGAAAAACGTACTGGCGAAAACAGTTTTTGAGTGTTAGATTGATGCATAAGATAAAAAAACGAAAGCTGTGTAATGAAGATCAATCATTCAATGAAACTTCTAACTAAAGTCTTGTTATTTGTTATCGCCATATTCTTTTTTTCATTGATTTTGGCGATCGTCTATGGGAATGGCGTCATTTATCATAATTTCCCGGAAATCCCCAATATGATTCTTTTCTTTTTTGATCATCTGAGCGGAGAAAGTGTATATGATTCCATTTACTGCAACGCTTTTTCTTATTCGTTTTTCCTGCTGTCATCATTTTTCCTGTTGACAAAAACCTTACAGTCAAATCCAGAAAATCAGGAGAGGTAAGAATGATTGATTCCGGTAAAATTGTCAGATTTTCTGTTTTCATTGCAAGCGCGGCATTTTTATATGCAAATGCCGATCAAAGTGCGGAAAATCAGATTGATATTGTCCCCGAATGGGGGCTTGCTTCATTAAATATGCCGCAGGATGATTTTATGAAAAATAAACCGGGGTTCAAGACCATCATGAAAGGTAAAAATGTCAATTCCGCATTGGCAATCAAGAATAGACCAGATAACTTCTGGGATATTGCATTATGCTATATCAATCAAAATAAAGTTGAGGCAATCACTTTCGCTATCACAAACCGGAAAAACGACGCCAGGGAGAAGAGTATTGCTGTACTCAATCGGCTGCTCCGGATGTATGGAAGTAATTTCGAACTTGCCATAGCAGAATTGGATTCGGTAATTACGAAAAATACTTCCGGATACTCTTTTTTCTGGAAGGGTGGTTGCGGCAGGAATATAATATTGATCATCGGACCTTTTGACAATCCTCGGGAAAGTCAATTTCAACTGTCTCTGACATTATTTGCAGAAAGTGAAAAGAGTCCTTTCTGTCCCCGGAAATTTGAAAAGGGGAAAAACAAAGATATGATCATGAAAAAAATTCTGGATCATTATCGCGATTGTTATCCCCGGTCGGCAAAATTATTGTATATTGAAAGCATCTTGAAAATGACGATGTAAAGAGATATATTACAAATATGTCAAAATAACCGAAACAACAGGTGATGAAAATGAAACTGCCCGACCGCATGAGCAAAGGTCTGCTGCTGGTCCCGGTTTTGATGTTTCTGGGTCTATGCGTGTTTGAAGGGATCGTATTTCTGCTTCAGAAATATCTGGAAATGACCGGAAACGAAATGCTGCTGATCCGCGGGGAATCTTTTTTCCTGGACCGGGCTCGTTACTTCGGCGGAGTCTGCGGTTTTATCCTGCTCGTTTCCCTGCTCTGGATCGTTATTATTCCATGGGAAAAACATCTTTCCCGGAAACAGCGTCTTGCCTGGTGCGCCGGGTATCTGCTTTTTGCCGTGCTGATGCTGGGATTTTTCCTGCCGCAGCTGGGCGCGGCCAGCGAGAAACCCCGCCGGATCGCCTGTTACTCCAATCTCAAACAGATCCATATTGCGTTGAAGATGTATGCCGATGATTATTCCGGCTGGCTCCCGCCCGATCTGGAGACCTTGAAAACCCAATGCTATCTGACTGACAACCAGACTTTTTATTGCCCGACACAGCGGAAAAATGAGAACCCCGGCCGGATCTATTATGAATATTACGGACGCGGACACAAGATCACCGATCCGCCGTTCCTGCTGCTGGCCGACCGCGACGGCAATCATCCTTTCCATTACCGAAATATGATGCTTTCCAATGGGGAACGGCGCAGCCGCCATGTTCCCTTGAAAAAAACGGGAAAATAAGTCATGAACGAACCGGAAAAACAGCCTCATCGATTAAAAGCGGCGGTCATTCTTGCCGCGGGTGTCGTCTTGACTTTTCTCTGGATCCGGTTCTGGCATGACGGAGCGCAATTCTGGTCGGTGATGGAACCGCTTTTGGCTCCGTCTTTGTATTTCCCGGTGGAGGAATTTCTGTCGTTGAACAATCATAATTCCCCTTGGAGCCTGATCGGCGGACCAGTGATCGCGATCGGTTTTCTGATCTGGGCGATCCGGACCAACAACGGCGGAAAGATGCGCCTCTGGGAAAAAGCGCTGCTGGGGCTGATCGTTATTTCCGTCCTGATGTTTCTACTGCCATGCCTCTGCGCTCCCGTGGAAGCAGGACGTCGGCTGAGGTGTATTTCGGAAATGAAAATGACGTATATGGAACTGTTCGTCCGATATCCCGACCGACTGCCTGATCACGTTCAGTTCCAGAACCGGGACGGCCATGCGGTCCGCTATCTGGGCAAAGGGCGCAGCTGGAAGGAACCGAAATTCATCCTGTTCGAGGATGCGGAACGTTGTCATGCGGGCGACCTCCGGCACCGCCTGTGGTCTGACGGCTCAGTCGATCATTTTTACCCGTGGAAAGGCGGACCGAAATTATAAGGGAAAGAGGCAATTCCATGAAGAAAAACCGGTGATCTTGCGTCATGAATACAGAAAATAACAAGTGGAAGATCATCATTCCGGCGATACTGCTGATGCCGGTCATTTTACTGGCCGGACCATCGCGGAATTATGTTGGAATGACCAAGGGTGAAGTCGCCGCCGTATTGGAAAAAGAGGCGTTCCGCAGCCGCTGGAGCGGGAACAGTTTTCTGATCGAAGATTTCGATTTCAAACCGGGCAGCCTCATAAACTATAGTTGCCGGACCGCAAAAGATGTTTTACGCAACGAAGCGCTGATGAAGTCCCGGAAATGGCGATGCGATTTTTATCCGAAGCGTCATTGGCTGCTCGGCTGGAACGGGCTGTTCGCCCGGTGGGAATTTCAGGTATTGGATTTCGAACGGGACAAGGTCGTCCGTCAGACCTCCTTGCGGAATTATTACTGGGTGCTTGCCGAAGCCGGGGTATCGCCGTATCCGCAGCATCCGAAAAACTTTCACAAAGTCAATGATGATATCTATCGCTCCGCCCAGCCGGATGAGGATGAAATGAGCTCCATGTCCACGTTCGAATGCATCAAAAGCGTGCTGAACCTGCGGGAGAAACACAGCGACAAAGACGAGATCGGGAAACTGAAACTGACCCTGTATGAGATCCCGCTGGCAGCCGGACGCGTCACCGAATCCGACCTCGTCAAAATCCTGCGGACGGTGAAATATGCGCCGAAGCCGATCCTGATCCACTGCCGGCACGGGAGCGACCGCACCGGAGCTGCCGTCGCCGCCTGCCGGATCGTCTTTGATTACTGGACCGTGGATCAAGCTGTTTCCGAACTGACGAACCCCAAATTCGGACATCACAAAAAACTATTCCCGAACCTCCCGGAACTCCTCCGCAAGGCCGACTGGAACAAGATCAGGCAGGAACTGAACGAGGAAAAATGCAAATAACCAAACCAGAGAAAGGCATGATAATATGAAAAAACTGTTCGCAATGCTGATGATCCTCTTCGCAGCCGCACTCGGGGGTGCGGAAACCCAACCGCAGGGATTCTCCGCCCGGATCATCCCGACTAAGGCTGTCAATATGGCGGATCAGTTTGTCGGCATCCTGCCGGGACGTCCGCCGTTTTTCCCCAAGGTCAGTAAAGCCGTATGCGGCGAACCGTTTTCCGTGCAGGTCGTCTTTTCCGGCGCGGAGATCAAAAACGGGAAGGTGTCTCTGTCGGGAAAAATCAGCCTCACCGCGCCGGACGGCAAAAAGACCGAGCTCCCCCTGCAGGATTTCACCGCGAAGCTCAGCGGCGACACGCGCGGCGTATTCCTGCTGCCGCAGAATCTTCAGGTCTCTTTCGATCCGCCGGACCCCAAGGGCAATTATACCTTCACGCTGGAACTGACCGACCGGAACGCGAGCAGGACGGCGATGGACTCCGCGAGCGTGGAGAATGTGGAAAGCGTTCCCGCCGCCCCGGAATCCGAAGCGATGAAGAAGCTCGCCGACAACTACCGCGCCCCCTGCCCGGAAAATATCGTGCCCGCATTCCGGGCGTATCTTAAGATGATCCCTGCGCAGAAACAGAAAGAAAAGCAGAACTTCAATCCCCTGCCCCAGCTGGCGTTTTTCTACTTCGCGCTGAAAGACAATCCGCAATGCGTCCCGGCTTTTGCCGAATGCTTCAAAAAGCTGCATAACGAGGAGAAATTTCTGGCGGCTCTGGTGCTGAATTTCGTTTCGAAGGATGCCGCAAAAAATTTAAATCAAAATCAGCGCAAGGCGATCGCGCAGCAATTTCCCGCCAACCCCTTCGCGATCGAAAAAGCGCAGGCGCCGTGGCACCTGGACATCTGCTGGGCGGAATTTCTCATCCGCGGGACCAAAGCGCCGGTGATGAAAGTGGTGAACGCTTTGTCGCTGGCACGCGACGGGATCACCATCCCGGAATTCAAGAAGATCCAGCAGCCGACCGATGAGGACAAGCGCAAGCTCGTCAATCAGCTGACCGCGATGGCGGCGCACTGGTCGATCAAGTCGCAGGCAAAGTCGCATCCGCTGGTCCGCTTTTACATCGAAGCGGCGCTGGTACGCAAAGAGATCGCCGATCCCGTCACCGGGGCGGTCGCTGCGGACGCGATCGCCATGAAGGTGAAAGTCACGCCTCCGAAAAAATGATTTGAGGCGGGCCGAGGCTCACGCGAACCGGACGGACTGACGCGGAAGATTTGAACTGACGCGGGATCCGCGGAATCGCGCCAGACAGTCTTGAGTCTTGTGACTTGAAACTTGCCTCTCTTTCCGTCCATTTTCATCATCAAACTGTCAATATTACACATCTTTGACGAAAAATGGGCCGGATTTTTCAGTTTCGCGGGAAAAATAATCTGGAAATCATGACGCGACAGATTATATTAAAATCAATCAAAACACGGAACTGCAACATTTTCAGGAAAGGAAATCAAAATGGCATTTCTGGACGAACGGTATCTGCTCGGCAACGACACCGCGGCCGAACTTTTCAGCGAAATTCAGGGTCTGCCCGTGGTGGACGCGCACAACCACTCGGACATCAAGGAGATCGCGATTAATGCAAATTACAAAAATGCGTGGCAGGTGGTGGCGGCGACCGACCATTACGTTTGGGAAATGATGCGCAAACGCGGCGTGCCCGAAGAATACATCACCGGCAAGGCCGATCCGAAGGAAAAATGGCTGAAACTCGCCTCGATCTTCCCGGAAGTCGCCGGCAATCCGGTCTATGAATGGGTCCATCTGGACCTGCGGCGCGGACTCGGACTCAAAGATGCGCTCATCACGCCCGAAAACGGCGAGGCGCTGTGGGACGAGATCAACGCCGCGCTGGCGCGTCCGGACAAACGCCCGGTTCAGCTGCTTGAAGGGATGAACGTCGAGGTCATGTGTTCGACCGACGATCCCGCCGACGTGCTCGAAAATCACGAAAAGGTCAAAGCCGCGGGCATCAAGACGCGGATTCGTCCGACCTGGCGTCCGGACAAAGCGGTCAACATCTATCAGCCGACCTGGAAAGCCTACATTGAAAAGCTTGGCGCGCGTTGGAACACCTCGATCAAGAGCGTGGATGAACTGGCGGAAGTCCTGCAGAAATCGCACGACTACTTTGCGGAAGAAGGCTGCCGGGCGAGCGATCACGGCATCGAATATCCGCTCTCCGGCGACGCCTCGCGTGAAAGCGCACAGGCGGCATTCAGCAAGGCGATGAACGGCGGAAAACTCACCCGCGCGGAAATCGACGACTACATGTCCTGGCTGACGGTCCAGATCGCCGGCATGGATGCGAAATCCGGCTGGGTGTTCCAGATGCACATCGGTGCAGTGCGCGATATCCGCGACGTGCTGATGAACACGCTCGGACCGGACTCCGGCGGCGACGTGTCCGACCACATGATCGACATCGTGAAACCGCTGGGCCGTTTTCTCAACAAGTTCGACGGACAGCTGAAAGTGGCGCTGTATTGTCTGGAACCGGGGCATCAGGCCTCGTTGGCGACCGTGGCGCGGGCGTTCGGCGCGAACGTGCGGCTGGGTTCGGCGTGGTGGCTGAACGATTCTCCGATCGGGATGCGCCGCCAGCTGGAATACATCGGCTCGGTCGATCTGCTCTCGAATTTCGCGGGCATGGTGTCCGATTCGCGCAAGATTCTGAGCTACGGCTCGCGCTTCGAGATGTTCCGCCGGGTGCTCTGCGACGTGGTGTCCGCCTTCGTGCTGCGCGGGCAGATGCCGTTCGACGCCGCTCAGGCGCTGGTCAAGCGCATGGCCTACGAAGGTCCCAAGAAATTCTACAATATCTGACCCTTACCAACCAAAACAAACGGAGGAATATAGAAAATGGATGTCATCATCCGTCCGACCGCGGAAAGCGCGGAAGCCCTGGCGGCGCAGATCATTGCCGACGCCCTGAAAGCAAAACCGAATCTGACGCTCGGACTCGCCACCGGCGCCACCATGGAAAACGTCTACCACAAACTCGCCGACATGAACAAGAAAGGCGAAATCGACTTTTCGCTCTGCAAAACGTTCAATCTGGATGAATACGTGGGACTCCCCGCCGAAGACCGCAACTCCTATCGCTACTACATGAACTTCCATCTGTTCGACCGGATCAACATCGACAAGCGCAACACGCATCTGGAAGACGGCATGGCCGCCGATCTGGAAGCGGAATGCGCCCGCTATGAACAGATGATGGACGAAGCCGGCGGAGTCGATCTGCAGCTGCTCGGCATCGGTCTTTCCGGTCACATCGGTTTCAACGAGCCGCTTTCGGCCTTCTCCTCCCGCACCCGCGCGGTCAATCTGACCCCGGTCACGATGGCGCAGAACGGTCCGTATTTCGACCCGGCCAAGGGCGAAAAGATGCCGAACCGCGCGCTCACGATGGGCGTCGGCACCGTGCTCGATGCGAAAAAACTGCTGATGCTCGTCACCGGCAAACGCAAAGCGGACATCATCGCCAAGGCGCTCGAAGGCCCGATGACCTCGATGGTCTCCGGGTCCGCCATTCAGCTCCACGACGACTGCACCGTCATCGTCGACGAGGAAGCCGCCGCCAAGCTGACGCTCAAGGATTACTACCGTTCCGCGTTCGCCAACGACCCGAAATGGGCCCCCTACCGGTGAAGTGATCAGTTGTCAGTAATCAGTTATCAGTGGAGATAAGTGAAAGACGGGTGCGGCGGATTGCCGTTCCCGTTTTTCTTATCCCGGATTCATCCGGAAACAAAAAAGGACATAAGCGGACATGAGCATCATCACCATTATCGGGTCCGGCATGATGGGTTCAGCGCTGGCGTTTCCCGCCTCGGAAAACGGTCATACGGTGCGTCTGACCGGGACCCCGCTGGACCGTGAGATCATCGAACATTGCCGCAGGCATGGACGCCACCCCAAGTTCGAACAGAGTTTTACCGGCAAACTGGAATATTACCAGTTCGAGGAAGTCCGCGAGGCGCTGAAGGACACGGAGCTGGTCATCTGCGGCGTGAGTTCCTTCGGAGTGGAATGGTTCGCCGAATCGGTGCTGCCGATTCTGCCGCCGGGGGTGCCGGTGCTGTCCGTGACCAAGGGTCTGCTCTGCCGTGAAGACGGTTCACTGCAATGTTATCCGGACTACTGGGCGGAAAGACTCGCGCAGCTGGGCAAAGACAACGAACTGTGCGCGATCGGAGGTCCCTGCACCAGTTACGAGCTGACCGCGCACGATCATTCGCTGGTGGCGTTCTGCGGACGGAACCGGGCAACGCTCGAACGCCTGAAGCGCCTGATGTCCACCGATTATTACCACGTGATCGTCACCACGGACGTGATCGGAATCGAAAGCGCCGTGGCGCTGAAAAACGGTTACGCGCCGGGGATCGCTCTGACCATCGGCGAAAATTTCAAACGGGCCGGGAGCGAGACCGAACTGCATTACAACTCCCAGGCAGGCGTTTTTCTGCAGGCGTCCCGCGAAATGCGCAAACTGATCGCCATGCAGGGCGGGTCCGAGGAAAGTTATTTCGTCGGAATCGGCGACCTGTATGTCACGGTTTACGGCGGACGGACCCGCAAAGTCGGAATCCTGCTCGGGGAAGGCTACTCGATCGACGAAGCGCTGGAAAAACTGCAGGGAGTCACGCTCGAATCGCTGGTAGTGGCCGGACGGGTGGCGAAAGCCTTGCGGATCAAGGCCCGGCGGGGTGAAATCGAACTGAAGGATTTTCCGCTGCTGATGCATGTGGATTCGATCGTGACCGACAAACAGCCGGTGAACATCCCCTGGCAGGAATTCGCCGATCGCTGAAACCGAAAACAAATTGCGGAAAAGGAGTAAAAACGTATGACCCGGTGCTCGGACTGTGTGCGGAAATGCGGCGTGAACCGTCCGGAAACGCTGGACGGCGAAGGTTCGTTCGGATTCTGCGGCTGTCCCCGGACTCCCGTAGTGGCGCGTGCCGCGCTGCACCGCTGGGAGGAACCCTGCATCAGCGGCAGAAGCGGGTCGGGCGCGGTCTTTTTCAGCGGCTGCAACCTGCGCTGCGTCTATTGTCAGAATTACGAGATCAGCTCCCGCGTTCAGGGCAAGGAGATCACCGTGGAACGTCTGCGGGCGATCTACGGCGAACTCATCGCGCAGGGTGCGCACAACATCAATCTGGTCACGCCGGGACATTACACCGAGGCGATTCTGACCAGTCTGCGCGACCCTCTGCCGGTGCCGGTGGTCTACAATTCCAACGGCTACGACGCGGTCGACACATTGCGGAAATTCGCAGGAAAGATCAGCATCTATCTGCCGGACCTCAAATACGCCGACAATGAACTGGCCCGGAAATACAGCCGCGCGCCGGATTATTTCGAAACCGCGACAGCCGCGATCGATGAAATGTTCCGCCAGACCGGTCCGTATGAAATGGACGATGAAGGAATGCTCCGGCGCGGAACCGTGGTGCGGCATCTGATTTTGCCCGGTCAGGTGGAAAATTCTCTGCGCGTGATCGATTACATTGCCCGGCGCTTCAAACCCGGCGAAATTCTGTTCAGCCTGATGCGCCAGTATGTGCCGCACGGAAAGATCGAAGCGTTTCCCGAACTCGGACGCCGGGTCACGGACGAGGAATACGAACAGGTGGAACAGCATCTTTTCGATTCGGGCATCGAGGACGGTTTCGTGCAGGAAGAGGAATCGGCCAGCGAGAATTTCATCCCGGATTTCGACAATTCCGGGGTCTGACGCCATCATCCCCCCGAAAAAAATGATTTGTTCTATTGACTTTTTCCATTGCCGGATTATCTTACCCCCATAAAAATAATCGAGAAAGGATCGGGCAATGAAAATCTGGCTGACAATGGCGCTGTGCACGGTACTGACGCTGGGAAGCGCCTTTGCTTCCCGCGCAGAGGAAAAACCCCTGAAGATCGCGGTCATCGACATGAACCGGGTGTTTCAGGAATACAACAAGACCCGCGTCAACGAGGCGAAACTCAAGAAGCAGGCGGAGATTTTCAAGGAATATTCCACCCAGCTGGCGCAGAGTCTGGCCAAACTGCGGCAGGAATTCGTGAAACTGCGCGACGATTCGCAGAACATGGTTTACTCCGCCGCGGAACGGGAAAACCGCCGGATGAACGCGCAGGAAAAATACCGTCAGGCAGCCGCCAAGGAACAGGAACTGCGCGAGTACAACCGCGAACGGCAGGCACAGCTGCGGGACGAATACGAAAAACTCCGCAACGGCATTCTGGAAGACATTTCCAAAGTGGTCGAGTCGAAATGCCTCGCCGAAGGCTACGGCCTGGTACTGGACAAGTCCGGACGGACGCTCAACAACATCCCGCTGGTAGTCTACTCGTCCAAAATGCTGGACATCACCGATTCCGTCATTCAAACCCTCAATCTCGGACAAAACCGGCCGGACCCCCAGCCGGTGGTCAAACCGAAAGGACCAAATAACAAATGAGCAAGACAGTCAAAGCCGCCGAACTGGCGGAACTCATCGCCGGCACCGTGGAAGGAGACGCCGGCCGCGAAGCGACGGGCGTGAACTCGCTGAAACTGGCCGAAGCGAACGAGATTTCGTTTCTTTCCAACATCAAATACAAAGGTCAGCTGGATGCTACGAAGGCGGGAATTGTGCTGGTGGCCGCCGACCTGCCGTTCCAGCCGAAGGAAAATCAGACCTTCATCCGTTGTACGAATCCGGATAAATCCTTTACGAAAGTCTGCGGAATCTTTGCGCCGGAACCGCAGAAATTCGAACCGGGAATCCATCCCTCCGCAGTGGTGCATCCGAGTGCACAGCTGGCCGAAGGGGTGTATGTCGGCCCCACGGCAGTCATCGAACAGGGAGCGGTCATCGGCAAAAACACGATCATCGGCGCGGGCACCTATGTGGGTGAATTCACACAGATCGGCGAAAACTGTCTGATTCATCCGAATGTGTCGATTCTGCGTCACTGCAAGCTGGGCAATAAGATCATCATCCATTCCGGCGCGACGATCGGGGCGGACGGATTCGGCTACATGCCGACCTTCACCGGTCTGGTCAAGGTGCCGCAGAACGGCATCGTGCAGATCGACGACAATGTGGAAATCGGCGCCAACACCACGGTCGACCGCGCCCGTTTCGGCAAGACCTGGATCAAGAAAGGCGTCAAGATCGACAATCTGGTGCAGGTGGCGCACAATGTGATCGTGGGCGAATCGACCGTGCTGATCGCCCAGAGCGGAATCGCGGGCAGCGCGGAACTGGGCCGCGGCGTCATCATTGCCGCCCAGGCCGGAGTCAACGGACATATCACGCTGGGCGACGGCTCCAAAGTGGCGGGCTGTTCCGCTGCGGAACGCAGCCTGCCGCCGGGAGCCGGTGCATTCGGAACCCCCGGAGAAAGTCAGGAAGACTGGGTGGAACGGCACATGCTCCCGCGCAAAGTCCGCAAGCTGACCGCCCGCATCGAAAAACTCGAAGCGATGTTGGCCGAACTGCAGCAGAAAAAAGCCGAGTAAGACCATGTTCGAGCAGCTGAATCTCCGGCACGGTCCCGCAGCGATGACCATTGCGGGCAGCGACAGCGGCGGCGGCGCCGGAATCCAGGCCGATTTGCGGACTTTCAGTCATTTCCGCGTGTTCGGAACCTCCGCCATCACGGCCGTGACCTTTCAGAATCCGCTGGAAGTGACCGGCATCGAACCGGTCTCCCCCGCCGGAATCCGGGCTCAGATCGAAACGGTCCGGAAAGCGGTCGATCTGGCCGCGATCAAAACCGGTATGCTCTTTTCCGCGGAGATCATCGAAACCGTTGCGGACACTCTGCGGGACTTCACCGGTCCGCTGGTCGTCGACCCGGTCATGATCTCCACCAGCGGGAAAAAACTTCTGCAGGAGGATGCGATTGAGGCGATGCGTTCCCTGCTGCTGCCGCGTGCGGCGTGGATTACGCCGAATCTGCCGGAAGCCGGAGCTCTGACCGGACACCAGGTCGGTCCGGGCCGGGAAGCGGCGGAAGCGGCGCGGGCCTGTGCGGACCGCTGGGGCTGCTCGGTCATTCTCAAAGGAGGTCACGCCGAAGGTCCGGAAGCGGCCGACGTGGTCTTTCACCGCGGCGAGTGTCTGCTGCTCTCCGCGCCGCGAGTCCCGGTGGCGGGCAATTCCGACCACGGCACCGGCTGCACGTTCAGCGCGGCGTTTACGGCACAGCTCGCGCTGGGCACGGACTGGCGCGAAGCCCTGATCCGCGCCAAGGCATTTGTTCTGGGGTCGCTCTCCGCACCAGTCCGCCTTTCCGACCGCGCGGCAGGGATGTTCCCGCCGGAAGAACCGCTCGAACACTTCAAGCAGCAGATCACCTGCAGGGAAATACGCTTATGAAACCACGGCTGCAGAAATCCCGTCCGGGAACACAACTTTTTTCATTGATGCTCTCCTTTTTACTGAGCGGCATTTTCGTTCTTCCTGCATCGGCCCAGACCAAACGGGTTTACCGGCCCACCGCGGCGCAGCTCCGGCTGGAACAGCAGAACCGCGAACGGGAAGCCAGAATTCAGGCGATCCGCCGACAGCAGGCCGCACAGATGACGGCGACAGCACCCGGACGCACTCCGGTCAAACCGGCAAATCCGCCCGCAGTCAAACCGGCACCGGCAGCAAGGAATACGACCCCGGCAGCCCGCATCCGCTATATCATGTATCAGTCCAACCGGTTTGTTCTGGTGCAGGATATTGCCCGGTTCTACGGCATGAAGATCACCGGCACGAAAGACGGCATCACGCTCCGCAGTCCGCGCGACACCGTCACGTTGCGCTTCGAAAAACGTCTGGCCGCGATCAATGGCGTCTCGGTCTATCTGACCCATGCGCCGCTGCAGCGCGGAGCACTGGTCTACCTGGATGAAAAGGATTTCCTGCTGGTGATCGACCCGGTGATCCGGAATGCGCCGCTGTGGAAACACCCGCTGAAAACCGTTCTGATCGACCCGGGCCACGGCGGCAAAGACAAGGGAGCGCCGGGCGTCGCGGGTCTGCTGGAAAAGAATTTGACGCTCGCCATTGCCAGACAGCTGGCGCTGAAACTGCGCAGCCGCGGCTGCCGGGTGTTCATGACCCGGATCACCGACCGTCAGCTGACGCTTCAGCAGCGTGCGTCCATGTGCGAGAAACTCAAGCCCGATCTGTTCATTTCAGTCCATTGCAATGCGGTTGCCAACCGGAAGTCGCACGGAATCGAAACGTATGCCATGACTCCGCAGGGTGCGGCCTCGACCAGCGATTCGAAGCCGGTCAGTCAGACCGGACCCGGCAACGCCTGCAACCGGAACAATTACCGGCTGGCATTCGAGATTCAGAAGAATCTGCTGTTCCACACCCGGGCGGAAGACCGCGGAGTACGGCACGCCCGGTTCTTCGTGCTGCGCAACGCGATTTGTCCGGCCGTGCTGATCGAAACCGGATTCATCACCCATCCGCAGGAAGGATTGCAGCTGAACCGGAAAGCGTATCAGGACAAACTGGTGAACGGAATCGTTGCCGGAATCTCCGGCTATGCGCGGGCGTCCCGTCCGCCGGTGAATCCCGCGGCGGCGAAACCGGTTCCCGCCGCCCGCCGGGCCGGAAAATGAACGCGGAAAATTCCGGTTCGAGCTTGTTTTTTTTACCCGCGAGGGTTATATTGTAACGGAAAAAGTCTTTCAACCACAGGAGAACAGTGCAAAAATGGATATTACCCGGATCGACAAGAACTTTTCCGTGCAGGGCGCGGATGAAAACGGATTTCTTTTCCGCGATGTGAAACAGCCGCCGTTCGTGCTGGAAGGACTGCCCTGGTATGAGGAAAATCATCAGGCCTATTTCCGGCTGCCGCTCCGTTTCACGAAAGAAGACGTCAACGGCAGTGCGCTGGCGTTAAGTCATCATACCACCGGAGTCTGCGTGCGGTTCCGTTCGGATTCGCCGGAGCTGAAAATCCGGGCGAAGCTCGCCTACAGCTGCGACATGAACCACATGCCCCGCGCGGGCAGCTCCGGATTCGATTCCTACTGCAAAGCCCCCGACGGCAAAATGCGTTACAATTTCACGGTCCAGCCCGCGCGAGACCAGGTGGACGTGCTGGCGACTGTCGGGTCAAATCCCCGGAGACAGCTCTGCGAATGGATCATCGACTTCCCGCTTTACGGCGGGGTGGAAAAGGTCGAGATCGGCCTGAAGGAAGGCAGCATGATCCTGCCGCCGCTGCCGCATAAAGTGGATGCACCGGTGCTGTTCTACGGCTCCTCCATCACGCAGGGCGGCTGCGCCTCCCGTCCCGGCAACGCCTACAGTTCCATGCTCTGCCGCAAGGTCGACGCCGAACAGATCAACCTCGGATTTTCCGGCAGCGGACGGGGGGAAATCGCCGTGGCCCGCGCCATCGGCGCTTTGAAACTGGCCGTCTTCGTGATGGATTACGACCACAATGCGCCCGACCTGGCACACCTGCAGAAAACGCATGAACCGTTCTTCCGCGCGGTCCGGGAAGCCAATCCCGAACTGCCGATCATCCTGATGTCCATGTGCGACATCCGCACCCGGATTCAGCGGGAACCGGACGGTGATTTCATCCGCCGCAGACAGGTCATCCGCGACACCTATGAACACGCCGTCGCCGCCGGAGACCGTCTGGTGTATTTCATCGACGGCGAAACGCTGTTCGGGCGGAAGATGTTCGACGCCTGCACGGTGGACGGCTGTCACCCGAACGATTTCGGATTCTATCGAATGTATAAACACGTGCTGCCGGTCCTGAAGAAAGCCTTGAAGGACGGCCGGAAAAGGAAGTCATGAAAAACTGGGTATCGAACATTCTGACGGTCCAGCAGTATGACATGAAGCTGCGCGATCTGGAAACGAAGTACCGCACCATTCCGGGTGAACGCGCCAAACTGCGGGAGGAATATGAAGCGGCCAAAGCGGAACTGGCCGCGGTCCGCGAAAACGCCGCCCGGCTCGAACGCGCCGGCAAACAGGCCGAAAGCGATATTGCCGCGCTCAACGAGAAAATCCGCAAGAACCTGACGCAGTCCGCGCTGGTCAAGAAAAATGCCGAATATCAGGCACTGATGGCCGATATCGAAAATTCCAAAAGACAGATATCCGAACTCGAAACCAGAGTGATCGAACTCATGGACGAGCAGGAAAACGCCCGGAAGGCAGTCGCGGAACAGGAAAAGATGTTCGCCGCAACCCAGGCGGAAATTCGCGAACAGCTGGCCGATTTCGAGCAACTGATCGAACGGATCAAGCAGGACGCGCTGAAGCTCAAAGCGGAAAAGAAAGGTTTTGTCACCCGCGTCGAGCTCAATGTGCTGAACGCCTATCAGAACATTCTGACCCGCGACAAGGGGAAGCCCGTGGTGCCGGTCGTCAACGGCTCCTGCGGACACTGTTCTCTGAAAGTCACGCCGCAAATCATCAACGAGACCAAAAAAGGCAATCTGGTCTTCTGCGACAACTGCGCCCACATTCTCTACGATCCCGGCGCAGAAGCGTAATCATACCATGAAGCTCCGCTGTCCTGTAATCCTGGCTTCGGCTTCCCCGCGCCGCAGAGAACTGCTTTCCGGCCTGGGGATCGAGTTCACCGTCATCCCGGCCGAAGTCGAGGAGATATCTTCCGGCAGCGGATGTCCCGCGGAGGAAATGGTGAGGCTCAATGCCGGTCTCAAGGCGGATGCGGTGGCGAAACTGCATCCGGAGTCGCTGGTGATCGGGTCCGATACCGTGATCGAATTCGAGGGACGTATTTTCGGCAAGCCGCACTCGGAGGAGGAAGCGGTTGCGATGCTCAGGACCCTTTCGGGAAAAACGCACCGCGTCATGTCCGGAGTCGCGCTGCGCTGTGAAAAAAGCGGCACGGACTGCTCCTTCACGGAAATCTCCCGGGTGAGTTTCAAGGAACTGACCGAGACCGCGATCCGGGAATATATGCGTCTGGTGAATGTGATGGACAAGGCCGGCGCGTATGCGATCCAGGAACATTCCGAACTGATCCTGGCGGGACTGGACGGTTCGCTGACCAACGTGATCGGGCTGCCGGCCGAACGGCTGGAAAGCGAACTGCGGCGGCTCGATCTGGTGCGGGACTGAAGAAAAGCATCACGAATCAGGAAAAAGAAAATGCACTCAAATCCCATTTTCAGTTTGCCGCAGGGCCAATATGCACCCAGCGCCAGAAAACATCAGGGCATCCCCGGGATTGAGATCACTCCGGAAGGCAGACTGTTCATCTGTTATTACTGCGGTCCGGAACCTTGTGAAGGACCGGGAAATTATCTGGTGATCGCCGTCAGCACCGACGGAGGAAACACCTGGCGGGAAGAAACCGTAATCGCACCGGACAGACCTGATCTGCGGGTTTTCGATCCCGTCTTGTGGCTGGCCCCGGATGGTGTCCTGCGGATATTCTTCGCCATGAGCCGCAGTCCGAAAGCTCCGGATGTTTTCGACGGACGGGCTGGCGTATGGGTCTCGGAGTGCGCTGATTATCATGCGGGAAAACTCCAATGGAGCGAACCGCGCCGGATCGGAGACGGGATCATGATGAACAAACCGACCGTTCTGCATGACGGCAGCTGGGCGCTGCCGGCGGCGCTGTGGTCGATTTTTCCGAAAAGAATGCTGCCGGAACTGGACGGCTTCTATCGTTCCAATATTCTGCTCACTTCGGACGGCGGAAAAAGTTACCGGCTGCTTCGGGGGCCGGATGTCCCGGACCGGCATTGCGATGAACACGTGATCGTGGAACGCCGGGATCATTCTCTGTGGATGCTGGTCCGGACCCTTTACGGGATCGGTCAAAGTTTCAGTTATGACGGCGGAAAAAGCTGGACTCCGGGCGAAGACTCCCGGCTGGGCGGTCCCAATTCCCGCTTCGCTTTGCGGCGGTTGAGATCCGGCAGACTGTGTCTGATCAACCATGTTGCGGGACAGCGGCGGTCCGACCCGGCAGAAAAATTCCCCATACGGGAAAAACTGGCTGTCTGGCTGTCCGACGACGATGGAGTCAGCTGGTATGGACAACTGATGCTGAATCCCGGCCCGGATGTGAGTTATCCGGACTTCACGGAAGACCGCGACGGCAGAATCTACGCGGTTTACGATTGCGGCAGAATCAGGCACGGACAAGTTTTTCTGGCGCGTTTCACCGAACAGGACATAACGGCAGGCGCATTTACGGTTCCCGGTTCGACCGGCGGGATACTGGCGGCTTCATTCGAGTCCGCCGGAGCGTAAAGGAAAGCGCCGAATATCTGCGGCTGGGCCTGACGCGGAACTGACATGGCGTCTTATTTTCCGGCGATCCTTGCCAGCCAATCCTGAATGACCGGGGAAAATTTCACGATCACCGGAGTGAACACCACGGCCACCATGCTCATCAGTTTCACCAGAATGTTCAGCGACGGACCGGAGGTGTCTTTGCAGGGGTCGCCCACCGTGTCGCCGATCACCGCCGCGCCGTGCGTGGGATTCTTGCTGCCGTCGGCCAGTTTTTTGCCGCCGAAGTTGCCTTTTTCGATATGTTTCTTGGCATTGTCCCAGGCGCCGCCGGCATTGTTCAGGGTGCAGGCGAGCGCAAAACCGGCGGTCAGACCGCCCGCGAGCAGGCCAATGATGCCCGCCACGCCGAGAATCAGGCCGGTCAGAATCGGAATAATGATCGCCAGCAGCGAGGGAAACATCATCTCATGCTGTGCGCCGCGGGTGGAAATTTCCACACAGCGGGCGTAATCCGGTCTGGAACCGCCTTCCATGATGCCCGGCAGTTCGCGGAACTGACGGCGCACTTCCTCTACCATCCGGCCGGCGGCGCGTCCGACCGCCTTCATGGTCAGCGCGCAGAAGACAAACGCCATCATCGCGCCGATGAACATGCCGCACAGCAGCAGCGGGTTCATGATGCTGACATTGTAATAGTCGGTCAACACCCGGATATGGTCCAGGGCATCGTCTTTCAATTTCTCCAGAAGCGCATTGGAGGCCTCGGAAACCGGACCGAGTTTCACGGTCCAGACCTCCACCTCCTGAATCACCGCCGCCAGCAGGGCCATCGCAGTCAGTGCGGCGGACCCGATCGCAAACCCCTTGCCGGTCGCGGCGGTGGTATTGCCGAGCATATCCAGTGCGTCGGTACGTTCCCGCACGTGCGGCGGCAGATGGGACATTTCGGCATTGCCGCCGGCATTGTCGGCGATCGGACCGTAAGCATCGGTCGCCAGTGTGATCCCCAGCGTGGACAGCATGCCGACCGCGGCAAAACCGATTCCGTACAATCCGTAGATCATCCCTTTCGTGAAGCCGCCGGAAAATGCGAAAGCGCCAAGGATCGCTATGACGGTGGCAATGACCGGAATGCCGGAAGAAAGCATGCCCAGCGACAACCCGTCTATGATTACGGTAGCCGGTCCCATCTGAGCCTGGGATGCCAGTTCCTGCGTGGGGTTGTATTCATCGGAAGTATAATACTCCGTGGAATAACCGATGATGACCCCTGCGATCAGACCCGAGACGATCGCGCCGAAAATTCCCCACGTGATGATATGAAGTCCGGCCAGCACGGCACAGGCGATCAGAATCAGGCAAGAACTGCCCCAGGTTCCAATCCGGAGCGCACGCAGCAGCGAACGCATGCTCGAACCCTCTTTGCATTTGACCGTGAAGATGCCGACGACCGACAGGATGATGCCGATCCCCGCCACGATCATGGGCGCGTTCACGCACAGCACACTTTCCCGATACGCCACCGGAAGCGCCGCGCCCAGTGCGGCGGTCGCCAGAATCGAACCGCAGTAGGATTCATACAGATCGGCGCCCATGCCGGCCACGTCGCCGACATTGTCACCCACATTGTCCGCAATGGTCGCCGGATTGCGCGGATCGTCTTCCGGAATGCCCGCTTCCACCTTGCCGACCAGATCGGCCCCGACATCCGCCGCTTTGGTATAGATTCCGCCGCCCACCCGTGCAAACAGCGCCTGAGTGGAAGCACCCATGCCGAACGTCAGCATGGTCGTGGTGATCTCGATCAGCCGGTGGTCCGGCGTCACCGCGCCGGCTTTGAGCAGCGGGATTCCCCAAAGCGTGAAACCGTTGGCCAGATGCTCCGGCGTATAAACCAGCCGGTCGAGGACGTAATACCACACCGTAATATCCAGCAGACCGAACCCGACCACCACCAGCCCCATCACCGCACCGGAACGGAACGCCACCTGAAGTCCGCGGTTCAGACTTTCACTGGCGCCCTGCGCCGTCCGGCTGGAGGCCGCCGTGGCAGTCTTCATCCCGAGAAAACCGCAGAGTCCGGAAAAGAAACCGCCGGTCAGAAACGCCACGGGAACAAACGGATTCTGCACTCCGATCACCGCAAGACAGGTGAAGATCACGAAGAGAATGGCAAAAACCAGCCCGACCCGCGAATACTGCTGACGCAGATAGGCCATCGCACCTTCCTTGACGAAGCCGGCGATCTCCTCCATTTTCGAATTGCCTTTCGGAGCGCTGATCATCAGCCGGTAACAGAACAGAGCCGTCAGCAGGGCGATCACCGCGCAAAGGGGGGCGATCCACCAGCAGTCGGTAATGGCACTATCGGGAACCGACTCGGCAAGATTCGCATCCGAAGCGGCCCAAAGGGTCGAGCCCAGGGACATTCCTGCCGCTCCGATGATCACGGACAATGATTTCGAGTTCATGAGGATTCTCTTGTCCTTTCTTTTACCATAGCAACTGTATTTCCAGTTTCGGATTAAAATATCAACGGAAAGTAATATAGCATGATACAGGGGGAGTTTCAAGTCACAAGTCACAAGTCACAAGTCACAGAAAGCAAGTGATCAGTTTTCAGTGATCAGGTCGCAGGGTTCGAATCGGGGAATGAACTACCCCGCCGCAAGCAGCGGGGTATCTAGGAGGTCATAGGTCATGTCAAAAGTCAAATGTCAGTTGTTGTTCAAGGATTTTT
>Ga0079305_1001934_pt1 | contig 21798 bp, 23 predicted proteins | sample LMS_cellobiose_e_FD_79183 | JGI IMG/M metagenome (GOLD analysis project Ga0079305, IMG submission 79183) | Rumen-fistulated moose microbial communities from Alaska, USA - LMS_cellobiose_enrichment | ecosystem: Host-associated > Mammals > Digestive system > Stomach > Rumen fluid ... | reverse complement strand
CGTTTAAGCATGCAGTCGGAAAATCCGCCTGTTGATGCGCCGACATCCATCGCGATCTTATCCTTTGGAGAAACGCCAAAGAAATCCAGCGCTTTTTGAAGCTTAAGCCCGCCCCTGCTGACAAAAGGCATAGCATTCCCGCGCACTTCTATATCGGTATCGTCTGAAAGCGAAAGTCCAGCCTTGTCGGATTTTTGCCCGTTTACATATACGATGCCGCTCATAATAAGTGCTTTTGCCTGTTCCCTGCTCGATGCAAGACCTCTCTCAAACAATATTATGTCTAATCTCTTTTTTTCCGACAATGTCGAAATCCTCCAAAACACTTTTTATAATTCCTGAAGCATCCAAGTTCAAGAATTCATAAAGTTTTTTTGCAGCTCCAGGCCGGACGAACCTGTCCCCGATATTCAGGGTCTTGATCGTGACGCCTTGTATGCCGGATTCTAAAACAATTTTACTTACCATTTCACCGAGAGAGCCGTTCTGAACGGCGTCCTCCACTATGAGCAAACGCTTTGTTTTGGATATGGAGGAAATGATAAGGTTTGTATCGAGCGGCTTGACCCTGTTTACCTTTAGTATGTCTGACGATATGTCATATTGCTTCTTAAGTGTGTTCGACGCAGTCAGAGCTTCATTTACAAGCATACCGTAAGTAATTATTGTAATATCATCTCCCGAAGCCGCCGGATAAACGTCATAATGAGATGTGTCTTCTTTAAAAAACCCTTCACTCCCTCGCGGATAACGCACCGCGACCAGGCCTTTTTCTTTATAGATCGCTTTTTCCAGCATAGATCCAAGCTCGAGGTAATTTGACGGGCAAAATACGGTCATGCCAGGAATTGTAGCCAGAAACGCGATATCAAATACACCGTTATGTGTCGGGCCGTCTTCCCCGACGATACCGGCGCGGTCCACGGCGAGAACAACGTGAAGATTTTGTATCGCGCAGTCGTGAATCATCTGATCATATGCGCGCTGAAGAAATGTGGAGTACACCGCAAATACCGGTGTAAGCCCCTGTTTTGCCATTGCGCAGGCCATCGTCATCGCATGCTCTTCGGCGATCCCCACATCGAAAAACCTATCCGAAAAAACACATGAAAATTTTTCAAGGCCGGTCCCCGATTTCATGGCGGCGGTTATGGCGCATATTTTGTCGTCGGTTTTCGCAAGCGCGCAGATCTCGTCGCCGAAAACGCTTGAAAAAGAGCGCCCGTTGTATTTTGCAAGTTCTCCTGTGTCTATATCGAATTTAGAGACTCCGTGAAATTGTTCCGGACTGCGTTCTGAAAATTCATACCCTTTTCCCTTTATGGTCTTTAGATGTATCAGGACGGGGCGTTTTTGATATTTTGCATATTCAAAAAGCCGACACATGGTTTCTATATCGTGCCCGTCGATAGGGCCGAGATAGCGTATACCCATATGCTCAAAAATAGACCCGGAAAGCATTATCGCGCCTTTGATGCGTTTTTTTGCACGCTGCAAATTGCGCACAGTCCATCTCCCTATTTCTGATCTGGTCAGGAAATGGCGCGTCAGTTCTTTTGCGCGGTAATACTGAGGCTTTATGCGAAGTTTGGAGAGATTTTTTGCGATCGCCCCGACATTTTCTGTTATGGACATATTGTTGTCATTCAATATGATTATCAAAGGGACGTCTCCCTGTCCCGCGTCGTTAAGCGCCTCATACGCCATACCGCCGGTCAGCGCGCCGTCGCCGATTACGGAGACGACATGGTATTTTTCCCCGAGAAGGGACCTTGCGCGCGCCATGCCGAGCCCTACTGAAACGGACGTCGAAGCATGCCCAGATACAAACGCGTCGTGTATGCTTTCCGTCGGAGATGGAAATCCCGACATTCCTCCAAACATTCTGAGCTTATCGAATCCGTCCTTGCGGCCGGTCAATATTTTATGTACATAAGATTGATGCCCGACATCAAAAATAAGCCGGTCGATGCTGCTGTCAAACACCCTATGCAGCGCCACCGTCATCTCGACGACCCCGAGATTTGACGCCAGATGCCCGCCCGTCTGAGAGACATGTTCAACCAGAAAACGCCTTATTTCGGAACATAGACTTGAAAGCTCAGCAAAAGAGAGCTTTTTCAGATCTTCTGGCGACGAAATTTTATCTAAAATAGGATAACTGTTCATGATCATTTATCCCCTTTACCGAAAGCCTTCGAAAATGCATATAATATCTTTCCAACCGCAAAGACGATATCGTTGCTGTACGAAATGGCAATACCTTTACCAAAAGCTTTACCGCCGATCGTTACAGCGGCGATAAGCGCGGTTATTACAAGCTGCGTCCATATGCTTCCCACAGATATCAGCCCCGCAAGCTGCGCGACGATCGCAGCGCCGGTCGCGCCGCTTATGATGCCCGATATATCTCCCACAACGTCGTTGCAAAAGCTTGTAACCTTGTCGGCATTACGTATTATCCAGACCGCATGCGACGCGCCGTGTATTTTACGCGCCGCCATGGAATGGAAAGGCGTTTCATTGGCCGATGCAGACGCTATGCCGATTATATCAAAGACGATCCCTAGCAGGATGAAAAACGCCAGTATCAAAAAGGCCGCAATGATATCGGCTTTGGTAAGCAGGCTTGTGGATGCATACGTGAATATCATAGATATGACAAATGCGCAGATCAGCATAGAAATGACCCAGCGCAAATTTGTTTTGCGTATGAATGAAAAATTTTTTCTTGTCTTTTTTTCCCGCTTATTTTCAAAAGTATCGGACGAATGCTCGTCGTTTGACAAAAGAGCTTCCCCCTAAACGTTTAATTAAAATTTTTGGGGCAATAAACAAAGTAAATCTTACGGCTTAGGTCCGGTTGGATTTCCCCGTATCCTACCACCCGTCGCCGAGATGGCGGTTTCCCATTAAAGGATCCGTCGGTTCGTTGCCGCGTTCCGAGACCGGATTGCCACTTAGTCCGTACTGCAATCCCTTGTTTATCCTGTTAAGACAGCCTAGGCGTTTTCCGCAACAGTCTAGCGCGATCCTTATCCTCTTTTGCAAGCATGGTTTCAAAAAGCGATGGCGCATTTTTCCATGGCCATGGAAAATGCGCTTGATCTTTTATCCGCCATACCCACTCAAGGCAGGCTACACTGCACACAGCGATCTAACTGACACCGCAATGCAGGTTTAACCCCGTCCCGTAAGATATCCAGTCAATCCCGCGGATGTATAGGTATCTCACAGAAACGGGTCTCCACGACAATAGGGTCAAGGTCATATGCCATTACGAGTTGCCCTAAAGTCTTAACCCCCAGCACCCACCCTGCCCTGGGCGGACAAAGCAAGCACAAGGGACTTCATCGATATGCCCTTTAGCGGATTTTTAGGCCCGCCTTCTGGATCGACAGATCTGACTAGGATACTGTGCCACCTAAATTATTATACTATATTTATGCAAAAAACACAAGCAAATTGTATAGTCTATTCATTTTTACAGCCTGAATCTATACAAGTGTTCCGACTATAATGCCGATCAGGGCGCCTATAATGACCTGAAACGGGGTATGCCCCAAAAGTTCTTTCAGTTCTTTGCCGAACATGTCGGGCGTTGTATCTTTCCAATGCTCCATCATGTAATTCAATATTTTTGCCTGTTCCCCGGCCGCTCGTCTGACATTTGCCGCATCGAACATAACGACAAGCGAAAAACACAGAGAAATGGCGAATTCCGGAGAATGCAGGCCGCATACTTTAAAAACCGACGTCGTCAACGCGACAACGAATGCCGAATGTGAGCTCGGCATTCCGCCGGAACCCAGTATGCGATGAAAATTAAATTTTTTATTTATACACCATTCTATAATGATCTTCATGCTTTGGGCGATAATCCACGCTAAAAATGCGGCGTCTATTATCCTGTTCCCGGTTATAAGATCTATATAGTTCATATCCTATGCTCCCGCTCTTATTTATTTCTGTCCATCAAATATTCTGATAACCACAATAGAAATTTGTTCTCTTCAAAATCCGACAAAGCGTCTTTGGCAACGTTCGTCAGATCGGATACAAGACTGCGGCATTTATCCATACCGACAAGCAGCGGATAGGTAGTTTTCTGATTGCCGGCGTCGCTTCCGATGGGTTTGCCGAGGTCTTCTTCATTCCCCTCGATATCAAGCATATCATCGCGTATTTGAAAAGCAAGACCCAGATTATATGCGAACACTTCAGTTTTGTTTATCTGCTCCTGAGTCGCTTTTCCGAGGATCGCCCCGGCTTTGCATGCGGCCGCAATAAGAGCGCCGGTTTTTAAAAGCTGCATATTGGTAAGGGCGTTAAGGGACAGATCCTTCCCTTCCGACTCTATATCGATCACCTGTCCGCCCACCATTCCAAGAGAACCCGCCGCTCGCGCGATCGCATACGCCGCCGACAACACCGTGTCCGGAGAAAAAGCCTTGAGGTTTTCCGGGTTAAGCATTATCTCAAATGCGCGATTTAAAAGCGCGTCGCCCGCAAGGGTCGCAACTGCCTCTCCGTAGACTTTGTGATTCGTTGGTTTTCCACGGCGAAGGTCGTCGTCGTCCATACAGGGAAGGTCGTCATGCACAAGTGAATACGCATGTATAATTTCCATGGCGCACGCAAATGGCATCGCCAGCTTTGCATTGCCGCCGGCCATTCGGCAAAATTCGAGAAGAAGTATCGCCCGTATGCGTTTGCCCCCTGAAAGCACGCTGTATTTCATAGATTCAAATATTTTTTTCTGCGGGCATTCCGGCACAAAGCAAAACCCTTCAAGCGCTTCGTCTATATCTTTTACATAATCGAAATATTTCTGTTTGAAATCCAATGTCAGTCCTCCTTAAAAGCAAATTCAGATTCAACTGGCGCATCCCCTTCGCCTTTTGACAGGATCGTTATTTTCTGTTCCGTTTTGTCGAGTATGTTGCTTATATATTTTATAAGACCGGACCCCTCTTCAAAAAGTTCAAGACTTTTATCGAGGTTCACCTCTCCGTTTTCCATTTGTTTGACTATCTCTTCCAGACGAAGCATCGCTTTTTCAAAAGAAACGTTTTCTTTTTTCATGATCATTCTAGGCCCCTTTCTATTACCTTGCACTTGGCGGTACCGGAAGCAAATTTCAAATTCAATATGTCTCCGTTTTGTATGTCGTTTGCGCTTCTTATGATATCTCCGCTTTCCGATGAAGCGATCGAATATCCGCGCATCAGGACCTTGTAAGGGTTCATGGCGTCAAGAGAAGATAAAAGTTTTACGAAATTTCGCTTTTGTAGCGCCGTCTTCTCTTTTATGGCCGCCAGTATTCGTTGTTCGTAAAATGTCACCTCTGTGCGCTTTTCCTGAACGTATGCCGCCGGATTTTTAAATATGCGTTTTTCAGCGATTGCACTTATCCTCTGTCTCATATAAGAGACCCTTCCAAGCAGGACCGTCGTCATCCTGACCGACATATGCGCCAAAGCGCTTCTAAGTTCCAACACATCGGGGACGGCCATTTCGGCCGCAGCGGATGGCGTAGGCGCACGCATATCGGCGACAAAATCCGCTATTGTAAAATCCGGTTCATGCCCGACGGCCGAAACCACAGGGGTCTTTGCCCTTGATATTGCCATTGCGACCCCTTCGTCGTTAAAAGCCCATAGATCTTCTATGGATCCGCCGCCTCTGCCGGTTATGATAATGTCTGCAAGATCGTTTCTGTCGACATAGTCTATCATCTCGCTTATTTCTTTTGGGGCGCTTTCCCCCTGTACAGATACCGGACATACGACAACATCCGTATACGGAAATCTGCGATTTAATATCCGAATAATATCTCTGACGGCCGCGCCAGTCGGCGACGTCACGACCGCGATCTTTTTAGGGTACTTCGGAAGCGGTTTCTTTCTCTCCGGATCAAACAGCCCCTCTTTTGCGAGGCGTTCTTTGATCTGCTCAAATGCAAGCGCCAGCGCGCCTATCCCATCCGGAACGATCTCATTTATATAAAGCTGGTATTGCCCGCTTCTGGGAAACACGCTTATCCTTCCGTGCGCAATAACGCTCATCCCGTTTTCTATGCGGAATTTCAGTCTTAAAGCGTCGAACTTGAATAAAACCGCGGAGATCGCGGCGGCTTCATCCTTAAGCGTCATATAATGGTGACCGGATGTGTGAAACTTGTAATTAGAAATCTCGCCGCGGATAAAAATGTCAGTGAGGATCGGATCGCTGTCCATCGCGGCCTTAAGGTATGTATTGACTTCGCTGACCGTCATTATTTTTTCAAACAAGCCACCATCCCACCTTTTTATATGTTTTATTATTCAAAATCGCGCTGCCTTTTAAAGCAAAAGCAGCGCTGTATATTTTTGATTAAGATTTTTTATGGCATTGTAAAAATCATATCGAAAGCTCTTTTCTTACAAAAGAACCGAGAACGCCGTTTACGAACGATGCGGCGTTGTCGCTGTCGTATTTTTTTGCGAATTCAACCGCCTCGTTTATAGAAACTGCGTGCGGGATGTCGCTCATATACATCAGTTCATACATAGAAAGCTTTATAATGGCTGTATTTATGCGCGAGATACGCCCGAAATCCCAGCCGATCGCATATTTATCTATATATGCATCAAGTTCGGCGCTGTGCGACAGGACCCCGGAAATGATCGTTTCTATATATTTGATTTGGGATGTTATGACCTTTTCCTTATATATGTCGCAATCTTCTCTGAAATTTTCAAAGCGCTCGTTTTTAAGATATTTTTGCGTCTGTAAGTCGCTTTTTTCGTTATCAAAGCTGCTTTCGAAAATTATATGAAGCGCTATTTCCCTTGCGAGTCTTCTTTCCATTGGTGCCTCCAGAAAAATCACATGATTGGTTTGCGATATAAAAGCAAATTAATATTTTCATTATACACGTAAACGACAAAAAAATACAACCCTTCGTTTAATGAAAGGGTTGTATCAAAACGGCAATAAAAATTACTCTTTATCGAATGCCACTCCAGTAATATGAATATTTATATCGCCCAATTTGATACCGGCCATCGCCTCGACTGACGAAGCGATATTTGCCTGCACCTTTTCTGCTATCTCGCGCACATTATACCCGAATTTAGCCAGTAGAAATACATCAATTTGGACACAGCCGTCATCCGAAAGCTGCATTTTTATCCCTTTGGAAAGCGTTTTCTTTTTCCCAAGGAACTCTGCTATTTCCGCGCTGATATTGGAAGAAAGCGCAGCAACGCCTTCTGTTTCTGTTGCCGCGAGAGCCGCTATTGAACAAATGACATCCTCAGATATGCGTATGTTTCCCTGATCTTGCGATGAAGACCAATATTCTTTGCTTTCGCTCATTAAATTCACTCTCCTTTTATAGAGACATCGTGGCATATGAGCATTATAGCATATGGACGTCTAAAAATAAAGCAGAATTATTTCATACTTCCACCGGGACAATTTTTATCTGATCCGCTTTGACGCTGGTTTCCGAGATAACTATGTCTTTTACCTTCGCGGCGTCGGCTTCTCCGAAGGTCGTGTCTTCCTTTGGCGCGATTATAACGTTGACACCGCTGTCATTTATAAATACGACGCATTTTGAATAGCCTTTTGCCATTATAAGGCTTTCTATACTCGCCTCTTTTACTGCGTTCGACGCGAGAACCGCAAGCTCTTTTTCAGCGCTTTTTTTAGCGTCTTCTGACGCAGACTCGTCGCAAGCCGTGCTTTGTAGGATGCTCATCGCCTCGTCACGCGCTTGCTGCCTTGAAAGTTTCGCATCGGAAAAATATTGGTTTTCAGTTGAAACATCATTTTTTTCAGTGTCTTCGTTATTGCTTGAAATCTCTTCCGACGGATCCTCAATAGAAATGTCGACAAGTTTGGCTTCACCTAACGTTTTACCCGTTTCGGCGCTGCTTGCAGAGGTCAGATCCGATTCATTTCTGTTATAGCTCCAGTTCAAATAAATCGCCACGCACAGCATAAGACCAACCACCGCAAAAGCGGCACCTCTTTTTTTGAAATTCATTTGTAAAAACCTCCTCAGTCTTTCATTTTTATTACAGATATTTTATTGCTGGGAATCCCTGTTAAAGCGGAAACCGCGCTTATGACAGACAGTTTTACCGGCGATTTGTCTGCGCCGTCGCAAATCACCACGGCTCCCATGAATTCAGGAGTCTCCTTTTTTATCGCGACGAGGCTCTCTCTTCCGGATTGATCGCTTACGACTTTATAGGCATTTTCATAGCTTTCATCGTATGATTCGTCTGAAGAAAGGTTTGAACTTCTGCGTATTTCCTCCGCGTAAAACGTCTTTCCGTCAGATTTTAAAGACAGCATGATTTTAACTCTGCCGACACCGTCTATCCTGGCGAAATTCTCTTCGAATTTTTTCTCGATCTCATTAACGTCAAAGGAAGTGGTCTCTATATCCTGTTTGTCAATTGTCGGCGCATCGTTTCGGGTTTTGCCTGTCGGGATAGCAAGCATGATAAGCCCTATCGATATGACCGCTATTATGTATTTATATTGCAGCGCTTTTTCAAAAATGCCGCGGAATGTCTTCAAAATCTCTTCTTTTTTCATCCGTCTCACCTTACAAATGATTTTGGAGTTCCTCTTCAACACCGCATTCTTCTTTTATAATCCTGCTTACAATTGCTATCTCCTCTTTCGACGGTGTTTCCGGATATGTTATATCTATGCGTTCTATTTCTATTTCATTGTTTTCAGCTGTAAAAGCAATCACTTTTACATAGCAGTTTACACCTTTCTTAAAAGCCGATTCTTCTATATATTCAGATATCTTATCTGATATTGAATTTATAATGATCTTGTCGTTTTTTTCCTGCGCCTGTTCAATCTTTTCTGTCGGTCTATTTTTATCAAATACCTTTATTTTTTCAGGAATGTTCGCGCACACCTGTGTGACAGATGTGAGGAGCACGGCGATCATACAAAGAGATCCCACGATTTTCACAACTTCTTTAAGGGCCGTATTCGGTATCGATATCGCGCTCAGTACGGCGATGATTATTGAGCATCCTGCGCACTGCAGCGAGAGCCTGAGTATCATTTCTGTCATAACTGCGCCCTCATAAATACAACCGCGCAGATCATGGATATAAATATAAGCGTTGCGGCGGTTCCAAGCATGCCTATCGCGATACCTATGCCGTCGCCCATCCCGTCTATGGCTTTGACAAGGCCATCAGGGCAGATTGATGACGTCAGCGCCGCCGCGGCTTTATATGACAGATAATATATTCCAAGCCGTATGAAAGGGATGTAGCATATCGAGACGATAATAAGCATCCCGAATATCCCGACGGCATTCTTCAATATTCCTGCCCCCGCAAGCACTGTTTCGGCAGCATCAGAAACTATTCCGCCGACAACCGGAACGGCACCTGATATGGCAAATTTAGCCGTTTTCGCCGCGACAGCGTCGGCGTTTCCCGCAATGGCGCCGCTTACGCTTATATAAGCGATAAACAGCGTCAGCGCGATCTTTAAAAAGCCGACGCTTCCCCATCGGATAAAAGAAGATATTTTTTGCGGAAGCTTGTTCGGCACCGCCGCGCCGACAACTGACATTCCGATATATACATGCACCAAAGGAAGTATTATTTTGGTTATGACCGTGATCACTATATCTGAAAAAAACATCGTGGCAACGCAGTTTGCACTTCCTGATGCGGGCGCGCCGCTTATCGCTCCGGCGGCGGCGACAGTAGGAAGAAGCGTTTTCGAAAAGGCGTCCACATCGTAAATGGCGTTGGAACATTGCGTTAAAAGGCCTTCCATGTCCCCGACTGTCACAGCGAATATCACAAGCGCGCCGACGCATCCTGTGACCATCGCGGATATAGATGAGCTTCCGCCTGAAAGCGTTGAAGAACGACTTCCGTTTTGCATGGACGACGCGACAGCGCATATCGCACATGCAGCAAAAATCGCAAACATGCTTTTTATGGCTGTTTTAAGCGATCTTGACCCTTCTTCTCCGCCTTTTTTTATGATCGACACGATCCCTTTTTCAAGTGAAATATCGGGAGATACATGCTCTTTTCCTATAAGCTCTCGGGCGCTTTCGGGAACTGCGCGCTCAAGCTCCTTTCCTCCGATCGACGAAAGCTGATCATTAAATATGGAATCGTTTTCCTCGGCAAAGCTTTGTGCGCATAAAACAGAAGATAAACAAATGATCAACAATATCAAACGTCTCATATGTTAGACCTCCGCGTAAAATTTACGCTTAATAATGCTTTTTAGAGCATCGACGAGATAAGTTTAAGCACGTCGTTTAAAAGAGGAATTGCGATAAACAACGCCGCGACGATCGACATAAGCTCAACTTTAGCCGCGAGAGCATCCTCCCCCGAATCTTTGCATATCTCGCTCGATATACGGGCAATGATGCTGATCCCGGTAACTTTTATAAGCGGTTTCAAGACATTTGCAGATATCCCGGATATATTGGCAAGGGATTCTATGTACCTTATTATCCGTTCTATCGCCGACATGGATGAGATAAGTATGGCGACCCCTGATGCAATACATATCATAAGGGCGATTTCCGGACTTTGCTTTCTGATCGAAAGCGCGATCATTGACGCTGCAATCGCAACGACCACATATTTGAAAAAACTATCCATAATCAAAACCCAAATACACTTTTGATCATCGAAAACAATCTGCTTATTTCCTGTATTATGATCATTAGAACGACTATAAGTCCTGCAATAGTCGTCATAAGGGCTTGCTCTTCCCTTCCAGAGCGTATCAAAAGCTGATTTAAAACCGCGACCAATATGCCGATTGCCGCTATCTTGAAAATAAGATCGACCTGCATCAAACTTCCCCCTATACAGCAACAATAACCGCGGCAAGGCCGGCAGCTATGGAAAGAGCCCTGTATATACGCGATTTAGAAGCATATTCGCCTTCTGCGCAGCGCATATTTTCTGAAAGCATTCTGACGATCAAAGAGATGGACTTTACCTGCTCTTCAGAATCGTATCGTCCTATGATCGTCGAAAGCTTAAGCAATATGTAAATATCGTCTTTTGAAAGGAAACAGTGAGGCGCTATGTCTTTAACGCAAACCTTCCATTTTTCAGAGAAGGTATATTCATCACTTCTGTCTATACAGTTTAAAACGCTTTCAAAAATAGGCCGTATAATATCTTCGGCTTCGTTCGACAGAAGACAGAGGATCTCCGGAACGGTTTTCTTGGAATAAGATATTTCATTTTCCATTATCTCAAGCGCCGATATTGCCGCAGAAAGCGCGCGTATCCTCATGCGAAGTTTTCTGCTCTTGATAAAGCCGATATATGAAAACCCGCCCGCCGTCATAATTATCCCTATAAGCTTCATATCGCTCACTCCTTTTTTACATCCGTTGTTTTATATTCTCTGATGCCGCCGTTCAAGGAGATGCAGACTATCTTTTCGAATATCTCTCTTGCCATAAGCGATTTATAAACGGGGCGTTTTAAAAGATCATCTACATCGCGGGCATGCGCTGTTGCGATAAGCCCGATCCCGCAGTTTGCAGCGTCTGACAGGGCGTCTATATCTTCGCTTTCCGTTATTTCATCCATCGCTATGATATCCGGAGACATTGATCTCATCAGCATCATTATTGCAAATGATTTTCTGCATCCGTCAACTATATCGCATCTTTGCCCTATGTCGAATCCCGGCATGCCGTTTTCCATTGCGGCGATCTCACATCTCTCATCGGCAACGGCGATCTTATATTTGGGAGAATTTGATATAGTTCGAACAATATCGCGAAGAAATGTCGTTTTCCCCGCCCCGGGCGGGGATATTATCAAGGTATTTTTAAATCTTTCCCCATCGAGCAGTTCCGGAATCACCATTTTTGACGCGCCTTTTATCTCACGCGCAATGCGTATAGATATGGAGGAAAAATTTCTCACTGAAGAGACACTGTTGTCTTTCATAATGCCTGTTCCGCAAATGCCTATCCGATGCCCTTTTGGAAGAGTTATAAACCCGCGAGATATGTTTTCCGAGAAAGAATGGATCGAAAATCGCGTCGCCCGTTCGATTATCCCTGTCAAGATGTTTGGCATTACTGTTGTTTGATTTACTGGTGAATATGGCATTATAATATCGCAGTTTCCTATTACAGCACTGGGAGCGCGCCCGCTTCTCAATCTTATCTCCTCGATAGGCTGCTTTTGCTTTTCGTCGAATTTAGTTATTAAGTATCCAAGCTCTTTTGGAAGTATTTCGATGATTTCATAAGGGATATATAAATGTCCTGAACATTGTGACATGCGGCATTTCACTCCACTTTTGTTTCATGTTATATCAATATGGGGCTTTGTCCTTTTTTAGAACACGCTTATTTTGCAAAACAAAAAACGCCTGTGAATTTTCACAGGCGTTTTTGCTGTAAAGTATTATAAATCGGCGATCATTTCCTCAAAATCAGATTCATAGATTATTTTTACACCGAGGGCCTGCGCCTTTGTAAGCTTAGACCCTGCATCCTCTCCGCACAGAAGGTATCCGGTATTCTTCGATACTGATGACGATACCTTTCCTCCAAGTCTTTCTATGATCTCTGACGCCTCGTCTCTCGTGTATCGAGACAGAGCCCCTGTCAATACAAAAGTTATTCCATCAAACTTTTGAGAATCGGCGCCGCTGTCATTCGACAGCGTATTTACTCCGGCATATTTAAGCCTTTCTATCATATGAAGCGATTGAGGATTTGAAAACCACTGTACAAGATTTTCTGCGGTTTTCGGACCGACATCGCGTATCCCCTCAAGTTCATCTTTGCCGGCCGCCATGATAGAGTCGAGCGATCCGAATTTCTTCGCAAGGACTTTCGATGCCTTTTGCCCGACTTGCCTTATTCCAAATGCGAATAAAAGCCTCCACAAGTCGTTTGTCTTTGATTTTTCTATGGCACTTAATAAGTTTTCCGCTGATTTTTCGCCCAGTTTCTCAAGCGGCGTTATATTTTCTTTTTCAAGAAAGTACAAATCCGCCGCAGAATGGATAAGTCCATTATCCGCAAGCTGCGTGATTATCGCAGGTCCAAGTCCGTCTATATCCATGGCGTCCCTCGACGCGAAGTGTATGATGTTCCTCAAAAGCTGAGCCGGACATTCGGCCCCTGTACATCTGACCGCCGCTTCATCAGGATCGTCTATGACATCAGCGCCGCATACGGGGCATTTGTCGGGCATTTTGAAAGGCGCCGCTCCCTGAGGGCGTTTCTTTATATTTACTCCGATTATCTCAGGAATTATTTCACCCGCCTTGCGCACCATAACGGTGTCTCCGATGCGAATGTCTTTTTCTGCGATGAACGCCTGATTGTGCAAGGTGGCTTTTGATACGGATGTTCCCGAAAGCCGCACCGGCTTTAAAACGGCGTTAGGGGTCAAGACCCCGGTCCTGCCGACATTTATTACGACATCTAACAGCTCTGTTTCCTTGACTTCAGGGGGGTATTTGTACGCGATCGCCCATCTGGGCACTTTTGCGGTACTGCCCATGATATCTCGAAGACGCAGAGAATTTACCTTTACAACGGCGCCATCGATATCAAACGAAAGGCTGTCGCGTCTTTCTCCCATGGCGGATATCTCGGATATGACATCTTCGATATCCGAAAACGTTTTGAATTCCGGTATTACCGGAAGGCCCAGGTTTTTCATATAATTCAGCGACTGGTCGTGCTTTTCGAATGAAACGCCATCAGCGGACTGTATATTGAAACAGAATATAGAAAGCGCCCTTTTCGATGTGATCTTTGAATCAAGCTGCCTCAACGATCCGGCAGCCGCATTTCTTGGGTTTGCGAAAAGCGGAAGTCCTTCGTTTTCCCTCTCTTCATTGAGCCGCGCAAATGCCGCATGCGGCATATATACTTCCCCGCGTATTATCAGCTTTTTCGGGGCGTTTGCAAGCTTTAACGGCAGGGACCGTATTGTTTTTATATTTTCCGTCACATCTTCCCCTGTTATGCCGTCACCCCTTGTCGCGCCGTTTATAAGCATACCGTTTTCATATGTCAAAGAAACCGAAAGTCCGTCAATTTTATACTCGACCACATACTCTGCATCTTCTTCCTGCGCGTGCACGCGCTCATCAAAAGCGCGGACCTCGTCGACATTGAAAACATCCTGCAGGCTTTTAAGCGGCACCTCGTGTGTTATCTGCCTGAATGATGAAAGCGCCTGCCCGCCGACCCGAACACTGGGAGAATCCGGGGTTTTAAGCTCGGGATTCTCCTCTTCGAGCTCGATCAGCCTGTGCATAAGCCTGTCGTACTCAAAGTCCGATATCTCCGGAGAATCCTCCACATAATATTTTTTATTGTGATATTCAAGTTCCAAACGAAGCTTTTTAACTTCTTTTTCAGCTTCCATTTATACGTCCTCCCGAAAACGGATGATCCGGATCTTTTATTCAGTATACCAAAAATCTTTTCAAGTATAAAGCGGTTTTAATCACTTTCAGCGTAATCGTTTATCCTGCTCAAAAGGTTTGATGATGTATCGTCTATATAGGTATAGCTCTCCGGGATATCGCCGATTATTACCGTATCTGCGACATTCGTCTTCGAAACGATGTCCGTTGATATTATCTCCTTTGGCAGGATGATATCTATAGTCACCGTGCTCTCCATTATTATCTGATGGCGCGTCTGATTTATTCCCGCGGATGAAAACGCGCTTATAAAAGATGTTTTTGCGGCGCCTGATGCCAGCACCTCTACCGGGATCTTTGGCCCTTTCCCTGATAATATGTTTATTCCCGTAACACTTCCTAATGGCACCGCCACTTCGTCTTTGTCTATATTTTCCACACTGCGTATCACATCGCCCGTTATATCGGCTTTCAAGCGATTTATTTTTATCGTGTCTGTCCTCAGGGCCGTCACCCGATTCTCGGAATCTTTTTCTAGTATGACTATCCCTTCGTATTCTTCGGTGTGTTCGGTTATGTTTTTTCCGATCGCTGCGTTTATCGTATCAAAAGCCATAAGCTTAGCGCGGTTTACTGCGATATCGCGCAGGATCGGCCTGATATTGAAATCCAGCAGCAAAAAAACGAAAATCAAAAGCCCTGCAAACACGATCAGCCGCATAAGAACATTAGCTGCAGTGCTTTTGAAAAACAAAAAGCATCTGCGCCGACGCAGGCAAACAGCCTTTCTTCTCACCACACGCTTTTCCCCCCTTGTGAAAAAATCGCTTTTTTGAAAGGAAAATCAAGATTTTATTATATTGTATGCTTTTATTTTAAAAAACGTGATTTTGTGGCATTCTGTGCATAAAAAAACGCCCGCGGAAATCCGCGGGCGTTTTTTGTTTGATTTTTTTATTCTTGGCTTTCGGAAGCAGCGGTTTCCTCTTCAGGAGCTTTTTCAGCCTCTGTCTCCTCTTTAGAAGATTCAGCAGCGGGCGCCTCTTCTTCAGCGGGCGCTTCGGCCGCGACCCCGGCCTCTTCCCCGGCTGCTTTCTCAGCGGAGAGGATTTCCTCTGCCGGCGCTTCCGGCTCTAACAGAGCGCGAATGCTTATCGACACCTTTTTCTTTTCCATGTCAATTGCAAGGATCTTTACTTTTACCGTTTCGCCGATCTTGAGCACGTCATCCGGTTTTGCAATATGCCGGTCTGCGATCTGCGAAATATGAATCAGCCCGTCAACGCCCGGGATAATCTCAGCGAATGCGCCGAACGGCATAAAACGAACAATCTTTACATCGATAATATCCCCGACATTGTATTTGCCCTCAAATATCGTCCATGGATTGCTCTCCGCTGTTTTGTATCCGAGGGATATCTTTCTCTTCTCTTTGTCAAACGAGATCACGTAAACTTCAACTGTATCGCCGACGTTCAGAACCTCCGAAGGATGTCCTATCCTGCCCCAGGAAAGTTCAGAGATATGCACCATGCCGTCTATCCCGCCGATATCGACAAACGCGCCGAAATTGGTGAGGGATTTTACAACACCTTTATATTTTGCACCGATCTCGATAGTATCCCAAATAGCCTGCGCTGCCTCGCGGCGCTGATCCATCTCGTAGGCGCGTATCGAACCGACCACACGACGGCGTGCGCGGTTTACCTCGGTTATATAAAGGGTTATTTCCTTTTTCATTATCGAATCCATCGGGGCATCTTTCGGAAGCCCTGTCTGGCTTGCCGGTATAAAGACGCGCACGCCCAAAACAGAAGCGATGACTCCGCCTTTGTTTTCTTCTAAAACAACACCTTTAAGCGGGGTCTTCTCTTCCCTGGCCTGCTCAATTTTTTCCCAGCCTTTGACTGTGTCAAGGCGTTTTTTAGAAAGCATTATAACGCCCTCGACATCATTTACGCGCATGACAAACGCTTCAATTTCCTGACCTACTGCAAGATGCTCTTCAACTTTATAGGAGGGATCGTCGCTAAGCTCGGTGACCGGGATGTAACCGGCCTGTTTAACACCGAGATCTACATTTATCTCAGTCGGGGCTATCTGTGTGATAATACCCGTTACCTTATCTCCTGTATTTAAAGTTTTTAAAGATTTTTCAAGTAGCTCTTCAAAGCTCTCCGTGCTCTCGATCCTGGTTTCGTCACTCATCTTGTTTACGACCTCCTTTATTATCCACTCTGGTGTGGATGCGCCGGCAGTTATGCCGACATGGTTCGCTCCCCTCAAAAAGGAATCATCCAGCTCAGCCGCGTTTTCGATATGCGCAACTTTAGGGCATAGCGATTGGCTGATTTCAAATAGACGTTTTGTGTTAGAGCTGTTCCTGTCGCCTATAACGATCATCGCGTCTACCTGGTTTGCCAAAAGCTGAACTTCATTCTGCCTCTCGATGGTAGCATTACATATTGTATCAAAAACTTTTGCATTTGTACAAGCTTTTTTTATTAAATTTATGCACTCGTTCCACATCTCTTTATTTATTGTCGTCTGGGCGACGACAGATACTGGAACTTCCTGTAGATCCGGCGTTTTATCGATCCAATTTTCGACATCTTGCGGAGATTCGAAAACGTGCGCTTTAGTGCTGCACCAGCCCTCTATCCCGATTACCTCGGGGTGGTTTTTTGCACCGATAATGATTACCTGCCGGCCGCTTTCGCTTTCTTTCTTCACCGTGTCGTGTATCTTGGATACAAAAGGGCACGTCGCATCTATATATGTGCACCCTTTGCCTTCGAGAATCTCATAAAGTTTTTTCGGGATGCCGTGCGTCCTTATTATCACGCACGCAGAATCCGGGATGTCGTCTATCGTCTCGGCAAGGCGCACATTGCTCTCTTCAAGTTTCTTTATAACATGGCTGTTGTGTATGATAGGCCCCAGAGTATAGACATTGCCGCGCGTTTTTCCTGTTTCTATCGCAAGATTTACAGCCCGCTTGACTCCAAAACAATATCCGGCTGTTTTTGCAAGGGTCGTTTTCATTTTATCTCCTCCCGCAAGGCCAGTATCGTTTTCATTATGGAATCCACGATGGCTTTATAAGCCGCGTGGTCGGGCTTGCCTTCGCATGTTTCGAGCCTTGGATGCCCCACAACGATATCTATCCTGCTGAATATGCGTTTATTGGGCGATATATACATCGGCACGACAGGCGCTCCGCTTCTAAGAGCTATCATTCCTGTGCCGGCCTTGGCGTTCGCGTGCTCTTCCTCGCTGAATGTTCTTCTCCCGTCAGGGAAAATAAGCAAGTATTTATCGTCTTTAAGGTTTCTAAGCGCCGTCTTAATTGCCGTGATATCTGATTGTCCGCGTTTTACAGGAAATGCGCCAAGGTGCCTGCATACCCACCCAAGCACTGGTACGCTGAAAAGCTCGGCTTTTGCCATCGCTGTAAACTTGGCATTTGGTCCAAGCGCGATCGAGGCAAAGATCGCATCGAACACATGCGTATGATTGCAACATATTATGGCCGCCCCCTCGGGAAGCGGCGCAAGACGCACGATTTTCACCCTGTAAAAAATGTGTGCCAGGATATTTGCGATACCTCTGCATATTTTATAAAACATTTCCTATACGTCCCTTTATAATTTTGTCTATCAGCATAGCACTCTCTTCAAAAGTATTCCCCGTCGTATCAACATGTATCGCGTCGTCCGCCTCGCGAAGCGGTGCCGCAGACCTCGTGGAATCATTGTTGTCGCGCCTTATAACGTCAGATAACACGTTTTCAAAAGAAACATCCTGTCCTGCTTCCTTAAGTTCCTCAAACCGTCTCTTTGCACGCTCCTCGGGCGACGCTGTCAGAAATATCTTTACATCCGCGTCCGGCATTATGACGGTGCCTATATCACGCCCGTCCATTATAACGTTATTCGTTTTAAACATGTCCCTTTGTATACCAAGAAGAAATTCACGGACTTTCGGCATTGCGGACACATCCGACGCGTACATCGATATCTCGGGCGTTCTGATAACACCGGATACATCCTCATCGTTCAAAAACACGCGCTGTGCCCCGTCCGCATACGACAGTCTCAGTGATATCTCCGGCAAAAGACTCACAACTCCTTCGACATCTTTTGACGCCACATTGTGCCTTTTTATATACAAACCAATCGCCCTGTAAAGAGCGCCCGTATCGACGTAAATAAAACCGTATTTTTTTGCAAGGTGCTTTGCAATCGTGCTTTTGCCGGCGCCTGACGGCCCGTCAATAGCGATACCTATTTTCTTTTTATCCAATATAATCATACCTTCCTTTAGAGAGAAAGAATATATTCTTTTGCGGATACCCCGGCAAGGTGCCCTGTAGACCATGCGATCTGCAGATTGAACCCACCCGTATACCCGTCTACATCGATTATCTCACCTGCGAAGAACAGCCCTTTTACTATTTTTGAACCCATCGTTTTTGGGTTTATCTCCGCGACCGATACTCCTCCCGATGTTATTATAGCCTCATCTATTGGGCGAAATCCAGATATCTCTATACTAAGGCCCTTTATGACCTTAATTAGATCCTCGCGCTGTTTTTTTGTTATGGAATTCGCCTTTATATGCGGATCGACGCCTGATTTTTTTATTACAACAGGTATCATTTTCTGTGGGAGAAGCTCTCCAAGGCAGTTTATAAGGTCTCGATTTATAAATTTTTCAAAATCCCTAAGGATCCTCATATCAAGCGTTTTTTGATCAAGAGCCGGTTTTAAGTCTATCACAGCTTTGTAGCTACTTTTTCCTATATTGCGCATATGCGCAGATGCGCTGAGCGACATCGGGCCTGATAGACCGAAATGCGTAAACAGCATCTCTCCGAAATCGCGGTAGATGGGTTTTTCATCTTCAAACACAGTCAGCGACACGTTTTTAAGAGACAGCCCCTGCATCTCCCTGCACGAATCGTCGTCGGACAAAAGAGGTACAAGTGATGCGCGCGCCGGAACGACTGTGTGCCCGACCTTTTCGGCGATCGCGTATCCTTCGCCGGTCGATCCTGTGCCGGGATAAGATCTCCCACCAGTCGCAAGGATGACGGCGCCGCACGGCACTGTCTCCCCGTTCGCAGTTCTGACGCCTTTGACCATCCCGTCTTCCACGATTATTTCGGCGGCTTTGGCGCGCTTTACCTCGACATTTTTTTGTGATATGAATTTTATAAGCGCGTTTGTTACGTCATGGGCATTGTCCGACTCTGGAAAAAGGCGCTCGCCGCGCTCTTTTTTTATTTTGACTCCAAGCGACTCAAAAAAGGCGATCGTATCCTCCACAGTGAATTTCGAAAAGGCCCCGTAAAGGAAACGCGGATTCTGCGGGATATTCTCCAAAAGTCCGGAGAGGTCTCGCATGTTGCTTAAATTGCAGCGGCCTTTGCCGGTTATATTCAGCTTTTTGCCGAGCATTGTATTTTTCTCGATAAGCGTTATTTTATTGTTCTCATCCGAAGAAAACCCTGCCGATATCATCCCGGCAGGGCCGCCCCCTATCACTGCAATACGCCCAAACATTATCTCTTATCCTGCCAATTAAAAGTTTTTTCGTATACCTGATACTCTTCCCATATATTCTCAAGCAAGTTGAAGTTTTCGCTTATCTCCTCTTTCTTGCGCATGCTCGTCGCCGCTATAAGCGCGTTTATAACGCTGAGCGGCGCGACAAGCGAATCCCCGAATGACGCGATGTCGCTTTTCGCGACAAGAAGATGATTCGCGCACGGCACAAGCGGAGAAAACGTGCTGTCGGTCAACGCAACGACCGTTGCCCCGCGCTTCTGTGCGAACTGCATGGCCTTGATCGTGCGTTTAGAGTATCTCGGAAAACTTATCCCTATGAATATATCGTGTTCCCCTATGCGTATAAGCTGTTCGAATATCTCGCTTTCGCTGTTTGTGTGAACAAGCTTTATATTGGGGAAAAGAAGATTGAAATACAGGCTCATAAATCGCGCAAGAGGCGCCGAAGAACGGACACCCATTATGTATATGCAATGAGCCGACAGTATCTCTTCTACGACTTTATTGAAAACATCCCTGTCTATCTCTTCAAGGGTGTTCCTTATCTTCTCCATATCTGACAGAAGTATGGTCTCAAGCACATCCTTGTTGCCGATCCTGTCAGAAGCGACCTCCATCCTTTGAACCGTCGTCAGTTTGTTGCGGATGATCTCTTGCAGAGCGCGCTGAAGCTGCGGATATCCGTCATAACCAAGCTCTGTCGCAAAACGCACGACAGTCGATTCACTTACCCCAACCGCAAGCCCGAGTTTGCCGGCCGTCATAAACGCCGCTTTATTATAGTGCTCTATTATAAATTTCGCTATAAGTTTCTGACTTTTAGAAAAATGCCCTATATTAGCCTGGATCCGTGTGATCAGATCGTTCAATCAAATGCACTTCCTTTTTTCAGTGTTTTGCAAGCTGCATTAAAACTTGCTGCAAAAATTTTTAATGACTGACGTATATCATACAACATTTATTTTATTGTTTATATGTAAAAAAATCAATATACTTTATCAAAAATTATAATCATATCGAAAATTGTTATCAAAGAAAAATGGCGGGGCTGAGATCGTCCCGTCATCAAATCTATCCTGAAAAGCCTATATATTCTTAATATATTCTATTTCTCCAGGCGTAAGATACCGCCATTCTCCGTACTTTAACCCGTTTAAATAAAGTTCCCCTACCGATATCCTTTTAAGTGTTTTAACTCGAAGCGAGCATTTTTCACACATTTTTCGTATTTGACGGTTGCGCCCTTCGCGAATTGCAATTGAAAGAATCGCTGCATCGCCAATGCGGCGCTGCATGGAAACGTCAACCGCCTTTACCTCGTACCCGTCGATAACGATAGGCTGACGAAGCTTTTCAACGCCCGTTTCGGTATCTCCTTCGACTTTGACGGTATAGGTCTTTACTATCTCATGCCTCGGATGGGTAAGCCTGTACGTCGCGTCTCCGTCATTTGTCATAATAAGAAGTCCTTCGGAATTTATATCGAGCCGCCCGACTGGATACACCCTTTCCGGTATATCTGAGACAAGGTCAGATACCGCCTTTCTCCCCTTGTTGTCATCCATCGTCGTAACATACCCGCACGGTTTATAAAGCATTATATAAACCTTTTCGGGTTTAGCGGCAAGCCTTTCCCCGTCGATCTCCACGATATCCTCATCAATATCCGCGGACATGCCGAGAACTGCCGTCAGGCCGTTCACCTTTACACGCCCTGACATTATCATCTCCTCCGCTTTTCTGCGGGATGTGATGCCGTATGAAGATAATATTTTCTGCAGCCGTT